>Ga0335081_10012386_pt1 | contig 13825 bp, 11 predicted proteins | sample Lox_Sample_35_FD_206713 | JGI IMG/M metagenome (GOLD analysis project Ga0335081, IMG submission 206713) | Soil microbial communities from Loxahatchee National Wildlife Refuge, Florida, United States - Lox_Sample_3.5 | ecosystem: Environmental > Terrestrial > Soil > Wetlands | place: USA... | reverse complement strand
GTCCTTCCTCGGCGCGGGCATCTACAACCATTACATACCGTCCGTGGTTGACCACATGCTGCGCCGCGGCGAATTCTATACTGCATACACTCCCTATCAACCAGAGATTTCGCAAGGCACGTTGCAAGGCATCTTTGAATATCAATCGCTGATGGCTGCGCTGACCGGCATGGATGTTTCCAACGCCTCGCATTACGACGGTGCGACCGCTGCAGCGGAAGCGGTCAATATGGCGTATGCCCAGTTCCGCGGCAAGCGCAAAAAAGTCGTCATCTCGGCGACAGTTCATCCGCAATATCGAGCCGTGATCCGCACCTACACCCAAGGCATGGAATTGGACCTCGCGGGCGATGACGGAAATGCAGACCTCGATTCAAGTCCCGAAGAACTCAAGTCGCTTATTGATGACAACACAATGATCGTCATCGTTCAGTATCCTGATTTCTTCGGACGCATCTACGATTATACAAAACTCATCGAAGCCGCACACGCCAAAGGCGCGATGGTTTGTGTTGTTGCGAATCCAACTGCATTAGCGTTGTTCAAGACGCCGGGCGAGATGGACGCGGATATCGTGGTCGGTGACGGACAGCCGCTCGGCATCCCGATGTGGTTCGGCGGACCCACGCTTGGATTCTTCACCACGAAGAAATCTTATGTCCACAAAATGGCGGGACGCCTCGTCGGCGAAACGGTCGACTCGCGTGGACAGCGCGCTTATGTTCTCACACTTACCGCGCGTGAACAACACATCAAACGCGAACGCGCCACATCCAACATTTGCACGAACGAGGGTTTGCTCGCGCTCGGTTCCGCGGTTTATATGTCGGTGCTAGGCAAGAGCGGCATGAAACAGGTCGCTGAACTTTGTTATCACAAAGCACATTACGCCGCCGCGCAACTCAGCAAAATCAAAGGCATGGGCTTGTGCTTCACCGAGCCGTTCTTCCACGAGTTTGCATTATGCGTTGACCAACCCGCCGAGGAAGTCAACGCACATTTGCTGGAGCACGGCATCATCGGCGGTTATGCTCTCGGAAATGATTATCCCGCCTTGAAGAATCATTTGTTGATCGCGGTGACGGAGATGAATACCAAAGAAGAGATCGACACATTGGTTGACGTTCTTTCGGAGGCGAACCATGATTAATCCAACAGAAAACGTGACCCTTCGACAGGCTCAGGGCGACGCACCGAAGATCGTCGAACCAACCATCTTCGATTTATCCTCGCCGGGACGGACCGGCGTTACTTTCCCGGAACCGGATGTGCCACGCGCTGAACTGCCGAAGTCTATGCTAAGGGCGGATCTGCCCCTCCCCGAACTCGCCGAAGTGGATGTCGTCCGTCATTACATGCATCTCAGCAAATTCAATTACAGCGTGGACGGCGGTTATTATCCGCTTGGCTCATGCACGATGAAATACAACCCGAAGATTGATGAAGACACCTGCCGATTGCCCGGCTTCCTTTACACACATCCGCTTCAACCGATAGAAACCGTTCAAGGCAATCTGGCGTTGATGTATGAATTGCAGGAATGGCTGAAAGAGATCAGCGGCTTTTCAGCAATAACGCTCCAGCCGGCGGCGGGTGCGCACGGTGAATTTACTGGTGTGCTGATCATGCGCGCCTATCACAAATCACGCGGCGATGCGAAACGCATCAAGATGCTGATCCCCGATTCAGCGCACGGAACGAATCCAGCCTCGGCTGGCATGATGGGATTGCAGGTTGTACAAATCCCATCCGATGCGCGCGGCAACGTGGATCTCAAAGCGTTAAAAGCACAATGTGATGATACGGTGCTTGGCATGATGTTGACCAACCCGAACACGGTCGGCATGTTTGACGAGCATATTGAGGAAGTGTGCAAGATCATCCATGAGTGCGGCGGCTTGATGTATGGCGATGGCGCGAATCTCAATGCCTTGCTTGGCATCGTCCGTCCGGCTGAAATCGGATTCGATTTGATGCACTTCAATTTGCACAAAACGTTTGCAGTCCCACATGGAGGCGGAGGACCCGGTTCAGGTCCAGTTGGAGTCGCTGCGCATCTTGCCGACTTCTTGCCCGAACCATTGGTCGGTATCATTGAAGAAGGCGATGATGAAACGCCTCCGTTGTTTGGTTTCATCAAACCTGCAAAATCTATTGGACGCATGAAAGCTTTCCATGGACATTTCGGTGGCGGATTCGTTCGGGCATTTACATACATCGCCATGCACGGAACGGACGGTTTGAAAGATATTTCGCAATATGCCGTGTTGAACGCGAATTATTTATTGGCTCGCTTACGCAACACGTATCATGTTCCGTTTGACCGCATCTGCATGCACGAGTTCGTTGCTGAGGGACAGTTCGAAGGCAGCGACGTTCGCGCGTTGGATATTGCCAAACGACTGATGGATTACAACTTCCACCCACCGACAAATTATTTCCCGCTCATCGTCCACGAAGCGTTGATGATCGAGCCGACCGAAACCGAAAACAAAGATACGCTCGATGCCTTTGCCGAGGCGTTGATCAAGATCGCGGAAGAAGCGAAGACAAAACCCGAACTTCTTCACAATGCGCCCAGCACGACTCAATTTGGCCGCATGGATGAAGTCAAAGCCGCCCGCGATCTGGTCCTTTGCTGCTGGTTGCCGGAAGATTACGAAGAAAGAATTTAGAGCGAACAAACGAAGCAACTAGGACAGGCAATGCCTGTCCTAGTTTTTATAAAACTACTTTTCCACGGCCCAGAGTTTAACGTTTGTCATGTCACAACGGGTACCATAACCTTTGTTCGTCCCGGATAGCAATGTATAAGCTAACTGGCCATTCATTATTGAATCTTGAGATAGAGTATATTCGCCGATAAACTCTTTATTAACGTTGATGTTAGCGATATTGCCGTCTACCGCGAGCGAAAAATCAGCTTCAGCCGGATCGCCCTCAATATCGACGCGTCCGGTTCCTCTAGTTTTTCCCACCTCGTATCCTCCTCGCTGCCCACGTAAGATTCGGCTTTGCAAGAATAAAATTCTTGATTTATCGAGAAAGACAGCGTAATTATCTTTATTATCCTGAAGCGCAAATATAAATCCACATCCCGAGGTCTCCGGTGTCGGACTCGCTGTTGACCATTTAAAATGGGCATCCAAAACAAAGTTGGCAACGGTGTGATGAATGTTCCACCATTGATACCAGTTGATTTGAGGCCACTCCTGAGAGAAATCATCCAGCTTGTAGTATGAGCCATCTGTGGAAGAAATATACCCTTTATCAAAGTAATCCTGAATTTCAGAATAAAAGTCCTGATATGCCTGCGTAGCGGCCAAGTTTGGGGTAGCCGTGGGCCAAGGCGTATTGGTTGGACGTGCTGTTGCGGTTGGTATGGAAGTGGCTGTAGATGTGTTTGTTGGCACAGCCGTAGGTGTCGGCGCTTGGAGAGAACTACACGCCAGCGATACAAGAATTAATAATATACCTGCTAACCAAAGATGGCCAAAACGATTCCTTTTCATTGCATTCTCCTAATTAGGTTTCGGGGAAGCGAAACATCCCGTTACTAATATCTTATGGAAACTGCAGGTATTTTTCAAATGACAAAAATCACGTTTTTAGCATGTGCTAGAAACCAACTAAGAATTCTATATTAATAGAAAACTTGTAACACAAACCAGATTTCCCTCCATAAGATGCAAGATAGAACTGCCGATGCTTTGCACAGAAACCTTATTTTCCTTGATCCGCTTCCCGCGCCAGCATGACAACATAGCGTTCGCCTTGAACCTCGTTTTGACTTGCAAAGAATTTGTAGGGAGCTAACTTTCCTGCTTGACCCATGAATTGCAGAATATAGTCTTTTAAAGTACCTTCCCGACTCAACGCCCGCAAAAAATCAGTGCGCTGATAAGCATCCCAAATCCCAAGCTCAAGCAGAGTGCGTCCGACAATATCCCGTCGTTCATATCCCAGCTTGAGCAAAAAGGTTCGATTCACTTCGATGATTCTTTCGTCATTGGCGCGATAAACAATAATCAACGGAATTTCAGCCGTTCCTCCAATGGATTCGCCGGCTGTTCGCCGCTCGGCATGGCGCCGTTCGGTTATATCGTCGAGGAGGATGGTGCGGCCTACTTCCCGATTGTACGTCCCATGGATTTTCGAGATGGTGATGTCGAAAAATACCAACCCAAAGTTGGGAAGGTTTAAATCTATCTCGTCGCGCTTGACAGAGGATTGAGCGGCAACCGCCTTCAGTTCCGGCCAGGCCGCGAACGCCTCATCAGCGAATTTACCGATTAAGGTTTTGGGATCCACGCCGAAATAATATTCAAACACGTTATTGATAAAGACGATGAAGCCCTGACTATTCAACACAATGACCACTTCGTCCATGCTCTCCAAAACTGTTTCGCTTGCGATCCGCATGATGTCGAGGATGCCAAAGCGAAACAACCCAACGCTGTAAATAAGCATGGCGATCACAAAACTGATCGGCGTCACATCCAAATCGGGAAGAGGAATTAACTTGAATAAATAGAGAACGTTTCCTGTTGCAGAAACCAGAGCGCCAAGGGCAATGATCCCAGCTTGAAGTTTGAATTCTGGCGGGCTGGAAAGGGCTTTGATAATCAAGATAATTAATCCGGCAACCAAACAAAGATAGGAATAGGCCGCCCATATCCAAAATGCGATGCCATGATCCAATGCCAGCAAATTATAGCCGCCTGAGACTTTCTGGCTGATATGACTCCAAATCAAACCGTGGAAGTCATTCGTCCAAACCAAGATCAACGTAACCAGCGGGATGATCCAGAACCAAGCGATCCATCGTTGGATCTTTGGTCTATAGCCGGAGTACTCAAGCGCAAAAAGGAGAAAGGTCACGGGCACATTCACAATCCCGATATATTCCATTTTCGACCAGAATATTTCCCAGCCCTGCTGAGCGCTGGCAAGTTCGAAGGCATAAGTAAAAGCCCACCAAGCGACTGCTAGGAGCATTCCTAACAGAGGCAGGGAACCAGTGACGCGACGTCTTTGTGCGACAACCAAAGCGTTTACAACACTGATCAAGCCAGCGACCAAAATTGGAACAACAAAAGGGTTATTTAGCCATTGCATAATTTTATTCCCAAGCGTGCTATAAGAACATCTGACGGAGTATTTCATTATATTGTAATAATGTTTTCATTCCGGCTCAATTACAATTTCCTTAGAATTCAATTCCGCCTATTGACATCTAATTCAAGGTATGTGATACTTTCAACACTGCTTAGGGGATTCCATCCATTGCAATCCTTATAGAAAGGAGGAGGTGATGTCCAATATGGATAGTCAAGAAACAAGGTGCTGTGGCATCACTCCTCGTTAGAACCAAAGGACGCCACAGCACCCAACCAACGAAAAGCCATCCTTGCGGTGGCTTTTCTATTTTTATATGAATCCCCGGAGACATTTGGGATAAACTCCGGGAAACCAAAAGACGCTCACGAAAAACCCTCAGGCGCTTTTTGTTTTTCTTTTGTCACAGTTAGCGATACGGATTGAAATCCTACTGTTTGAAGTTCGACCGACAACCGTCCAGATCGGCCTATCTCATTCCTTTAGAGACAGGCTGTTTAGCCCGTGAGTATCACCAACGAGCGAGATGAATTTCATAAATAAGAGGTGGATTGTTTCTATTAACAAAAGAAACGAGAGAGATAATTCTGCGTAGCTATTGATGATGAATTACACATTCTTGAAATCTCCCTTTAGGGATAAGCTATTCTTTGCGAGGAAATTATGACAACTCTCTCTATAAAGAAAAAGGAGACAATGCTTGATTGTCAACAAGCGGACGCAGTTCTGGCTGAGTCGATCACCAAATCTGCCAGCCGGCAGACGTATTACACGATTCATTTTTTGGCGGACCACAAACGATCTGCGGATGCTTACCGCGCCTATGCCTATTTCCGTTGGGTAGATGATATCCTCGATGCAGAAGCAGGCTCCGGGACCGAGCGAAGCGCATTTATCCAAAGGCAGAAGTCGCTGTTGGAAAGTTGTTATCGCGGCGAGTCCTTGCATTATGCCCGCCTCGAGGAGCAAATGCTGGTTAAGTTGATCCAGCACGACGCGGGGAGAAATAGCGGTTTGGAATCCTATCTGCGTAATATGATGTCGGTGATGGCTTTTGACGCGAATCGCCGCGGTCAGATCATTTCTCAAACAGAATTAAGTGAGTATACGCGTCTGCTCGCGACCGCAGTAACAGAAGCGATGCATTATTTCATCGGTCACTCCTGCGCCTCGCCTCAGAATGAACTGCGCTACTTGGCTGTGAGCGCGGCGCACATCACACACATGTTACGCGACACGTTTGACGACATCGAGGCTGGATACTACAACATTCCGCGAGAAATTCTTGAAGCGAATCACATCGCGCCTCAGGATGTGGATAGCAAAACTTATCGCACTTGGGTGCGGAGCCGGGTACAGTTGGCGAGAACGTATTTCCAGGCAGGCAAGGAGTATTTGAGGCGAGTGGAGAATCTACGCTGCAGGCTCGCGGGCTTCGCTTATTCTGCGCGCTTTGAATGGCTGCTGGATACCATTGAGCGGGAAGGTTATTGCTTGCGCCCACATTACAACGAACGAAAAAGTTGGGGAAACGGATTACGAATGAGCTGGATTACATTATCGTCCATCTCCCGTTGGCGCGGTGCCGGTATGACGCTTCAAACTGTGCCGGTTCGTCAACGGTCAACAAGATCATCATGACATCGAAATCTGTCATTGTGATCGGCGCGGGTATTGGCGGCATGGTGGCCGGGACACATCTGGCCCAGCACGGAATTGAAGTAACGATCGTGGAAAAAAATTCGCACGCGGGCGGCCGCTGTGATCGTATCAGCCGCGCGGGACATCACTTCGATACAGGGCCAACATTACTGGTGATGCCGTTGTTGTATGAAGCGGAGTTTGCCGCGCTCGGAACATCCCTGCGTGAGCAACTGGACGTTCTGCGCGTTGATCCGACCTATCGCTTAGTATTCGACGATGGCAGTCAACTCGCCCTCACCTCCGATATGAAATCCATGCACGAGCAGCTCGAAACCTTCGAGCATGGAGGTTTTCAAGGTTTTCTGCGCTACATGAATGAAGGGCATCAGCATTATCATCTGGGCATCGAGAAACTGGTCAATCGCGATTTTCGCAAAGCCTCCGAATTCTTCACGTTCGATAATCTGTCGCTTCTCTCAGACCTCAAGCCTTTAGTAAATCATTATCGAAACATGTCAGCCTATTTCGATGACCCGCGACTCAAAGCCGCGTTCACGTTCCAGGATGTGTACATGGGGCTGAGTCCGTTTGAAGCGCCGGCCACCTTCTCGATGATGCCATACACGGAACTGGCTCACGGCGTGTATTATCCGCGCGGCGGCATGTATAGTATCGTCCAAGCTCTGATGAAACTTGCCCGCAAAGCAGGCGTGAAATTCATCTTTGGTGCAGACGTCAAACACATTGATGTGGACTCGACGAGCGCTCGCGGAGTCATTCTTGCAACGGGTCCACGACTCGAAGCGGATGCGATCCTCGCCAACGCCGACCTGCCTTACGTTTACAATGATTTATTACCTGATGACGATCTGGCTAAGGCTTTATCTCGCAAACGTTTCTCGTGTTCGGTCATCAGTTTCTATTGGGGATTGGATAAAAAGTATGAGATGCTGGGACCTCATACCCTTTTTCTCGCGCATGATTATCGCGAAAATTTTGAACGCATCATCCGCGACCTGGGCTTGCCTGCCAATCCCAGCCTTTATATTCACGCCCCGGCGAGGCTAGACCCATCCATGTCCCCGCCCGGAGAAGATACGGTGATCGCAATTGTCCCGGTTGGTCACATGAGCGAGAATGGGAATCAGGATTGGGGCAAACTGCGCGATGAAGCGCGCGGACATGTCTTTCGACGATTATCCTCTTTGGGAATCAACGATCTTGAATCGCATATCAAATTTGAAATCAACTTCTCGCCGCTCTCATGGCGCAAACGCTACAACCTGATGAAAGGCTCCACGCACGGGCTTTGTCACAACCTGACCCAACTGGGTTATTTCCGTCCGCACAACCGGCATCCGCGTTATCACAATCTATATTTTGCGGGCGCAAGCACGCATCCCGGCACCGGCTTGCCCACCGCGATGGTCTCAGGCCGCTTATCCGCTCAACGAATTTTAGATGACTTCGGCTCAAAGGAATGAACAAAACATGCTTGGCAGCGAAGCCGGGATATTCAATCCCTATCACTTCATGCCCGTTCGGGGTACGTTGGATGGACTCTATGAAATGGACAGCACACCAGCCAAGAAATATTATTCCATTGCTGGAATGACATTTGCAATGAATAATGGCACAGACACACAGAAACCGTTGAAATACCTGTTGACCGATCATCGCGACCTGTACTTAGTGTTCTTCCAAGTGAGCACTCCTTTAGGAGCTCGGTTCTGTGGTTGGTATAACTGATCTCTCCTAGGCAGATTCGTTTCTCCTGACACTATCATCCCCGATCAAACTTAAAGAATGTTAAAATATGGGCCCGGCTGGATTCGAACCAGCGACCAAGCGATTATGAGTCGCCTGCGCTAACCACTGCGCCACGGGCCCGTTGTTACATTGCTTCCACATGATCTATACGTCCCATATATTATGGTTTTTATTATCAAATGACCCCATATATGGTGATGTCGGAAGCTTTATGTAACGATGTAGTCCAATGATAACATACGTTTCTATAGCGTTTGCAGTAGAATTGCAGTAATAAAGAGGGAAACTTATTCAACCTCACGGCATGGCTGTGATTCGAACAGTCCGCGCTCCGAATTGATTTCCATTGATCGTGCCGGCAACATATTCCATGACATCGTGCCATGAGGCGGCCAACATGCCTCTTCGGAGCATGCGGTCGAATGTAACCACATGCAAGTTGCGAATCGTAGGCGGAACGTCGTCACAAATTTTCTTGAAGATTCTGTCGTTCGCCCGCAAGGCACGCATCAGAACGACGAACGATCCCTCGGGTGTACAGCCATCGCTAAAAATCCATTCGCAATCAACATCAATCTGCAAGGTAAGTGCCTGCTTGGTGGATTGATCCAACAGCACTTGGGAGTCGAGCACGCTGAATCTGGCGTCGATCGTTTCTTGAAGAGGATCCGAGCCGATCACTGCGTTGTTCAGAATATCCACGATCCCTGAAGTGTTTGGCTCCGGGGTCGCGGAGGGAGTCGGAGTCAAAGCAGTCGCTGTGAGGGTCTGGATGACCGCATGTTGAATCGCGGGGTCTGATAGATCCGGACTGCAGGCCATCAGGAGGATCAGGAGCAGGAAAGGTAACAGTCGTCTGAGCATAAGCTACCTCATCGCTTTCATCCATTTGGAGTGAGGTTACCGACAGGCTGCCGGCAGGAGCGTGTCTACATCCACGTTGTTGTCCACGACTTTGAAATTGCCGGCCGTGATGCCCATCGGCTGGAAGGGTGGAGTGTACTGCCCGGCAGGTTGTGCAAGATGCAGGGTGTAACAGCCTACAAAGGTCTGGATCGAAGCGTCGGTCTTCTGAACGTGCATTGCCAGGGGCTGCTTGTAGTACAGGTTGCCGGCCGCAGCCTCGCTTTGTTCAGTTCCAAACACGGCGGTGATCGTCGCGGTATCAGCATATCCGGCTGCATATTGATCGTACGGTCCGGGATAGACGGAGGCATTCTGGTAGTAGCTGTATGCCCGCACATATTCTTTGCGGTTCAGAGCGTTCAGCAGTGAACTGACCGTCTCGAGGGGCCCGCTGCGATCATCCAGAAAGTTGGTCTTGTCGACATTGAGCGGATTGCCGGAAATGGCCACCGGAGAATCTCCGGCCGGATAGCCAGTGCAAGCCGTGGCCAGTGCGCTGACATCGTCGACCAGGAGGTTGTAGGCTGCGGCCGAGCCCCGGTAGATGCCCATGGGGTTGAACGGCGGTTCACCGAAATTCTCTGGCCGCGCCTGGTGCACAACATAGCAGGCGGCCCAGTTCGCCCGCACACCGTTGATGGCGGTGGCTTTGAGCAGCACGGGGACTGTGTAGTAGATTTGCCCGGCGCCCACCCCCGAGGTGATTGAACCGAACACCAGATCCACCCGGGCGGTATCCTGATACCCGCTCACAAAATGCGTGAAGCTGCCCTGCGTGCCAGTGGGATTGAGCCAATAGTTGTACGCACGCAGGTATTCCTGACGATTCAAGGCGTTGTAGTACGAAACGATTACCTGCGACGGCGTGCTGCGATCATCGATGTAGTTCTGGGTGGGGGACGGCGGCACCACAGCGATCGGCAACGTGGGAATCGGCGTGAAGGGGGCTGCGGAAGTGGCTGTGGCCGGCAAAGAGGTCGCAACGGCCGGGAGAAATGTACCCGTTGGGAGCGGGGTTGTAGTTTCTCTCGGCGTATGTTCCATTCCAATTGTAAAGGTTTCATTGCAGGCGATGAGTGCCAGCGCGACAATTAACAGAGCAAGAGTGCGGGTATTCATTGAACCTCCGGGATGAGCATATTTAGGGTGATTGTAGCGGTTCAATGCCGCGTTCAGGTGTCGAGCGGGTTACGGTTTGACGAGGGGATGTCATCATTCTGTGACAGCCAGCCGCGTCCGCCTAAGCGGTTGGCAAATGCAGGGAGAAGACCGTTCCCTGGCCAAGACGGCTGCGCAGACTGACGCGGCCGTTGTGGCGTTCCGCAATCGCCCGCACCAGCGCCAGCCCCAGCCCGCTGCCGGGGACATTCCGGCCGGCTTCGCCACGGTAGAGTTCCTCCCAAACGTGAGGCTGTTCCTCCTTAGGGATGCCTGGACCCGTATCGGCCACTTCGATGACGATCTCTGGTCCATCTTCAAAGGCACGCAACTCGATCGTATCCCCCTTCTTGCTGAATTTCAGGGCGTTCTCCAGCAGGTTATGGACTGCCAAGAGCAGAAGGTCCGGATCGCCTTGGATATTGGGGAGCGGCCAAGGGGCGCTGGGAATGCTCAGGTTCAAGATGCGTTCGGCTGCACCGGGTTGTTCCTGAGCCATACCAAAGACCTCGCGCAGAAGGGCGGAGGTGTCCACGGCGGAGCGCTCAACCAAGCGCACCTCCAATTCGGCCAGCTTGCGAAGGTCTGCCGACAAGTGGCTAAGGCGCAGAGTCTGAGCTTCCACACTGAGCAACGCCGCCTTGTGAGCCTCGCCGTCGGATGACTCGGCTAAGTTGACCAGCCCGGCGCGGATGGCAGTGAGCGGATTCTTCAGCTCATGATCCAGCCGGCGCAGGAAGCGTCTCCGTTCTTCATTTGCCTCTTCAGCCGCCTCCTTGCGGATACGTTCCTGCCTCTGGAGCAGGACAATTCCAAGGGCTGCCAGTCCGCTCAGACCCACACCCCCAATGAGCGCGAGAGTCCCGAGGTCGGCCCGCAGATATACAATATGGTCATTCACCAGATCATAGGATTGAAACAAATACCAAGCCGCGAGCACTCCCAGCACGCTGGGAACCAGCACGATGACCCACCGCCAGACCCTCATGGTTGTGTTTCCACCTTTCCCATAAAGCGGTAGCCCTGGCCTGGAATGGTTTCAATGTAGCTGGGATGGGCCGCATCCTCCTCCAATGCCCGGCGCAGTTCTGCGATGCGCGTATCGACCGCGCGCGTTCCCACCGGGTAATCCCAGCCCCAGACGATGTCCAGCAGGCGCTCCCGTGAGACCAGTTCATCCGGGTGGGTCATCAGGTATTCGAGCAGCAGGACGGACTTTGGCGTAAGCACAAGCTCGCGGCCTGCCAACCGGACGCGGCGCGAAGCTCGATCCAGCGTCAGATCGCCGCAAGCCAGGCGCGCCGCGGCGGCGAGCGGCGGTTGGCCCGGGCGGGCGCGCCTCAACACCGAACGGATGCGCGCCACCAGTTCATGAGGGTCGAACGGTTTGTTCAGGTAATCGTCGGCACCTTCTTCGAGCGCCATGGCGCGCTCGGTCGACTCTCCCACCTGGGTGAGCAGGATGATCGCAGTCCAGTTGCCATCCTGGCGGAGCCGGCGCAACACTTCCCGGCCGTCCAAGTGGGGCATCAGGATGTCCAGGATGATAAGATCGGGCTTTAGGGAGGCGATCTTCTCAAGGGCTTCCTGGCCGTCCGAGGCCACGTTCACGGAGAAACCGGAACGGCTTAGAAAGGGTGCCAGGTTGTCGGTGATGGCTCTTTCGTCATCCACCAAGAGGATCGAGGGGTTCGGGTTCATGGATCGTCGCCGCCAATTTGTGCGAGGGTAATTATCGCGCCGAATCGGGAAAACGGCATGAATGCAAGATCCGACCGTAGGAATTTCCGCCCCTGCGGCATGAGCACAGTATCAACGCTTTACTTCATGCCCTTTCGGGGTACTTTGGCTGGACTCTATGAAGCCGACGGCAGTACAATACGCAAATATTATTCGATTCCTGGAATGACCGTTGCCATGAAACAGGATTCTGGCTCACTTCAATATCTTCTCACCGATCAACTTGGTTCTGTGGTTGCTATAACTGACATTAACGCGAACATAACCAGCCAGCAGAGATACTTACCCTTTGGACAAGTTCGGACGGATGTCGGAAACATTTCTCAAACTGACTTCGCCTTCACAGGCCAGCGCAACAACACTTACATTAACTTAGATGATTACAAGTTTAGGTGGTATTCGGCGGATTTAGGCCGTTTCATTTCGCCAGATGACATCATACCCGACGAGTATAATCCTCAAAGCCTCAACCGTTACGCGTATGCGCTAGGAAATCCGATTCGATATAATGATCCAACAGGACATTTCGTTCCGTGCGGTTTCGCCTGCTCATTATGGAGTAGCGTTCAGAACGCGTATGCGTTAGGCTGGACAAATTTTAGAACAGCATGGTCCATCGCCACATACCCGCAAGCCGCACCAGCTGATAGGAGATATGCAGGAGCCTATGTAGTTGCATGGGGAGGCGCGCATTTCGATTTATCTCTTGGTCTCAGCCTCCTTGATGCAGCGGCCGGTCCTGAAGTAGGATGTGAGGCGACTAAATGTGATGATAAACTGGAAAATTTAGGTAAGCCTGATAAAGATACCCAAGTGGTCAGTCACCCGGAAGTGTCTGGCTCGAATGTTAACGATACAAATGTAGTGGACGAATGGAATAAATATCTAGGCGATGGACCATACACAAACGAACATCCTCGCACAGGGGAACCCGACCCGGATAGAATAGTTTCTCCAGATGGGACAAGAAGCATCCGATATGGATCAGATGAATGGAGTAATCCAAGCGACCAACATTATCACGAGGAGCAATGGGATTACGATTCAGAAAATGATACTATGGATTACTATAATACGAGGCGACATATAAATACTACACAATGGTAAATGAGTTTACATACTCGGAGTCTCTAATGAGAATTTACATAACCAGCAAACAAATTATTGCCAATAAAGATGTCATAGTCCAATTTGAAAGCGAATTGGGTAATGGCATTGGACAGTGGAAGGGAAAACCATTGGAGCCTGAGATACATTCTTGGTATTTTGTAGAATTGAAGGTCGGAGAAACTGAATTCGTTTGGGGTATGAATATTATCGAGTCTAGTGAGAGAGTCGAGAAGTTGGACATCGAATCCAATAATTTGATGGTGATTCAAGGAAAAATCGAGGTAATAGATAACAAAGAAAATTATTGTCTTCTCCGCCTAGGAAATTCATTGTTTAGCCTTGGAACAGCGACCATTCCAAGGCAGATAGGCGATTATAT
>Ga0335081_10012384_pt1 | contig 13826 bp, 10 predicted proteins | sample Lox_Sample_35_FD_206713 | JGI IMG/M metagenome (GOLD analysis project Ga0335081, IMG submission 206713) | Soil microbial communities from Loxahatchee National Wildlife Refuge, Florida, United States - Lox_Sample_3.5 | ecosystem: Environmental > Terrestrial > Soil > Wetlands | place: USA... | reverse complement strand
TCACCAAGCGGTGACCTTCACGGCGAAAGTGACTTCGGGGGCGGGCACGCCGGCGGGAACGGTTACGTTCAAAGACGGCGCGACCGTGATTGGAACCTCGCCTTTGAATGGGAGCGGGGTGGCGACGCATTTGTTCAACACCCTGGCAGTTGGAGGCCACCCGATCACCGTGGTCTACAACGGAAATGCGAACTTCCTGACCAGCACGTCGCCAGCTTTGACGCAAACTGTCAAGAAGGCGACCACCAAGACGGGCCTGGTGTCGTCGAAGAATCCGTCGACGCATGGGAACCCGGTGACGTTCACGGCGACGATCACACCGGCTTTTGGCGGAACGGCAACCGGGACGGTCACGTTCAAGGACGGGACCACGGTGCTGGGCACGGGAACGGTCAACGCAAGCAACAAGGCAACCTTCACCACATCGGCTCTGGCGGTCGGCACGCATTCGATTACTGCCTCCTACCCGGGAGATACTCACTTCGGGGCGAGCACGTCGCCGGCGGTGAAGCAAGTGGTGAACTAACGGCCGGGAAAGGAAACAGCAATGCGGCGGAGACCAATGATCTCCGCCGCATTTCTTTTGGCGGGGAGTCGGGGATCCTTCGGCGTTCGTTCCTGGCTGTTCCTGGCTGATTAACCAGTATGGGGCGTCCCGTGTTCTCGGTCGTTGACACTCCTGAGAGCGGGAAGTAGAGTTGCCTAAGTTCTCACAAAAAAACCTACGAAACTCGCGCAGGAGGCAGGCATGCGGTCGAAGCTATTCTGGACGGGGGTATTGGTGTGTCTGGCCACCGCGTTTGCAGTGGGGCAAGATCCAACCAAGGTTGAGCCCAAGCACTACAAGCTGGACTTTGAGAATGATCGGGTGCAGGTGGTATCGGTGCACTACGGGCCACACGAGAAGTCAGCGCTGCACGAACATCCCGGTGGCGTGGTCGTGATCCTCACCGAGGCGCATCTTCGCTTCACGGACGAGGACGGAAAGACGCGAGAAGTATTCTCCAAGCCTGGGGAAGCACGCTGGTATCCGCCGTTCAAGCACAGGGTCGAGAACCTGGGCGACACGCCGTATGACGCGGTTTACATTGGAGTGAAGGGAAAGCTGGCGACGGCGTCGAACAGCTCGGGGGCGGACCCCACGACTGCGGTGGATGACGAGACGAAGAAGATGATTGTGGCGTACTTGCTGGCATCGGGAAAGCCGTGAGGGCAGTTTGCGATAGTGGGCCGGGGCCGCAAGGGCACCGCTCAGACGCCTGAGGGCGCATCATTCGAGGCCCGGAAAACTTTGATGAGCCCCCTTCCAGAAACATTTCTTTTCCATCCTTCACACCGCAAAGCCGCATTCCTGCTCGGGGCAGTGATCTTCGTTTCGTTCGTTTATTTTTATGAAGGCGGCGGGTGGAATCAGAACTCGCGCTTCGATTTGCTGCGCGCGATCGTGGAGCGGCACACGCTGCAGATCGACGCCTATCACGAAAACACTCAAGACAAGGCGCATTTCAAGGGACATTATTACTCCGACAAGGCGCCGGGATTGGTGTTTGCGGCGTTGCCGTTCGCGCTGGCAGCAAGGCCGGCGTTGCGGTTGGTGGGGATCGACCCGGAGTCGGCGCAGGGAGAGATGGCACTTTCTTATGTGGTGAGTGCGGGCGCGGTAGCGCTGCCGGCAGCGCTGGCGGGCGTGTGCCTGTTTTTTCTCGGGCTGCGTTTGGGAGCCGGCACTGCGGGGGCCGGGTTCGGGGCGCTGGCGATGTGCCTTGGGACTCCGATGTGGGCGTATGCGAGTCTGTTCTGGGCGCACGCGTTGGTGGGAGCTTGCGTGCTCTTTGCTTTTGCCGCGGCGTTAAAAGTGGGAGACGGCAAGAGCGCGCGCGAAGATTTTCTCTGGGCGCTGGCGGTGGGGCTGGGGGCGGGATGGGCGACGGTGACGGAGTATCCGGCGGCACCAGCGGCGGCAATGCTAGCGTTTCTCGCGCTGGCGCAAGCATGGCCACGCGGGGCTAGCGCTCGATGGCGGGTGACGGCGGGCGTTAGCGTGGGAGCAGGAATTTGCATGGTGGTGTTGACCGGCTATCTGTATGCGGCATTTGGTTCGGTTCGTCCGAGCTATTCGTATTACGATCCGAATTCGTTTTCGTTTATGCAGCAGCAAGGGTATTTGGGGCTGACATATCCGCATCCGGACCGGCTGCTGAAGCTGCTGTTTGGGTGCTCGCGCGGTCTGTTCTTTGCGTCGCCGGTGGTGGTGGCCGCGCCGCTTGGGCTGTGGTCGTGGTGGAAAGAGAAGACGCACGGGTCGGCGGCTTTGGTGGCGGCGGGGATTGCGGCGTACTACTTCTTGTTCAATGCATCGTTCTACTGGTGGAAAGCGGGGCAGACGTTTGGTCCGCGGTATGCGGGGGCATGCATTCCGTTGTTGTGCCTTGGTCTGGCGGTGGGGTGGAGGCGCGCGACACCGGGCTGGCGGCGGGTGCTGGTGGGATTAGGCTTGGTCAGCGTGTTCGTGGTGTTGATGGTGATTTCGACATCGTCGCAACTGTCGATGGAGGATCGTTGTCCGCTGGTGCACTCTGCGTGGCCGGCGTTTTGGTCGGGGCAGATGGCGCAGAATCGTGAGTCGATGTTGATGGTTTCCGAAGCGGGCGTGCGCGGCGAGCATGCGGCGTTCAATCTTGGGCAGGTCGCGGGGTTGCGCGGACTCGCGAGTCTGATTCCGTTGTTCGGGATTTGGGGAATTGCGGCGGGGATTTGGTGGTGGATGCAGCGGGCGGGCGCGCGAAAGGGATCTTTGGAATAACTCGCGTCATTTCAGATGTAACCTCGCGGTGTTTCTTTCGCCCCTGCGGGCCCTGGCAGGGTTGCGTATTTGTCACCCACGGTTCGCGCGCCGCTTCGCGGCTAGAGAGCCTTGCGACCGAAGCGCATCGTTCGCTTCACCTTTGCCGACGGCAGGCGTGGTGGCGGGTGAATCGCATTCAGCGGGCAGACATCTAACAATGCCGAGGGCAGGTCGCTCTCCGTGTAAGATAATCTTTCGAGTTTCGCATGGCGGAAATTCAGGCAGTGGCGACTGAGATTGAATTGCTGCAGCGGGTTTATGCCGCGTTCAACCTGCGGGAAATCGAAAAGGTTCTGGCGGCAATGCACTCCGACGTGGATTGGCCCAACGGCATGGAAGGCGGGCGAGTGCGGGGGACGGCCGCAGTGCGGGAGTACTGGAAACGTCAGTTCGAAGTGCTGAATCCCCAGGTGATGCCGCAGAACTTCACCACGGAAGCCGATAGGCGGATCGCGGTCGAAGTACATCAGGTAATCCGTGACAAGGCTGGAAAACTGCTGGTGGATCAGACGATCCAGCATGTGTACGAGATTCGGGACGGCCGGATTCAGAGCATGGAGATTCGGGCGTAATTTATTTGGATTCGATCTAATTTTCAAGACAGAGGGAAGTCATGGCGCACACTGTTTTTTGCGTGAAGTTGAAGAAGGAACTGCCGGGGCTGGATGAGCCTCCGTTCGACAATGATCTGGGGAAGAAGGTGTACGACAACGTGTCCCAGGAAGCGTGGCGGATGTGGGTGGAGCACTGCAAGATGCTGCTGAACGAGTACCGGCTGAATCCGGCGCGGCGCGAGGATCAGGAAGTCATCGTGAAACAAATGGACATGTTTTTCTTCGGCGAGGGATCGGCCAAGCCGAAGGAGTACGTGGCTCCGAAGGAGTAGTCAGCGCGACGGCGGAATCTAAGCTGGGATCGGCCGCGCTTCTCCCAGGAATGGCGCGGCGCCCAGCAACAGCGCGACACCCGGGATCGCAACCCAGTTGACAAGGCCAAGGCCGAAACCGACGAGTTGAAAAAAGTGAACACCGTCGATCAACAGGCCCCATGGCAAGATTACTACCCACACAGTAAGCATGATAAGAGCCGGAGACAGGCCGGCGGCAAGTCTGGCGCGCGCGGATCCGTGAGCGCGCAGCGAAAGATGCGCTCCTGCCGCACCGAAGAGGGGCAGGCTGGCCAGCCAAGGGCAGTAGAGAAATAGTGCGACATGGCCCACCGCGTAGTGGTTCATCCACACCATCCGCGGTTTGACTCCTAGAAACTCACACACCATCAGGGACACGCTCGCCCCAAAGAAGGTGGCCAGCGCGGGCAGCCACAGAGATCTGGTCCGGTGGCTCAAGCGGTTCGCTTCGGACGCTGCGGCGCAGAGCAACATGGCCGCGCAAGCGGTCCAGATGAGCATCTGCATAACGGGAGCGCGTTGCAGAAATAACAGAATAAGTCCGGCGGGGAACAGGACTGCGATCGACAGCAACAGAGCTTTCGTGGCGCGGTTCATTACTTCCTCCTTCGAGCGGGCGCGGGAAATCTGCGCAGACAAGGCAGGCCAGTTGTGAACTTCTTCGAGGGCCAACGCGGTTGCGGCGGAATCGGCGAGGCCATCGGCGCGGGCGTTGTCGCAGATTTCCTCCAGGTGTAGCGCCAGTTCCTTGACGACTTCTTCCTTTGCGTCATGCGACAAGTTCAGGAGAGCCAATCGTTCCTGAACAAGGCTTTTCCAATCAGGCATGGCTCACTCCGGCCAGGGTGTCGAGGGCCTGGAAGAACGAGCGCCATTCTTCGCGCAAGGGGGCGAGCTGGCGGCGGCCGCCGGGCGTGAGGCGATAGTAGCGGCGGTCGCGGCCGGCGTGGTTGGCCTGCCAGCGGCCCTCAACCCAGCCGCGCTTTTCCATTTCGTAGAGCAGGGGGTAGAGCGAGGCGAGGGTGAATTTCAGGGCGCCGCCGGTGCGTTCGCCGATCTGTTTGGCGATTTCGAAGCCGTAGAGCGGCTGCTCGGCGAGCAGGGAGAGGATAGCGAGTTCGCCGCTGCCGCGCGCAATTTTGGAGCGAATTCGTCTGGTCATATCTTTGTAGAGTTGCGTCCGAGACCTGCAGTATAGGAATCCTATGTTCGGAGTATAGGAATCCTATATAGGACGGTCAACATTACGCTGGTACCTGTCCTGGGATGACGTCTTCCCAAGCGGCGCGGCTTGACCGCCGCCTGTACGCCGACCGGCAGGTTCGTCTACACTCCAGTACTTGGCATGGAGCGGTGACGTCGACATTAGTTTTTGTTGTTGAAAATAAGAAAACGGAAGCGCATGCGGTCCGGTGATCGTCCCGGTCTTCAAAACCGGTGAATGGCAGGTCTACCTGTCATTGGTGGGTTCGACCCCCACTCGCTTCCGCCATTTTTCTAACAACTTGTGCGGGAGTGGCTCTGCGGTTGGGCGATGAGCGGACAACATGCAGTCCAGGCCACCAGCCAACCGCAGATCTTCCCCACTTCATGACTGCCCCTGTGCCTTGCAGTCTGGGCAACGGAACGCAAACAGGCACTGACATCGGCCGCCTATGGTTTAGCCGGACTCCCCTCCCCGTTGGTGGCGGATTTCGCTCGCGCTTCTTTTAATTGCTTCACGGCTTGCGGAGCGGTGGCCCATGCGACGCCCTTTTCTTTTGGTGCACCATAAAGCTCAGGATTCAGGTATAGTCCACGTTCCTTGTCTGGCTTTACCATTTCGACCTGCATTGGATGGGCTTTGGCATACGCGTCCTGACGAACACCGGTAACCTGCCACGAAACCTTTACGTTGGGCAGGTTCGTTCTGATTTGAAATTCGTGATTCTGAATTTCACGCGAAACGATCGCTTGGGCGAACTGTCCGATCACCGTGAGTTGATAACGGAAATCGCCATTGAGCGCCTCGAGCCATTCCGGCAATTGCACCGATGCTTCACCCTGGGAATCGGTCGTCACATTGCCTGTGTAGATGTTCATCATCTCGGAGGATTCAACGGAAGTGTGCAACAGGTATTTGTTTTCAGGGTCGAGAGGGTGGTCGATTTTGAAATCCTTCGCTTCCCCATAGACTGTACCTATCACGTCGATATCCCCGTTGAAGTATCCGGCCCAGCCAGTGCCTGTGTCGCCCCACACGCCGTAATCGTCGCCGTAGGCATAAGCCCCAGTGTTGGACCCGAGGCTGTACATTCCGGTAAAGCCGGAACCATACAACCCGATTCCGTTTACATTGGTGCCTTCAACACCGTACCCGCTTGAGTTGTTGGTTGTGCCCCAGACTCCGGTACCACCGTAGCCATACACACCGTACCCGCCGCCGTAGTTCTCGCCAACCGTGCCCGAGCCCAAAGGGCTGTAACTTTGGCCCTGTACGCCGTTCGTGCCGGACAATGATGTAGCGGAGTTGGTGCCATAAACAGCGCTCTCCCCTGCGACGCTCGATTCTCCAAACAGAACCGATGCGTACAAACCGGCATTGATGGTCTGATTTGCGGTGAAGGTGTTGGCCGTCGCCAGTAGAGGAACCTTGGAGGCATCGATGCTTAACGTGCCGCTCGTAGTGATGGGGCCACCGGTCAGGCCGGTGCCGCTCGCCACGCTGGTCACCGTGCCGTTCCCTGTCCCTGGGAACGTCTGACCGGAGGCGAATGAGATCCGGCCGTTGCTGGCGATGCGCAATCCTGTTTCGGCGACAGCGCCGCTGCCCTGACCATACAGGAGGTTCAGCGTTCCACTCGCCGTGCTCGTGTCGTTGTTCGCCGGTTCGGCTTGCCATTGGAACTTTTGATTCACCGCCGTGCTGGTGCTGCTGTTGAAGGCCGATGCCGTAAACAGAACCGGCTGCGAGTTCTTTCCTGCGGTGGCTGTCGCTGCGCCCGTCGCCGGCAGGCTCAAACTTCCGCGCATTGTGCTGCTGCCTTTGACATCGAGCGTGGTCGCCGGTGTAGTGGTGTTGATGCCGATCTTCGCGGTGGTACCCGTACCCGATTGGTGCAACACGGAGTTGATGATGTCAGAAGTGCTATCCCACAGCGGAATGTTGCCGACCGTGCCCAAACCGGTGATTGCAGGGTTGGGCGGAGGAGTGGAGTTCAGAAGCGAACTAGCGTCAGTTTCTGACGCGGTCGCGCGCACTCCGGTCGGCGCCGCGGCCATGACAAAAGCGGAGGGTGGTAATCCCCCAATCGTCGCCGCATCTCCCGCCTTCAGTGCATAGGGCGCGCTCACCAGCAATACCCGCGGCTGCTCCTCTTGTCCCTGGACCCGCACGTCGAGCCAGTGCGCCTGGCCGGAGACGAAAATATCTGCCGGTAGGCCTTGACTGCTGGTCGACCCCAGCATCACGGCGTAGTGGCCCGAGCTATCCGGCTGTACCTTCTGGCTTTCCATCCAGAGCGCAGCTCCGCCGGTCTGCTCGGAGTAAAGAGAAAAGGTTATGCTGACCGCGTTGGTCAACGGTTTACCACCAACGTCGGTCAATACGCCGCTGAAGTTGATCAGCGGCGGCACAACGATGTTGGTATTGGTTGCTACGATCTGCTGTGCCTGAACAAACCAGCTGGCGCACAGCACCATTGTCACGACGAGACCCATCCCCACGGAAATCCGTTTCATAACACTCCTCCTGTCCGTTTTTCTTCGAGCTTTCCTGACCTGTCCGCCAACTTCAACTGCGTCTCCACTCTGCGTCTGGAGACATTGGCTTCCTGCAGTTCGTGCGGACCCCGCGCAGAGCCTTTTATTCACCAGACGCCAGCGGATCGGCCTCCCGCTCTGACCGCGAATCAGAACTTTCCGCGCCACTTGTGGCCAGAAGGCTTCGAGCTAGCAGACCCCTCTGTATAGGAAATCGGAAACGGCAGGGAAAACACGACAGGGAAGGGAAGAAAATTCTCGGGTGCCAGGCCAGGCGACCGAGGCCTGGAGCCTAGAGGAGCTTTGCCGCCTCAAATTGACGGCTTACAAACGCATTGTTGGGTAGCTTCTGGCTCCACTTTTGCCATAGTTCGAATCGACGATGCTCCATAGCGGAAGCGAGGCCGGGTAGATGGGCGCGACGATAAGCGTTTGCCGCCGAACTGCAAATGGTTGAAACATGGATAGCATCATCGAGATTGAATTCCGGATCGGATTCGGGCGGATCCATCTTGGTCAGCAGTTCTTTGTAGATCTCGATCGCTCGCGCCAAACTCCCGCTTTCGGCTTCATGATCGGCAAGCGCCCGAAGCGCATCCCCCGTTTCTGAACCGAGGTCAATCTTGTCTGTCGGATAGAGTTTGAGCTGTTTCATCTGCTCAAGGGCCGTCTTTAATCGCTGCACGGCCTCGTTGCTATGGCCCAGCTTCCGCAGGGCATAACTGGAACCAGCCCGTAAATTGATCTCGTACCTGCGCAGATGCACGTCGTTTTGCACCTCAGTCAGGTGCCGAAGGGCGTGATCATAGATGTCCAGTGCTCGTCGCGGATCCGAGTGAAGCAGGATGCCGCCCAGAGTAATTGCCGCCATTGCCAGAACGCCTCTGGACGCATGATCGTTGGCATCGCGATGCACAATAGCATCGGCGCCATCAAAAGCTTGTTGCAGGGGCTGGAGCGCATCTTGCGCACGGCCCAGGCTGACTGCGTTGTCTTCGCCCAGGATTCTGCCTTCATAGATCAGCGCATGTTGGAAATTCAACGTCTGGCCTATTTTCGTCGGCCAATCCGGACCCGTGTCCAGCAGTTTCACGGACTCCTGTATCGTGGTCAGAGCCTCGTCCAGGCTGCCGCGTACTTGTAGCACATCTGCAGCAACCCAGAGGAAATTTCCGCGATTGGCCGGACGATTGAAGAGCGTAGCAATCTCGCCGCCGCGGCGGCACAGCTGGAGAGCTTTCTCGTCATCGCCATCCGACCGGAATTGGTCGGCCACATTCAGATAAGTGTTAAGGATTCCTGTGGCTTCTGCGTCGTCCCCTTTTCCCGCATGATACTTTTCGAGCCAGTCCGCTGACTTGGTTGCAAGCGCATGGGCCTCGTCATCGTGGTGAGCGAAACGGGCCAGAATCATCTGATCGTGCGCAATCTGCGCGGCCCGCAGCATGGCGATCCGGTTTGCGGGCTGTTTGCTAAGAACCGATCGGATGAGGCTATCCGCCAGCCTAAGGTTCTTCTCGGCCTCCTCCGTTTGTCCCAACGTTGATCCGACGGGAACCCCTTGCACGCGTGCGACCCGCATGTAAGCACTGCCGACATCGAGGGCAAGGGCCGGGTCCCCGCTAGCATCTGCCGTGAGCCGGCGGAGGTATTCCAGTGAGGTATCAACGATCAACTGCCTCGTCTTCGTGCTACCGGGTAAGTCACGAACTTGTATATCGATGTCAAAAAGCTTGTTTGCCAGCTGGCGCACCTCGGAAAACCGTCTCTGCGAGATCACACGTTCGCGATTAATCTCGAAAACTCCCCCGGCCAGACCAAGCAGAACCGCGACTGTCACAGCCACGGGAAGCCAATTTCTCCTCAGGAATTTTCGCGTACGGTATAGAACTGCATCCGGTCGAGCGCTGATCGCTTCGTGCTTCAGGTAGCGCTGGAAGTCGTCTGCCAACGCCGTCACCGAAGCGTATCGCTCGTACGGATTCTTCTTCAGAGTTTTGCCGACAATGGTGTCGAGATCGCCGCGAAGTTGGCGGCGGAGCCGGTCAGGTGTGGTGCTACGGCTGGCGGCGGCTGCCTCAGCTTCTGTCGTGGATTGCCGCCGAACGACATCCGACATGCGTGGCGGCTCCGTCTCGAGCACAGCCTTCACCAGGTCTGCGGGAGAATGGAGACCGGCGCCAGCAGGATGCCGGCCGGTCAAAAGGACGTACAGCAATACGCCCAAGGTATATACATCCGTGGCAGTCGTGACCGGCTGGTTCTGCAGTTGCTCCGGCGCGGCAAACTGCGGAGTGAGCATGGAGCCACCTTCGTGGGTGAGCAGGGTCGCGGTCCCGGCCTGGCCTTCGCCCTCCATGAGTTTGGCGATTCCGAAGTCCAGCAGCTTTACGTCGCCGTTGCTCGTGACTAGCACATTCGAAGGCTTGATATCGCGATGCACAATCAGGTTGGCATGAGCATGTGCCACGGCCTCGAGCACGCCCAGAAAGAGGCGCACGCGTGAGTCCACATCGAGCCCCTGGTGATCGCAATACTGATCGATCGCCGTGCCATCGACGTATTCCAGGATGAGATAGGGCTGACCCGAAGAGGAGACGCCGGCATCGAGAAGTCCGGCAATGTGAGGGTGCGCGAGCCGGCCAAGAATGCTGCCTTCGCGCTTGAATCGTTCTCCCGTGGCGTGACCGGCGAGCGCGATATTCACGAATTTCACGGCAGCTTGCCGCTCGAACCTGCCGTCGCTGCGCTCCGCTAGCCACACGCTTCCCATTCCACCCTGACCGATCTGAGAGATCAGAGTGTACGGACCAAGGGTCTGGCCCACGAGTCCTGCAGAGTGCTCCAGCGCGAATCGCTCATTTTCCAGATAGCCTTCCTGCGCCAGGACGCGGTGCTCGTCGAGAAGGCCTTGCAACTGCGCAGCCAACGCGGGGTCCTGCTTGCCGAGCGAGGACAGCCACTGGGCACGCACATCGTTGGTCATCGCCAGCGCCTGATCCAGATAAGGACTTAGAGCCTTCCATTGGTCGGGGCTGAGCGTGGACATCGCGATTCCTCAGAGCGACAAATCTGTGCGAACATTTCGATGGAGATAAATCCGCGCTTTCTCCCAGTTCCGCTGCACCGTACGTTCTGACACGCCTCGCATAACGGCGATTTCTGCGAAGGAGAAGCCGCAGAAGAACTTCATGTCGATGATCTCGGCGAGGGCAGGCTCCACTTTGCCAAGCTCGTCCAGCGCTTCGCTGATTCGGAGAAGCTCTCGGTGATCCGCCGCGTTTTCCATTGCGGCGGTGTCCAGCGAAGTAATCTCGAACGAGCCGCCGTGTTTCTGAGCGTGCCGCTCTCGGGCATGGTCGATGATCACTCCGCGCATCACTCGAGCGGCATACCCCATGAATCGCGCCCGATCTGGAAACAGAGGGCCGTCGCGCCCGGCCATGTCCAGGTACGCCTCGTGAAGGAGGGTTGTGGCACTGAGGCTCACCTGGAAGCCGCGTCGTGCCAGTTCACGCCTGGCGAGCCGGTGCAACTCGGCATAAAGGGCAGAGAACAACGCTTCCGCGGCGGGCCTGTCTCCTCGTTCCGCCGCGACCATAAGCGAACAGATCGGCGATCCCACGTCGCCCTCCTGGAGCCGCACCCCAAGCGGCGATAGCTTCTCGCAGATCAATAGGATAGTCAAGCCGCACGTTAGACCGATCGGAAGACCGGAATCTGACGATTCAGCATGGGCAAAGAAAAGAGAGCGGTGAGTCTCTGGAAGTCGACGAGATAGGAAAGATCATTGCCCCAGTCTGGCAAAATGTGACGGGAACCCTCAACCCCACCGGAATCCAGATCGATTCGTCCAACCGCACCTACTGGGAGCGCTGCGAGGCGGATCGCGGCAACGCCGATTTTGGCCCTCTGGATCTATCCGGAAAATGGTTCCCGAAGCTTGGTCCATCCGGGCGACTGTAACTGCAGACCGCAACCACATCCATTGGCACGACCAGAGCTACTAGACTCGATCAACCCTCTACAAGGCCGGGAGCAAACAGACCGAAGTCACCCACTACCGTAATTTGCCATGACTGAAGCTTCGCCATGCGGGGAAGCCTGTATACCTTGCGGGACAAAGCCTTATTGGATAGCTCTTTTTCCATTGACCTGTCGGATCTCAGGAAAGATCTGACGCTGCTTACTGGCTCTGCTGGATAGGGCCAACCGCTCTTCGCGACTAGATTGGTGTTTCGGCGCAATGACACATGCTCAGGCCAATCAAGTCCAACGAGCTCTGGCCGAAGTTATAGCGCGAGGACTGGTTGCGGAACCAAGACTTCTGCAAGGAGCGGGCAATGTCGAGCTATCAGAATTCTGCCTTTCACGGTGAGTCGATCGGGAAGATTGCGCCTCAACGATCATACAGTTCGGGGTCAGGAAGCGGAGCTCGGCCCATGCCGTTGCAGCGCGTGCGACCCGTGGCGAATGTAAGTCCGCTTCCGAATCAAATCTGGGGTCAATACAACAACTATCGCTCGAATGGCGTGGCGATTTCCGCCATTGTGCATTTGGGTTTGCTTGGTCTGATTTTGAGCGGCGTTCTTGTAGGTGATCGAGTCATACAGAAAGTTGCACCTCGCGAAACAGTGATGTTGATCGCTCCGTCTCCAGATACCTATGCTTTGCCGGCGTCAAAGAAAATCGTCAGCGGCGGAGGCGGAGGTGGAGACCATGATCGGATCCCCGCGCCGAAAGGGCGGATGCCAAAAGCGGCTCTGCAGCAGATTACGCCACCGGAGATTGTATTGCGCAATCAGAAACCTCGGTTGGCGGTCGAGCCGACCGTCGTCGTTCCGCCACAGGTTCACGTCGCGGACAACCGGATGCCCAACCTGGGAGTGAACTCGGCTCCCGTCATGCCTTCGGCGCCCCCATCGAATGGAGTTGGCTCGGGTGGAGGGATTGGTTCTGGCTCCGGTGGAGGAGCAGGCATCGGCCATGGGCCTGGCGTGGGTGCGGGAACCGGGGGCGGGATCGGCGGCGGTGTTTATCACGTGGGTGGAGGTATCTCTGCGCCCGAGGCCATCTCCGCACCGGATCCTGAATACACGGAAGAAGCGCGCAGGGCCAAGACCCAAGGGACGTGTATCCTTGGGTTGATTGTGGATACGGCGGGTCGTCCGCGGGACATCCGCGTGGTGCGAGGTCTGGGGTACGGGCTGGACGCAAAGGCAATCGCGGCGGTACAGCAATGGCGGTTTCATCCGTCGATGAAGGATGGAATGCCGGTTGACGTTCAGATCCGGGTTGAGGTCGCGTTCCGGCTGTACTAGCGCGATTCAGCATAAAAGCGATTTGACGCAGACGCGTTGAGAATCAGCGAAGATCCCACTCTCACCAGGCGATGATGTTTCCGGGCACGTACGTTTCCAGTCGGCGAATGGAGACTACGCTTTCGTCGTCTAACACACTGCATCATTGGTGATAGGGGTATTGTCAGCCGTACATCTGGCGCTGACCGAAAATCCGTTGCGTCGTGCGACTCCGCACAAATTCCGGCTCTCAGTGGGACTGTTCGGCTTCCAACTCTCCCGAGTAGTATCCGGCACGTGTCTGGACGCGCAAAGGGGCGGATCCGGCGAGGGCTTGCACCTGTATCGAGTGGTAAACGCCTGACGCGTGCGGGTTCGACGAGCGGTAGGTGATGACATATTGACTTCGGATGTCTCGCGCAATGGCTCTCGTGATCGATTCGATTTCGTCCAGACTCGATGGGAAATACGCCGTGCCTCCGGTTCGTTCGGCAAGCGTCGTCAGAGAGCGCCGATCATCCACTCTCTGTTGGTCTTGCTCGAGTGCGATGATGTAGAGCACGGGCCCGTTCTTCGATTGCAACTTGTGAAGAACTTGGTCGAAGGTTGCCTGGCTCGCGTTATCGCGGCCGTCGGTCACGGCCAAAAGAATTTTTTTCTGCAATTGGGAACTCTGATTCAGGTGATCAGCCGACGCAATCAAAGCATCGTAGAGGGCGGTGCTGCCGCGCGTCTCGATCCGCTGAAGAGCTGCCCTTAGCTTGCCGACGTCCTGGGTATAGTCCTGGTCGAGAAACGCATCGTCTCCAAAATTGACCACGAACACCCGATCGCCCTCCTGGCTCCCGTCTACGAGCTGCATGGCGGCTTCGTTGACCTTGGCACGTTTGGGCAACATGGATCCTGAGTTGTCGATCAGAATGCCAAGACTGACGGGCACACGCTCCTTGCGGAAGGAAGTGACTGCCTGCAACTTACCATCTTCGTAGACGGCAAAGTTGTTGCCGGCGAGATCGGTGATCAGCCGGTTTTG
>Ga0335081_10012383_pt1 | contig 13826 bp, 12 predicted proteins | sample Lox_Sample_35_FD_206713 | JGI IMG/M metagenome (GOLD analysis project Ga0335081, IMG submission 206713) | Soil microbial communities from Loxahatchee National Wildlife Refuge, Florida, United States - Lox_Sample_3.5 | ecosystem: Environmental > Terrestrial > Soil > Wetlands | place: USA... | reverse complement strand
GACGCCGGCCGTCATCAGCTATCGGCTGCGCTACCTGCGCCAGACCGTTCTGTCTCTCAGGATTGGCTTCGGTGACGAGCGCCGCGCCGGTTTCGTGCAATCCCGGTTTCAAAGCTCGAATCTCCGACTGCGCCGTTTCATCTTGGCGCCGGAGTCGACCGACATAGTCGGAGAGCCGGGCATATCCGATTTCCAATCCAATTTCGTTTAGCCATACCCGGATGTCCTTCAGGCTGTGGCCGGCGGCCAGCAGATCCCTGATGTCCGGCCATGCCTGGCGGACCTGTCCCACCTTTGTGCGCGGCTTTTCCCTCAGTCGTTTGCGGAGGCGGTTTAGGTCCAGGTGCTCGCTCAAGTTGCAGTTCACCGGTTCTGAGCGGTACGCCGCGGGCGGCACGCTGCGTGACGTCTTTCTTCAGGAATTCAGCCGGATGTATCGCCCAAGTTTCAGAGCCCGTTATTTCCAGCCAGCGGTTTCAGATAGTTTCAAAGATTTGCCACTTTGTTCGCTCATGCGCAGCCAACCCACATCATCAGGCCCCGAAAACACCGGTAGTGGAACATAAAGGAAATGCATCACATTTGACTGCGGGTTAGGTACTAAGAGCTGTATCATTAACAACTTCAGCGTGCAACGGTTCAACCGGTTTTGTTGCACGTTGCGCAACGGCGATCCTGGTGTCACATACCGGCCATCCCCGCACCTACAGAGTGAGGCACCCATGGCTATGGTACGGAAACAGAAGGCTGTCACCCACGGCCTGCGATATAACGCAGAGCTTAACAATCGGATCGAGACGGCGACGAAGACAGGCGGGTTCTCAAGCCACAGCGCGTTCATACGGGCAGCGATCGAACGGGAACTGGCCGGCCGTGAAAGCGGCGTCGATGCGGCGGAACAGCGAATCGCTGCGAGTCTGGATCGCATGGCCCGAGAAATTCGCAATCTGCGGATAGGACAGCAGGCCTTGTTCGCGTTCGTAGACGTACTGGCGAAGACATTCTTGACCTGTGTTCCAGAACCGCCGAGGGATGTGCACGACCAGGCCGTCGCCCGCGGCAAAGCCCGCTATGACCGATTTCTCAAGAGCGTAGGCATGGCCATGGTGGGTGATTCGCAAGCCGCCATGGCAGAGTTGTTAGGCCGTGGCCACGAAAACTGAAAGCGAGCGGGAGTTCCGGATTCGGCCTCGGCGTCCCCGAACGCCCCGCGAAAACGAAGCGTTTCCCTGGTCTCCCGGTATGAGGACGGTTGTTCGCTACGCCAGAAGCTCCCGGCGACGACTAAAGCGCCGTTCGCACAGCTCTTCTGCAGGGCGGCGGCAGTTCAACCAACGCTGCGCGGTTCGCGTGATGTACTCGCCAAACAGGACCACCGGACAGTGGCGCGCACACGGTCGCTACATCACCCGAGACAGTGTGATGCAGGGCCACGCAGTCGCCGCCATTGGCAACCAGGGCGAAGTCTTTGCGCCGCCGGAGTCCTCGATCGCTGGCAGAAGGCAGGCGACCCGCGGCTCTGGAAAATGATCATTTCGCCGGAATTCGGCGAACGCATCGACCTGAACCGACTGACCCGCGATCTCATGGGCAAAATGGAGAAAGATCTGAACACGCGATTGGAATGGCTTGCTGTGCCGCATTTCAACACCGAACACCCGCATGTCCATGTCGCCATGCGCGGGATCAAAGCTGACGGATCTCCGCTTGATCTGAACCGTGAGTACATCCGTAACGGGATACGGTCCATTGCCGAGGATCTCTGCACGGGCCAAATTGGGCATCGGAACCAGGTGGACGCGATGACCGCCGAACGGCGCGAGGTTCAGGAGTGCCGGTATACGTCCTTGGACCGTATGATCAACCGGGCGACCGCGTCCGGGCAGGTCAACGGGTCCGATGACGCCGGCCACTTCATTGTTCGCCGGAACGTGAACGGCGCCGCCCGCGGCGAGTTCGCGAAGATTCGGGAGCAACACATCGCTGCCAGGCTGATTGCGCTACATAAAATGGGCCTCGCCGAGCAAACCGCGTCCGGTGAATGGCGGATCCGGCGCGATTTCGAGGGCGTTCTGCGGGCTATGCAGCGCGCCGGGGACCGCCAGAAGATGCTCGCCGCGCATGGCGCACTCCTATCGGACGCGCGTCTGCAACTTGTCGTTTTGGACCAGCGGACGATGACATCTCTGGAAGGCCGTGTGTTGGTGCATGGTGAAGGCGAGCTCGGCAGCAGCGCCGGCCGCCACTACGTACTCATCGAAGGCACCGACGCCAGCGTGCACCTGGTGTATTACTCGCCTGCATTGGAGGAAGCGCGTAGCCGAGGGCAACTCCGCCCAAATTCGTTCGTCCGGCTCCGGAAGCAGTTCGAGAACGGCCGTGGGGTTCTTGAGGTTGATGACCTCGGTGATGCAGAGAAGATATTGCTGAACCGGCGTTATCTCGAAGCAACCGTTCGACCGCTGGTCAAACAAGGCATCGCACCCTCCGAAGCTGGCTGGAGCGGCTGGTTAGGCCGTTATCAAGCCGCGCTGGCCCGTGCTGCCGTTTCAATTCAAAGGGCCGATTTGAAAGAGCGCCACCGAGAACTTCAAGCGCGTTAGCGGTCTGCGAGCCTTCGATGTCACGGCGGTGCCTCGCGAGGGCCTACCGGGTAGGGCACTGACTCATCTTTGACGCGTAAGGAGGCACATGAACAATCTGGACGAGAGTTTAATACCGGCGCTCACCGAACTTGGAGGCGAGCCGCTATTTGGATCTGGCTTTGAAGCCGAGCAGCCTGATTCCGATTCCGCCCTGGAGCGGACGCAGCTTGCGAAGGAAGGCTCGCTATGAGTCCCGCCAGATCGGAAAACGCGAACGGGGCCGACAAGCGCGATCACCGCCGCGAAGTAACCGATTCGATCATCAAGATGCTGGAGGAAGGCGTTGCTCCGTGGCAAAAACCATGGGAAGGTTCAGCGATGCCATTCAATCCAACGACCGAGAGGCCGTACCGGGGCGGCAACGCCCTGCACCTCTTGGCAACCGGAATGGGGCGGGAATACGCAGATCCGCGATGGATGACCTACAAGCAGGCCGCGGAACAGGGCTGGCAAGTACGCGGGGGCGAAAAAGGGACTCATATCGAGTTCTGGGAGGTGAAGGAGCGTTCAAATGAGAAAGACGCCGGACCTGATCAGGATGGCGGTGAGTCTTCAGCCAAGGAAAACGGCCAGCGGCTGATACACCGCGTGTACACCGTCTTCAACGCCAAGCAAATTGACGGGATTCCGGAATACCAGCCAAAGCAACGGACCCCATTTGAGGCAGTACACGCTGGTGAACGAATTCTAGCGAATTCTGGTGCTCGAATAGAACACGATCAGCGCGACGACGCCTTTTATAACCGACGCAGCGACAGCATCCATCTTCCCCCAAAGGACGCTTTCAAAGACGCGCCGGGATATTATGGAACGGCTCTTCACGAGCTCGCGCACTGGACCGGCCATCCCTCACGTCTGAATCGGCCCACGCTGTCGGAATCGTATCGTTTTGGTGATCTCAACTATGCGAAGGAGGAACTCCGGGCCGAACTTGCCAGTGTCTTCATGGCAGCGGAATTGGGGGTTCCGCACGATCCAGCAAACCACGCGGCGTATGTCGCTTCCTGGATCAAAGCTTTGCGCGAAGACAAGAATGAGATCTTCAGGGCAGCGCACGAGGCGTCCGCGGCCACTGATTTTGTTCTATCGCTGGACCTGGAGGTTTCCCGAGCGGAAACGTCGGAACTGGCGGGTTCGGGCGCCGCCGGCTCGTTGCAGTCTCCGGAGAGGCCACGCGGACAGAACGAAACTCGCGACGAAGTCGAAACCTCTCACGGTGATCGAGGGCTAGTGGTCGACGCCTCCCATCGGCAGGCATTCCAAGAGAACGGCGGAGGGCAGAAAGCCCGTCAAACCGACGATAGTCCCAAACGGGGCGCGGTGGACACCGGCAACTTGGCGGCGTCATTCGCTGCTGCCAAACAAATAACGGCGGCTGCCCTTGGCGAGTCCGCACGGACATTCGCAGCCCAGACCGATAGCGGTAGGTACAACGGGCGGATCATTGGAGAGACCGCCCATCATGTTGTCCAGCGCCTGTCCCCCCGAACTGCTGTAGCTCACATGAAACATTTGCTCGAACAACTTCCGCAAGCCGGCGACAACGTCGCAGTGGCCTATTCGAACGATCACGGCCTTGTACGGGATATCCGGGAGCATGTCAACACTCAGGAGCTTGGCCGCTAGTGGCACGAAAAGCCACACCGATTCTGAACAGGTCGCCGCAGGGAGCTAGGCCGGCTCCTCAATGAAATAGTTCTATAAAACATTTGCCATAGGTTTTATACATCATACTGGAGGTATGGCGCTATCCGCGGCGATGTGGAGGGAGTAGCCATCGGTTTGAGCTTTAAGCGGTTCTCTTCAGCAATGCCCGGGCATTCAAAGTTATTCGATAACGAAGTCGCGAAGATTGCCGAGGGAATCGAAATCGAAAGGATGCAGGCTGCTCAGTACGGACAGGTCTTTCCAGTGTCGAACTTCCTCGAGATACGGGGCCGAGCATTCAAATTCGACAAGGGATGAAGTATTCCTAATCCAAATGATCCTTGCCTGTTCCGGCAAGTTCATACCAAGAAGGCTGAGCGCAGCGTCGAGAATCTCCCGGTCCGTCTCAAAATCGATGGGGGCTGACGCCAGCGTCGGCATCCCCACGGCGAGAGAGGTGAGCCTGGTGGCTCTTGCGTCAGTCTTTCTGAGAAGCCGCGAGCGCACAAACTCCGCGTGCCCGACTCCCGTCGCGTTGCCGTGGGACTCCCGATGAAGGTCCCGGTAAACAATGCTTCGGATCTGTGGGAATTCTCCTTCTAATGCGGCGTGGGGGTTGTATTTTCGACCGAGCACGTTGGAGTCCGCACCAAGACAACCGAATTGCGATCCGATCTCGTCGACCAGCAAAATATCGACAAACTTGAACGGCAACCGAAGGAACAGGCCGCGCGCATGATGCAGCATGGTGCTTTCCTTTTCGATAAAATCCTCCGGCAATACCGCCTGGACGCGAGCCGTGTCTTGCTGGCTATTCTCCAAGATCATCAGTCCGGCCAGGAGATTGGCTTTGTTCAGCATGACCTTATAGACGCCGCGGGCGATATCGTCAAACGGCCAGCTTTCCGCCGCCCGATGGTAATGCTGAGCGCCATCCAGGTTTCCGAGTCCCAATGCGAGCATTTTGAGAATCCCGCTTTGTACATCGCCATGAAAGATGGTGTGCAGCTTCACGCGGTTCATAACGACTGTGTGATCGGCGTCCAAGGTTTCCTGGTCACAATAAACGGACACTCCTTCCTGCGTCTGGCCGATGATCCCGGTTTCCATCGAGGACCGAATCTCAGCCCCGACGATCTCCTCCGTAATACCTAGGCCACGCAATACCTCGCGCTGGCCTTCGGCAGTCCCGGAGCCATGGCTTCCCATCGCTGGAACCAAGAATGGATTCGCTCTCAGTCGCTTGAAGTGACCGACGAGGGCCTTAATGATTGTGGGATAGTTGGCGATCCGGCGGCTGCCGCAAGTAATGGCTACGGTGTCACCAGGTTTGATTTTGCTACCGAGGCGGAGTTTCGCGAGCTCGGCCTCGACCGCTGCTGGAACGTCGTCAATCCGAGTGCCGTGCAGCTTCTGCCCTAAGCGAAACATCAGCGGATATTGCATGCGGATCCCCGGTACTCCTCGAAGACAATCAACGGGCTATTCGCCCGCCACTGCCCTCCAGGTCTTGTCCGGATTAAACTTTGCCATCTGCCGGGCCAAGGTCTCCGTTTCGGGGCCGAGGTCTTTTTCGTATACGATACCCCGGTAGTTCACGATCAGGGTCTGGACGCCCGAGACGCCATACTCCGCCGGCCACGCGACCAGCGCGAAGCCGCCAATCATATCGCCGCTCACTACATAGTCCATTTCGCCTTCCAGGGCGTCGGGACCTTGGGAGGTCAGAATATGGTAGAAGTAACCGTGATAAGGTACGGGTGTCTTTCCCTGCTGCGGTATCGCCGCAGCATCGGCGAAGGACTTGGGTGCCAGGTTCGCTGAGTCGCCTTCGTCATAGAGTCCATCCTGCTTGCCCGGCGAACTGACGATCCGCTGCGCATAGGTTAACAAGCCGTGCGAATTGTGAACTCGCAAGGCATATTCCATTTGCGCCTCCACATAGGCGCGGCAAGTGTCAATGGCGGCCAGTTCGTTACGGCCGATGCGCCGCGCCAGAATTTCCACGCGGCCGGTTGCGGTGTCGAAATACCATCCGCCATCTTGGCGAATCAACGGCACGGGAAAGGGCCAATTCTGGTCGCCGATCACAAGCATTGCACGGTTCGGATTATCGCGGTCCGGCTCGACCTGAAGCCTGGCGCGTGCGTGCGCGGCGAATTCGGTGCGCGCAGCTTTATCGTCTACTGCATCGCCCGACTGCACGATATCTTTGCCGCCGGGTCCAAGCACCTTCAGTAGGGCAGCGGTATCGTTCTGCGCCGCCGCCTCCACCAGGGCTTGCGCAGCCGCCAGCGGTGTCGCGAAGATCTGCGGGCCGTCCTGGGGAGCCGCCTCGATTAATGCCAACCCCGCTACAAGCGCGACCAGCGAGGCTTTCAACGTCGGAGAGTGCATGATTCGCATGAGTGATTCCTACCTTCGCCCCCCAAAGCCGTGCGAGGGAAAGCTCCTGCCGGCGCCCAAGCTCGAATAGCCATGTTCGGCGTGCGTCGCGGCGGCCGAGCCGTGTTCCATGCCGCCAAACACGCCACGGTCGCGCGGTTGGGGCGGCGCATTGCGAGGAATGTCGCGATTCCCGAAGCGTTCCGGCTGGGCGGAGGGCGCCATGCGCTCCGCTTGCGGAATCGAGCGCGGCGCCACAGCCTGCCGGACGTTGCCGCGATAGCGGTTGTTCAGTTCCGGGCGGGCATAAGGCACGCCCGCGCGATGCGCGGGATCGTGTTCCCAAACTGCGGTTCCATGCGCATTTGCGAGATGCCTGGAGTTGAAATTGTACTGGTGAATAAACGTGTTGTTGACGATCACATTATGGTCACGCCAGCCGGGATGCCAGCCCCATCCACCCCATCCACGCCAGCCGCCTCCGAAGTAAAACCCCACATCAATACCGATACCGAAGCCGAACCCTATTCCACTTCCCCAGTACCAACCCGGATAGGGATACCAAAGCGCGGGCCCCCAGATCCACACAGGATCGTAGACAGGGACGTACATCACCGCCGGGTCCGCGGGCTCGATTTCGATCACCGGCTGATCGCCGTCGGTCCTGGTAACCACGTTTTCCTGCGGCGTGGATGCCAGCTTGCCGGCCTGTTGGGCGCGTTGTCGCATGCGCTGTACCGCTTCCATCACCTCCTGCTGCTGCGCGAGGAACGCGTTGCCCAGATTGGTGGTCCAGGTGATGTCGTCATTCAGCCGCTTCAGGACGCTGGGGAACATCACCAGGGCCTGGATGCTCGGGTCCCAATTCTGCTGTTGGGCCGCCTGCGTGAGATCCGGTCCGTTGAGGCCGGGGTTCCGCTGCAGCCACTGATAAGCCTGCACCACTTCCAGCGGATAGGTACTGGCCACCATGATTTGGCTGAGCAGCGGGTCGGGGTAGAGCGCGATGGGGGCCACTAAATCATTCAATTGGCCAGGCGAGAGGGCCTGGTTCGGCGGCGGAAGGGCGGGAGGTTGATCCTCGCCGCAAAGACAGGCGATTCCGACGACGAACAGTGCGAAGAACGTGAGTATGCGCTGGATGGACATGGCCGACATTAGATAGGAGCCCCGCCGAAACAGGTTTGTTGGGGCTCCGTACCGTGGCGGCGGGACGCCATACGAGGCCGGCTAAGAGCCTGCCCCACGAGCCATCAGATTTCTCAGCTTTGACGCAGCCTCTTCGTACTCTTCCTGGATCCGGGCAGAGCGGTTCTGCAGGGTTGCCTTGACGTCGCCATGGGCCTTGGCGGCCTTATTCTGCAAGGCATGCACCTTGGCTTCAGTCTCGCTCTTGATTTGCCGCGACCGCCGCTCCACCTGGTTCAGCTTACGTTCCAGCCCGGCGTGGAGGCTGTCGATCTTGGCCTGGAGTTTCGCCTTACGATCAGCGTGCGCCTGGGCGTGCTCAGTCCTCAACTGGGCGATCTCCTTTCTGGTCTCCGCCACTTCTCGGGCGGCCATCTCGTCCTGGACGTTGGTCCTCGCAGCGCGAAACACCACGCCGCCCAACCCTTCCATGCGGGTGTCCACCGGCGTCACCCACTCCTCGCTGACGTCGGCGACCACAGCGCACTTGCCGGGGACCAGCTTGGAGGAAACTTCGTCCAGAAACTCCGCATCCACTCCAGCCGCGTACAAGTCGCCAAGGCTACCCACCATGAGGCCGGCGCCCGCTCCGACGGCCAAGCCCATCGGACCCGCAAGCAGTCCGACCAGTCCGCCGAGCGCGGTTCCTTCCAGAGCGCGAATGGGAAAGTCCCCTTCCGCCTGCTTTACCGCAGCCGTTCCATCGGCTTTCTTCACGATCACCGATTCGGCGTGGATCGCTATGCTGCCATCCCCATCGAGTTGGTTCAGAGCACGCGATCCCTCATACGCCTTCTTTTCGTCGTCAAAAACTACAACCAGCATTCTTTCCATGATTTTCCTCCTTGGGCATCGCTCGCATGACAGCGAGCGGTCTGTTAACACTTGGTGAGCTTACCCGGCTCTGTGTGACGAGAGCGCGGGCAAACTGTTAATTGCAGTGGCAAGACCGACAAGCGACGCACCGTCCAAGAGCATATCGATGCCAATGGCGAATCCGATGAACCAGATGCTTGAAACCGGCATTTGTCCAAGCAGCATGATCCCCAGCACCAGCGACACCAAGCCCGATACAACCGACCAACGCCAGCGCGGGAACTTCATCATCGCGGAACCGATGGCGCGGAACGCCCCGCCCACAATAAAGAAGGATGCGAGAACCATAGTGAGGCCGGCCGCTCCGGCAGAAGGATATCGGATGAGCAGATATCCTGTGAACCCCCGGAGAAGCGCACTGAGCAGCCAGAGGAAGAACCCGGTCCACCCGCGGGCGTGGAACGCATGTGCCAGAGCGATGCCGGCGCTGAACAGAAGCAGCCAGCCGAAGGCCAGGACTGTGGCGAAAGTGGCTGTGACGGCGCCCGCGATACAGACCACGCCAACGACCATGAGCAGGATTCCAAGGGCCAGGGTCCACCCGCGGGATGCGCGTATGTCTTCTATGGCGGCAACCAGCGGACTGCGTGCGAATGAGCTTGCGGTCATTTCGTGTACCTCCCTTACAGTGTCGATGCAAACCGCGAGTGCGGCGGTAACCGATTGGTTGAGAGATGGTAACGAACCGCGCCGTCACGCGCTGCCGATCAAGACGCCCGCAATGAAAACCAGGATTCCGCCCAATCCGACTTGCAGCGCGGCCGAGAGCGCCGGCGTGTCCATAAAGCGGTGACGTACCCAAGAGATGACACCCAATTCGATAACCACGACCAGCATGGCCGCTGTCATGGCTGCCCGGAAATCCGGGATCAGGAACGGAAGCGTGTGTCCGATCCCGCCCAGGGCGGTCATGAGACCGCAAATGAACCCGCGCGTCCAGGGATGACCGCGCCCTGTGAGACTGCCGTCGTCGGACAACGCCTCCGCAAACCCCATGCTGATGCCGGCGCCGATGGATGCCGCCAGCCCGACCACGAAAGCATCCCGAGGGTTGTGCGTCGCGAACGCCGCGGCGAATACCGGCGCGAGAGTGGACACCGAACCATCCATCAATCCCGCCAAGCCGGGCTGAACGACCTGCAACACAAACAAGCGACGGTTTGCCTCTTCCTCGTTACGTTTGACGTCCGGACTCAGCTTGACATGCTCCAGCTCTTCGGCCCGATCTTCATGCGAACGCTCCTCTTCAGCCAGATCGTCGAGCAACTGCCGCAGACGCGCGTCTTGCGTCCGCGCGGCGGCCTTTTCATAGAAGCGGCGTGTTTCCGCCTCCATCGCGCTGACCTGCTTCCGGACGATTTCGAGCCCCAGCGGCTGTACCAGCCAGACCGGCTTCCGGTGCACGAAGCCTCTCACGTCGTGCCGGCGGATCAGGGGTATGTGGTCGCCAAACTTGTCCCGAAAGAGTTCGATGAGGCGCCGCCGGTGGTCCGATTCTTCGCCTCGCATGCCTTCGAACACCGCCGCCGAAGCTGGAAAGTTTTGACGGAGACCCTCGGCGAAATCGGCATAAATCCTCTCGTCTTCTTCTTCAAGGGAGATGGCCAGAGCGAGAATCTCCCGGTCGGATAGGCTATCGAAAGTACGCATTTGCCGGTGTTGTCCTGCTCGCCTGCTACATCCACAAGGGCGATGCTCCGCGGGATCGGGACAAATTTTGGAGGTTAGTGTTCCAGCAATGCGGACTGAACAGGTGGAACGCTGGTATCCGGCGCATAGATGCGGATCAACACCCGCCGTGCGAGTCTTTGCGCGTCTTCGGCCGTCACGTTCGGATCGGCTGCCTTAAGATCCGCAAGGAAACCGGCCGGCACCCGCTCTTTGCCGAGCCCGATGATGTGAACTCCTCTCAACGGTATGCCCTGGCGGACCAGATACCTTTCCACCGATTCCGCCCTGCGGCGGCTCAGCGCGAGATTGTAGGCCGTCGAGCCCACACGATCAGTGAAGCCGATCAGCTCAAACTCCACGCGCGGGGTCGCGTGAACCTGCTGTACAAGGGCATCCAGGGCCGCCTCATCGATCCTGCCTAGATTGCTCTTGTTGAACGAGAAAGTGACGTCCGCTGTTGCCACCCGCGAGTAGGTGATGGCTTTGTCCACGTTCGCGATCGACGCCGCGACGGCCAATTGAGTCGCTACGATCGTGGACTGATTCCGCTGCGCGAGCTGATTAGCCTGCGCGGCGCTGGCATTCGCCTCCTGGGCGGCGGAAGCTACTTCGGCCACGTTGCTGTCGGTGGACCCTAGCTTTTCTTCCAGCCGCGAGACATCGGTCGCTTCTTTATCGGCCTGCTGGTCGGTCTTGCTCTCAAGTGTGCCGACCTTCGCATTCACCGTCGCGAGTTGCGCCGTCACATAGCGTTTTGTGGCGCAGCCCGAGGTTGCAAGCGCAAGCACTACAGGAACGGCGGCGGCGATCAAAAACAGTCTTGATTTGTTCATATGTGGTTCGTTGCCCTTCAGATGTAAAGAGCCGAACAGACGGAAAACTGTTGGCCGAGGCCTGGTTTGGCGGCACCGACAAGGCTGACGGGGAGCGAGAGGGTCGTCAGTCGCCAGAAGAGCAATGTCGATTCCTGCGCCCCCTGGACAGGCCGAGGCGCAAGTCCCACTTTTCATCTCTACGTCACCGCCGTATACTTAAGAAGATGATCGCCGAAATCGTTAGCCTGTCGGGCTATGAATCCGAGGTTTCGGCGCTCCTGAACGAAGAGGAACGAATGGCGATGGAGTTCCATATCGCCTGCGCGCCGGAGGATCATCCGGTCATCCCGGGCACCGGCGGTTTTCGCAAGGCGCGTTGGGCCCGCGGGGGCAAGGGGAAGAGCGCCGGTTTTGCGTGGTCTATTTCTTGCTGGCCGAGCCGGGCCGGATCTACATGGCTGCGATTTATGCCAAGTCGCGAAAGGACACCCTTTCGGCGGCCGACCGGAACGTGCTTGCGAAACTCGCGGCGCAGATCAAGAAAGTGGAAAAGGGGGACGATAGCGATGGGAGTACACAATCTGAGCGCAGCAGCCGGGAGGCGGACGAAGTTCGGCACGACGCTGGAGTGCAGCGCCAAGGAAATTCTGGCGCACGTGAAAGGTGACACGAAACTGCCTACGCGGCGCATCGTCCTGCCGGACAAGGTGGATGTGAAGCGTATCCGGACCATGGCCGGGATGTCCCAGGCGGAGTTTGCGCGCGCGTTTTGCATCAATCCGCGAACCTTGCAGGAATGGGAGCAGGGGCGCAGGAAACCCGATGCTACGACTCGGGCGTACCTCGCGGTGATCGCCAAGAACCGCGCGGCGGTGTTGGACGCACTGGCGTCTTGACAAACGGAGAATGGCGGCCTACCAGGCCGCTCTTTGGACAGGCCGGGAGGCCCGTCCCACTAGAACTGCAGCCGGAGGGCCAGTTGCACCGACCGCGCGCCGCCGATTTGATACAGCGGATTGAGGCCACCATTCTGGCCGCCACTTCCGAGCGAGGCTCCCAGCATCTGCGTCGATTGCCCGAAGAGAGGTGAGCTGAGATAGTTTGTGGGCGGGCCGAAGTTGGGGTGGTTGAAGATGTTGAAAAAACCCGCACGCGCCTGAAGAGCAAGCCGTTCGTGGAGTTGGAACTGCCTGCGCAGCGTCAAATCGACCTGCGTAGCGCCGAATCCGCGCAGGGCACTTCGTCCCAGATCTCCTTGCACCACCGCGGTGGGTATAGTGAATGCCGCACGAGTGGTTCTCTTTCCGTCGGCTAGTTTCGATCGGCAATCACCAGAGTGGCGCGCGCGGGAAACCAGATCCGGACGCTGTACGCTGGAGGCTCCTGACAAGGAGACACCGAAGCCATCCAGCCCGTTACTGAGCGCGGACCAAGCCGCACAAAAAACGATCGTGTTGCCACGCTGACCAGCAAGGACGGATTGGGTGCGACACGGTTCACCGGGCAATTGAAGACAACGGCCACTCGTTCAGGCTCAGCATGGCCTCCGCAGGCGCAGTCTGGCCGCCCTGGGGAAATTGCGAATAGGGGACTGCCGGGAACTCCCCGAACGCTTGGGCAGGATGACCGCGGACGACTGTTGGTTGGTACTCGCAACGATGTGTTATGATTGTCCGGATTCCTGGCGTTCGAGGTGGAGATACCCGGGGGGCTGATGCTGCCTGCATGCAAGAAAATAGGATCGGCGGCTTTCATTGCGATTGGGTTTTCTGCGATAACTTTCGGGCAGACTGGCTCAGCAACTGTGAGCGGGAAGGTGACGGATCCTAGCGGCCTGGTTGTAGTTGGTGCAAATGTAGAGGCGACCAATATGGGTACAAACGTCACCCATCCTGCTGCGACAAACGATGCCGGGTTTTATAGTTTCTCGAGCCTCCCTCCCGGGACGTATTCACTCAGGGTACAGAAGGCTGGTTTCGAGAGTATCGTCAAGCCCGATATTGACCTTCACGTAGCCGACAGCATTTCCGTAAATCTTGAGCTTCAAATTCGCGCCATCGGCCAGACTGCGACGGTCGCGGGAGGGGCGCCCCTGGTCAACACAACGAGCAGTTCCCTTGGTGGCTTGCTGCAGGCGGACGAGATAGCGAACATGCCGCTGAACGGCCGGAACTACGTTAATCTGACATTACTGCAACCTGGGATTGCGCCTAGCCCGAATATAACGCAGGGTGGAACCTATAACGGAACTTGGTATAGCAGCAATGGGGCCACCATCCGCTCGAACAACTTCATGCTGGATGGGGCCATCATGCAGGACGATAACGGAGGCTCCACGGCCAACTTTTCTGGAAGAACGCTTGGGCTCGATGGCATCCAGGAGTATCGGGTAATCACCAGTTCGTTCAGTGCGGAGTACGGACTGCTGGCCGGAAGTCAGACCGTCATGGTGAGCAAAAGCGGGACCAATCAGTTCCATGGCAGCGTGTTTGAATATCTGCGGAACAGCGCTTTGGACGCTGCCAACTACTTCGATCGCCCGACAGTCGCAAATAATTTTCGGCGTCTGCCGGCTTACAAGCGGAACAATTATGGCGGC
>Ga0335081_10012382_pt1 | contig 13826 bp, 14 predicted proteins | sample Lox_Sample_35_FD_206713 | JGI IMG/M metagenome (GOLD analysis project Ga0335081, IMG submission 206713) | Soil microbial communities from Loxahatchee National Wildlife Refuge, Florida, United States - Lox_Sample_3.5 | ecosystem: Environmental > Terrestrial > Soil > Wetlands | place: USA... | reverse complement strand
GCGACGAATCCAAAGATCAATCGTATTTTCTCTGGGGACTTTCGCAGGAACAGCTTTCGCGCAGCGATTTTCCGTTGGGTGAACTCACCAAGGAAGAAGTGCGCGCCCTCGCTCGCGACGTAAAGCTTCCCGTCGCCGAAAAACCGGAAAGCATGGAGTTGTGTTTCGTTCCGACCGGCAACTACGTGCAATTCATTCAGGCGTACACGCGCGAAGCGCACATTCCGCTGTCACAAGCCGAAGGCGAGATCGTCACCGAAGACGGCGCCATCGTGGGCCGCCACACCGGCATCCACAACTTCACCATCGGCCAGCGCAAAGGCCTCGGCTTCGCCGCCGGCAAACCGCTCTACGTTTTGGCAATTGATGCCGAAAAGAATCGCGTCATCGTCGGCGGCGGCGACGCGCTACGCACCACCACCTTCGAAGTACAGGACGTAAACTGGCTTTCGATCGCGTGCCCCAGTGCACCGCTTCGCGCCCAAGTAAAGATCCGCCACAAGCACGAACCCGCGTCAGCCATCGTCGAAGCGACGGGCGACGAGTCCGCACGCATCACGTTTGACACGCCGCAGCGCGCCATCACGCCAGGCCAAGCCGCCGTCTTCTACGACGCGGACCGCGTCCTCGGCGGCGCCTGGATCCGCTAAACCGTCCCAAAGCGTCACAACTTCGTGAGCTGGCACTCAAGGCAAAGAACGAGAGTAATGGAAAGCAGCAGTTGCGATAATTACAAAAGGAAGCGGAGCGACTACGCAAGAGGCGGCTGCGCCGAGCCAGAAAAAGAAACACTCCCGCTTCCACGGATCCGCCATTTTTTGGTGGGAGCCCCGAAGGATCTCCTGGATCAGTCGGAATAACGACCACACAACCATTCCAGCAGGAAAAGAAAGATGAAAGGAACGAACTGACGCCCAGCGAATAGCGCCAAGGAAGCAACCGCGGCGCAGACGGCTGCAATTGTTCCACCTCGGCTAAATTCGCTGATCCTCGTGAAAGGCGAAAGACAGGCCCGACTGCGTCGACTTAAATGAACAGTTCTTCTTCGGTTTGTTCGCGGGGTTCGTCGCCGCGATGATCGCCGCGCCGTTGGCGCGAACGCAGAATGTCGAGACCCACCTTGATGCCCTGAATCAGTGCGGACGCTTTGTGCATCGGTCCCCAGACCTTGCTGCGGAATTGCGAACCGGCATCTTCCACAGCTTCAAGCGCACCGGTGAGAATGCGATCGACGTGATTCAGCTGGCCGCGCAAACGATCCGAAGCATCCGTGAGCACGCGATCCATTTTCTGGGCCTGGCCACGGGCCAAGTACACGACCTGCGAGGCGTCGGCAATCATGTTGGAGATGCGCGGTTGGGCATCGTCCAACAAAATTTGCGCGCGCGTCAAGATCGGCCCGACGCGGGTCTGCAAATCGCCGACAAAATTATTTAGTTTTTTATTGGTTTGCCGGATTTCAAAAAACAATGCGGTCAGCATTGCGCACTGCACCACGAGCGCGATTGCCGCGACAATGCTGAAAATCATCAGCCACGTTTCCATGACCACCCCACCGTCCCCGCAGGGGACGCTCCCCGGAAAACTCTTGCGCTGCGCTTCTCTTTGCCAAGCGCACAGCTCCGCGCGCTTCTCACGCCGGCCGCTGCTTGCGAAGCACGGGCTTCCTCAGCCAGGTGTGCGCAGTTCTGAGCGCGCGGACAAAGCGACACCGTAGAAGCTCCGATTGCCAATCAGGACTTCGATGCTTCCCGGCGATACGCTTCGCGCGCGCCTTCCACGGCCGCGTTGATGGAATCCTTTTGGCGACCGGCCAGGTCTTTGCCGCGCTCGATCAAATCGTCGGCGCGTTCGCGGAGTTCCTTCGCTTTGCGCTGCGCGTAGTCGCGCCCTTCGTCCGCTTTGTTCGAAAGAAATTGCCGTGTCTCGTCTCCGGATTTCGGAGCAAACAAAACGCCGACCAAGGCGCCGACGCCAAGACCCACGAGGAAATAAGTAATTTTCGAACCCACGTTGTCGGCCATGAGAAAAGTACCTCCAAAAAAACCGTAGCACAGCAAGAAACTACGCGCAATATAGGCTAACCCCTATACGTGACCTGTACCGGTTACTTGAATTAAGCGATGTGTTTCGAATATTTCGCAAGGAATTCGAATGCTTATGCCTCCTTTCGTCGCGCGGTTCGAATCATTCGGCAGTTTTTCCCTCGCCGCTTCTTTTCGAGAGGTGGAAAGGCGGCCACCGCCCGCTAGCGCGGCTAAGCGGAACCGCTGACTCCTACGCTCGCTGGAGTGTCGCGCAAAGTCAGGGAGAGGAGAACAATTCCTCAGGGGCTGAAGCCCTGTTTTCTCGAAAGGCCTTGCTGTCGGAGCTGCCTTCGAGGCTCAGGCCAAGAAAGCTCCCACGCCCAAAATTATTGGTAGGCAACGTCTAGTGACTGGCGGTTTCGGGGGACGGATTTTCGAGTTGGGCGAGGATTTGTTCGGCTTTTTTGCGAGGGACGAATTCGCTCAGGCCTTCTACACCGGCGCGGCGCAGGTTGGCGATGCTGCCAAATTCGCGGAGTAATTTTTGCGTGGTGCGCGGGCCGACGCCGGGAATGTCGCGTAAGGCGGATTTGGTTTGGCGTTTGCCTCGGCGCAGGCGATGAAACGTGACGGCGAAGCGATGGGTTTCATCGCGAATCTGCTGGATGAGATGCAGAACGGGAGAGTGATGCTGGAGAACGATGGGTTCGTCTTCCTGGCCGCAGACGTAGAGAATTTCTTCTTTTTTGGCGATGCTGGCCAGCGGCTGATTGATGATCTGCAGAGATTCAAGAGCTTGCGCGGCAGCGTGGAGTTGGCCGATGCCGCCGTCGATCAAGATCAGGCTCGGCAAAGATTTTTTCTCTTCCTGAAGGCGAGCATAGCGCCGCGTGACGGCTTCGCGCATGCTCGCGAAATCGTCGTTTCTTGCTTGCGGCCAGGCGGATGGCCAAGGCGTAGGGGACTGTTGCGAAGGCACGCTTCCATTGTTGGGAATGGACGCCTGGTGAATGTCGAGCGGCTCTCTTCCCGGCGTGTCGCCGAAGCCTTCTTCGGCGCCGGCAATGGCTATGAGATCGGACGGGACGGCGGATTCGGTACTTGCGGCAGTGCGCTGCTGCTCGATTCGTTCCAGGACGCCGCGGCCTTCGTCACCGCGGATGATGAATTTGCGGTAATCGGATTTTTTCATGCGGCCGTTTTCCCAAACGACCATAGACGCGACAACGTCGGTGCCCTGGATGTGGGAAATGTCGAAGCATTCGATGCGCTGCGGCTCTTCGGGAAGATTGAGCGCGTTTTGCAGAGCTTCGCCGATGGCACGGGACGTCGGCTTGAGAACACGGAAGCGCTGTTCGAAGGAATGCTTCGCGTTGTTTTCGACGAGGTCGAGAAAGGAACGCTTTTCGCCACGTCGCGGCGTGAAGATTTCGACTTTGTGCCCAGCGCGCTCGGTGAGCGTTTGCTCGAGTAGCGAGCATTCTTCGAATTCGACGGGAACGTGGATGGCTTTGGGAAGATATTCGGCGTCGAGATAGAGCTGCTTGATCAGCGATGAGACTAATTCCTTGGGATCGAAGTCTTCGATGTCTTCCCAGTAGAAGTCGCGCTTGTCTACGACGCGGCCGCCGCGCAAGTGGAAGAGATTGACCGCGACGAGTGGCGGCTCGGCGTAGTAGGCGAGAACGTCGGTGTCGTCGCCTTGCGCGGACGCGATGCGCTGGCGCTCTTCGATGTCTTCGACGGTGCGGAGCAAATCGCGATACGCGGCGGCTTGTTCGAATTGCTGCGCTTCGGAAGCGGCGAGCATACGCGCTTCTAGGCTTTTGATGAGGTCGTGGCGGCGGCCTTCGAGAAACAGGCGGACGTCCTTGGCAGCTTCGGCGTAGCGCTCTTCGGTGGTGAGTCCGGAGACGCACGGGCCGAGGCAGCGGTGAATGTAGTACTGCAGGCAGGGCCGCGGGTGGTCTTTGGTGAGATCGACGGTGCAGCTGGGAACTAAAAAGCGTTTATGGACGAAATGAAGGATGCGGCGAGCGATGCCGGCGGGAAAATAGGGGCCGAAGTAAAGCGAACCGTCTTTCTTGATGCGGCGCGTGAAGTAGACGCGGGGAAATTTTTCGGCGGCAGTGAATTTAATGTACGGGTAGGTTTTGTCGTCCCGAAGCATGACGTTGAACTTCGGGTGGTATTGCTTGATGAGATTGTGTTCGAGGGCGAGAGCTTCCTGTTCGTTGCCAACGAGAATGGTTTCCAGGTCGGCGATTTCACGGGCCAGGGAGCCGGTTTTGGCATCGATCCAACTCGATTCGAGGAAGTAGGAACGGACGCGACTCCGGAGAGCAGCTGCCTTGCCGACGTAGAGGACCGTGCCGGCGGCGTCTTTGAACAGGTAGACGCCCGGCGAATCGGGAAGCAGGTCGGCAATTTCTCGGGGTTCCATGGGATTGCGCGGAGGCCCGATTTATCGGGCTGCTTCCATGATACTAGATTGGCAAAGCGCGGCCGCCCCGAGCGAAATACTAGAATCGACTTTCCGGCTTGCCCCTTACGAGGCGGCCGCGTTTGCTTCCGGTTGGTTCGTCATTCGGGGCTCGACACGCTAGTGACAGTTTTTGGTGGTTGCGCCTCTTCGTCTTCCAGCGGTTGAAGCTGTGGTTCGGCAGAGGCGCCGGGATTCCCGGCTGCGGTGGTGTCTGTCTCTTTTGCGGCCCGTTTCGCCTCTTTCTTTTGGGCGCGCTTTTCGGCTTTAGCACGCTGCTTTTCCTGGCGTTTCATTTCTTTCTGGCGCTTTTGGAACGTAACGCTCATAGAGCCTCCTCGCAAATTCGGTTACAGTACTTCAACTAGGAACAAGGAGCTACCAGCGGGGTTCGCGTGGCTGGCGCGCGGATTCGCGATAGTCTTCGTTGGAGAATCCACCGCGACCACGTCCCCCGCCGTGACCACCGCCACCGCGGTTTCCGCCGCCACTGCGCGGGCGGTCGGCTTTCGGCCGAGCCTCGTTTACTTTGAGATTGCGTCCAGCTAGCTCTTTGCCGTCGAGGGCGGCGATGGCTTGGGCAGCTTCGGCATCATTGGGCATTTCCACAAAGGCAAAGCCGCGAGCCCTGCCGGTCTCGCGATCGGTAACGATATGAATACGCCCGACCTGACCGAAGGGCTGGAACAACGCGGTCAAATCAGCTTCTGTGGTTTGAAAACTCATATTTCCTACGAAAAGACTTTTCATGCGATTTCTCCATTTGAACTTTTCAGTTGCGGACAGAGCCCGTTCATGGCGCTGCCGCAGAAACCTTTAGTAAAAGGAGCGGACCAAGCTGGAACGCGAAGGGTGCCGCAGTTTGCGCAGCGCTTTGGCCTCAATCTGGCGGATGCGCTCGCGAGTGACCGCGAAAGTCTGGCCCACTTCTTCGAGAGTGCGCGGATTACCGTCCTCAAAGCCAAAGCGCATGCGGATGATGCGCTCTTCACGCGGATTCAAATGCTGCAACATGGAAGCGACATTTTTTTGCAGGCTGAGGTGGATAGCGGTGTCCGAGGGCAAAGCGACGCCTTTATCTTCAATAAAGTCACCGAGGTGGGAGTCTTGCTCTTCGCCGATGGGGGTTTCGAAGGAGACGGGTGTCTGAGCAATTTTCTTGGTGCTGAGGACCTTTTCAACGGTGATGTCCATGCGCCGGGCCAACTCCTCGGCAGTAGGCTCGCGGCCAAGCTCTTGAACGAGCTGGCGGGTGCAGCGGGCGAGCTTGTTAATGACTTCGATCATGTGGACGGGAACGCGGATGGTGCGCGCCTGATCGGCGATGGCGCGAGTGATGGCCTGGCGAATCCACCAAGTGGCATAGGTGGAGAACTTATATCCGCGGCGCCAGTCGAACTTGTCGGCACCTTTCATCAAGCCGAGATTTCCTTCCTGGATGAGATCGAGGAACTGCAGGCCATGATGCGTGTATTTTTTGGCGATGGAGACCACCAGGCGAAGGTTGGCCGCGGTGAGTTCCTGCCTGGCGTCTCGCGCGAAGGCTTCACCGCGCTGAATGACACTGAACGCGCGCTTGAGAGCGATCGGATCGGAGTGACTGCATTGGGCCATTTCGTCCAAAGCGGCGCGACAGGAGCGCAGCCGTGCGCGGGCCTCGGCGGCACGCGCACCGCGAGCGAGATCGACTAAGCGCTGCAAGCCGCGAACGTCGCGCTCCAGGGATTGCAGGCGTTCGACGAACGCCCGAAAGTGGTCCACGAGGCGCTGGCGTTCGCGCCAATGGAAAGGGATCTGGCGGATGGCCAGTGAAATCCGGATGCGCGTGCGGGCCAGGGCCCACTTGGCGCGAAGGTGCGATTGCTTTTTCGAGGGTGGGGTGGCGGCGAGTTTCTCCGCCTGGCGGACGGCGGTTTCATGGAGCAGCGCCATGGAATCGATTTGACGCAGAGTTTGGCTGGTCTTGCGGGCGATTTTTTCTTCGGTGATCTCTTCGTCGGGGAATTGGACAACCTCCTTGATGGAACGCGCGCCATTGCGGAGGGCACCGGCGACGGAAACCAACTCCGCAACGATGATGGGCGAGCGGGTGATGGACTTCATCACCAAGAGATGGCCGCGCTCGATGCGTTTGGCCAAAGCGACTTCGCCCTCGCGAGTGAGCAAAGGCACGGAACCCATTTCGCGGAGATAGAGGCGAACGGGATCCTGCGACTTGAAGTCCTCGCCGACGCTGAGATCGAGGTCGGAGTCCGCCGTGACTTCGTCTTTAGGACCAACATCAGCAGCATCAACAACACTGGCGGCTTGCGCCGCATTTGCTGCGGTCAGGTCCTCGTGTATGGCGATTCCCTGGCGCTCCAAGAGGACTAAAAGGTCATCGATTTCCTGGGAGGAAAGCACATCCGGGGGAAGACTGTCGTTGACCTCATCATAAAGGAGATAGCCGCGCTCTTTACCAAGGAGCAGTAGCTGCTGGAAATAGCCGAACTCGTCTTCAATGAGACGTGCCAAGAGTGCTCCAATAACTCCGTGAACGGAGTGTTGCCAAGGACATCAAAAGTCTTCGTCTTTCGCGGACTTCCAGGAAACCCCATTTGCCTTCGGGGCGTGTGCGTCCTTGTACTCGGCTAGCTCGGCATCGGTCACCGAGAACGTGCAAGACGGAGGAAGATCGACCTGGGAGGCCAATTCGCGTCGCAGCCTGATAGAGCAGATCGCGGGCGCATCCTGGTAGCGCGCGCGGCGTGCCACAAACGCCTCGTTCGCGATGGTCACAAAATAGTTGGATGATTCTCCGGCGATGCCGCGAAGGCAAAAGGCATATTCGCGTAGGGCTTCCTTGGTCTCAAATCCGAGGTATTGCAGGACAATCGGTTGATCCAAGCGAGCCGCCATTCTTATCGAAAGGCAGTCGCTAGTTGGGCTCAAGAGCCTCGTGGAGATGAGAGGTTTCGAAAGACAACGAACGCGGCCACAGACATGATGACATACTTACGCGTCTGCGTATACGCAGATCTGAAGATGGTTCGGTCATTTCGACGCAAAATGTGCTACAGTAGATCTGCGCTTAGTACCGCGGTTGTGCTGTGCGGCCCCTCTGGTTGCTTCGATTAATCTGAGAATGCCCGCCCCAGTTTCCTCTGTACGTTTTCAGCGTAATTAAAAACTGTGCCACTACAAGCAGCACGCGCCGTAGTGTGCGTGACTCGGTGTGCCAGTAAGAAAGCAAAATGGAAACTTTTTTCGAATTCATAATTTCTTCATCAATGAAGGAACAACTCGCGTGCGCTGGTTTCGTGAAGCCCACGCCGGTGCAAGCTGCGGCGATTCCGCCCGGCGTGGAAGGCAAGGACGTTCTAGCCACGGCGCAAACCGGGACTGGCAAGACGTTAGCTTTTCTGATTCCCATTCTCGAAAGACTTCTGCGGGACAGCACGGGCGGAGTTGCCGCGCTGGTGCTGGTGCCCACTCGCGAATTGGCTATGCAGGTGGCGGCACAACACGATGCGCTGCGCGGCCGAAAGCTGCCCGTAGCCGCCTTGATTGTCGGCGGCTTATCCGAACATCAACAACTCGAGGCTCTGCGACGGGGCAGCCGCGTGGTAGTAGCCACGCCTGGACGTTTGGAAGACCTAATGGGCCGAGGGCTCATTCACTTCAGCAAATTAAAGATACTGGTATTGGATGAAGCCGATCGAATGCTGGGCATGGGATTCCGCCCGGCGATTCGCAGGATCGTGGCCGCGCTGCCGAAGGAACGCCAAACGATGTGTTTTTCGGCAACAATGGAGGGCGACACAGCGCGCCTGGTAAAAGACTTTATCAGCAATCCCGTGCGGCTGACGTTCGGGTCAACGTTGAAACCGTCCGAGACCGTGCGGCTGCAGGCTGTTGAGGTGGCTGCCGAAGGCAAGCCTCACGCTTTGCGGCGGCTACTACAGAGCGAGACAGGGCCGTGCCTGGTCTTTGCGCGAACCAAGCGCGGCTCAGAGAAAGTTGCTGGCCAGCTAAACCGCGACGGCATTCCGGCGACGGTGATTCACGGCGACCGATCGCAATCGCAGCGTACCGCAGCGTTAAGGGCGTTCCAGCAGGGACGCTATCGAGTTCTAGTGGCCACGGATTTGGCGTCACGAGGAATCCACGTCGAGAACATAGCGCACGTCATCAACTACGATCTGCCGGCGGTGGCCGAAAATTTCATCCATCGCGTCGGGCGCACGGGCCGAGCCGGAAATCGCGGCATAGCCTCAACCCTATTCCTAAGAGAGCAACGACAGGAATTGTTAGAGCTAGAGCGACAACTTGGGATTCGCTTGGAGAGAAGGCAAGTGGACGGCGTTCCAGCCGAAGAGCTGCAACACATGGGTAAGGAAATCCCGCGTTCCCTGGCTCGCCGCAAGCCCAGCATCGTGGAGCTGCCCGGTGAATTTCTGCAATTGCAGATGACGTAGCTCGCGAAGCGACTACAGGCCCAGTAGACTGGCCCAAAGCACGATCGCAACCTAGAAATGCCGCTGCCGGGAACCAAAAGGACGTGCTGGGCAAGTTCTCGCTCTAGGAAGTGGTGGCCGAAGTCCTGGTCAGACATGGCTGCGGAACAGGGCATCCAATCGGCTAGAATGAATGTCATGGCGCGCCTGAAATATTTGCTCATTTTTGTTGCTGTCCTTGGTCTGACTGGCGCGCTGAGGTCTCCAGCGCAGGATCCGCCGCCGAATCCTCCGGTCAATCCTCCAGCTCCGCCCACAAAGCCCGACGCGAAGTCCAAGAAGGATTCGGCAACGCAGAATGCGCCGGATCAGCCGAGGTGGGATCCGCTCGCGGCGGAGAAGGATTTGGAGATCGGGAAGTATTACATGCACAAGGGCGATGTGGACGCGGCGATGGACCGCTTTCAGGATGCGATTGCGGCGAAGCCGGGTTATGGACTGCCCTTCCGGATGCTGGGCGAAGCGCAAGAGAAAAAAGGCATGAAGAAAGCGGCGATTAAATCGTACCAGCGATATTTGGATCTGGTGCCCCATGCAGAAGATGGGGACAAGGTGAAAAAGAAGATTGAGAAGCTGTACGCGGACGTGGCGAAGGAAAAGAAAGACTACAACTGAGCGAGCTGAGTCGAGGAGCATGGGCTCGCTGTGGCAGTTCGCGGTGGCATGAGCTGCTTCCGTATTTTCCAATTCAAAAATAAGGCGTGAACGACATCAGTTTGGATTGGGAACGACTTCGAAGCTGGTGACGGGGTGGAGTTCCCAGGCGGTGGCGCGCCAGTCGCGGGCGCGGCGCGGGGCGGTGTTGAGGGACTGGCGTTCGTGCTCGGTGTCGAAGAGGAGCCAGCCGGTGACGCGCACCCAACGGCCTTGTAGGTGGTCGCGGAGCGCGGAGGTGGACCAGTCTTCGCCGCGTTGTTCGGCGATGGCGCGGATGCGCGGCGTGACTTCGACAATGACGCGATGCGTTTCGCCGCCATTCATGGGATCGAGGACGAGTTCGATGTGGGTATCGCGATGCTGGGGGTCGCTGGCGCGACAGTTGACCGTTTCTACGCCGCCGACTTTAACGTCGATGACGTAGGCGGTGATTTCCGCGGCGTGGGTTTCGTTCCAGCGATGGCGGTCGTCTCCGGGTTCGAGAATGGCGGTGAGAGTGACGGCGGGATCAATTTGCTGCGGCTGGGGGATGGCGGTGCGGTTTTTGAGGCGATTCAGTTGCTGGACAGACGCGCTGGTGGCGTCACCTTCGAGCGGACAGCCATCGAAGGTGGAGAGATCGGGGCCCGGTGTAACTTGCGGGGCGGGCCCTGGCGGGGCCGTGCGGTAGTGTTGCCAAAACCAAAGGCCGAGAAGCACAACGATGAGCAGCAGCGGCCAAATAGGTCGAGAGGAACGCGGCATTTTGAGTGGGAGAGATTTTACGATGAATGGCGGGAATAGTGAGTGAGTTTGCCGTCGGCAATGACGGCCAGGTAGCGGCCATTCGAAAGAAATTGCATGACTTTGGCGCCTGTGCGGGCGAGTTGCGCCCAGCGGGAAGCGGTTTCGGGATTTTGTTCGAGACCACGGTAAGAGTTGCCGTCGAAGTCAAAATCGATTTGCGCGAGGCGGCGTTTAGCGGTGCGCCGGACGGGATAGGTTTGGCTAGCGACGGTGACTTGCTTTGCGTTGTCGATGAGGGCTTGTTGCCAGACCGAGAGAAAGATTTCGTCGAGCGGGGATGTCGGTTGGTCAGGCGGCATGGAGCGATGATAGCGGGAATAAGGGAGACGGGGCTTCAGAAAGTCGTGGCTGAAATTGAAGCGGAAAAAGAGGGGCACGATCTATCGTGCCCCTACAGGTTAGGATTTCGGCCGGCCGTGTGGATTTGCGCGTCTCGGTTGGGCGTGAGGACTTGCGCTTCCGCCTTGCTGCGCAAAGCCCGCCGCTATTTGTTGCGGAGCGTGTTGGTGGTACCCAGGCCGGTGCAGAAGTCATAGCCCAGGAAGGCGAAGTTGCCGGCGTTGAGGCCGCAGTTGCCGTAGACGATGTCGTTGAAGGTGCCGCCAAAAATGTGGTTGTAGAGCTCGGTGTTCTCGGCCTGGCTGGAAGTGCGGAGGGCGCCAGCGGCGTTGACGATGCCAGCCAGAGCGGGCGACGCGACGCTGGTGCCACCGACGACAAACCAGCCGGTGCCGAGGACCGGATTGGTGTCAAACACCCAGACACCGGTGGTTGGATTGGCGTCGAAGGACAGGTCTGGTGTGCCCCGGGTATTGCCCACGATGAAGCGAACGCCATCCTGGAAGGCGGGACGAGGCTCGACGAGGCTGGGACCGCCGCCCGCATCCTGCCAAGTGTTTTCAAAGAGGAAGTTGCCGGTGTTGGGGTCGCGGGAAAGCGTGGTGCCGCCTGCAGCGACGACGTTGGGAGAGACGGCGGGATATTCGCTGCCAGGGCTGTCACCCGTGGAGGCGAAGAAAACAACGCCGGGAACGACGAAAAGCGGATCGAAAAGAGTTTCGCTAACGGTGCTATTGCCGAGAGAAGGGTCGAACTCTCCAGAGCCGAAACTCATGGAGACTTCACCGCCGCCATTGGCAGCAACGAGTTGCGCGGCGAGAGCGGCGCCGGCAAACAGGTTGGTGAGGCTATTGTTGCGGGTCTCGACGAGGAAGAGCTTGGCGTTGGGAGCCATGGCGTGGGCCATCTGCAGGTCGAGAGACTCTTCGATTTCCCAGCCACCAGTCCGGTCCGTGGTGGGCTGCGTGCCTTGCGCGAAGACGACGGTCAGGTTTGGCGCGGGCAAGCCGAACTGCGCGGAGTAGGTGGCCAGGTCGGAGGCAGCGGTGGGATCGTCAAACGCGTCCACCACGGCGATGGCTCCGGCGCCCTTGCCGACATCGGGATTTTCAGTGGTTACGTTGGGGTTGCAGCCGAAAACTTCGCGGTGCACGAGGTGGTAGATGCAACCGAGAGAGGCTGGCGTTTCAAAGGCAAAGCCGGGGAACGGAGGAAGTTCGCTGGGTTGAGCAGCCGGACCGAAGGTTGCTCCATTGGAAGGAACAAACAAGCGGACGTGCGTGTGAGCGTTGACGCCAGCATCTCCAGGTTCAGACATGCTGGACCTGGGGATCATGACGTGGCCCTTGAAAACAGGCGGAGCCTGCTGGGCTGAAGCCGACCCAAGGGATAGAAATAGAGCAGCGAAACAGGCAAGGACACAGAGAGATAATTTACGAATCATGCGAATACACCCCTTCTTCGCCCGCGGATCGAGTCCGAGGGCAGTGCCGCGCATACTAGGATAAGAATCGAGGAAGTCAATCCCTTGAGGACCTGAGAAGGCGAGGTTGAGATTTTCTTTAGAATTTTACCCGGGCGTTAAGTTATTTGAGGCGGGTTTCGGCGCTCAGAGCGGAAGTCGGCTCGGGGAAACGGTGGGCGAGATGGGCCGGAGAAGGATGGTTGACCTCGGAGCGGCGGCCTTCGTTTTGGAGGCGAGAGTGGGCTTCCGATCAAGTAGGAAGCGCGTCATGGTCCTGAGACCAGTGGACGAGGGCGGCTTCGTCGCACCAATGGAGGAGTTTGCGCATGGCCGGCCATGAGCGCCAGAGATCATGAGCCGCTTCATTTCGGCTTCGGTGGCCCAGAGCGTAGCGGTCCAGAAAACAAAGCTACGGTCGCGCAAGAGGCGAGCCGCCAGATTGCCGGGAGCGCGAGCCGCCTGACGGGCGGAGCGGAGCGCATAGAGGAGAGACTGCGGCAAGAAGAACCAAGCGCGGACGCGCAAGCGAGTGATGGAGACGACTCCCATAGTTCAAATGATAGCGCCAGCAGCCTTGGCGAGTGGAGAGAATGCGGTGAGGGGAAGGCGCCGGCGGTGGAGAGGACGCAGCGTTTAACGGGGACGACGGAGCTGATCGAGCCAGCGGTTGAGCGTCGCAGTGGTATCAGGCTCGACGTCGAGGAATTCGAGGCCCATACCGATGCGGGGCTTGACGATGCGGACCATGGCCAGGGCTTCTACCACTTCGTCTTTGCGCTTTAGAGTGACGCGGGTGCGGGATTTGACGGGCAGAGGTTTGCTGGTACAGACGAAGCAGCCGCCGAGAGAGAGGTCGGAGGTGACCCCTTCTGAGCGAGCTCCGGATTCGAGGTCGAGGACTTCAGCGTCGGCGGCGAAGGGATAGCGGATCGCGTAGCGGCGGTCGCGCTGGCTGACTTTCGGCGCGGCACGGTCGGACATTCGGTCGGTCATGAAGATAACGTCGCCCACAATGGAGTCGATCGGGGAGAGAGGACGCATCCAGCAACGAGAGATCCCCGCTTTGAAGATAGTGTGCCAGAGAGCCGGCTGGGGCGAAGGACGAGAGCGGCGAGCCGGTCGAAAGAGGCAACAGTAGAAACCACAGGGGATAATGGAATGGTAAAAATGGGTTATTAGTGACTACGACAAAAGACAGAGCGCGGACCGCCAGCTGGAAGAGGCGCAGTGCTAGCCTAAAAGTGGACTACTTCCCTCATGATCCGCGAAACCATAGTGAGCGACGGGCTGCGGCAGAGCGACCGCGTGCGATTCCGCATGCCGGTGGAGGTGTCGTGGTTAACGGGCAGCGGCGTTACGGAACGGCACACGGCCGAGACGATGCTGGTAAGCCGGAATGGCGGCGTACTGCGCCTGAGCGAAAAGCTGACGGCGGGCCAGGAAGTTGCGCTGCGACGCCAGGAAGGCGACAACGTCAAGACGGCGCGAGCGCGCGTGATGGCGGAGATTGATCAGGAAGCAGACGGAATTTTGTACGCGGTCAATATTGTTGAGCCGCGCGCGGATTTTTGGGA
>Ga0335081_10012380_pt1 | contig 13826 bp, 15 predicted proteins | sample Lox_Sample_35_FD_206713 | JGI IMG/M metagenome (GOLD analysis project Ga0335081, IMG submission 206713) | Soil microbial communities from Loxahatchee National Wildlife Refuge, Florida, United States - Lox_Sample_3.5 | ecosystem: Environmental > Terrestrial > Soil > Wetlands | place: USA... | reverse complement strand
ACCACACCGCAGGCGCAGGCACTCTGGTTCGCGTTCGGCTGCTTCACCGCGACCGTCGCCTTTTTCGGCTGGCTCTCCATCATCTACGATTTCCAAAACTGTTTTTATCCGTCGCGTGCGCATCCGTATTTCACCTCCGGCCGGTTGCTGCTCGGCGCGCTGATTCCGTTCCTGCTGCTCTTTGCTTTCGGCCTCGATCGCGCGCTGACGCGTTTCAGCAACTCGGCAAAATTCTTCATGCTGGCCGGGATCATCCTGTTCATGCTGCTTTCTGAAATCACGATTGACTGGCCGATGTTCGCGAATCCCTACAACTGGTTCCACATGTAAAATCTGGCGCGGCGAGACTCCGCCGGGCCGTGATTTAATCGGGAGCGGGAACCTCCCGTCCGGCGTTGGTTCGCGCGGGTAAGTCCGAAGGGGCATGCACCATAATCCATGCCGGGCCGATGCAGCCTTTGCTTCCGCTCAAAACCACTTCTTTTTTTTGAAATACCAGTAGGTAAGCAGCGTGGAGGCGACCATAACGGTGGTGGCGGTAAAATAGCCGAACTTGGCGTGCAACTCGTGCATGTTGTCGAAATTCATGCCGTACCAGGTGCCAATCATCATCAAGGGCGTGGTGATGACCGTGATGAGCGTGAGCAGTTTAACCACTTCGCCGGTCTGATTGGACGACATGTTGAGATAGACCTGCAGGATACCGGTGAGCGAGTCCATGTAACCCTGGGCCAGTTCGTCAATGTGGAACAGCGCGTCATAGACGTCGCGGAAGTAAGGCACGAGGTGGGGCCGCACGAGTTTGAATTCGCCCTTGGCAAACCGCGCCAGCACTTCGCGTTGCGGCCCGATAATCTGGCGCAGGTGCAGCACCTCTTTTTTGATCTGAACGATTCGGGTCAGGGTTTCCTTGCCGTGCCGCTGCAATACCACTTGTTCCAATTCGGCGATCTCCAGCGAGAGTTCATCGAGGGCGGGTTTGTAATTGTCCACGAGCGTATCGAGCAGCGAATGCGCCACGCGGTCCGGCGCGCGCGCGATGTTCAGCCCGCCGCCCAGGGCGCGTTCCTCCACGACTGTCACGCTGCGCATCGGCGCTTCGTGAAACGTGACCAGAAAATTCTTGCCGAGGAAAAAATCGAGCTCGGTCGTGGCAAAACGCCCGTCTTTGCGGCTGTAATCCACGGCGTGGATGACCATGAACAGATACGGCGTGAACAGGTCGCCCTCCTTGGGCGTGTATTCCTCGACTTTGGGCGAGGTGCTGGCGGTCAGAGCATCTTCGATGGAAAGCGGATGGAAATGGAAAACGTCCTCGAGCACCGCGCGCGCTTCCTCCGGGGTCGGCTTTTCCAAATCCACCCAGAGGAACAGGTTTGTGTCGGCCAGCAACGTGGGCATCAGGAACATCTCGATGTCCTTGGTGTGCAGGCGTCCCTGCGTCGTAAATGCAAACGAGCGAATCATGCCGTCAATTTCGCGTTGAATCGTGCCGGTCCCTGCGATGTTAAAAACAAACACGGACAAGGCAAGCCTCGACTGATTGGCGATTGACGATTTACGTAACCCGCGACCTTTCATGCGCCCTTGCCAAATCGTGTATCGTAATTCGAAAGAAGCGGTTCACTTTTGCGTGCGTCGAAAAGAAAATTGTGATTTAATCCACCGACTCTGATGAACGGTACGAATTCATTGATTGAACAGCGCATGGCCATGGGCATTGACTGGCCCTGGATGATGCTCCTCGGTCAAGAAAGTATCCGCGACGTGATCCTGTTCCCGAAGTTAAAGCCGAGATAACTACGCTATTTGCCCATGCGTAAGCAATTTTGCCCTCTTCTAATTTTGATGGCTGGATTGTCGGGTTGTTCAAGGGCAGGTCCTACTTCGACCCGGGATCCATTTCGGGCCTCAATTCCGGCTCCAACACCTCCGCAGTGGATGGGGAAGATGCCAGCGGAACCGGAATGGTGGTCGAAAGTTACAGTGAATTATGACGAGGGAACGGCTCTTTCAAATAGATGGGCTCATTTGCAGCAAATGGAGACACAGATTACGGAAATGGTTCGTAACGGAATATCTCCGATGCAAAAGAGGCGTGAATTGATTAAGTATCTAAGTCTCTTCAGCGCATCGCCAAGTTTTAGCCAGATGGCACTTCGCTTGGGGGATCCCGATGCTGTTTCAGATGCCCGTCAACGATTAAAGATTGAGATTGCCAAAACCGCTGCCTCGAACGCGCCCCGGGAGATGAAGATTGAAATTGCAGAAACCTATGAAAAGCTGGGAGATTATAAAAGATCCGCCAGGGAATACGCTGAAATTGTCAAGGGGTATCCGGGTGATGGGCTTCTTTATTCCTTGGCCACTCAATACGAACGCCTAGGCGAAAAAGCAACTGCCCTCCAGATTTACGAATTTATGGGCGAGGCTTTTCCAAGTAACAGCATGGGCACTGAAATTTCGATGAGGGGCATTGCCTGCCTAAACGGAACCACTAACAGCTACAGATTTTTGAAGAAACCTGATTGGTGGAGTGCCTACGAGAATCTTCCGGATTGGTGGACCAACGTGTCAATGGCGCTCCCGAAGATCACTTGTTTTGATGACGGAGCCGATTTCATCGTGCACAACCTCTGGAAGAAGGATGATCCCCGAAAGGCGGTCAAGGCGTGGGCACAGCTCTCGGAATTTACCCCGACTACGTTTAATGAGGACGTCCGGGCCATCAGGTCAACCAGCCTCGCCTACTCGGAAATCGGAGACCATCATCGAGCAATCGAAACTGAATGGAAAATTCTTGAAAAATATCCCGGTGACGAGTGGTCGGCAGGTACTCTCAAATTCATCGCCTCTGAATTTGAGAAATTAGGCGAATCAAATCAGGTGCAAGAAATTGAAACATTGGCCCAGTAATTCATTCCTTTTCGTTTTCAGTCACCATGCTCACCGTTGCCGGATTAAGCAAGGCCTTTGGCGGACGCGTCTTGTTTGACGACGTGTCGCTCACGCTCCAGTCCGGTGAGCGTGTCGGGCTGGTTGGGCCGAATGGTGCCGGTAAATCCACCCTGCTCAAGATCATCCTCGGCCAGGAATCGCCGGATGCGGGCGAAGTCACGTTCATCCGCGGCACGCGGTTCGGTTATCTGCCACAGGAGAGCGAACCCGCCGGTAACGAAAGCGTCCTCGATGTTGCCGTGCCCCATGACCACGAACACGACGGCCAGTTCGTCGCCAGGGCGAAACAGATTCTTGCGAATCTTGGTTTCAAGCAATCGGATTTCCTGCGTCCGGCGCGCGAGCTTTCGGGCGGTTGGGTGATGCGCGCGCACCTGGCGCGGTTGCTGGTGCAGGAGCCCGATGTGTTGATGCTCGACGAGCCGACGAACCATCTCGACCTCGAAACGCTTCTATGGTTCCAGGAGTATTTGCGGAATTATCCCGGCGCCATCCTGCTCATTTCACACGACCGTGAATTCCTCAACCGCCTCTGCACCCACGTCGCCGAGATCCGCCAGGCGCGCGTGCTGCGTTACACCGGCAATTACGACGAATACCTCGAACAGCGGGCCACCACGGAAGCGACGTTGATCGCCACGGCCAAGGCGCAACAGCGTGAGATTGATCGGATGCAACTGTTCGTGGACCGGTTCCGCGCTAAAAACACCAAAGCCGCACAGGCGCAGAGCAAACTGAAGCAGATTGAGCGGCTCAAGGAGGACATGGTCGGGACGCCTGAAGGCCCGGATGCGACGGTGGGTTTCCGTTTCCCGCAACCGTTGCGCAGCGGCCATCGCGTCATCACCATGAAGCATGTGAAATTCGGTTATCCTGTAAGCCCGAGCGCGGCTGTCCCAGCCGCAGCACATCCAAATGCGGGAGATGCTTGGAATTCGCCAGTATCCCCAGCGCCGGCAAACGTCGCGGCTGTGACAGCCGCGCTCCACCCAAGCACCAAACTCATCTACGAAAACTTGAACTTTGAAGCCGAGCGCGGGCAACGCATCGTGCTGGTCGGACCGAATGGGGCGGGCAAATCCACGTTGCTGAAGCTCCTGGCCGGGGTGCTGCAGCCGCAGGCCGGTGAACGCCGGCTTGGGCACAATGCCAAGTCCGGCTATTTTGCACAACACCGCGCGGCCATGCTCAATCCCCACCGTACCGTGTTGCAGGAAGCGCTCGACACGCCGCAACGCATCACGGAGCAGTTCGTTCGCACCGTGCTCGGCAGTTTTTTGTTTCGCGGCGACGATGTGTTCAAGCCGGTGAGTGTGCTGAGCGGTGGCGAGAAAAGCCGGTTGGCGCTCGTGAAATTGCTGCTCGACCCGCCAAACCTGCTGCTGATGGACGAGCCGACGACACACCTCGACCTGGCGAGCGTGGACGCGCTCATCGAGGCGCTGCAGCCGTTTGAAGGCACGTTGATTTTCATCAGCCACGACGTGCATTTCATCCGCGTGCTGGCGAACCACGTCGTGCGCGTTGAAAACGGCCGGCTCCGGCATTTCACCGGCGGTTACCAGTATTACCTCGACAAGACCTCGCAATCCGCCCGCGCCGCGCTGACGAGTTCCGGTTCCGGAGGGGCGAGCTCTGCGAGTCCCAGGAATTCAGGGCGTCGTGTAACTCCGCCTTCCGAAGGAACGTCGGCGATGGCCCGCAAGGAACAACGCCGCGTTGAGGCCGAACAACGGCAGGCGCGTTCGCGGAAGAAACGAGAAATTCAGGGACGCATCACCGCACTGGAAAAGGAAATTGACGGACTGGAAGCGCGCGAAAAGGCATTGACGGCGGAACTGGAAAAGCCCGAGACTTACGCAGCAGGCAACCGGGCGATGCAGGTCAATCGCGAGTTGATGGAAGTGCATGACCGGCTGGCCGCGGCGAACGCGGAATGGGAAAAGGCGGGGACGGAACTGGCGCAATTCGAGGCGGATGCATCCGCAACGTGATCTTGTTCCCGCAATTGGAACTGAAATGAGCCGACTGTTCGCATTGTTTCTGACGCTGGCGATGTTGCCAGGGGCCTTTGGCCAAGGCGGTTCGTTGGTGGACGCACATTTGCCTTCCCGGTTCTTCGGCTGGAATCGCGGGATTCACATTTATCTCCCGCCTTCCTACCAAACGCAGCCGCAGCGCCGTTACCCGGTGCTGTATTTGCATGACGGCCAGAACGTCTTCAGCTCCGCCGGGACGAACTGCGCGTTCGGCTGGGGCAGTTGGGAGCTGGACCGGACGGTGGACAAACTCTGCCGCGCCGGGAAAATGCGGGAAATCATCATGGTCGCTGTGGACAACAGTTTTGAGCGCCTCCGGGAATACAACGGTCGCCATCACTCTCCCGGGGAAACCACTACGAACACGGCTTTCGAGAATTACGAAGCATTTCTCATCACGGAACTGAAACCGCAAATAGATCGCGACTATCGCACGCTGCCCGACGCGGCCCACACCGCCGTAATGGGGTCTTCACTGGGCGGCCTTTGCAGCCTGGCGCTGGCGTGGGACCATCCGGACATTTTTGGCGGCGCGGCGAGCCTGTCCGGCGCTTTTCAAGTTGAGCAGACAAATTTTCTGAACGGTGTGCTGAAAAATTATCGCGGAAAAGCCAAACCATTCCGCGTTTATCTGGATTGCGGCGCGGTGGATTTCATGGGCGGCGATGACGGCCACTCACTGACCCGGCACGTCGCCGCCGAGTTGCGACGCATCGGTTGGTCGAAAAATCTGAAGCTCTATTTTGACGCGAAACCGCTGACGTTGGCGAAGTTGAAAAAGTCCGGCCTGCGCCACGACAAGTGGGCTGAAGCCCAAACCAGCCAGCACAACGAATTCTACTGGCGGCTGCGCGCCGGGCGCGCGTTGACATTCCTTTTCCCGCCGCAGAAACCGAAATCATCTGCGAATTTCACAAATTAACGTCAATATTGTGGGTAGCACCCGCGTCCCGCGGGTTCAATTCGGCGTCCCGCCGAATTGCCTCGGCCGGCACGCGCCGAAGACAATGCAGATGGGAAACGGCAAACCATGTCCGCAAACCATTTCGGGCGCGACACCCGAAACCACACGCGAGACGCGGGGTTACTCCGAAACTTCCGCAAACTTTTTCCGTTCGGCAAAATGGCCGCGCAAATCGAACGCAATCTTCAGCGCCACGAGCAGCAGCAATCCCAACTCCGGCGAATGCAACGCCATCACCAGAAATCCGCCGCCGAGTATGGCGAGATGCAGCACCACGATGCGTCCGTAGGGTTGTTGCATCAATTGCGGAAGGCTGGCGCGCTTGTATTCGCCGCTGACCAGGTAAATTGTTACAAACGAAATGCCGCGGCTGATGGCCAGTCCCAGAATCGCCCAGCCCAGATAATTTTCGTGCGCGATTTGCCAGAATGTCTCCGGGGTGGGAAATCCCATGTGCTGTTTGAGGCCGCCGCCGAACAAGGCAATCACAAAGACGCCGTGAATGAATGTAAACATCCCGTAATGCACGCAGAAAAATGGAATGATGAACAATTTCCCGGCCCAGCTTACCGGCGATTCCGGGTTGGCGGTGAGCATCTTCAGCACGTTGAGCGCGCCAATGATGACGTTCTCGCTCCAGAACAGAAACATCAGCGGGAAGACTTCCCAGTGAAAAAACAAAACACCGAATACAGGCACAAGATTGGCCAGCACCAACGCGATGACGGAAGGCCGCTGCCAGTCGGCAGACGTGGCCTCACCCGGAAATTTCACGCGAAAGAATTACCGGCGAACGCTCAGAATGGCAAGGCGACTGACGGCGCCCGGGCAGGACAGGCCTCTTGCGCTCTCTGGATTCCCCCATAGGAGATCGGCTCGAAGCCTGTCCCACGAAGAATGCGGGCTTAGTAGCCCAGTTCCGCCTTCCTTTGCGCCGCCGTGGGCAGCGGTTCCTTTTTCTTCAATATGGCTTCCTTGCCGCAGTCCTTGATTTGTTTGGCCTGAACGGCGTTGAATTCTATGTCCGCCTTGAACTGCTCCGGCACGTCCGCTTCGGCATAAATGGCTTCGACGGGACACTCGGCCACGCACGCCGTGCAATCAATACAGTCCTCCGGGTGGATAATGACCTGACCTTCCAATTCGTAGAAGCAGGCCACGGGGCAGACCTCCACGCAATCGGTAAATTTGCACCCGACACATTTGTTGGTGACGACATGCGCCATAATCGCTCCTCATTCAATCCATGTTACGGGCTAAAGTATCACTGCCCGGCGCGATTTTGCAAATGATTTTTGCGGGAGGATCGCCGGGTCGGCGACTCAAATTGTTCCGAATTAATGGGGCAGCGGCACGCCGTCGCTCCCCAATCATAGCCACGACTGCAACCGTTCGCGCAGCATCCCGCGCGCACGATACAATCGCGATTCGACAGCCTTGGGCGTAGTTTCAAGAATCGCCGCTGCTTCGGCAATGCGGCGTTCTTCCCACTCGCACAGCACGATGACTTCGCGCAAATCCTCGGGCAGTTTGCCGACGGCAGCGCGCACGGCGGCGGCGCGTTCGGCCGCCAGCGTTTGTTCGCTCGGCGCGGGCGTGTTCGCTGGCAGCGTGCTGCCCAGGGTCTGGTTCGACTCGCCGGTTGCGGTTTCGAGCGAGACATTGGGATGACGGGCTCGCCAGCGGAAATGATTGCGCGCCAGATTGGCGGCGATGGTGTAGAGCCAGGTGGAAAATTTGTCACTCGTTCGAAAGGTGGTTCGCGAACGGAAGACACGGACGAAAGTTTCCTGCGCGAGATCGTTGGCGTCGTCCTCATTGCCGACCATGCGATAAAGGAATTGAAAGACCGGCGATGCGTGCCGTGCCATCAGGTCGTTGAGCGCGGCTTCGTGGCCGGCCACCAGACGTTCCATGTCAGCCCGGTCTCGGACGTCGGCTTGTGGCGCCAAAGCCTCCGGCGAGGGCCGGGCATCAGGGGTGGTGATGCTCACGGCCGGCGGCGGGGGTCATGGATTGCTCGATTTCCTCGTGGAAACCGAGCGTGAGGCGTTTCATTTCGGCGAGGTAACGGCGGCCTTGTTCCGGCGGCATGGCCTCGCTGATGGCGATGAAATGCTGGAGCATCTGCGCCTGGCATTGGCCGCGGAGTTCGCCGAGTTCGATCAGTTTCTGTTGGGCCTTGGCGGTGACGTTGGTTGCACCGGCCAGCGCCGCCTGGACCTCGGCCTTCTTGGCGGCGATGCGCGCGCACATTTCGGCGCATTTCGGTTTGTAGCCTTCGTGCAGTTGCCGGACGCGCGCCATGTCGGCGTCGCTCAGATGAAATTCCGTTTGCAGCCAGCTCAAGTCGTCCGCCGAAGTTGCCAGCACGCACACCCGTTTGCTGGCGGAATACGACCCGGCGAAAATCGTGGCACCCAGTGCCAGAGCGCCGAGCAGGAGGACCAGCGACCGGTTCATGCTTAACGGAGCGAATTCGGCGCAACCACGGCCAGATAATGCGCCTGCGCTTCCTGCCGCGCGACTTGGGTTCCGCTGTAAGCGCCAAGCAGGACACCGGCCAGCACCAGCGCCGACACGGTCGCAATCGCGAACCGCGGTCGCAGCACCAGCGCCACCAACACGTCCAGCCAGGTCACGGCGCCCGTGGATTTGGCCAGCGCTTCGCCCTCTTCGATCCGCCGCCAGACGCTTTCCTGAAACCGGGGCGGCAATGACGGCGACGGGCGCGACGCACGGAGGAGTGCGCCAAGTTGGTCATCACCCGGATTGAGATTTCCTTTGTTCATCGGATTTGGGCGGCGGACCTTTTCGTCCGCCGCCCGTAATTTATTGTTATCGTTGCGCCGAGACAACCAGGTTGTGTCCGGGGCGCAGTTTCGGTTACTTCAACGGCGCGACGGCCATGGTATTGCAGCCCGGCATCGCGGGGTTTGCCTCGCACGCGGCAATGGCCTTCGGACTGGCCGTCATCATTTTACGGCACGCCAGCGCCGGATTCACGTCGTCCGCCACAGCAGGGACCGTTTGATTCTGATTGGCTGCGGCGCGCGGCGAGAGAGCCACGCCGTTATTATTGGCCACCAGGAGATTCGGATCATTGTTGGTACCCGCAACATGTTTGATCAGATTGGCTTGGGCGCGCGGAGAGAGCACGACGTCGCCGGCGTTAGCGTTGATGGTTATCGCGGTCAGGACAACCGCGCCGATGGTGAGGAGGATTCCGGTTTTCATTTTATCTTTCTTTTTTGGCCGGCGCGTCATTGCCCCGGCGAAATGTTATGTTTGTGTTACCCCGGCGCGTAGAAAACCCCGCCAAAATTTTTTTTTGAGGGAATTTCCGAAGATTGGTGTATAATAAGCGTCGTTATAGACGACATTAATTAATTATGAAGAAATTGAAAATATTTACGGCCATTGCGCTGACCGTCCCCTTCCTGGCCTCACCCTTTGCCGGCCTGGCGGCTGACACCAATTCGGTTGCCCCCGCCAAACCCAAGCCGGACTTGCTGACGACCTGCCCCGTTTCCGGCGACAAACTGGGTGAAATGGGCAAGCCTTACACTTTTGTGTACAACGGCCAGGAGATCAAACTGTGCTGCTCGGGCTGCAAAAAGGATTTCGACAAGGACCCGGCCAAATTTGTGGCGAAAATTCGCGCGGCCGACAAGGAAGTCCAAAACCGGAAGGACACCAAAAATTGACAAGAAGAAGCCAATAACCGTTGAGCTTCTTCCGTTTGGCCGGGTGATATTCAAAACGTGAGAACGATGCTGGCCATTGTTTGCAGCCTGTCGCTGGCGTGGACGGCGTTCGTCCCTGCCCCAGCGCCGGCGGCCTGTGTCGTGCGCGTCGCACACGCCTCCTGCCCTTGCGGCAAGGCGTGTTGCGCCGCGCCAACTGCACCATCCTCGCAGCCCGTCCCGGCGGCTCCGCTTCCGGCTTCGAACCAAAGCCAGCTTTTGACCCTTGCGCCCGCGGCGCTCGTCTGGATTTTGCCTGCGGCGCCCGCGTCGGAATTTTCCACCTCCGTTGCTTCGCCTTTGTCGGCGAATCGCACTCCGCTTTACGCCCGGAGCTGCGCCTTCCTGATCTGACCATCTCCGCTCCACGCCCGTGGTGTGCCTATCGCCGGCGTGCTGCGTCCTATTTCCCATTGTGCCCGTGAATTTTTGTGTCCGTGAAGTGTGTTTGCAGTCCTGAATTTATGAAATCGGTTTCAACTTTGTTTGTGCTCGCCGCCGGCGGGCTGATGTTCGCCGGTTGCCGGGGTATTCCTGTCCCGGGCGAAAAGACGGCACGTCATGATCTCGGTGTGGTTTCCGGCCAATACAAGCCTGGTAATCAGCGTCCGACGCTGCCTGAATTGACACCGGATTCGAGCCTTAGCAATTTTCTGGCTTACGCGCTGCTCAACTCACCGGGGGTGGAAGCCGCGTACGACGATTGGGCAGCTTCCGTCGAGAACATCACGGTGACGCGCTCGCTCCCGGACCCGCAAATCACGTTTCAATCGGACATTCTGGAGGTCGTGAAGTCGGTGATGCCCGGTTTCCTGCAGGAGTTCCCCGGCCCCGGCAAGCTGAGTGCGCGCGCCGCCGCCGCCAGCGCCGAAAGCTGGGCCAAATACTTCGCTTTTGAGAGTGCCGCGCTGCAAACCGCCTTTGACCTGAAGCAGGCTTATTACGAACTTTATTTTCTCGACGAGCGGCTGCGGATCAATCGCGAGACATTATCGCTGCTCAACGACTTGGAGCGCATCGCGCGGGCGCAGAATGAGGTCGGCAAGGGCACTTTACAGGACGTGTTGCGCGCCCAGATCGAGCGCGACCGCGTTCAAACCGACATCGCCAACCTCGAGGATTCACGTCAGCCGATGCTGACGGCGTTCAAGGCCGCGCTGGGCCTCACGGCGGACCACCCTGACCCGCCGGTGCCCGCGCGACTGGAAGCGACCGCGGTCAACCCCGACTCCGACGAACTGCTGCGCATCGCGTTTGCACGCAATCCGCGACTCAAGGCCGTGGAAGCCAACGTGCGCGCAGCCCAGGCGGGCATTGCCGTGGCTTACAAGGAACGAGTGCCCGATTTTAGTTTTGGGCTGATGGCCGATGTCAAGGCCTCGCCGACAATGTTCCGTCCGCTGGCGGGCATGACCCTGCCGATCTGGCGCGACAAAATCGCCGCCGAAATAGCACAGGCACAGGCGAATGAACTGGCCGCGCGGGCGCGTTTGGACGCAGCGCAGATTGCATTGACGGTGGATTTTGCCGAACAGTCGTTTGCGTATCGCGAAATCGGCCGCAATCTCGATCTGCTCGAAAGCCGGCTCATACCCAAAGCGCGCCAGTCGCTGGAAATCGCCCGCGCCGGTTACCTCGCCGGTACCATTGATTTCTTCAACTTGATGGACACGGAACGAACATTATTGAATTTCGAGCTGTCGGCCGTCGAAGCCCGGACCCAACACGAAATTGTGCTTTCGAAACTGTCACTGTTGATCGTTGGGGAACCTCCGGCAGGAATGGCATTGTTTTCCCCTGATGAAACGAGACGCCCCATTTCAACTAAAATTTCAAAATGAGAAATTTCATGAACACAAAATATAAAATCACTTCCTTCGTCGTTTTGCTGGCGGTCGTGGTTGGCGCCGGGCTTGTCGCCGCCGACAACTCGAGCAAAACCGACGGCGCCAACGCGGCTGCGGCTGCATCCGGGAAAACACTCTACACCTGCGGCATGCATCCGTGGATCATCCAGGATCATCCGGGCAACTGTCCGATTTGCGGCATGAAACTCGAACCGGTCCACAAAACGGCCGGCGCGCCTTCAGCCGGCGCCGGCAAAATTCTTTACTATAAATCCACGATGAAACCGGGCGAAACCAGTCCCGTGCCGGCCAAGGACAGCATGGGCATGGAAATGGTGCCGGTGTACGAGAACGGGAGTGAGGCCGCCAATGCCGCGGAAATCGCCATTGACCCGGCAACCATCCAGGTGATGAACATCCAGACGACCGAAGTTGCCCGCGGGCCGTTGCGCCGGACCATTCGTACGGTCGGCACCATTGATTACAACGAGACGGCGCTGGCAGACGTGACCACGAAATTCAAAGGCTGGATTGAGAAACTGGACGTGGACGCGACCGGCGAACTGGTCCATCGCGGCGAACCGCTGTTTGCCATCTATTCGCCGGAGCTTTACAGCGCAGAAGTCGAGTACCTGCTCACGTTGAACCGGGGTGCCACCAACGATCCTGGAGCGGCCGTCCTCCGCGAGACGGCGGCAAACAAGCTGAAGTTTTTCGACATCTCGGACGCGCAAATCGGCGAGCTGGAAAGAACCGGCGAGCCGCGCAAGACCCTGCAAATTCTTGCGCCGATTGACGGCTTTGTAATCGAAAAAAACGTCGTCCAGGGACAAATGGTGGACGCCGGCATGAAGCTGTATCGTCTGGCTGACCTGGGCATTGTCTGGGTTTATGCGCAGATTTACGAGCAGGACCTGCCCTACATCCGGCTGGGCCAGGAGGCCGTGGTCAAACTCTCCTCGTTGCCCGACCGCGAATTTCGAGGGCGCGTCACCTATGTTTATCCGAGCGTGGACGAAAAAACGCGCACAGCGCGGGTGCGGTTGGAGTTTGAAAACCCCGGATATTTCCTCAAACCGGGAATGTTTGTCTCGGTGCAAATCAGTTCCGAACTGGAGCCGTCGGCGCTGCTGGTGCTGGATTCAGCGGTGCTGCGCAGCGGCGAGAAGAACACGGTTTTCGTTGCGCTGCCCGGCGGCAAATTTGATCCGCGCATCGTAGTGCTGGGGCCGGAAGCCGAACACGACCTGTATCAGGTCATCAGCGGATTGAAGGCGGGCGAGCGGATTGTCACTTCCGGCCAATTCATGCTCGATTCGGAAAGCCAGTTGCGCGAGGCGATCCAGAAAATGCGAGCGCCGGCGGAGGCCACAACGAAAATGCCTCCGACCACCAACACGAGTCAACCGGAGCCGGTTTCGTCCACCAACGCCCAAAGGGAAGGCGTGGTTTATGTCTGCCCGATGCCGGCGCACGTTTCCATCACCTACGATCATCCGGGCAAATGCCCGATTTGTGGTATGACGCTGGTGCCGGTGACGCCCGCTGAACTCAAACAGCTTCAACCCGGCGGCAAGGTGCTTTACTACACCTGCCCGATGCCGGAGCACAGCTACATTCATGAGGACAAACCGGGCAAATGTCCGATTTGCGGCATGACGCTCATTCCGGTGATGGCATCGCCGGGTGAAGTCCAACCATCCACCAGTCCTGCGCCATCCGTTGCCCATGCTCCGTCAACCAACCAGCCAACCGTGAAGCAACTTTATACCTGTCCAATGCATCCTGATGTGATTTCAGACAAACCCGGCCGATGCCCGAAGTGTGGGATGACTCTGGTGCCGGTGGAAAAATAATGAACGACGAATTAATGGTTTAAATCGGTAGGGCGGCGCTGCTGCGCCGCCGGACGCGCGGCAGCGCGTCCCTACCAAAGATTTTATGCTCCAACGCATCATAGAGTTTTCGCTCAAAAACAAGTTCATTGTCATGCTGGCGACGATGGCACTTGTTCTCGGCGGTATTTACGCGGTGCGCAACATCCCGCTCGACGCCATCCCCGACCTTTCCGACACGCAAGTCATTATTTACACGCCGTGGGAAGGCCAGGCGCCGAACATCGTCGAAGACCAGGTTACCTATCCCATCACAACCAAGATGCTTTCCGTGCCGCGCGCGAAGGTGGTGCGCGGTTATTCGTTCTACGGTTACTCGTTTGTCTATGTCATTTTCGAGGACGGCACTGATCCCTACTGGGCACGCAGCCGGGTGT
>Ga0335081_10012379_pt1 | contig 13827 bp, 13 predicted proteins | sample Lox_Sample_35_FD_206713 | JGI IMG/M metagenome (GOLD analysis project Ga0335081, IMG submission 206713) | Soil microbial communities from Loxahatchee National Wildlife Refuge, Florida, United States - Lox_Sample_3.5 | ecosystem: Environmental > Terrestrial > Soil > Wetlands | place: USA... | reverse complement strand
GCGCCTTGAATCCATTAATAAGCCTCAAATATCCAGTCGGAGATTGAGCAGCGATGCCGGGCCGCAAAGGCAGGGCAGCCGGTGGCTTTTACGTTTGTGGCCTCTCAAGGTGACATTGGAACCGATGAACAGCGGCCGCCACCCGGCGTGTGGCCCGGCCGCCGCAAGGAGTAGCTGACTTGGCCCGTATCGCTGGCGTCAACCTGCCGACCAACAAGCGCATCGTTATCGCGCTCCAATATATCTACGGGATCGGCGGCGCTAAGGCCCACGAAATCCTGGGCAAAGTCTCAATCCCCGAATCGCGCCGGGTGTCGCAGCTCACCGACCAGGAGGTGTTGCAGCTGCGTGAAGTGGTCGACCGCGACTATATCGTCGAGGGCGATCTGCGGCGTGAAGTGGCTATGAATATCAAGCGACTGATGGATCTCGGCTGCTATCGCGGCTTGCGCCACCGGCGCAGCCTCCCGGTGCGCGGACAGCGCACTCATACCAACGCCCGGACCCGCAAAGGCCCGGCCAAGCCGATTGCCGGCAAGAAGAAATAGGCGCGTGCAACAGCGATATCTGATGGCAGCGGAGCAGCCGGCTCCGAGCCACGAAAGGGTTCAGAATGGGTAAGGAAGCCATGCGCGTCCGCCGGCGCGAACGCAAGAACATCGCCTCCGGCGTCGCGCATGTGAATGCGAGCTTCAACAATACGATGATCACGATCACCGACGTGCAGGGCAATACGATCGCCTGGTCGTCGGCGGGTACGATGGGTTTCAAGGGCTCCCGCAAATCGACCCCCTATGCCGCGCAGGTCGCGGCCGAGGACGCGGCGAAAAAGGCCCAAGAGCATGGAATGCGGACCCTTGAAGTCGAGGTGGCGGGCCCGGGCTCGGGCCGGGAATCGGCGCTGCGCTCCTTGCAGGCCGCCGGTTTCACCATCACTTCAATCCGCGACGTGACCCCGATTCCCCACAATGGCTGCCGCCCGCGTAAGCGGCGGCGCGTATAGGACCTCCGGCCGATGGACGAAGTGCAACATCTGCCGCCGCTCGATCTTGAACCCAATTCTGACCCCACGGAGCGGAGTGGGGTGCGCGGGCCGATCGCGCCGCGCAACGCGACGGGTGATAACGTGACGATTCAAAAGAATTGGCAGGAACTGATCAGGCCCAATAAATTGCAGGTCAGCGCCGGCGCCGACACGCGGCGGTCGGCGACGGTCGTGGCCGAACCGCTTGAACGCGGCTTCGGCGTGACATTGGGCAACGCGCTGCGGCGTATTTTGCTCTCCTCACTGCAAGGCGCCGCCGTGCAGTCGGTCCATATCGACGGCGTGCTGCACGAGTTCTCCTCGATCGCCGGCGTGCGCGAGGACGTCACCGACATCGTGCTCAACATCAAGGACATCGCCATCAAAATGCAGGGCGACGGTCCCAAGCGCATGGTGGTGAAGAAGCAGGGGCCCGGCACGGTGACCGCCGCCGACATTCAGACCGTCGGCGACATCGTGGTGCTCAATCCCGAGCTCGTCCTGTGCACGCTCGACGAGGGCGCCGAAATCCGGATGGAATTCACGGTCAATACCGGCAAGGGCTATGTGCCGGCCGAACGCAATCGCCCCGAGGACGCGCCGATCGGGCTCATTCCGGTCGACAGCCTCTATTCGCCGGTGCGCAAGGTCTCCTACAAAGTGGAGAACACCCGCGAGGGCCAGATCCTCGACTACGACAAGCTGACGCTGTCGATCGAGACCAACGGCGCGGTCAGCCCCGAGGACGCGCTCGCTTATGCGGCGCGCATCCTGCAGGACCAGCTCAACGTGTTCGTCAATTTCGAGGAGCCCAAGCGCGAAACCGCGCACGAGGCCATCCCCGATCTCGCCTTCAATCCGGCCTTCCTCAAGAAGGTCGACGAACTCGAACTCTCGGTGCGCTCGGCCAATTGCCTGAAGAACGACAACATCGTCTATATCGGCGATCTCGTTCAGAAGACCGAAGCGGAGATGCTGCGCACGCCGAATTTCGGCAGAAAGTCGCTCAACGAGATCAAGGAAGTGCTGGTGCAGATGGGCCTGCATCTCGGCATGGAAGTGCCGGGCTGGCCGCCGGAGAATATTGAGGAGCTGGCCAAGCGCTTCGAGGATCATTACTGAACGGGAGTCGGTAATCGGTGATCAGTGGTCTGAAACGATCTGATTGCTGATTGCCGAACACTGGTATCTGAATGCGTCACGCCAAGACTCACCGCAAATTCAACCGCCGCTCGGATCATCGCCGCGCCATGCTGGCGAATCTCGCGGCTTCGCTCATCAAGCACGAGCAGATCGTCACCACGCTGCCGAAGGCGAAGGACCTCCGTCCGGTGGTGGAGAAGCTTGTCACGCTGGGCAAGCGCGGCGGCCTGCATGCGCGCCGGCAGGCGATCGCGCAAATGCGCGACATCGCTATGGTGAAGAAGTTGTTTGAGGTGATCGGCCCCCGCTACAAGGACCGCAACGGCGGCTATACGCGCGTGCTCAAGGCCGGTTTCCGCTACGGCGATTCCGCACCGGTCGCGGTAATCGAATTCGTCGATCGCGACGTCGACGCCAAGGGGCTCGACTCTGGCCCGGTGCGGGAGCGCGTCGAGGCCGAAGCGCCCGCGCCTGCCTGACCTTACGGAATGATCAGCGGCGTGGCCGCCACGCTGCGGCCTCGGTCTGGCGCAAAGAGGGGCGTATTGAATCGAGTTGTTCATGCCGCGCCTTGCACTTTTCATCGCCACTGCGCTTTGCCTGTCATCGGCTCCAATGCCCGATGCGCTCGCTCAGCAGCGACAGGTTCCGGCTTCCGCCGGCCAGCTCGAACTGTCGTTTGCGCCGGTCGTTAAACGCGTCGCGCCCGCCGTGGTCAATGTCTACGCGGCGCGCATCGTCGCCAACAACAATCCGTTCCTGGCCGACCCGTTCTTCCGGCAATTCTTCGGCGCGGTGCCGCGCGAGCAGGTCGAGCGCTCGCTCGGTTCGGGCGTCATCGTCGATCCGGCCGGGCTCGTGGTCACGAACTTCCATGTGATCGAGGGCGCCAGTCAGGTCAAAGTGGCGCTGGCCGACAAGCGCGAATTCGAAGCCGATATCGTGCTCAAGGATCAGCGCAGCGATCTGGCCGTGCTGCGCATCAAGGACGCAAAGGAGCGTTTTCCCACGCTGGCATTCGCCGATTCCGACGAGCTGCAAGTGGGCGACGTGGTGCTGGCGATCGGCGATCCTTTTGGCGTCGGCCAGACTGTGACGCACGGCATCGTCTCGGCGGTGGCGCGCACTCAGGTCGGCATCAGCGACTATCAGTTTTTCATCCAGACCGACGCCGCCATCAATCCGGGCAATTCCGGCGGTGCGCTGGTCGATATGGGCGGCCGATTGGTTGGCATCAATTCGGCGATCTATTCGCGCTCGGGCGGCTCGCAAGGCATCGGCTTCGCGATTCCGGCCAATATGGTGCGTGTCGTCGTGGCCTCGGCCGAGGGCGGCAGCGGCGCGGTCAAGCGGCCCTGGCTCGGCGCCAAACTTCAGATTGTGACGGCGGATATCGCCGACAGCATGGGATTGCAGCGGCCGACCGGCGCGCTGGTGGCGAGCGTCGTCTCCGGCGGCCCCGCGGCCAAGGCCGGACTCAAAGCCGGCGATCTGATCGTCTCTATCGACGGCGCCAGCGTCGATGACCCGAACGCATTCGGCTACCGCTTTGCCACCAAGCCGCTGGGCGGCACCGCGCAGCTCGGGATTTTGCGCCAGGGCCGCTCCATGACGCTGCCGATCGCACTGCAAAGCCTCCCCGATACCCCGCGCCAGGAAGTGCAGATCAAAGCCCGCTCGCCGTTTATGGGCGCGACCGTGGCCAACCTGTCGCCGGCCTTGGCCGATGAACTGCGCCTCGACGCGCAGGCCGAGGGGGTCGTCATTACCGACGTGGCCGACGGCTCGCCGGCGCAATCGATCGGCTTTCAGAAGGGCGACGTGGTGATCTCGGTCAATAGCGAGAAGATCAACAAGCCCGCCGATCTGGAACGCGTTACGACCGCCGGCGGCCGGCAATGGCGGATCACTATCCTGCGTGGCGGTCAGCAGATCTCGGTAACGTTCAGCGGGTGAGGGGGCCTTGCCGCTGGTCTGAGCTAGGCGGCTTGCCCCCCTCACCCACCCTCTCCCCGCAAGCGGGGAGAGGGAGTAGATAGGCGCATGAGTTCGCGTCCGAAAAAGAACACGCCGAATCTCTTCGCAGCCGCCGGCCTCGATCGCACGGCGCCGCGGCCGCTTGCCGACAAGCTGCGGCCCGGCAAACTGTCCGAGGTCGTCGGCCAGGATCATCTGCTTGGCCCCGACGGCGCGCTCACCCGCATGCTCGAGACACGCTCGCTCGGCTCGCTGATTTTTTGGGGACCGCCCGGCACCGGCAAAACCACGGTGGCGCGGCTTCTGGCGCACGCGACCGAACTCTATTTCGAGCAGATTTCGGCGATTTTTTCCGGCGTGGCTGACTTGAAAAAAGTATTCGACGCGGCGCGGCTGCGCCGCGAAACCGGGCAGGGCACGCTGTTATTCGTCGACGAGATTCACCGGTTCAATCGCGCGCAGCAAGATTCGTTCCTTCCGGTGATGGAAGACGGCACTATCGTGCTGGTTGGCGCCACCACCGAAAACCCGTCCTTTGAATTGATTGCGCCGCTCTTGTCGCGGGCGCGTGTGCTGGTGTTCAAGCCGCTCGATGCCGCGGCGCTTGAGCAGCTCTTAACGCGCGCCGAGACGATCGAGGGCAAAAAACTGCCGCTCGATACCGACGCGCGCGCTGCACTCGTCCGCATGGCGGACGGCGACGGCCGCGCTGCGCTCACGCTCGCCGAAGAAGTCTGGCGCGCCGCGCGCGGAGCGGAGACGTTCGATGCGGCGGCGCTGCAAGACATCGTGCAGCGCCGCGCGCCGATCTACGACAAATCGCAGGACGGCCATTACAACCTCATCAGCGCGCTGCATAAATCGGTGCGCGGCTCCGATCCGGACGCCGCGCTCTATTATCTCTGCCGCATGCTCGACGCCGGCGAGGATCCACTTTATCTCGCGCGCCGCATCGTGCGGATGGCGGTCGAAGACATCGGGCTTGCCGATCCGCAGGCGCTCATTGTCGCCAATGCCGCCAAGGAGGCTTACGATTTTCTTGGCAGCCCCGAGGGCGAGCTCGCGATCGCGCAGGCGGTGATTTATGTCGCGACCGCGCCGAAATCGAACGCCGCCTATGCCGCGTTCGGCGAAGCAATGCGCACGGCGAAGGAGGCCGGCTCGCTGTTGCCACCCAAGCACATCCTCAACGCGCCGACCAGGCTGATGCAACAGGAAGGTTACGGCGCCGGCTACGCCTACGATCACGATGCGACTGACGCGTTCTCCGGGCAGGATTATTTCCCGGAAGCGCTCGGCCGCCGCCAATTCTACGATCCGCCGGAGCGCGGCTTCGAGCGCGAGATCCGAAAGCGTCTCGAATACTGGGCGAAGCTGCGCAAAGAGCGAGGCGGATCTTGAGAGGCAGTCGTGGGCCGCGTCAGCCCGGCGGCGGCAAGCAGATCGCCGGCCCGCGTTTTCCACCCCCCGTGCGCAAAGCGCGTGGCGGGGAGGGTCGGCGAGCAAAGCGAGCCGGGGTGGGGGACGCGTTCGAGAGGCGGGGGGCCCCCCGCCCGGCACCCCCCCCCCCACTTCGCTCCGCTCCGTGGGGGGAGGGGAGCACGCACAGCGGCGTGCAAAACGTGAGTGTGACTGGCGACGAAGCCGGCATACGAGTCGATCGTTTTTTGGAAGCGCGGTTTTCGGGCTTGAGCTTCGCGCATATCCAGCGCGTGATCCGCAAAGGCGAAGTGCGGGTCAACGGCAAGCGCACCCAGCCCAGCCATCGGCTGGAGGCTGGGCAGATCGTGCGCATCCCGCCGCTGCGGGTTGCGCCGCCGCCGCGCGCGCCGCGCAACGACGCCGCTGACAAGACCCGCAGCTTCCTCAAATCGATCACACTCTACGAAGACGCCGATGTGCTGGTGCTCAACAAACCGATGGGGCTAGCGGTACAGGGCGGCTCCGGTACCACGCGGCATATCGACGGCATGCTCGAGGCGATGCGGGACGCGCACGGGCAGCGCCCGCGGCTGGTGCATCGTCTCGATAAGGACACCGCCGGCTGTCTCTTGGTCGCCAAGACGCGATTCGCCGCGGCGGCGCTGGCGAAATCGTTCCGCTCGCGCTCGGCGCGCAAGGTTTACTGGGCGCTGGTCGCTGGCGTCCCGAAGCCTCGCCAGGGCCGCATCTCCACCTTTCTCGCCAAAGAACAGCGCGAAGAGGAATCGATGATGCGCATTGCCCGCCATGGCGAGGTGGGCGCGAGCCATGCCGTCACTTATTACGCCGTCGTCGATACCGCCGGACCGTCGCTCGCCTGGCTGTCGCTCAAGCCGGTGACCGGGCGCACCCATCAATTGCGCGCGCACATGGCGCATATCGGTCATCCGATCGTTGGCGACGCCAAATATTTCTCGCGTCAGAATTGGCAATTGCCCGGCGGCATGCAGAACCGGCTGCATCTTTTGGCGCGCCGCATTGCCGTGCCGCATCCGCGGGCCGGCGTGATCGACGTCACCGCGCCATTGCCGCCGCACATGCAGCAGTCGTGGAATCTGCTGGGGCTCGACGCCGGGCGCTACGATCCGATCGAGGAGGCGCCGGCGGATTGAGGCAGATCAGGAACATCGGCCCCATTCCGTGGTTTACCAGCCTGGCGGGCTGTGCGGCGGGGCAGAGGGCCAGCGGAGGGCCAATAGAGGTCATGGCTATTCGCGTTCATTATATCTGCGCTGCAGCAATCCTGTGCGCGCTGTTGCCCAAGGCGGCAGAGGCGCAGGGCTATCCCGGCTATCCCAATTCGATCATGACGCCCGAACGCGGCTCCGGGATTCATCAGCGCGCGGGCACGCATCGCGGCACAAGCGCAGCCGAGACCACGTCCGCGATCCAGCCGCATCATCCAAGCCTTCTCGGCCGTGAAAAATTCATCAGCAAGCTGCACCGGCGCGGGCTTTACGCTGCGCGCGGCTCGTCGGGTTCGGTGCTGCCGACGCCGTTGCCGCGCACCCAGCTCATTCCGCCGGAGGGCGGCGGCACGCTGACGGTGCCGCCGCTGCAGCAGGAGCAAGGGCCGACCAGGATTCCCGGCACCGCGAAAATCGTGCCCAATCTGCCGCACGGTCAAGAGACGTTCCAGGACCGCGCCTCGCGTTGCACGTTCCAGTCGGGGCTTTACAACGTGCCGGGAAATCTGCGCAATCAGTATATGGGCACGTGCCTGCAGTAGTGCTGCGCCCGCTCGTCCCCGCGAAAGCGGGGACCCAGCATTTTTTCAGAGCGCTCTTTCTGGATTCCCGCTTGCGCGGGAATGAGCGGGAAACTTGATCGGATGGGAAGAGACTACCGCAGACTGGCGTTGATCTTGTCGAGCGCGGCCGAACCGGGGCACAGCTCTTTTTCGCCAAGCGCATTGAGCGGCGCTTCGACGGTATTCAAATGGCCGTGCAGATCGGAGGCGTCCTCTTCGACATAGAGCAGGCCGGTGACGATCTGGCCTTGCGAGGCGTGATGGGCGATGAAACTCATCGCCGCCAGCCGGTCGTGCACGTCGTATTCGGCGTTGAGCTTGCGCAGCGCCAGCGTCGTGCCGTCGTGCTGCTCGACCATCTCCACCGTGCCCAGCGCATAATCGACATGGATTGGCGCGCGGCCGGTCATGAAATCGAGAAAATTGACGGCCTCGTTGTGCTCGCGGACGTAGTCGAAGCTCTTGGTCGAGCCGGCGTGATTGTTGAATGCGACGCAGGGCGAGATTACGTCGATGAAGGCGGCGCCACGGTGCTCGATCGCTGCCTTGACGATGGGAACGAGCTGTTTCTTGTCGCCCGAGAACGAGCGCGCCACGAAGCTTGCTCCGAGCTGCAAGGCGATGCCGACCATGTCGATAGCGCTGTCGGTGTTCGTCACGCCGCGTTTGGACTTGGAGCCGCGATCGGCGGTGGCCGAGAATTGGCCCTTTGTCAGCCCGTAAACACCATTGTTTTCAACGATGTAGACCATGTTGACGCCGCGGCGCATGGCATGCGCGAACTGCCCCAATCCGATCGAGGCGGAATCGCCGTCGCCAGAGACGCCGAGATAGATCAGATCGCGGTTGGCGAGATTGGCGCCGGTCAGAACCGACGGCATGCGGCCATGGACGGAGTTGAAGCCATGCGAGTTGCCGAGGAAATAATCCGGCGTCTTCGACGAGCAGCCGATGCCGGAAATCTTGGCGACGCGGTGCGGCTCGATCGAAAGCTCGAAACAGGCCTCGATGATCGAAGCGGTAATCGAATCGTGACCGCAGCCGGCGCACAGCGTCGAGATCTTACCTTCGTAATCGCGGTGAGTATAGCCGAGCTCGTTCTTCGGCAGTTCGGGATGATGAAATTTCGGCTTGACGACGTAGGTCATGACACGACTTTCCGCAGCGGCGTGATTTTCAGCGCGTCCAGATGCTCGCCGATGGCACGAGCAATAAATCGCGCCGTGATCGGCGTGCCGTCGTAATGCAGGATCGGCACCAGCCGCACCGGATCGATGCCGCATTCATTGACGATCAGCGAGCGCAACTGCGCATCCCGGTTCTGCTCGACCACGAAGATAAAGTCATGCTCGGCGATGAAGCTCGTGACGCTCGAATGGAACGGGAAGGCCCGCACGCGCAGCCGGTCGAGATATTGTCCGCTGGCTTCGAGCATCGCAATCGCCTCATCCATGGCCGGCGAGGTCGAGCCGAAATAGATCACGCCGTATTTGGTCGGCTTTTCGGCATTGGCTTGAATGGGCCGCGGCACCAGGTCCTTGGCGGTTTCGAATTTGCGGAGGAGCCGCTGCATATTGTCGGCGTAAGCAGGGCCTTCTTCGGTGTAACGCGCGTAACGGTCGCGCGAAGTGCCGCGGGTGAAGAACGAGCCCTTGGTCGGATGGGTGCCCGGATAGGTGCGATACGGAATGCCGTCGCCGTCGACGTCGAGATAGCGGCCGAAATCCTTACCGGCTTCCAGCGCCGCCGCCGTCATCACCTTGCCACGGTCGTATTTGCGGCTGTCGTCCCAGGCGAGCGGCCGGCACAGCCGGTGGTTCATCCCGATATCGAGATCCATCATTACGAAGACCGGCGTTTGCAGGCGGTCGGCGAGATCGAACGCGATGGCGCCGAAATCGAAAGTCTCCGCCGGATCTTCGGGCAACAACAGCACGTGCTTGGTGTCGCCGTGTGAGGCGTAGGCGCAGGAGATGATGTCGGTCTGCTGCGTGCGGGTTGGCATGCCGGTCGAGGGTCCGGCGCGCTGCACGTCGAACAGCACCGCCGGTATTTCGGCGAAATAAGCGAGGCCAAGGAATTCCTGCATCAGCGAAATGCCCGGGCCGGATGTTGCGGTAAAAGCGCGCGCGCCGTTCCAGGAGGCGCCGATCACGATGCCGATCGAAGCGAGTTCGTCCTCGGCCTGGACGATCGCGAACTTGTTCTGCTTGTTTGCGGCGTCGACGCGCAGCCGGTTGCAATGGCGGGTGAAGGCTTCGGCCAACGATGAGGACGGCGTGATCGGATACCAGGCGCATACCGTCGCGCCGCCATAGACCGCGCCGAGCGCGGCCGCCGAATTGCCCTCGATGAAAATCCGGTCGCCCACCGCGTTCGCGCGCTGCAAGCGCAACCCGATCGGGTGCTCCATATTCATCATCACCCAATCGCGGCCGAGATGAAGCGCGTGCTTGTTGGCGTCGAACAGCTTTTCCTTGCCTTTGTACTGCTCGGCGATGAGTTTCTCGATCTCGCCGACATCCATGTCGAGAAGCGCGGACAGCGCGCCGACATAGATGATGTTCTTGAACAATTGGCGCTGGCGCGGGTCGGTATATTCGCGGTTGCAGATCGTGGTCAGCGGCACGCCGATGACCGTGATGTCGTCGCGAAATTTCGACTTCGGCATCGGTTTGGTGGAATCGTAGAGCAGATAGCCACCCGGCTCGATGCGGGCGACGTCCTTGTCCCAGGTCTGCGGATTCATTGCCACCATCAGATCGGTGCCGCCGCGAGCGCCGAGATGGCCGGCCTGCGAGATGCGCACTTCGTACCAGGTCGGCAGGCCCTGGATGTTGGACGGAAAGATGTTGCGCGGCGCCACCGGCACGCCCATGCGCAGCACCGCACGCGCAAACAGCTCGTTGGCGCTGGCGGAGCCGGAGCCGTTGACGTTGGCGAACCGGACGACGAAATCGTTTACGCTTTGAATTGGCATGCTTGTTCAGCGTGAGTCATGTCGATCAGGTATTTCTGCATGTCCCACGCGCCGGTGGGACAGCGCTCCGCGCACAAACCGCAGTGCAGGCAGACGTCCTCGTCCTTCACCATGATGCGGCCGGTTTTCAGGCTATTGCCGATATAGAGATCCTGGCTGAGATTCTTCGCCGGCGCCTGCAGCCGCTGCCGCAGCTCGGTTTCCTCGCCGTTTTCAGTGAAGGTGATGCAATCCATCGGGCAGATATCGACGCAAGCGTCGCACTCGATGCAAAGCTGGCCGGTGAACACCGTCTGCACGTCGCAATTGAGACACCGCTCCGCTTCCTTGAGCGCCAAATCAAGGTCATAGCCGAGTTCGACTTCAGCCTTGATGTCGCGCAGCGAAATGACCTTGTCGCGATGCGGTACCCGGTAGCGCTTGTCGAGCGTGATCTCGTTGTCGTAGCTCCATTCGTGAATGCCCATCTTCTGGCTGCTCACCCCGACCTGCGGAGGCGGGCGCACAGTGATGTCCTCGCCGCGGCACAGGCGGTCGATCGAGATCGCGGCATCGTGGCCGTGCGCGACCGCCCAGATGATGTTCTTGGGGCCAAACGCGGCATCGCCGCCGAAGAAGACTTTGGGATGCGTCGAGGCCATGGTCTTGGGATCGACCTTGGGCATGTCCCATTTGTCGAATTCGATGCCGCAATCGCGCTCGATCCAAGGGAAGGCGTTTTCTTGGCCGACCGCAACCAGCACATCGTCACAATGAAAATGCTGGTCCGGCTCGCCGGTAGGGATGAGCTGGCGGCGGCCTTTGGCGTCGCGCACCGCTTTGACTTTCTCGAAGGTGACGCCGGTCAGCTTGCTGCGGTCGTGGGTGAACTCCTTCGGCACCAGATAATTGAAGATCGGAATGTCTTCATGCATGGCGTCCTCTTTCTCCCAGGGGGACGCTTTCATCTCCTCGAAGCCGGAGCGCACGATCACCTTGACGTCTTCGCTGCCGAGCCGGCGCGACGAGCGGCAGCAATCCATCGCGGTATTGCCGCCGCCGAGCACGATCACGCGCTTGCCGATGCGGTCGATATGGCCGAACGAGACGCTGGAGAGCCAATCGATGCCGATATGGATATTTTTGGCGGCTTCCTTGCGGCCCGGAATGTCGAGATCGCGGCCGCGCGGCGCGCCGCAGCCGACAAAGACCGCGTCATAATTCTCGGCAAGCAGCGCTTTGAGGCTGTCGATGCGCTTGCCGCCGACGAATTCGATGCCGAGGTCGAGGATGTATTGGCATTCCTCGTCGAGCACCGATTCCGGCAGACGGAATTTCGGGATCTGCGTGCGCATCATGCCGCCGGACTGCGGATCCTGATCGAAGATGGCGCAGTGGTAGCCCATCGGCGCGAGATCGCGCGCCACCGTCAGCGAGGCCGGACCGCCGCCGATGAGCGCAATGCGCTTGCCGTTTTTCTGCGCCGCCGGCTTGGGCAAGCGGGCGCGGATATCGTCCTTGAAATCGGCGGCGACGCGCTTTAATCGGCAGATCGCGACCGGTTCTTTCTCCACCCGGCCGCGGCGGCAGGCCGGTTCGCAGGGGCGGTCGCAGGTGCGCCCGAGGATCCCCGGGAACACGTTGGACTCCCAATTGATCATATAGGCGTCGCTGTAACGCCCAGCGGCGATCAGGCGAATATATTCGGGCACGGGGGTGTGCGCCGGACACGCCCACTGGCAGTCCACTACTTTGTGAAAGTAGTCCGGGACCGAAATGTCGGTGGGCTCCATTAATTCCTCTTGCACGCAGCTTCCGCTCTTGAGGTGGCGGTACGCAGGCTGCTGCGTGGCTGTTCTTCCACGTCCCCTCGGGCGGTCCGGTCACCGAATCCGGCGCGGATACTAGTCGAGAGGGGTGCGGATTTCCATGGTTTCTACTTGGTATAACAACGTTTTGTGGTTGCCGGTCCTTAACAAAAGCGCGACTGGCGGCCTCGTAGGTGATGAGGCGGACAGGTGGCAGGCGCGAAAGCCCTGAGGCTCGTATACGGCCGATTTTTGACCATTTAAGCCCCTGAGAAAGCAGGTAAATATCCACCCATGCGGGAACTCTTGGAAAGTCATCAGACTGACAGTCCGGTCGAGGCGGCGCGGCGCGCGGTGCGGCCGGCACGGCATCGTCGTTTTTACGAGACGGTGACGATTACCGCAGGTGAACGCGGCCAAAGGGACCATGCGCACCAAGCGGGGCACGCGATATGCCTCGACGGCAAACCCATTCGCACGCCAGGCCGCCGCGCGCTCGCCGCGCCGGTGCCGGCGCTCGCCCGCGCGCTCGCCGACGAATGGGCGGCTCAAGGCGAATATATCGAGCCGGCCACAATGCCACTGACGCGGCTTGCCAATACCATTATCGACGGCGTCGGCGCGGCTCAGGACCAAGTCGCGGCGGAAATCCGGAAATATCTGGCGTGCGATCTTGTATTCTACCGCGCCGACAGCCCGGCGCCGCTGCGCGCGCGCCAGGCGCAGCATTGGGATCCGCTTCTGTCCTGGGCTCACCAGGCGCTCGACGCCGATTTCAAGCTTGCCGCCGGCATCGTTCATGTCGACCAGCCCCCGGCGGCGCTTGACCGGGCCGGCGCCGCCTTGCCGCACGATCCGTGGCGGCTCGGCGCGCTGCATGCGGCGACGACGCTCACCGGCTCGGCGCTAATCGCGTTGGCGTTGATGCGTGGCGCGGTCACGCCCGAGGCCGCATGGCAGGCGGCGCATGTCGACGAAGACTGGAACATGGAGCAGTGGGGGAGCGACGAGATCGCGCTTAAGCGGCGCGGCTTTCGTTTTGCCGAATTTAATGCCGCGGCGCTCGTGCTGCGGACGCTCGGCGAGTATTGGGGCGTGTCCGCATAAAATCGAGGTCGCGATGAGCAACGGGTGCTCACTTGGCGGCTAGGCGCCCTCAAGAACAAACAACATATCTTGATCGCTCGTGCATTCCTTTCGAAGGGCAATAAGCGGCTTGTATTCGGGCGAGTTGTACCAAGCGTTCAGAGAATTCATGTCGGGAAATTCTATCACCACGACCCGCTCCGGTTTCCAATGGCCTCCTTCCGGCATTTTATGGCTTCCGCCTTTTGTGAGGTAGCGTGCGCCGTGCTTCGCCATCATCGGCCCAACTTTCGTTCTGTATTCTTCGAACTTAGCTGCATCGGTGATGATGTGCTCAGCAATCAGGTAAGCTGGCATTCGATGGCTCCATTCGTCGGTTCATATGACATACAATCCTACCAAGCGATTGTGTTCGCGCCAGTGCGAGGTGATGGATGGTAAAATGGGTAATGTCCGCTTCTCTAATCGGGCGGTGTTCGCCCTCCCAACCCTTCACATCACACCGGATGCCCGATGCGATCTCGTTCACGCCGCGAGCGCAGCGGGTTCTTTGTAGCATTCGCCCCTAGCCATCATCGCCCACGCCATCCTGGCGATC
>Ga0335081_10012378_pt1 | contig 13827 bp, 10 predicted proteins | sample Lox_Sample_35_FD_206713 | JGI IMG/M metagenome (GOLD analysis project Ga0335081, IMG submission 206713) | Soil microbial communities from Loxahatchee National Wildlife Refuge, Florida, United States - Lox_Sample_3.5 | ecosystem: Environmental > Terrestrial > Soil > Wetlands | place: USA... | reverse complement strand
GCTGTTCGCCTCGCTCGGCGACCTCAGCAGTGTCCCCTTCGTCCTGATGATGGTTGTGGGCGGTCTGTTTCTTGTGATTGAGGCCAGCTCTCTGGTCACCGGCGCGGTCCTCACGCGCACCATCACTAAATCCGTCGACGACCTCTACCGCGCCACCCAGCGCGTCAAGGCCGGCGACCTCACCCATCGCATCCGCAACGTGCGCAACGACCAGCTCGGCGCCCTCGCCGCCTCCTTCAACGAAATGACCGCCTCCGTGGCGCGCGCTCTCGAAGAGCAGCGCCAGCGCGAGCGGCTGGAAAACGAACTGGCCATCGCCCGCGAGGTCCAGAACCAGCTCTTTCCCCGCACCATTCCCCGCGTGCCCGGCCTCCATCTGGTCGCCTCCTGCCGCGCCGCGCGAATGGTCAGCGGGGACTACTACGACTTCATCCGCCTCGGCGGCTCCGAACTCGCCTTTGTCGTCGCCGACATCGCGGGGAAGGGGATTTCCGCCGCGCTGCTCATGGCCAGCCTTCAGGCTTCGCTTCGCAGCCAGTTGCTCGACCAGCAACGCGTTGGCTCGACCGCGGACGTCATCACGCTCCTCAACCGCCATCTGCTCGCCACTACTCCCGACGACCGCTTCGCCACTCTCTTCTTCGGCATCTACGATTCCGAATCGCGCCTCCTCCGCTACACCAATGCCGGCCATCTCCCCCCGCTCTATTTTTCCACGGCAGGCGTCAAGCCACTGGATGTGGGCGGCACCATCGTCGGCATGTTTGACGAGTGCGAGTTCGAGCAGGGCTCCGTCACTCTCGAGCCCGGCTGCCTGCTGGCCGCTTACACCGACGGCATCAGCGAGCCTGAGAACGCCTATGGGGAACAGTTCGGCCGCCAGCGCATTATCGAAGTCCTGCAGCGCAACCGTGCGCAGCGCCCCGAAGCCATCCTAGATTCGCTCGTCGCCGCCGTCGAACACTGGGCCAGCTCTCCCGAACAGGCCGACGATATGACCATTCTCCTGGCCGCCGGGATTTAAGTCATTTCCCGCGGGCGCGCTCCCCGGAGATCGCATATTCTCTTCGCCGGGCGGCTGCGCCGGGATTCCACCCGGCCGCCCTTCTCGGGAGGCTCTAGATGTCCACCTTCCTTCTGGTTCATGGTGCGTGGCACGGAAGTTGGTGCTGGAAGCGCGTTCGCGCTGCGCTCCAGGCGCGCGGCCACGAAGTTTTCACGCCCACTCTTACCGGCGTCGGAGAGCGCTCTCATCTCCTTTCGAGAGAAGTGGACCTCGAGACGCATATCGCCGATGTCGCCAATCTCATTCGCTGGGAGGAACTCCACGACCTGATCCTCTGTGGCCATTCCTACGCGGGCTGCGTCGTCAGCGCCGTCGCTGATCGCATGCCGGATCGCATCTCCGCTCTCGTCTATCTCGACGCATTTGTGCCCGACGGCGGCCAAAGCCTCCACGACACCCTTCCTCCCGAAGTCCGCGATGCGCAGGTGGCCGGCGCGCGCCAATCCGCCGGCGGATGGATCGTTCCGCCCATCAGCGGCGAAATGTTCAGCGTCAACCTGAAGGATCGCGCCTGGATGGACCTTCAATGCACCCCCCAGTCGCTCGCCACCTTCCAGCAGCCCCTGCGCCTCTCCGGTGCCATCGATCGCATTCGCAACATCACCTATATCCTCGCGGATGGCTGGGCTCCTACCCCCTTTCCGCAGTTCTACGAAAAGGCCAAAGCCCGCGGCTGGAAGACGCTCGTCATGCACTGCGGCCATGATGTGATGCTCGACCTGCCGGAGGCGCTCGCTGAAGCGCTGCTCGCAGCCGTGCTGTAGCGCTCCTCCGCGCTGTCCGCCGCACGGCGCAAGCCCCGCAACTCGGCGGGCGCTTTTTTGCCTGTAACCATTCCTCGCTGTTTGCCGTCTGATTGGAGACAGAAATCCCCCACTTCGCCGGGTGGTCGGAATCAGCCCGTACAGGAGAACAGGATGAGGACCAACGCAGAAGTCTCGAGGAATTGTCTCGCCTTGGCTTTGTGTGCCCTGATGTTGCCCGCCGGCATTGCCGCTCAGGAAAAGGACGCCAAGTCCGCCGAGAAGCCGGCAGAGCAGAGCGTCACCGCCGCGCCGAAAGAGGAATCCTCCGTCACCGATCACAGCATCAGGATCAACGGCCAGACCATAGCCTACAAAGCCACGGCTCAGACGATTCTGCTGAAGAACGAGAAAGGCGATCCCATCGCGCTGCTTTACTCCACTGCCTACACACGCAGCGACGTGAAGGATCCCAGCACGCGGCCCATCGCCTTCCTGTACAACGGCGGCCCCGGTTCCTCCTCCATCTGGTTGCACATGGGCTCCTTCTCCCCCAAGCGCGTCGTGACCGTGAACGCCGGCATCACTCCTCCCGCGCCCTATAAGCTTGTCGACAACGAATTTTGCCTGCTCGATAAGACCGACCTCGTCTTCATCGATCCCATCGGTACCGGCTTCAGCCACGCCGTCGGCAAGGCCCAGAACAAGGATTTCTGGGGCGTCGATTCCGATGTGAAGTCGCTCGCCCAGTTCATCAACATTTACATCAGCCGCAACAACCGCTGGAACTCGCCAAAATTTCTGATCGGCGAAAGCTACGGCACCTTCCGATCCGCCGCGCTCTCGTTCTACCTTCTCGATCACGATAACCTCTATCTCAACGGCATTGTGCTCATCTCCTCCGTCCTCGATCTCGGGACGATTTCCTTCTACCCTGGCCAGGACGCCACCTACGTCTACTATCTGCCCAGCTACGCCGCCACCGCGTGGTATCACAAGTTGCTAAAGGATCGTCCCGCTGACCTCAACGGCTTCCTCGACGAGGCCCGCAAGTTTGCCGCGGGCGAATACACCGCCGCCCTCCAGCGCGGCGACGATCTGACCGCGGCCGAAAAGCGCGAGATCGCCGCGAAGCTCTCCCGCTTCACCGGTCTTGATGCCGACTATCTGGTGAAAGCCAACTTGCGCGTCAATCTTCCCCAGTTCATGGAAGAACTGCAGCGTAGCCGCGGCCTCACCACCGGCCGGCTCGACGCCCGCTTTTCCGGACCTACCTTTGATCTGCTTGGCGAGTACGCAGAATACGATCCCCAGGAAGCCGCCATCAGCGGCGCCTTCGTCGCCGTTTTCAACAGCTATGTCCGCGAAGATTTGAAGTTCGGAATGGACAAGACCTATCAGGCGGCCGCCAACTTCGAAGGCGCGGAGTGGGATTGGAAGCATCGCGGCTCCGACCAGTTCGGATTCCCCGGCACGCCCAATGTGGTCAACGATCTCCGAGCCTCTCTGCTCGTCAATCCGCGCCTGCACGTCGAAGTCGAGAATGGAATTTTCGACCTGGCAACGCCCTTCTATGCCACAGAGCTGACCATGAAGCACCTCGGCCTGCCCGAAAATCTCCGCGGCAACGTGCAGCTCAAGTATTACGACGCGGGCCACATGATGTACGTCCGGGAGGAAGACCTGGCCAAGCTCAAGGCCAGCGTCGCCGCCTTCATCGACAGCGCCACCAAGCCGTGACGTAGCGCCGGCTTCCAGCCGGGTTTTCGTCCTGCTGTTCCCGGCCGCCCCGCCCCGCGCGGGGCGGCTTCTTTATTGCTTCGGATTCTCCGGCGTAACGCTCCGTCCCTGGAAAATCACCGCGCGCACCCTTTCCAGCGCGTGGATGTCCGTCAATGGGTCGCCCTCCACCGCCACCAGGTCGCCCTCTTTGCCCTTTTCCACCGTGCCGAGCTGCTCCAGGCCCAGCAACTCCGCGCTCGTTTTCGTCCCGGAAAGCAGCGCCTGTTGCGGCGTCATTCCATACTTCACTTCCGTGATCATCTCCTCCCGTACCGTACCATCGCCCGGCTTGTAGCCCTGGTCGGAGCCTGCAGCGATCGTCACTCCGGAGTGCAGCGCCAGTTGGAAGCTCGGGAAGTGCGTGCGCCCCAGCGCGCGCCCCTTGGTCATCACGTAGTCCGGCAGATGCTCTTTTTCCCCGCGCAGCAGCGCGTTGTCCACCACAAATACGGTCGGCACCAGTACGGTGTGATGGCTCTTCATCAGGCTGATCGCTTCCTCGTTCAGTTCCGACCCGTGCTCGATCGAATCCACCCCCGCCTGGAGCGACGCCATGATGCTCCGGATGTTTTCCGCGTGCACCGCCACTTTGATGTGGTCCATGTGCGCCTGTTCCACGATCACCCGCAACTCCTCCGGCGAGATCTGCTCCGCCGTCGGCGAATCGAGCGGCGACAACACTCCTCCCGACGCCAGCACCTTGATCACCCGCGCCCCGTATTTGATCTGCAGGTGCACGGCCTTCTCCGCGTCGGCCACGGAATTCACGAAACCGTTCATCGGTGTGTAGAAATCCTCCATGGGCAGGAACGGCGGCATGGGAAAAAAGTCGCCATGCCCCCCAGGAATCGTCAGCGCGTGCGCCGCCGGCACCAGGTGCGGCCCCGCAATCGTGCCTTCTTCGATCGCGTCCTTCAGCGCCACGTCGATAAATCCCTCCGTGCCCAGCACGCGCGCCCCCACCACTCCCGACGACAGCGCGTAGCTCATCGCCTTCGATCCCCGCAGAGCCGCCAGCGGCGTAGACGTCGGCCGCCCGAAGGGCCCGGTCCAGATGTGGATGTGCGCATCCACGAAACCCGGCAGTACCGTATATTGCGAAAGGTCGATCTGCTCCGCACCCGCCGGCACCGGCAAGTTCGCTCCCACTTCGATAACCCTTCCGTCCGCAATCACCACGTCGGCCTGTGCGATCGGCGGCTTTTCCGCGTCGTAGATCAGCTTCCCGCATTTCACGAACACTACCTTCGGCGCCGGTGCGGCCATCACCGCCATCGCGCCCAGCAACCCCAAGATCATTGCTCTCCGCATTCGCATCGTTTCCCCCGGATCGGCCGGCGGATATCCACCTCTTCGCCGGCAAGAGTTCGTTCGCCGCCGCGAGCCTATGTCCCGTCCCTGGCCATGTCAACTTGGAGTTTCGCTCACCAAAATCTCTCGCGCGGCCTCGCCTCCATGCTGCGGTACAGTACCGGGCCAAGGATTGCGCGGGAGGCCGCCTGTGGTCGTCCATGGTTCAGCAGTGTCAGTCCCCGTAACCCCGCAGAGTTCCCATTGGAGTTTGGCGCTTCGCATCGGCTTTCGCTTCTCGTTCGTCTACTTCGGTCTCTACTGCCTCACCACGCAAATTTTCACCAGCCTGCTGCCCATCCCGAATTTTGAGGTTCCCGAGCTGGACACGCTGCCCCCGCTTCGTCCTATGGTCTTCTGGGTGGCCGCCCATCTCTTCCATGTCTCTACGCCGCTCGTCTACACGGGCTCCGGAAGCGGCGACAAAACCTTCGACTGGGTATATGCCTTCTGCCTGCTGGTGTTTTCGCTTCTCGCCGTGCTGGTGTGGTCATCTCTCGACCGCCGCCGCGCAAATTACGCGGCGCTCCACAAATGGTTCAGGCTTTTCGTCCGCCTCTGCCTCGCTGGACAACTGTTCACCTACGGCATGTACAAGGTGGTTCCCCTTCAGATGTCCTTTCCGTTTACGCGACTTGTCGAGCCCTACGGCGATTTTTCGCCCATGGGAGTTCTGTGGGCATTCATCGGCGCTTCGCCGGCCTATGAGTGCTTTGCCGGATCCGCCGAGATGCTCGGCGGCATCCTCCTGTTCCTCCCGCGAACTACACTGCTCGGTGCGCTCGTGTGCCTCGCGGACATGGCCCAGGTGTTCGTGCTCAACATGACCTACGATGTGCCCGTCAAACTTCTCTCCTTCCACCTGATCCTGCTCGCCGTCATCCTGATCGCGCCTGATCTCTCCCGCCTCGCGCGATTTTTCCTGCTCGATCGCGCGCCCGCGCCATCTTCCCACCCGGCGCTCTTCGCCTCGCCACGCGCCAATCGCCTTGCATTCGCCGCCCAGCTCCTCTTTGGCATCTGCCTGGTATCTGCGAATGTCCGGGTCGCGCGAACCGTCTGGTACACACAGGGCGACGGCCGTCCCAAGCCGCCTCTCTATGGCATCTGGGAAGTCAGCGAGTTTTCCACGGACGGCCAGTCCCGTCCCCCACTGCTTTCCGACCACGACCGCTGGCGCCGCGCCATCGTTTTCGCCACCAACCGCATTCGTGTCCAGCGCATGGACGATTCCATGTTTTTCCTCGGCCTTTCCCTGGATCCCGCAACGGGATCGCTCGCGCTCACCAAGAGCGACGACAAGAATTGGAAGGCGGAGTTCCGCTTCCTCCAGCCGTCCCCAGATGAGCTGACCCTCGACGGTGACATGAATGGCCACAAAGTTTCCATCCGTTTTCACCTCATGGACACCAGCCGCTTCCTGCTCCCGAGCCGCGGTTTCCACTGGGTCCAGGAGTATCCCTTCAACCGTTAGGGACGGCTCGTCTGCGGGCATCTCCGCTCAAGCCTGGTCTCGCACCGGGGAACTCCCTCAAGATCCGGTCTATTTCATCTTCTCCCTCGGAAAAAAGACGTGTAGGATTAGGCCTTCATCCGGCCTGTTTCGCTCTTCGTTGGACACTGCCAGGCGCTCCGGAATTCTTATCGGGCGCAATCCAACTCGCCGCCGCTCACGTGCCCGCTCGTTCGCGGCCGGTGAATAGGAGGACGGAGAAATATGCCGACATTAGACGCCTTCGCCGTTCAATCCTTTCGCGCTGCGTTGCGCGGTCCGCTATTTGAGCCCTCCGATCCCGGCTACGACCAGGCCCGGAAGGTTTACAACGCCATGATCGACCGCCGCCCGCGACTCATTGCCCGCTGCGCGGACGTCGCCGACGTCATCGCCGCCGTCCATTTCGGCCGCGAGCACCGCCTCCTCCTCGCCATCCGCGGCGGCGGACATAACGGCCCGGGACTCGGCACCTGCGACGACGGTTTGGTGATCGATCTATCGGCGATGAATTACGTCCGCGTGGACGCAAGACGCAAGACCGTTCTGGTCGGCGGCGGCGCCTTGTGGCGCGACGTGGACCATGCCACTCACGCCTTCGGCTTGGCCGTCCCTTCCGGCATCATTTCCACCACCGGTGTTGGAGGTCTCACTCTCGGCGGCGGCATCGGTCATCTCTCACGCCGCTACGGCCTTACCATCGACAATCTGCTCGCCGTGGAAATGGTGCTGGCCGACGGCCGTTTCGTCACCGCCAGCGCCCGCGAGCATCCCGATCTCTTCTGGGCCGTTCGCGGCGGGGGGGGGAATTTCGGCGTCGTCACTGCGTTCCTGTTCCGCGCCCGCCCCGTACACACCAACTACGGCGGACTGATGCTCTGGCCGCTCGAGATCGCCCCGGATCTCATTCGCTGGTATCGCGACTACATCACCCGGGCCCCCGACGACGTGAACGGCTTTCTCGCCTTTCACACTGTGCCGCCCGCCCCGCCGTTTCCCCAACACCTGCACTTCAAAAAAATGTGCAGCATTGTGTGGTGCTACACCGGGCCGCTCCGCAACGGCGAGAAGGTGTTCGCCCCCATTCGCAAGCGCTGGCCCGCGGCTCTCGACCTCGTCGGACCCATTCCTCATCCCGTGCTACAGAGTCTCTTCGACGGCCTGTATCCGCCGGGCCTTCAGTGGTATTGGAAGGCCGATTTCGTGCGCACCCTCTCCGATGAAGCCATCGCTCGGCACCTGAGGTTCGCCGCCGGACTGCCCACACTGCAATCCACTATGCACATGTATCCCATCAACGGAGCGGCCGGCCGCGTCAAGAAGAGCGCGACGCCCTGGACCTTCCGCGATGCCACCTGGGCTTCGGTGATTGTAGGCGTCGATCCCGATCCCGCGAACAAGGAGAAAATCATCGGTTGGGCCAGAGATTACTGGACCGCACTACACCCCTATTCCGCCGGCGGCGGCTACCTCAACATGATGATGGATGAAGGCGAAGACCGCATTCGTGCCACCTATGGTCCCCATTATGCGCGCCTAGCCCGCATCAAGAAGCGCTACGATCCCGCAAATCTCTTTCGAGTGAACCAGAACATCAAGCCCAGCTAATTCACCGGGCCAGCGGCTTGCGCCGTGCGCATGTGACGCTCCCCAGATTGAAGACATCTAATCCGGATGCTAGCATCACCCCGTCGCTCCCAGGGGGAGGCTGAATGCCCAAATTTGTGATTGAACGCGAAGTGCCCGGTGCCGGGAATCTCACCGACACCCAGATTCGCGAGATAGCTCAGAAGTCCGCCGCGGTTCTCAAAGCCATGGGCCCGGAAATTCAGTGGCTGCACAGCTACGTTACCGGCGACAAGGTGTATTGCGTCTACCTGGCTCCTGATGAGGCAACCATTCGCACGCACGCCAGCCGCGTGGGCATTCCAGCGAATCGTATCTCCGCAGTCCGGCGCCTGATCGACCCGTCCAACGCAGAATAGGCCGCTTCTCGCGCTCAGGCGGCTCCGGCCCCTGCCGCGAGCACATCCTCCATGGCCTGTTCTGGAGGCATCGCCCAGCCCTCCAGCCAGGCTGCCGAGCCCGATGTGCCGAGCGCCTGCCGTGCCGAATCCAGGGTTGGCTCCAGTTTCGCGCGGTCGGTCGGCGAGAGGGGTGCGCCGATGGCCTGCCGTAGCGCTGCCGCCGCTCCCGCCAGCCGCAGGGCACGTTCTTCCTGTTTTTGCGCCGCGGCCGAGCACGCGAAGCATTCCAGCAGCCGCGCGATCCCACGTTTGTGCTCCAGCTCACGGAAAAGTCGCAGGCTTTCACGGAACAGGGAATCGGCCTTGGCGCAATCCCCATGTTCCCGCGACAGGTTCCCCAGGTCCGCCAGCGACGCGGCGATCCCCCAGCGGTCTCCGATCTCTCGAAACACCGCCAGCGCCTGCTCGTAAGTCCTTCGCGCGCTCACCGGATCGCCCTGCTCTCGCAACACGTCTCCCTGATGGTTTAACGACCAGCCAACGCCGATTCGGTCCCCCAAGCGTTCAAACATTGACATGCATTCCTCGTTCAGCTCTCCCGCTCGCGCATGGTCACCCTCCAATCTCACCACGCTCGCCAAGTTGCTCAGAGTGCGCGCCACCGCCTGCTGGTCCCCCAGCTCCCGCCACAAGGCCAAGCTCTCCTCCATTAACGAACGAGCCTTCCCGTAGTCGCCCTGTTCGCGCGCATTCAACGCCAATCCGTTTAGGGCGACCGCCGCCCCGTGCGTGTCTCCCATTTGCCGGGATATCTCCAGGCTTTCCATCTTTTGTGCAGTGGCCGATGCATAATCTCTCTGGTCGCTTGCCAGCACTGCCGCTGCGAATAACGCACGCGCTCTAGCCTTCGTCGGGCCCGCGGCTCCCGGCATTCTCAGCAGCTTAGCCAGGCAGTCTCTTCCTTCTGCCAGATACTCCCGCGTCTCCCAGAAGCGGAACAGGGCGATACCCAGCCGCAGTCCCCAGTCTGCATCCCCTGTTTTTGTGAGCCAATCCAAAGCCGCGCGGCAGTTCCCGTGTTCCGCATCCAGAAGATTGCCGCAGTCCGCGCGAGAGAGATCAAGATCCGGGGCGGCGCACTCCTCCGCAATGACCAAGCAGTATGCGGCGTGGGCCTTACGAGTCTCCTGCTCCTCACCGCTTGCCGCGAGGCACTCCAGGCCGTACTCGCGGACCGTATCCAACATCAAGAACCGGGGCTCCGCTCCCGGCGACTCCACCTGTTGCACCAGACTCTTGTCCACAAGCGACGCCATGCCCTCCAGCACTTCCACGCCCAGGTCTTCCCGCGTGTTGCATACGGCTTCCACCCCCTCCAGTGTGCAACCCCCCGCGAATACCGACACTCTCCGGAACAGCGCCTGCTCCTCCGGCGACAGCAGCCCGTAGCTCCAGTTGATGGTTCCCCGCAGCGTCCGTTGCCGCTCCGGCAGGTCGCGCGCTCCTCCCGTCAGCAGTTCCAACCGCTTCTCCAGCCGCGACTGCATCGCCGCGGGGGACAGCAGTTTGATCCGCGCCGCGGCCAATTCAATGGCCAGCGGCAGTCCCTCCAGCCGCGCGCAGATTTTAGCCACCGCCCCCGCGTTTTCTTCCGTCAGCTCGAAATTCGGTTTCACCGCCGCCGCACGGTTTACGAACAGCGCGATCGCCGGATTCTTCGCCAATTCCTCCGCCGTCGTTCCGGTGCACACTTCCGGCAGCGGCAGCGGCGGCACCGGAAATTCCTGCTCCCCATAGATGTGCAGCGGCGCCCGGCTGGTGACCAGCATTTTCAGAGTGGGTGCGGCCGCCAGGAGTTCCGCTGCCATCGGCGCGGCCGGCAGCAGGTGCTCGAAATTGTCCACTAGCAGCAACAGGTTTCCGTGCACCTCCTGCAGATACTCCTTCAGGCTCTCCAGGCTCGCCTGCACGCGCGTCTCCCGAATGCCCAGCGCCCGCGCGATGCTTACTGGGATCATCCCCTCATCGTGCACGGGCGCCAGCGGCACAAAATACAGTCCGCCGGGAAATTCCTGCGCCACATCGCCCGCCGCCTTCAGTGCCAGCCGCGTTTTCCCTATGCCTCCCGGTCCCGTCAGCGTGATGATCCGTACGTCGTTGCGGAGCAGTAGCTCTTTTACAGATTCCACTTCCCGCTCCCGCCCCACGAACACGGTCCTTTGCAGCGGCAGGTTTTGCGGCCGGGTTGGCGCGTGCCGCGACGGCGCCTCCTCCAGCCGTTCGTGCAGAGCCCCCAGGTCGCGCGCCAGGTCCTGCGTCGATCCGTACCGTTCCCGCGGGTCCTTCGCCAGGCAACGCTCGATCACCCAGCACAGCGGCGCCGGCGCTCGCGGATTCAGCGACAGCACCGACTCTGGGTCGTCCCTCACAATGGCCACCAGGGTCGAACCGTCGCTCACTCTTTGGAATGGCCGCTTTCCCGTTACCAGTTCGTACAGCACCGCCCCAAATGAAAACTGGTCCGAGCGGAAATCCACCTGCAGACCGCTGGCCTGCTCCGGTGACATGTACGCGAGCGTCCCCATGATCGCCCCCGGCATGGTCAGCGCGCCGCTCAGTGTTTCTGCCCCCGCCTCGCCCTTGGCCGCCGGATCCATCAGTTTCGCCAGCCCGAAATCCAGGATCTTCACCAGCCCATCCCGGGTCACCATCAGATTTCCCGGTTTCAGGTCCCGGTGCACCACTCCCGCTTCGTGCGCTTTCGCCAAGCCTGCCGCCGCCTGCGCCGCGATGGTGATTGCTTTTCGCAGCGGCAGCGCTCCGCCGTGCAGCAGGGCGCTCACCGCCTCCCCTTCCACAAGCTCCATGGCCATGTAGTAGGTTTGCTCCGTCCGTCCCAGCTCGAAGATCGTTACGATGTTCGGGTGGTTCAGTTTGGAGACGGCGCGCGCCTCCCGCTCGAACCGTTCCAGCGCCTGTTCGTTTGCGGAGAGTTTCTGCGATAAGATTTTGATCGCCAGTTCGCGCCCCAGGTGCGGGTCTTTCGCGCGGTACACTTCGCCCATCCCGCCCGCCCCCAGCAGGCGCACGATTTCGTACCGGCCGAACTTCGTGCCCGGCATCAGGGTCATCGGTGAATTCTGATCTGGCAAGCCGGAGACCTGCGCGCTGAGCCGTTTGCCCTTCGCGCCTCCCGCGTTCCGGGAATGCGCGCGGCTCGTTCTAAGGATAACAAAGTTTCCAGGAGGACGTGATGGATGTCCGAGCCCTGCAGAAGCCCTTCAAGGACCAATATCGTCGCGAGCCCGCCTCGTCACGCATCACCCTCACCGCCAAGGGCTCCCAGCAGGAATCGCCTCTCTCCTGCTCCGTCGATATCGGCCGCGCCCTCTATCAGGCCCAGGCCCACAAGGGCGTCGGAGGGCAGGGAACTGCGGCGTGCTCCGGCGATCTCCTTCTCGGCGCTCTCGCCGCGTGCGCCCAGCTCACCTGCCAGCTCGTCGCCACCGCCATGGGTGTCCCGGCTCGCCGCATTGAAGTCACTGTAGGTGGTGATCTCGATCTTCAGGGCACTCTCGGGATCTCCAAGGAAGTTCCCGTCGGATTTGAGGCCATCCGCCTCCGCTTTGACGTGGACGCGCCCGATGCCACTCCCGAACAGCTCCGCGCCCTCCAGGAGAAGACCGAGCAGTATTGCGTGGTTCTCCAGACGCTGCTCCATCCTCCCGCCATCCAGTCTGAATGGCCGCGACCCTAGCGCCCTCTCCCTCAATCCGCGATATGATGACGCGCGCCACTTGATGCACGTATTCCAGCGCCCAGGCGAACTTCCATGAGCCAATCCCAGCAAATCGCCGATGCCTATCGCCAGGTGACGGTCAAAGGCGCCTGGTACGGTTCTTCCCTCGCCGAATTGCTCGAAAAGATTACGCCGGAGATTGCCGTGGAGCCGCCGACTCTGGGCGCAAACACCATCTCCGCTGTCTTGCAGCATCTGCTCCTGTGGAACGAGCGCATCCGCAACACTTCCGAAGCCACTCCACTGCCTCGCTGGGAACCCGAAAAGGAATGGGTCGAGCCGCCCATCCCCTGGAACGAACTCGTCGCCCGCTGGCGCCGCAGCCGCGACCTCCTCGAAGACCACCTCCGCAATTTCCCCGAGCACAACCTCTCCAAACAGGTCCCCGGCCGCGCCTATCCCTACGAAACCATGCTCCGCGGCATCGTTCAACACGCCATCTGGCATTCCGGCCAGATCGCCATGATTCTCAGCATGCTCCGCGGGCGGAAACCCTAGCGGCCGGCTCCTATGAGTGCCTCCTCCGCCCCTCCACGGTTCATTGATGAAGCCGAGGTCCGCGCCCGCCTGCCCATGCCCGCGCTGATCGACGCCATGGAGCGCGCTCTCGTCGAATTCTCCGCCGGCCGCGTCCAGCAGCCTGTCCGCACCGTGCTTCCCTTTGGCGGCGAGCATCGCCTGTTCGGCCTCATGCCGTCCTACGTTCCCGCCCTCCCCGCGGTCGGCGCAAAACTCGTCACCGTATGCGCGGAAAATGCCCGCCGCGGGCTGGACACGCATCAGGCCATCATCGTCATGCTCGATCCCGAAACCGGCGTCGCGCGCGCCATTCTCGACGGACGTTACATCACCGAAGCGCGCACCGCCGCTGTTTCCGCCGTCTCCGCGCGCCTGCTCGCGCGCAAGGACGCTCGCGTCCTCGGCATTCTCGGCTCCGGCGTGCAGGCCCGCAGTCATTGGGAAGCTCTCCGCCTCGTCCGCAATTTCACAGAAGTTCGCGCCTGGAGCCCCAACTCAGATCGCCTCGCCCGTTTCGCCGCCGAAACAGGTGCCCGCGCCATGACCAGCGCGGAAGCCGTCGTCCGTGGCTCCCACGTCGTCGTCGCCGCCACCGCAGCATCCACACCGGTCGTGCAGGATGAATGGGTCGCCGACGGCGCGCACGTGATCGCCGTCGGCGCCTGCCGCGCCACCCAGCGCGAACTCGCCCCCGCTCTCGTCGCACGTTCCCGCCTCGTCGTGGACTCCCGCAAAGCCGCCCTGGTCGAGGCTGGCGATGTGGTCATGGGCATCGCGGAAGGCCGCTGGACCGCCTCGCACATCTCCGCCGAACTCGGCGAGCTTCCCACGCGCCAGAGCGATCGCGAAATTATCGTCTTCAAGTCCCTCGGCCTCGCCGTCGAAGACGTTTACGCCGCCCATCTCGTCCTTTCCTCGTAGCGCCGGCATCTCGAAAATCTGAGCCGGCCCATGGCGGGCGGAGCGCTGCTGGCCTTGAGTTCGTCAGTCCGCTCCGGTTTCGTCTCCATTCCGCGCTATCATTTACCCCAGCTATGAAGGTCCTCACCGCCGCCCAAATGCGCGAGTGCGACCGCCGCGCTTCCGACGAATTCAGGGTTCCCTCGCTC
>Ga0335081_10012377_pt1 | contig 13830 bp, 13 predicted proteins | sample Lox_Sample_35_FD_206713 | JGI IMG/M metagenome (GOLD analysis project Ga0335081, IMG submission 206713) | Soil microbial communities from Loxahatchee National Wildlife Refuge, Florida, United States - Lox_Sample_3.5 | ecosystem: Environmental > Terrestrial > Soil > Wetlands | place: USA... | reverse complement strand
CCCGCGACCGCGCACGAAGCGCTCACGATTCTCGACCACGCCCCCACTCAAACCGTCCCGCAAATACACGTCTACGGCAGGCGAAAACGGATCGATGTTCGTCGCGCGTCGACGGCCGCGCTCGGTGCCTTGCTAGTCCTGCTCGTGATCGCGCTCATCGGCATGGCCACGTCGGGCGGCGGCTCGGGAGCGGCCAAGAGCGGACCCGCCCCCAACGGCGGACCCGCGCGCGCGAACCCGAACGCGTCGCTATCGAGCCAGCTGACTCAGCTCGATCGCGCGATTGACAAGTCCCGTCGATAGGCGCGTTCGCCCCGGTCAGCCTTCGTGGCCGTTCACTGAAGCGCCGTTGAGGGACGGCGGGGGAACGCTTGCACCGTTGCCGTTCCCACCGTTGCGCCGCTCGCGGCGGCCCTCGAGGGCGGCGACCAGATGACCTGCGGCTTGTGCGTGGACGCTCTCGCCCGTCCGGTCACCGTGCTCCTCGGCGATGTACTCGAGCTCCCCGATCACACGGTTGATCTGGTCGTCGGTCATCCGCCGGATGAGCGCGCCGGTGAGGACGTGCGTGACGTCGACGTCGTCTCTGATTTCCATGCGGCCTGGATCGCTCCGACTGCCCCTCAGCTGGAGGGACGGGTACCAAAAACTGGACGAACAGATGACCACGCGGCGCTCACCCGCCGCTCACACCCGCCGACCACACCCGCCGCTCACACCCCGGTCATAGAGCGTGGCGCGGAGATCGTCGTCGCAGAACGCGGCGTCGATCGCGGTCCGCGTGATCTCGCGCAGGACCTCGTCGCTGAAGCCCATCCGCTGAGAGCACACCTGGTACTCGCCGTCGATCGTGGCGCCGAAGTAGGGGGGATCGTCTGAGCCGAGCGTGACCCTGACACCTGCGTCAAGCAGCGCCGGCAACGGGTGCGTCTCATACGACGGATAGACACCCAGGACAACGTTCGAGGTCGGGCAGCACTCGAGCACGATCCCTCTCGCCTCGAGCTCGGCCACGACCGACGGGTCTTCGATCGCGCGAACTCCGTGGGAGATGCGCGTTATCGGTAGCTCGAGCGCCGCGCGCACACTGTCCGCGCCCGCCCACTCCCCGGCATGGATCGTGCAGCCGAGGCCGGCCTCGGCGACGATCTCATACACCTCGACGAAGTCATGCGCGGGGAAGCCGGCCTCGTCGCCGGCCATCGAGAACCCGACGATGTACGGGTGAGGGTGCTCGGCGGCATGACGGGCGACGCGCAGCGCCTGCTCGACCCCGAAGTTGCGCACGGCCGAGACCAGGATCCGCCCCTCGATGCCGGTGTCCCGGCGGGCGTCGTCGATGCCGCGCGCGATCCCGTCCCAGTGCTCCTCGTCGCTCAGACCGACGAGCGCGGCATGATCAGGTGACGCCGTGAGCTCGACGTAGATCGCGCCCCCAGACGCGCATGAACACAGGTACTCGTAGGTGATGTCGCGGTAGTCCTCCCCGGTGCGGATCACACTGGCGGCCAGGTCGTAGGTTGCGAGGAAGTCGAGGAAGTCCGTGTAGCGGAAGCGCCCGTCGGTTCCGAGTAGCCGTTCGGGCAGGTCAAGGCCGTTGCGCGCCGCGATCCGGCTCACGAGGTCCGGCGGCGCGGTGCCCTCGAGGTGGACGTGGAGCTCGGCTTTGGCGACGGCGGACATGAGGCGGGATGTTTACCAGCAGGCGCGTCTGATATGTCTGAGCGAATGCGAATTCTCGTCACCGGCAGCTCCGGACACCTCGGCGAGGCGCTCATGCGCGTCCTGCCCGACGACGGCCACGAGGTCATCGGGCTCGACGTACTCGCGTCGCCCCACGCCGACATCGTCGGATCGATCGCCGATCGCAATGTCGTGCATAAAGCGGTGGCCGGCGCGGATGCAGTCGTGCACAGCGCGACACTGCACAAGCCCCACGTCGAATCGCACACGAGAGCCGACTTCGTCGCCACGAACATCACGGGGACGCTGAATCTGCTCGAAGAAGCCGTCGCGGCCGGCGTGAGCCGCTTCATCTTCACGAGCACCACGAGCGCCTTCGGGCGCGCCCTGCAGCCGGAGAAGGGCGCGCCGGCGGCCTGGATCACCGAGGAAGTCGTGCCGGTTCCGCGCAATATCTACGGAACGACCAAGGCCGCGGCCGAGAACCTGTGCGAGCTGATCGCGCGCGACCACGGTCTGCCGTGCCTGATCCTTAGGACCTCGCGCTTCTTCCCCGAGTCGGACGACAGCGAGGACGTCCGGAGCGCGTACGACAACGCCAACCTCAAGGTGAACGAGCTGCTCCACCGGAGGGTCGACATCGAGGACGTGGTCAGTGCCCACCGGCTCGCGCTCGAGCGGGCGCCCGCAATCGGATTCGCCCGCTACATCATCAGCGCGACCACGCCCCTCACGGCCGACGACCTCAACGCCGTCCGAGACGACCTGCCGAAAGTCGTGGCCCGGCTGTACGCCGACTACCCCGATATTTACGCCGCGCGTGGCTGGACCATGTTCCCGTCGATCGATCGCGTGTACGTCAACGAGCGGGCGCGCCGCGAGCTCGGCTGGTCACCCCGGTACGACTTCCGCCACGCCCTTGATCGCCTCGCCAACGATCAAGACCCTCGGAGCGACCTGGCGCGCGCCATCGGCGCCAAGGGCTACCACGAGACCTCGACCGGCGTCTACACCGTCCGCTGAACTTCGACCACGGGCGCGGGGATCGAAGCGGGCGGATCGCCGACGACGTAGGCCGCGCGCACCGCGTGCGCGGCCTGTCGCCCGGTCTCGTCATCGCGCGCGTGCACGAGCGCGAGCGGACGGCCTCCCGGCTCGACTCGCTCCCCGAGCGCGGCCACCTCGGTCAGTCCGACGCTGTGGTCGACGACGTCGTCCTCGCGCGCGCGTCCGCCGCCCAGGTTGACGATCGCGATCCCGACCGCGCGGACGTCGATCGACGAGACGACGCCGGCTGTGAGAGGATCGACGGCCAGGGTGACGGGTGCGTCCGCGAGGTACCGCGAGGGCGCCTCGAGCAGATCTGTCGGCCCTCCGAGTTCGCCCACCATCGCCGCGAAGCGTTCGGCGGCCGCACCGCTCTCGAGAGCGGCGACCGCGGCCGCGCGCCCCGAGGAAACGTCCCCGTGCAACGCACCGAGCACGAGCACCTCGGCGCACAGCGCGAGCGTGACCTCGACCAGCCGCTCGTCGCGCGCGGCGCCGGTCAGGTGATCGATCGACTCCCTCACCTCGACGCCGTTGCCAGCCGCCCGCCCGAGAACCTGGTTCATGTCGGTCAGCAGCGCCACCGTCGGCATCCCATTCCCGACCGCGACCTCGACGATCGCTTGCGCGAGCTCCCGGGCGCGGTCGAGATCCGGAAACTGAGCACCAGAGCCGCACTTGACGTCCATCACGAGCGCGTCGAGGCCGGCGGCGAGCTTCTTCGACAGGATCGAGCCGACGATCAGCGGGATCGACTCGACCGTCCCGGTGGCGTCGCGGATCCCGTACAGCCGGCGGTCGGCCGGGGCCAACCGCGCCGTCTGGCCGATGATGGCGCACCCCGCCCGGGCCACGACCGTCCGCAGACGATCGGTAGACGGCGTAACGTCGTATCCCGGGATCGCCTCGAGCTTGTCGAGCGTGCCGCCGGTGTGTCCGAGCCCACGCCCCGAGATCATCGGCACGTACGCCCCACACGCGGCGAGAATCGGCGCCAGCAGCAGGCTCACCTTGTCGCCGACGCCGCCGGTCGAGTGCTTATCCAGAACCGGTCCGGACAGACCGGAAGAGCTCCAATCCAAAACATCTCCCGACCGCGTCATCGCGCCGGTCAGCGCCACCCGCTCGGCTGGGCTCATCCCGCGCCAGACGATCGCCATCGCCAAAGCCCCGACCTGAGCGTCGGTCACCGACCCATCCGCAATTCCGGCGACCAGTTGCGAGATCTCGGAATCGGACAGCTCCAGGCCGTCGCGCTTACGCCGGATGAGCTCGGCGGTCAGCATCACGCGGTGGCGGCGAGGCGCGGGATGAAATCGAGGAGCAGCCGGGTCAGGTCGCCGGCGCCGGCCTCGGCCGCGCTCAGGGTCTGGTCGTGCGACAGCGGCTCGTCGGTCATGCCCTCGGCGAGGTTGGTGATCACGGACACGGCGGCGACCCGCAGCCCGCAGTGACGCGCGAGGATCGTCTCCTGGACCGTCGACATGCCCACCGCATCCGCGCCCATCACACGAAAGGCACGGATCTCGGCGGGAGTCTCGAAGCTCGGGCCGCCGACCGCCAGGTACACGCCCTCGGCGAGGTCCACGGTCGTGCGCTGTGCGGAGGCGCGGAGGATGGAGAGGAGATCAGGGTCGTAGGCGTCGCGCAACGACGGGAACCGCGGCCCAACATCCGAGTCGTTCGGACCCGCCAGCAGGTTCACGCCCGTCATGTTGATGTGATCGGTGATCGCCATGAGGCGTCCTGGCCCGACGTCAGACCGCAGCGACCCCGCGGCGTTTGTCAGGACCAGCACGGACGCTCCCGCGGCCCGCAGAGCCCGGACAGGAGCCCGCAACGCATCGAGAGAGCCGCCTTCATAAAGGTGCGCGCGACCCTGGAGCACCGCTACCGGCACGCCGCCGATAGAGCCCAGTACCGCCCGCCCCGCGTGTCCGGAAACAGTAGGCCGCGGAAAGCCCGGAAGCTCCTCGTAGCTCACCACGACCGGGTCCTCGACGGCGTCGGCGACCGCTCCCAGCCCCGACCCGAGCACGACCCCCACGCGTGGCGAACCCAGGTTCACCCCTGGAGCGCCTCGCGGTCGAAGGCCCCCGGCAATAGCTCGCCCAGGGTCACAGTCAAAAACTCCGAACCTGGCCGCCCGAGATACACAGGCGTGTCGACACCACCGAACTCGGACAGCCGCTGACGACAACCTCCGCACGGCGTGCACACCTCCAGGCGCTCGGCCACCACGGCCACCGCGGTGATCGCGGACTCGCCGGCGGCGACGAGCGCGCCGAGCGCCGAGGCCTCCGCACACTGCCCCTGCGGGTAAGCGACGTTCTCGACGTTGGCGCCGGCGTAGATCGCGCCGCTCCGCGCTCGCACGGCCGCGCCGACCTTGAAGTCCGAGTAGGGCGCGTACGCGTTCTCCATCGCCTCAGAAGCGGCGAGTAGGAGCACCTGGGGGCCTTCCATCACCAGGTCGGCGTACCCGACCGCCACCAGCGCGTCGTCCGAGATCCCGAACTCCCCGCGCAAGCGAACGACCTTCTCCTGCGCCGCCTCCAGGTCCCCCGCGTCGGGCAGCACGGCCTCGAGCTCGATAAACGACCCCAGGTCGTCGACCTCATCGAGGTGGATTCGCACCCCCTCCCACAGGAACAGGTGCCGGCGCTTCGTAACCACCGCCACACTCCCGAGCGTCGCCTCGAGCGCCTCGGCCAGGTGCTCGGGGGCCGCCACCGCCGCCCGGATGTACGTGCTGTCTGTCGGTTGGAACGCATCGGTCCGCCGGTATGCGATCAGCTCGCCACCCAGCGCGCCCTCCTCGACGCGCAGCTTGAGCCGTCCTCGCCGGGCCATGAAGTAGACATCGCGCTGCCGCAGGACGCCCCCGTCGGTCGCGCCCAGCCCCAGGCACCGCGCGAGCGTCGCTGCCGGATCCCGATCGACCGCCTTCAACTCGATATTCATTCGTGCCACCGCGCGGATAGCATCGCAGCCGTGGCGCAAACGCTCATAGTCGTCGAGCATCCGGTGCTCGCCGATCGCCTCTCCGTGATGCGCGATCGGAACACGCGCCACGGCGATTTCCGCCAGGCCCTGTTCGAGGCCGCCGCGATCATGGCGGTCGAGGTCGCGCGCGAGCTGCCGCTAACGCAGGTCGACATCGAGACGCCCCTCGAACAGACCACGGGCCTGCGCCTCCGCGACGAGGTGGCGGTCGTGCCAGTCCTGCGCGCCGGCCTCGGAATGGTCGAGGGTTTCCTGCGTCTGCTCCCCGACGCCCGGGTCGGCCACGTCGGCATCTACCGCGACGAGGAGGAGCACGTCCCGATCGACTACTACGAGCGGCTGCCGCCGCGGCTGCCGCAAGCCCACGTCTATGTGCTGGACCCGATGCTCGCCACCGGTGGTAGCGCGGTCCACGCGCTCAACAAGCTCAAGCAGGCCGGCGCGCGCCAGCCCGAGCTCGTCTGTCTGGTGGCTGCGCCCCAGGGGATCGAGGCGGTCCAGGCCGAGCACCCGGACGTCAAGATCTGGACCGCCGCGGTCGACCGCGAGCTCGACGAGAACGCCTACATCCGGCCCGGATTGGGCGACGCCGGCGACCGCGTGTTCGGCACGTCCTGATCGCCCCCCGTCCGGTCGAGCCACTTGTCGATCGTTCGGTGCTGGTGCGAGGCCAGAAGATCGAGCAGCGCGCCGGGATCGTCAGACACGAGCAGGTTCTTGAGGTGCTCGGCGGCCAGGAACCGCTCGTCGACCGCGTGCTCCAAGAACGCCATCAGCCGCCGCCAGTAGCCGGCGACGTCGAGCAGGCCCATCGGCTTGCGGTGCAGACCGAGCTGCTTCCACGTGAACAGCTCGAACAGTTCATCGAGCGTCCCGGTGCCGCCAGGCAAGGCGATCACCGCGTCCGACAACTCGCTCATCAGCGCCTTGCGCTCGTGCATGGTCTCGACCACGTGGAGCTTCGTCAGGCCGGCGTGTGCGATCTCGCGCTCGAGCAGCCGCCTCGGGATCACGCCGATCACGGCGCCGCCGGCCGCCAGTGCGGAATCCGCCAGCGCTCCCATCAACCCGACGCTCGCGCCGCCGTAGACGATCTCGATCTCCCGCGACGCGAACAGCCGACCGAGCTCGCCGGCCGCGGCAGCGTACTCGGGCGACCGGCCCGGGCTCGATCCGCAGAACACAAGGACTCGTTTCACCTGAGAGCAGCGTAGTAGCCTCGCAGGCGTGATCCGTCGTCTACCTCACGTCGACCGGGTCGGCATCGAGGAGCGCGCCGCTCAGCTCGGCAAGCGCTCGATCAAGACCACCGCCAAGCAGCAGGGGATCCGCCTCGCGGTGTCGATGGTCGACCTGACCACGCTCGAGGGCGCCGACACGCCCGGCAAGGTCCGCCACCTGTGTGCCAAGGGCGTGTGCCCGGCGCCGACGATGCCCGAGATTCCGTCGGTGGCGGCGATCTGCGTCTACCCACAGCTCGTGGCCACCGCGAAAGAAGCCCTGGACGGCACCGGCGTCAAGACCGCCTCGGTAGCGACCGGCTTCCCCGCCGGCCAGGTGTCGCTCGAGGCCAAGCTCAGAGACACAGAGGACGCGGTCGCGGCCGGCGCCGACGAGATCGACATGGTGATCTCGCGCGAGGCGTTCCTCGCCGGCGACGACACTCGTGTCCAGCAGGAGATCGTCGCGGTCAAGGAGCACTGCGGCGATGCGCATCTGAAGGTGATTCTCGAGACCGCCGAGCTCGGGTCCTACGACCATGTCCGCCACGCCTCGATGCTCGCGATGGAAGCCGGCGCTGACTTCATCAAGACCTCGACCGGCAAGGCGTCGGCCGGCGCCACCCCCGGCGTGTGCCTGGTGATGCTCGAGGCGATCCGCGACTACGCCGACCGCACCGGGCGGATCGTCGGCTTCAAGGCGGCCGGCGGCGTGTCGACGAGCAAGGCCGCGCTCCACCGACTCGTCCTCGTCAAGGAGACGCTCGGGGACGAGTGGCTCACGGCCGACCGCATCCGGATCGGCGCGTCGTCCGTGCTCAATGATCTCCTTATGCAGTACGCCAAGACCGAGAGCGGGCGCTACGGGCGCTCAGAGGACTTCTCCAAGGAATGAGCATCGAGACCCGAACCAGCATCGTCTGGGACTACGCCCCGGCGCCTGAGTCAGCCGACCACATCCGGCTCAAAGATCGCTATGGCCTGTTCGTGGACGGTGAATTCCGCGATCCGTCTGGTGGACGGTATGTATCGACGATTAACCCCGCCACAGAGGAGCCGATAGCGGAGGTAGCCGACGGGGGCCCGGACGACGTGACCGCAGCCGTGGAGTCCGCGCGCGCCGCGTACCCCAAGTGGGCCGCGCTCAAGGAGCTCGAGCGCGCGAAGTACCTGTTCCGGATCGCTCGGTTGATCCAGGAGCGCTCGCGCGAGCTCGCGGTCGTCGAGACGCTCGACGGCGGCAAGCCACTGCGGGAGTCCCGCGACGTCGATATCCCACTTGCCGCCGCGCACTTCTTCCACTACGCCGGCTGGGCCGACAAGCTCCACTACGGGGTCAACGCGCGCGAGGTCGAGCCCCTCGGCGTCGTCGGGCAGATCGTGCCGTGGAACTTCCCGCTGCTGATGGCGGCGTGGAAGCTCGCGCCGGCGCTGGCGTGCGGAAACGTCGCGATTCTGAAGCCGGCCGAGACGACGCCCCTGACCGCGCTGCTGCTTGCCGAGATCTGCCAGGAGGCCGAGCTCCCACCGGGCGTCGTGACGATCCTTCCCGGCGACGGCAGCACCGGGGCAGCGCTGGTGCGCGCGCCCGGGATCGACAAGGTTGCGTTCACGGGGTCGACCGCCGTCGGAAGGGACATCCAGGCGGCGCTGGCAGGCACGACCACGCGCCTCACCCTCGAGCTCGGTGGCAAGTCCGCGAACATCGTGTTCGAGGACGCCGCGCTCGACCAGGCCGTCGAGGGGATCGTCAACGGCATCTTCTTCAACCAGGGGCACGTGTGCTGCGCGGGATCGCGGCTGCTGATCCAGGAGAGCGTGCGCGACGACGTGATCGCCAAGCTGTGGCAGCGCATGGGCTGCCTGCGCCTCGGCGACCCGATGGACAAGAACACCGACGTCGGCGCGATCAACTCCGCCGAGCAGCTCGAGCGGATCGAGACGCTCGTCGCCGCCGGCGAGGACGAGGGCGCGACGCGGCGCACGATCAGCTGCGACATCCCCGAGCGCGGCTACTGGTTCGCGCCGACGCTGTTCACCGACGTCTCGCCGGCGCACCGGATCGCGGTCGAGGAGATCTTCGGCCCGGTCGTCTCCGTGCTCACGTTCCGCACCCAGGCCGAGGCGATCGAGAAGGCCAACAACTCGCGCTACGGACTGGCGGCGGGAATCTGGACCGACAAGGGATCGAAGGCGTTCGAGGTGGCCAGCGCGCTCAAGGCCGGCGTCGTGTGGCAGAACACCTACAACCACTTTGACCCGACCGCGGCGTTCGGCGGCTACAAGGAATCCGGGTTTGGGCGCGAGGGCGGTCCCGCCGGACTCCGCCCGTACCTGAACATCGTCCGATGACCCGGCTCCAGGTCCGCAAGACGTACAAGCTGTGGATCGGCGGCGCGTTCGTGCGCTCCGAATCCGGCCGCTACGACGAGACCGCCGGCTTCAACTATCCCCGGGCGTCGCGCAAGGACGTCCGCGACGCGGTCGCCGCCGCGCGGAAGGCGGCCGGGCCGTGGGCGGCACGAACCGCGTACAACCGCGGGCAGATCCTGTACCGCGCTGCGGAGGCACTCGAGTCGCGCGCGGACACGATCGGGGTGCCGCGCCAGGAAGTCGACCAGGCTGTCGACGTGCTGCTCCACTACGCCGGCTGGACCGACAAGCTCCAGCCGGTGCTTGGCGGGATCAACCCGGTCGCCGCGCCGTTCCTATCGTTCAGCCTGCCCGAGCCGACCGGGGTGATTGGGATCGTCGCTCCCGATGCCCCGCCATTGTTGGGACTGATCGCCGAGCTGTCTCCTGCGCTCGCTGGCGGGAACGTCTGCGTGGCAGTCCTGTCAGAAAATCATCCTCTCCCCGGCCTCGACCTCGCAGAAGCGCTGGGGGTCTCCGACGTCCCGGCCGGCGTCGTGAACCTGCTGTCCGGACGCCGCCAAGAGCTCGCTACCGCGCTCGGGGCGCACCGCGACCTGAACGCGATCGTCGACGCCGCCGGCGACCCCGATCTCGCCACCGAGCTCGACAAGCTCGCGGCCGAGACCATCAAGCGCGTCCGCCACGGCGCCGCCGCGACGAGCTACGAGGACGCCACCGACGACGCACTCGAGCGGCTCGAGGCGGTCACCGAGCTCAAGACCGCCTGGCACCCGGTCGGGGCCTAGTCCGGGAGCGCGCCCTCGAGGCGGAGGACGCGCCTGAGGATCGCCAGCGATGACGCGTACGTCGAGTCCATCCCGTAGTAGCTGAGGCCTCGCGCGCCGAGCGTGCGCGCCTGCGTGTACGGCGTGTCTGAGGCGTAGTGGATGATCCCGAGGTCGATCGGGAGCTTTGAGAAGTTGATGGCCTCGCCCGTCGGGTGGCGGTCGGCGTCGGCGATCTCGTACACGGCGTCGAGATATGGCCCGGTCTCCATCTCGACGACCGTGAACGCCTCCCGGTAGTAGAAGTCGAGGTAGGACCGGTTCTGGAGGAACGTGCTCTTGACGGTGACCGCGCGCTGGTTGTCGAGGCCGGTGCCGAAGCGCAGGTCGGACGCGAGGTCGCCGACGCTGAACGCGTTGTCGAGCCAGTACGTGGATCCCGAGTGCTCGTCGTGGACGACGTTCGAGATCATCACGTCGCCGACGTCGGCGTTCAGCGTGGCGGCCTTGCCGAGGACGTACACCCCGCGAAGCGCCGTCCGGTCGACCGCGACCTCACGGAGGATGTTGTAGGCGGCGACGCCCAGCGGATAGTCGATGTTCACGATCACCGCGCCGCTCGCGGCGAGTGCCGCGGGGTCGACGTTGCCGAGGCGGGGATCGAGGCCGCGAGGGTCGAGCGCTGAGAGCGAGATGACCTGGGCGGGGACCCGGAGCGCCGTCTTGCTGCGCAGATGGGTGACGCCGCCGCGCTGCTCGTCGGCTCGCCTCTCGGCTGCGGCTTCGGGTCCGCGCTCTGAGAAATACAGCCGCGCGACGAAGTACAGGAAGTTCTCCCACGACCCCTCGCTGCTGCCCTCTCGGAACGCCGTGAGCTCCTGGCGGAGGATGTCGTCCTCCGGCATCTGCTCGACGAACGCGATCAGCTCGTCCTCGTGCTCGCGCGCGATCCCGGTGACGATGTTGACGAGGCTGTGCGAGTTGGAGCTCACGAAGTAGAGCGGGCGCTCCATCAGCCCCTCGACGGCCAACTCAGAGCTGACCGGCGTCCACCAGCGTCTGGTCAGCCGGGCGTAGCCGGTGTTGGTGCCGCCGAGCATGCGCACCCGTAGCGCCAGGCGGCGCGTCGCGATCAGCTGCATCCGCTCGCCGAACTTCTCGCCCCAGGCGATGCGGAGCCGGGACCAGTCGTCGGCGCTGCCGCCGAGCTCGCGAGCGCACTCCTCGGGCGGGACGTCCGGAGAGTCCGCCTGGGGCCAGCCGGCCGCGCGCATGCGAACCCGGATCTTGTTCCACTCGATCTGGAACGCCACGAGTGTCGGCACCAGGTCGTCGACGTCCGAGGAGCTCGCGAGCAGGACCGCGAGCGTGCCCCTGCCGCCGTCGTACCACCGCCGCCGGCGAGCGGGCGCCTCGGCTTCCTCCCACGACTCCACCGGAATGCCGCTCGCGGTCAGCTGTTCGACCTCCTGGCCCATGACCACGAGCTCGGCGCCGGCGATGCCGTCGGGCAGGCGCTGGACCGCGTACAGGAACGCGCCGAGGTCGAGCTCCTCGCTGGCGGCGAGTGGATGCAGGCTCGAGCCCATCGCCATGTGCGAGGGCTCGAGCACGCGCAGCTGCGTCTCCCCGCTCGAACGGAGCAGGGTCGTGTACGTGCGCTGGTAGAGCTCCACCTCATCGCTGAGGCGGACCTCCCCGTCGACAAAACTGGTTAGGGCTAACCGGGCGACTGCCATTAGTCGCTCAGGGTACTTGCGTGATGGGCCACTTCTTACTCCCTAACGTAGGGGATTCCGTCTGCCGCCGGCGGCCGGGAGCGGCCCACGAGCCCCGCGACCGCGACCAGGGTGAGGACGTACGGGAGCGCCTCGAACAGCGTCCCGAGCGTCGGGTTGACGCTCGAGACCCGGTCGGACATGGCGTTTCCGAATCCGAACAGCAGGCACGCCCACAGCGCGCCCCAGGGCCTCCACTTGCCGAAGATCATCGCCGCCAGCGCGATGAAACCGCGTCCGTTGGTCATGTTGTTGCTGAACGACCCGACGAACCCGACCGAGAGGTAGGCACCGCCGAGCGCCGCGAGCATCCCGGATGCGATAACCGCCCAGTAACGGATCCGCACCACGGACAGGCCGACGGTGTCTGCGGCGCGGGGCTTCTCGCCCACCGCCCGCAGCCGCAGGCCCCCGCGCGTTCGGAACAGGAAGTAGGTAAGCGCGGGCACGAGCGCGATCCCGATCCAGGTCATCAGGTTCGCGCTGCCGAACGCTGCCCCGAAGAACCCGACATGCTGGATCAGCGGGAGGTGAACGTTGGGGACCTGCGAGATGTTCAGCGGCGTGCCGTTCGGGCCGTAGTGGTACTCGAGGAAGTAGCCGGTGATCCCGAGCGCCAGGAAGTTGATACCCGTCCCGCTGACGATCTGGTTGGCGCGCAGGTTGATCGAGAAGAACGCGTGAACGAGCGCGAGCAGCCCTCCGGCGACCATCGCGACGACCAGTCCCCAGACCCAGGAGCCCAGCAGGTCGGCGCCATAGATGCCCCAGAAGCAGCCCATCAACATCATGCCTTCGAGCCCGATGTTGATCACGCCGCTCGACTCGGAGACCACGCCGCCGAGCGCCGCGAACACCAGCGGCGTCGCGTAACGGAGCGTCGCCGCCACGAGCGCCGACCAGGTGAACACGGACTCGAGCGTCGCGGTCGCCGAGTTCACCGATGCGGCCGCGCCGGCGACCGCGAACAGGGCAACGACGATCGCCTCCGATCCGATCTTGCGCTCGCCGCCCGCGATTGACCACGCGCCGGCCGCCACGGCGAGCACCGCCAGCACAATCGTCGGCACCATCCCGCGAGACTCGATCGGGGGGATCGTGATCACCCACGCGATCGCCGCCAGGACGATGCCGGCGATGCCGATCTGCTTCGGCGACACCGTGCGCGACGGCGCTACCGCGATCGTGCCCACACTCATTTCGCGCCGCCCTCGGTCGGGGTGACCTCTGCAGAGCGCTTGCGCTTGAAGGCGACGCGGAGTTGTCGCCCGCCCTTCAGCAGCCGCAGCGTGATCACGTCGGTCGAGACGAGCAGGATGATCATGCCCTCGATCATGAATGTCAGGTACTGGACGAGGGTCGGGTCGATGCTGAGATTGATATTGCGATTCGAGGTGCCGGTGAGGAGCGCGCCGAACAGCAGCGCGGCAGCCACCGTGCCGCCGGCGGTGTTCCGGCCGAGCAGCGCCACCGCGATCCCGTAGAAGCCGATCTGCGAGACCTGGATGTCGTTTGTGAACAGGCTGAATTTCCAGCCGAGAATGTCGAGCGAGGCCGCTACCCCCGCGAACGCGCCGCAGATCAGCATTACGCGGACCCACGTGCGGCCGACGTTGACGCCCGCGTAGCTCGCGGCGTCGGGGTTGAAGCCGACGGTGCGCGCCTCGTAGCCGAGCCGTGTGCGGTTGATCAGCAAGCCGAACACGATCGCGAGAGCGAGCGCGATGAAGATCCCGACGTCCAGCCCCTGGAGCTGCGAGCTGCCCCAGAAGACGGGCAGCTTCGCTCCCGCGACGACGCTGTTCGACACGGGCGTCGACGACTGATGAGGGTTGTGCAGCGGTCCGCCGAGCTGGAAGCAGTAGACCCCGACCCAGATCGCGATCCAGTTGAGCATGATCGTCGAGATCACCTCGTTGGCGCCCGTGGTCGCCTTCAGGACCCCGGCGATCCCGG
>Ga0335081_10012376_pt1 | contig 13830 bp, 14 predicted proteins | sample Lox_Sample_35_FD_206713 | JGI IMG/M metagenome (GOLD analysis project Ga0335081, IMG submission 206713) | Soil microbial communities from Loxahatchee National Wildlife Refuge, Florida, United States - Lox_Sample_3.5 | ecosystem: Environmental > Terrestrial > Soil > Wetlands | place: USA... | reverse complement strand
CCCGGCCTTCGAGTTTTGAATGCCGCCCAGCTCTTTGATGTTCTTGATGTTCACCAAGCGCTTGGGAGTGGCGAGGTACTCCTTCATGAGGCTGAGCTGATCGGTCCCGCCGGCCAGCACGTCGGCCTCACCCCACTTATTGCTCAAGTGGCCGAGGGCTTCCTGTAAGGTTGCCGGATTTGCATATTCGAAGGCTTGCATTATGCATTCCTCCTTTCGAGCGCCGCCAGCACCCGGTTGGGCGTCAGCGGAACCTCAGGTACTCGTACGCCGATGGCATTGGCCGTCGCGTTGGCAATCGCCGTGATGAGAGCGATGGCCGCCGGCTCACCTAAGCCCACCGGACCGCGTTTATCATGCGCGGGTGTGATGTCCAGATGCACGATGATTTCGCCGATATCGCCGATACCGGCCAGTTTATTGAACTCCATGTCGGGGTTCAGCATGTACCCTGTCTGCTGATCCATGATGCGCTCTTCGTAGAGGGCCGCGCAGATGCCCATGATGCAGCCGCCGTAAATCTGGCTTTCGGCCGTCGTGGGATTGATCACTAGGCCGACGTCCTGCACGGCCACCGCTTTCTTGATTTTGACGAGACCGGTCTCGGTGTCCACGGAGACGTGCGCCATCTGCACGCCGCCCACACCGCTGGAGTTCAACCCGCCCGGATTGCGCTGGTTGTTTTCTCCCATTTCGGAGATCCCCTTGACACCAAGCTTTTGGCAGGCGGCCTTCCATGTCAGGCTCTTCGAGGGATCGTTCTTCACCTGGATACGCCCGTCGACTGCAACGAGCTGATCGGCCGTGGTGCCGAGAGATGGCGCCACAGCGTCGAATAATTTCGCCAACGCGTTCACTGTCGACTTGCGGGAGGAGGACGAAACGCCGCCGACTGTGGTCGATCCACCCGATGCTCCCGAAGGCGGTAGCGAATTGTCACCAATCTTTAGGTTTATTGCGCCAATGGGTAGGCCGAGAGTCTCAGCCGCGACCATGGTGATAACGGTTCGCGTTCCGGTGCCAAGATCCTGACTGCACAACTCGACCTCGACGGTGCCGTCGGGATGAATGTTGGTGCGGCACTGGCTGTTGTGACCGCCGCCGCCCCAGGTGCTGATCGCTACACCCAGACCTTCCTTGACGGGTCCGGGACCCGACTGGCCGCGCGGATGCCAGAGCTTCTGCCAATCGATCAGTTCCGCGCCTTTCTGAAGTTGGGCGCGGTATACATCGGCGCGCGCCGTCAACCCCAGGTTCTTTTCAAATACCACCAGCGGATCAAGATTCAGCTTGGCGGCCAGATCTTCGATGGCGGTATCAGTCAGATAGCATGCCTGCTGATGGTTGGGAGCGCGCCAGGCGCGTGCGCCGCCGCAGTTGACCGAGACCGCGGTGTGGTTCTTGCGCTGGTTTGGGATCTCGAATACGTACGGGATGGGTGGACTGCCGCCGCCGCCAATGCCGCCGGTCGCCCAGGATTCGGATTGCCACGCGGTAATGGTCCCATCTTTCTTTCCGGCGATTTTGACGTTGGCGAAGGCGGAGGGCCGGTTCCCCGCGATCAGCAACTCGGTGGGCCGGTCGAGGAAAAACTTCACCGGCCGGCCGCCGCTGGCCTTGGAGAGACGCGCGGCTTCCTCGCCCCATCGATCCGCGGAGAATTTGCTGCCGAATCCGCCGCCGATGTACTGCATGTTCACGTGAACGTTCGGGCCGGGAACTTTCAGATTGTTGGACAAATCGCCGCCGATGCCGGAAACGTTCTGGGTGGAAGGATAGAGGTTGATGTGGTCACCCTTCCACTCGACGGCATTGCCGTGCGATTCCAGGCAGCAGTGGGTGATCACGGGGATGCCGTAATGCCCTTCGACCACCGCGTCGGCTTCCTGAAATGCCTTGTCGGGATCTCCCTTTACCTGCTCGCCCGCCGGTTTGGCGCGTGCGCCGGCCTTGGCGAGGTCGTCTTCGCGCACCAAATGCGGCAGCACTTCATACTGCACTTTGATCTTGCGTGTGGCGTCCTTGGCGATCTCCTCAGTTTCCGCGGCCACGGAAGCGACTTCTTGGCCCCGCCACATCAGTTCAGTCCCCGGCGTGGCGATGACACGGACTGCGGTGACACCGGGAACCTTTTCGGCTTCGCCGATATCGATGCTGGTGACCCGTGCGTGTGCATGCGGCGAGGTAAGCAGCGCGCCGTACAGCAAACCATCCTGTTTGTAGTCGGAGGCATACTTGGCGCGGCCGCTGGATTTATTCGGGCCGTCGACGCGCTTGGTGGGCTTGCCCATCACGCGCCGTGTGTCCATCGGAGGCCAAGCGTAGTTGGGCGTATCAGGCATGGTGTCCTCCCTTCATTTCTTTCGCCGCTTCGAGCGCCGCTTTGCGGACACCCACGTAGGTGCCGCAGCGGCAAAGATTGCCGCCCAGCCCTTTCTGTACGTCTTCGTACGTCGGATTGGGGTGCTTGTCGAGATAGCCCTTCACCGCCATCACGAAGCCCGGCGTGCAGTATCCGCACTGCTGCGCGTCGTGGTTGACGAACGCCGCTGAAACCGGATGCAGCTTGCCATTTTGGGAGAGACCCTCGATGGTCTGAATGTCTTTGCCCTGCGCTTCGATGGCCAGCACCGTGCAACTGTAGACCACCTTACCGTCCATGATGACCGTGCATGCACCGCAAGTCGCGCGATCGCAGACCTTCTTGGCCCCGGTGAAATCCAGGTAATTGCGCAGCGCGTCGACCAGGGTGACGCGCGGCTCGATGTTCAACTTGACGGGCTTGCCGTTGATCTGGAGGGTCACGGGCACTGCTCCCGGACCGGCGACGCCCGCGGCAGAAGCCGCTTCGGCCGGGGTCTGCACCAGGAGGCCGACGGTGCCCAGTGCTCCGGAACCGATGCCCACGCCACGGATGAAGCCACGGCGTGAGAAGCCGCTTTTAGGCTTTTCAGACGCGTCAGGATATTTCTTGGAACTCACGCGATACCTTCCTTTCGTTCAATCCAAGGTTGGAATCTGTTGCGATGATTTGGCTGTGAAACGTGTTCACTATATCAAAGATGGAAAGGGGCATACAACGCCGGGAATCCCGCGTCGGACGGGGACACACAATAGACGCACGACGGGGCTGGAGGTGACGGTTAACGAGGAGCTTCACCAGCTCGTGGAGCAACCACCGGAACGGAGCCTGGTGGAGGTGCGGCAGTTCATTGACGATCTGCGCTCGGCCGTCGAGCCGGAAGACGAGAGCCTTGATGCGGAAACGCTAGAATCGCTCGGCCGCGGCTTGGCCGACGTGGCCGCGGGCCGCGTGATGCCTCGTCCCTGCAAAACTAGGAGTGGCCGGGCACTGGCCGGCCGTCGAGGCGTTAGAAGCGGTAGTACAAGCCGAATTGAATGATGCGCGGGCCGTTGAATAAGCTCGTTATGTTCCCGAAATTCGGCTGATTCACGCTGAACGAGTTGATGACGGCTCCACTCGAGTAGGCGTTGAATTCGTCGCCGGCGCTGAAGGCAGGGTGATTGAAGATGTTGAAGAAGGTGGCGCGGAATTGGATGCTTTGGCGCTCCGTGATCTTCGTATCCTTCTGAATGCTGAAATCCCAGTTGAAGTCCCACGGTCCGTTGAACATATCGCGCTGCAGCGTGCCCAGGGTTCCTGGATCGGGGTTGAAGAAAATCTGGCCCGAAAAGGGAGCCGTGCCCGGGGGCGATGCGCCAAAGCCGCTGGAACTGATGACTGACGGGTTAACGAAACTGGGGCCGGTGCCCGTCATGAAAAATCCCACGTCGTTGTTCAGCTGGCTCTTGTTCAGCAGAGTATTAACGGTATTCAACCCGGAGCGATTAATTCCAAGACGGTTGAGAGTGGCCAGGGCCGACAAGATCGAGAAGTTCCCGCCGCTTTGGTAAGTCACGATGCTGCTGACGCCCCAGCCCTCCATCAACCGATGGAGCGGCTCATACGTGAACCGGTGGCCGGTTCCCATGGGAATGGGATAGTAGAAATTTCCATGAAAAACATGGCGCAAATCGAACGGTAGCGGGCCCTTTTCGATGCTGCCGTTGTGCAGATCGAGGAACGGCTGGAATCGTGAAGGGTTCTGCCCTTCTGAATTGCCGAGAGCCTTGGATAGGGTGTAATTAAACTGGGCCTGAACGCCGGAGGCTGTGCGTTTGCGCACGTCGAGTTGCATGCCGTGGTACGTGGAATTGGAGTAGTTGGTGACCACGTTAGCGCCGTTGGTATAGGGATTAGGGAAGAACGGCACGTTGCCGTTCAGTCCGTTCTGAATGTAGATGGCCGCCAGGCCGCCGACTTCGCCGGTCTGAATGTAGTGGGCAATGATCGGGACAGTCAGCAGACCACCGAAAGGAAGTTGCGGAAAGACCGTTAACGGCTGCGTGCCCGGACCGGTGTAGCTGGGATCGAACCCAAGCCCCCTCGAAGCCGAAAGGAAACCATTGGAGCGCGCGCGGATGAAATCCTGCAGGAATCCGTCGGCGTTGATGTCGATCTGATTGTAGTCAATGGCCCGCAGTCCCTTGATCGCGTGATTGCCCACGTAACGGCCTTCGACGATAAATCCTCCCTTGAGCTCCTGCTGCACGCCGAAACTCCATTGCTGCACATAGGGAGTCACCAGGTTGGGATCAGGCATTCCCTGGGCATTGCCCACATTGATGGCATAGTTCTGCGCGAAGGTGATGGGGACCTGGAAAGTTGGCGTAGTGATGGAAGGCAGACCTTGGCTGATAATATTCGTCAGACCGTTAGCCGCGGAAGTTGAAGCCAGGCCACCGTTGGTGGCGTCTATGTTGTTCTGTAAAGTGGCGATGGCATCGTCGTTGACGTAGGCGAGGCTGTATCCGCCGCGCACCGCAGTCTTTCCGTTGCCGAAAACATCATAGGCAAAACCAACATTAGGCGCAAAGTTATTCCGGTCAGGCTTGTAGTACGAGGGGCCCACAGGTCCGCCCGCGAATGTCGTGGTGGCATTGGACAACATCGTAAGAATTGGATTGTTGTTGATGAGCTCGGGTAACAAAGTCAGCGAGTTGGTTTCATGCAGGACGGTGTAGTAGTCGTAACGCAGTCCCATGGAAAGAGTGAGGCGGCGCATCGCCTTCCAGGAATCGGCAAAGTAGCCCGAATAGGTGTTGTACGTGAAATGGCGCAAGTTCGGGGCACCGGCCACAAAACCCGAAGTGCGGCTGGTGACGTTGAAGACCTGCTGATCTTCCGCGATCAGCCCGCCGAGCGCGGCGAGCAGGTCGTTGGCGGTGTTGGTGAAGTTGGCATCTGCGCCCGGGATGGATCCCGGCGCGAACCCGTATGGGCTGGCGGAGGAGAGCCCGAGGCCGAAATCGGGGACGGTACCCGCATAGTCATACGGCTTGATGCCGATCCACTGCGACTGGTATCCAAAGGAAAAAACGTGCTTGCCCCTGGTGAGAGTGGCATTGTCCTGCAGCGCATAGGTGTTGGTGGAACGCCCTTGCGGCTGGAACGTATTGACAGGCGGGGTGAAAATCAGCTGATCGAGATCGAAGAATGTTCCGCTGTTCAGATTTGGATCGATGAAATACGCGGGCGGTTTTCCAGCGACGTCAAAGAAGCCTGGCGCGAAGTTAAAGCCGCCGCGGACTTCATTGGTGAACACGGCGGTGGGAGTCCAGCGCCAGCTTGCCGACAGGAACTTCGAGTGGTCGTCGTTGGTCACCGGAGGAGCCACCGTGTAAAAGTTCCCAATGTCGGGCCGGTCGACGGTGTCGCGGTTGAATTTGTAGGTCCCGGCGAGGATGTGCTTTTGGGACAGATAATAGTCGATGCGACCGGTGGCGTTGTCCCGGTCCTCGTTGGAGGCGGCATTGAAGGAGTAACCGCCGGTATTCAGGCCATCACCCACCAAATTCGAGTTGATGGTGGTGGGCACGGAGTTGAGCATCGTCTGAATCGCGGGATCGATGGATAGATGCTGTGCGGCGAGGATGTTGAAGGTTCGTATGGTCCCGTTGGCGTCCGGATAGGTGAGAATTCCCTGCCGAGCATTCGCGGTTAATACCTGGTTCGTGTTGAGCTGTTGCTGGCGCAGGCGAAAGGCCTCATAGTTTAGGTAGAAGAAGAGCTTGTCCTTGATAATCGGACCACCGATCGACCCGCCAAGCTGATTCAGGTTCAGAAACGGCTTCGCGGTTCCAGTCTGGTTGTTGAACCAGTCGTTGGCCGCCAGCGCGCTGTTGCGGTTGTACCAGTAAACGTTTCCGTGGAATTCGTTGCCACCTGACTTAGTCACCAGTGAAATCTGAGAAGCCCCAAGTCCTAGGGCCGGGTTCGCATTGGACGTGTTGATCGAAATCTCTGAGACCTCGTCGATGGTGAGCTTGTTGGGCAGAAAATCGAGACCGTTGGAGCGGATGAAATTATCCTGGATGTTGACGCCATCCAAAGTCAGGTTGGTCAAGGAAGCGTTCAGGCCGTTGATTTGAGTTGTCCCGCCTTTGCCAAAGGAGACACCCGCTTGCGTGTCAAACAGGTTGCTCACCTGCCGGTCCAGAACCGGAAGGTTGTCGACCTGAGCCGTGGTCACGGTGGTGGTGACTTCGGCAGTGGCCGTCTCTACGGCCTGCGTACCTTCCTTGACTTCGACGGCCTGGGAGGTGGAGGAGAGCTCGAGACGAATGGGAGGCACGGTCGTGATGCGCGCAGGGTCCACGTGGACGTTGGCCACGGTGGTGCTGGCGAAGCCGGCGTTATCTACGCGGACGTCGTAGCTGACCGCTGCCAGGCTGGGGATGCTGAACTCACCGGCCGGTCCGGTCTGGGTGGACGCGATGGCCGATTTGCCCCCGGTCAGGAACAGTTGCACCTTGGCCCCGGGGATGGCGGCACCGGAAGGATCAACCACCGTACCGGAAATACTCCCCACCGCCTGGGCAAAAATATTGACGGAAAACAGCACGGCTAACGCAACGACGTACGCGGCTTTTTTCATAATAGAGATAGTCTTCTTTCCGGAGGTGCGGACCACCACCTCCCGAACCCTGTTTGGGCCATGATAAACCGAAACTGTCAGCAAACGCCACAGTGGTGACCAAAAGGACAAGATCGGGGGTAAAACGGACTAATGGAGTGACAGGACGCGCGCGCATTTGAAAATCGCGTTACAAGTCAAGCCAACGCATGGAGAATGTTGCGGTTAGCGCGGCTCGACAGAATCCAGGGATTCTGCTATGATATCTAGTGATTAGTTGTGTTAAGTCCCCCTCACGCCGGTGGTTGGTCTTTAGCCGCTCCCACCTTGAACACAAACTAAAAAAGGAGCACAACGTAGCCATATGGCTGCTAATCCATATAACCAGGGCGCCCAGGTTGAGCATACGATTTTCGGCCTGGGTACCGTGATGTCCATCAATGAGGAACGTATCGTGATCAAGTTCGACGATCACGGCGAGAAGAAGTTTGTCACCCCCATGGTGGTTGGTTCGCTGAAGAAGAGCGACCGCCAGCCCCCTGCCGAGAAGCGCGCTTCGCGACGCAAAAAGGCGGCCACACCGGCTGCGGCGGCGCAGTAGCTATCCAGGAACGATCTCCCTTGAACGCCAGACAGAAACGTCTCTTTGAGGAAGCCCGCAAAAAGAATCCCAACTTGAAGATGCCCGAGGCGGCGCCGGTCGCGAACTGGACCGAGGACGACCTCGCGCTCATCAAGCAAGGCGTCGGTGACAAATCCGGCCGGCCGGCTGTGGCCAGCGGGGGCGCACCAACGGCCGGAGATGGCGAGATGCCTGCGGCCGAAACCGGGTCAGTGGTGACCTATTTCGAGGAAAAAGGCTTCGGATTTCTTCGCCCGGACGGTGGAGGCCGCGATATTTTTTTCCACATTTCCCGGCTGAACGAAGGCCAGGCCAGTGACCTGGTGCCTGGAGCGCGCGTAGTCTACGAACTAGGCATGGATCGGACGGGCAAGATGGCCGCCAGCAGCGTGCGCGTGGTTCCCCCACAAACCTAACGAGACCGATTCCTCTCGCGAACGTCTCCTCTGGTTGGCGTACAATAGAACGCCCCAGGAGGGTTCATGAAGACTACCGGTCTGCTCGTTTTCCTTTCGCTGAGCGGCGCGTTGATGCGTGCGCAGTCCGCGGCCGATCCCCTGAGCGCAGGGATTAAGGGCATTTACAACATCAGCAAGAACAACGTCGTCCGTGCCGCGGAAAAGATGCCGGAGGAGAACTACGCGTTCAAGCCCACTCCGGAAGTGCGCAGTTTCGGCCAGATCATCGGGCACGTGGCGGACGCGCAATACCTGTTCTGTTCGGCGGCGATGGGTGAGACGAATCCGGCGCCTGGCATCGAGAAAAGCAAGACGACGAAGGCCGATCTGGTGAAAGCGTTAAACGATGCCTTTGCCTACTGCGACAAGGCTTTCAACGCCATGACCGACGCCCACGCTGCGGAGACGGTCAAGTTCTTCGGACGGGATCAGGCGAAACTGGCGGTCTTGGCCTTCGATAGCGCGCACAACATGGAGCACTACGGCAACCTGGTGACCTACATGCGGATCAAGGGGCTGGTGCCGCCTTCGAGCGAGCCGCGCAAGTAGCGGGAGATGGGGATCGCCGTCCCGGCGCTCACGCCGAACGCCAAATAATCATCGATACGTTCCTGCATGGGAGACGTGCAAGGCATTGTGTCTCCGCCGCAACTTGCGGGGCCTGCTCGGCGAACTCGTTGGAGCGCCTGGTCCATTGCCAGATCCACATATGTACCACCGGCTGAACAACATCCAGGGCAACTCGCCAGGCAACAAACTGCACGGCTCCCGCGGATTTAAACCCCGGCACCCGCCAGGTCTGCGCGACGGCCTACGGTAACCGATGGATTTGTCCGGATTGGCTCCATTGCGTAAAACCGTGCGGGCACCTTCTCCAGTGTGACGCCGACCCGATGGGGCGCCGAAGGTTGATTAAAAGATCTCAAAATCTGAGATTAGATGCATAATAAAGAGGGTGTATGTCGCCCGGTGGCCGGCCCGGCTTAAAACCCACGGCTGGCGGGCAAGCTCCCTTGGCAGGATAAAGAGGAAGATTGAAAGGCGGGCAATGCCGCGGAGGTGTTTATGCGGCAGGAACTTGGTCATGTAACGAGCGAAAGAGAATACTTCTACCAACTGGACGTCGAGCTGATCGGCAAGATGCGCAGGCGCGCTGACCACGAAGAATACCTGCGGCGCATGGCTGAGACATGCCAGATCGACGATCCCAACGTCCTCCAACATCTCGAGAGACTCGGATTCAACCCTACGACGGTATCGCTGCTGTGCCTGGTGCCGGCACTTCAGGTGGCATGGGCCCGTGGTTGGGTCAGCCATGCCGAACGTCATCGCGTCCTCGCGATCGCGCGTCTCCACGGAGTGAAGGAAAACACTCCGGCATACCAACAACTGCAAGCGTGGCTGGAATTCCCGCCTCCCCCGGAATTCTTCGAGGGTACTTTGCGCGCGATTCAAACCGCTTTGGAATTGCTGCCTGCAGACGAACGAAAAAACCGGCGGGACGCTCTGATAGGGCACTGTATGGAGGTCGCATCGGCGGCCTGGCATCTCGGCAAGATAAGCGCCGCAGAACGAAAGCTGCTCGAAGAAATTCAGAAGCAGTTGGAGCCGCATCAGCAGCGTGCGGCTTCAGCGGGAGTCTAAAGTTAGTGAGCACGAGAACCTAGACGTGCGGGTACGGGAGGGTGGGTCTTATGGATACTTCGGGTCCGAGCGACGGCACTGTGACCGCCGTCCGTGGCAGTGTCGTTGATGCCTGCTTCCCACAGCGCATTCCGCCGTTATTCGATCTTTTGGAGGCTGGCGACGGACGCAAGGCTGTTATCGAAGTCGTCACCCATCTCAACTCCGACACCGTCCGTGGTATCGCACTAACCTCCACGCAAGGGCTGGCCCGGGGCGACCGCATCGTCGATACCGAGCGCACATTGAGCGTCCCAGTAGGCGAGCGCGTGCTCGGCCGGCTGTTCAACGTCTTCGGCGAGACCATTGATCGCAAAGACCCGGTCGAAGGCGGCGAGTGGCGGTCGATTCATGCGCCTTCCGTTCCGTTAACCCGCAGGGCCACCACCGCAGAAATCTTCGCCACAGGCATCAAAGCCATCGATGTGCTTTCTCCGCTGGAGCGCGGTGGCAAGAGCGGCCTGTTTGGCGGAGCCGGCGTGGGCAAGACGGTGCTGATCATGGAGTTGATCCACAACGTGATCGGGCACCACAGCGGCGTCAGCGTATTTTGCGGGATCGGCGAGCGGTGCCGCGAAGGGGAAGAGCTGTACCGCGAAATCCAGGCGGCGGGAGTGCTGGATAAAACGGTCCTGGTCTTTGGCCAGATGAATGATCCACCCGGCACGCGCTTCCGCGTCGGCCATTCTGCCCTCACTATGGCCGAATATTTCCGCGACCATGCCCGCCAGGACGTTCTGCTGCTCATTGACAACATCTTTCGCTTTATCCAGGCCGGGTCGGAGGTTTCCGGGCTCATGGGGCAGTTGCCCTCGCGCCTCGGTTACCAGCCCACGCTCGGCACCGAGCTGGCCAGCTTGGAGGAGCGCATCTGCAACACGGCCACCGGCGCCATCACATCCGTCCAGGCGGTATACGTGCCGGCAGATGATTTCGCCGACCCGTCGGCCGTCCATACCTTCGGTCATCTTTCCGCTTCCATCGTGCTTTCCCGCAAGCGCGCCGCTGAGGGTTTGTACCCTGCTATCGACCCCTTGCGCTCCGGCTCGAAGATGGCAACCCCGCAGATCGCCGGTGAGCGGCACTATCGCATCGCACAGGCCATTCGCAAAACTCTCGCCAGTTACGAGGACCTGAAGGACATCATCGCCATGCTGGGCATCGAGGAGCTCTCGCAGGATGACCGGCGCACCGTGTATCGCGCCCGGCGGCTAGAACGCTTCCTGACGCAACCGTGCTTCGTGACCGAGCAGTTCACCGGCCACAAAGGCAAGCTGGTGTCGCTGGCAGACGCGCTCGACGGGTGCGAGCGTATCCTCAACGACGAGTTTGCGAAATACCCCGAGCAATCGCTGTACATGATCGGCTCGATCGATGAGGCACGCAAGCCATGAAGCTCAAGGTTTGGGCTCCCACGGAAGTAATCTTCGATCAGGAGGTCACGAAAATTAAGGCCGAAGCGGAGAACGGCTGGTTCGGCATTCTCCCCAGGCACGTGGATTTCGTCACATCACTTGTTCCTGGCATTCTGTGTTTCGAACTGCCCGTGAAGCAAACCAGGTATCTGGCCATCGATCACGGCATTCTGGTCAAGTGCGGTCCCGCAGTCTACCTATCGACGCGAAGCGCCGTCCCTGGCGAGGACCTCGGCACTTTAAGGGAGGCCGTCAACAAGCAGTTCCGCATGCTCCATGACAAAGAGCAGGCGGCACGCGAGTTGGAGGCCAAGTTGGAAGCCGATTTAGTCCGGCAACTCATGCAAATGGAGGACCATGCCTGAATTCGATCCAGAACCGAAACCGAAACTGCCCGCTTCCACGGAAAACATGCTGGAGCAGGTTGATTTACGCACCGCGCGCATGATCCGCGGCAGAAGACGGAGCTATCGGAACTACTGGCGGCCTGTCGCGTTAGTCGGCCTGATCGGATGGACCGTCGTGGTACCGATGCTGATCGGCGTGGCCGTAGGTACCTGGATTGACCACACGTGGCCCAGCCGCTTCTCGTGGACCTTGATGCTACTGGTGGGCGGCTTGGGATTTGGTTGCATCAATGCTTGGAATCGAATCAAGGAGGCACAGGAGGACCGCTGATGTCTGAGCCCATTCCCGTCCTCGTGGCCCTGCTGACCGGCTTCGGTTTGGGTGTGCTCTTTTTCGGCGGCTTGTGGCTGACGGTGCGGTCGCTGCCCAAATCGCAGCACCCCACCGCTCTCATGTTGGGAAGCTTCTGGGGGAGAACCGCGCTGGTGGTTGCGGGATTCGTTGCGGCAACCGATCACCGCTGGCAGAACGCACTGGTTTGTCTGGTGGGCTTTCTGGTGGCACGGTTTTGCTCAGCTCGATGGACTCCGGATGGCAATACCACGGGGCGAAGTGCGAGGTAGCTATGGAGATCACGCCAGACCATCTCATTCTCTTGCGCTGGGGCTTCTTGCATCTGAACGCAACAATTGTCTACACCTGGGCCGTGATGCTTTTGCTGGTCCTGGCTGCCTGGGTCGCGACACGAAAGATACGCCTGGAGGGACCGCGAAGCCGCTGGCAGAACGCGATGGAAGCGGTCATACTCGGCATTCGCGGCCAAATCCGGGAGGTCAGCGGGCGGGAGGGGAGTGACGATTACATTCCCTTCATCGGCACGTTGTTCCTGTTCATCGTTATGTCCAACGAACTGCATGTCGTTCCCGGCTGGCACGCGCCCACGGGATCCCTCTCTACCACCGCCGCACTGGCAATCTGTGTGGCCGTGAGCGTGCCGCTATTCGGCATCCGGAAGTCGGGACTCAAGCGGTACCTGCACCATTACCTGAGCCCGGTCTTCTTCATGTTGCCGATCCATCTCATCAGTGAGGTTTCGCGCACGATTGCGCTGGCCGTCCGGTTGTTCGGAAATATCATGAGCGGGTCCATGGTGGTGGCGCTCCTTCTGGTTATCGCTCCGCTCTTCGTTCCGATGGCGGTTCAGGTGCTCGACCTCATCATTGGCCTGATTCAAGCCTACATTTTTGCCATTCTGGCTATGGTTTACATCGCGGCCGCGGTCCGCCGCGAAGACGAGAGACCGCAGGAACCAACCACATGAAGGGAGAACAAACTAATGGATAGTTCCACCTGGATCGGAATCATTTCCATCTGCGCCGCGGCGCTTTGCATGACCATCGGCGCGATCAGTCCGGCACTGGGCGAAGCCCGCGCCATCCAACAAGCGCTTAGTTCCATCGCACAGCAGCCCGACGAGGCCGGCGCGATCAGCCGAACTTTGTTTATCGGCCTCGCCATGATCGAGTCCATTGCCATTTATTGCCTCGTCATTTCGATCATTTTGATCTTCGCCAACCCGTTTTGGAACCACGTGGTCGCGAAGGCTGGAGGTTAAAAACCACCGGGGGTTGCCATGCTGATCGACTGGTTCACTGTTTGCGCGCAGATCATCAATTTCCTCGTGCTGGTGTGGCTGTTGAAGAAATTCCTGTACGGGCGAATTCTCCGCGCCATCGACGAGCGGGAAGGCAGGATTGCCGCTCGTCTGGCCGAAGCCGAGGTGAGGGAAAAGCAGGCGGGTGAGCAGCTTGCACTCTACCAGGCCAAACTCCAGGACTTCGAACAGACGCATGAAGCCATGCTGGCGCAGGCCAGGCTCGAAGCAGAGAAGCAACGTGCCGAGTTGCTCGACAAAGCGCGGGAGGAGGTTCACTCCCTCGAAACCAAGTGGCAGGAAGACCTGGGTCGGGAGCGGCAGGCTTTTCTGCTCGACCTTCGCCGCCGTGCGGCCATGGAGATTCTCGCTATCGCGCGCCGGACCGTGGCAGACCTGGCCGGCACAGATGTCCAGCAGTGCGCGATCCGGGTTTTCCTGGAGAGATTCCGATCGCTGGATAGCGATGGCCGGAAGCGTTTCGCCCAAGGCGAGCTGTCCATTCGAAGTCCGTTTGAGTTGTCCGACGCGACCCGAGCTGAAATCCAGCGGACCATCGAGAAAGAGCTGGAAAAGCCGGTAAGCCTCCGATTCGAGCGCGCGCCGGAAATGGGCCTGGGGCTGGAGCTTCGCGGGAACGGCTGGCGCGTCGGCTGGAATTCCGAGAGTTATC
>Ga0335081_10012375_pt1 | contig 13831 bp, 14 predicted proteins | sample Lox_Sample_35_FD_206713 | JGI IMG/M metagenome (GOLD analysis project Ga0335081, IMG submission 206713) | Soil microbial communities from Loxahatchee National Wildlife Refuge, Florida, United States - Lox_Sample_3.5 | ecosystem: Environmental > Terrestrial > Soil > Wetlands | place: USA... | reverse complement strand
ATGGGCCGCTACAGTCATACACAATCAACGACAACGATCAGCTTCTGTCCGCACGCGACTACAAGCCGCTGATCATCGCTTATCGCGACGGCGCTCCGATTGTCCTGTCGGACGTCGCAAAGGTGGTCGACAGCGCTGAAAACGTGAAGCAGGCAACCTGGATGAACACCGTCCCGGCGGTGATTCTGAACATCCAGCGGCAGCCGGGCGCCAATATCATCAGTGTTGTCGATCGGGTCAAGGCGCTGTTGCCGCGCCTGCAGAGTACGCTGCCGGCGTCGGTGCAGGTCGCGGTACTGACCGACCGAACCACTACAATCCGAGCTTCGGTGAGTGACGTTCAATTCGAGTTGATGCTCACCGTAGTACTGGTAGTGATGGTGATCTTCCTCTTTCTGCGGAAACTGTCCGCCACTGTGATTCCCAGCGTCGCAGTACCGCTTTCGCTGGTCGGAACCTTCGGAGTCATGTACCTGCTCGGCTACAGCCTGGACAACCTGTCACTGATGGCGCTGACGATCTCGACCGGCTTCGTCGTCGATGACGCGATCGTGATGATCGAAAACATCAACCGCTTCATCGAAGAGGGCGATTCGCCGCTGGAAGCAGCACTCAAGGGTTCACGGCAGATCGGCTTCACCATATTTTCGCTGACGGTTTCGCTGATTGCGGTGCTGATACCGCTCCTGTTCATGGGTGATATCGTGGGGCGGCTATTCCGGGAATTCGCCATCACGCTGGCTGTCACCATCGTCATCTCGGCGATCGTCTCGCTTACCTCGACTCCAATGATGTGCGCGAAGCTTTTGCGCGCGACCGCGGAGGACCAGCAGACGCGGTTCTATCGCGCGTCCGAGCACGCCTTCGACGTTACCATCAAGCAATATGGACGAACGCTCCAGTGGGTCTTGCAACATCAGACCGAGACAATGCTGGTGGCCATCGGAACGCTCGTTCTCACCATTGTGCTCTACATCATTATTCCGAAAGGCTTCTTTCCGGTGCAGGACACCGGCGTAATTCAAGGAGTTACCGAGGCGCCGCAGGATATCTCGTTCGAAGCGATGGTGAACCGGCAGCAGGAACTTGCGCGCCTAATCCTCAAGGATTCGGCGGTCGAAAGTCTTTCCTCGTATGTGGGCGTGGACGGCACCAACATGACGATCAACAGCGGCCGCTTCCTGATAAATCTAAAGCCGCTCGATCAACGTAAGGAGAACGTGACGCGGATTATCGCACGGATGCAGGCGGCGACCGCCAACGTCAAGGATATTACGCTCTACCTTCAGCCAGTCCAGGATCTCACGGTGGAAGACCGCGTAACGCGCACCGAATACCAATATTCGCTCGAAGATCCCAATTCCGCCGAACTCCAGACCTGGGCCGGCCGCCTGGTCGACAAGCTCCAGGCGCTGCCCGAACTGCGCAACGTCGCCAGCGACGCGCAAAACCGCGGCCTGGCCGCGCACCTGGTCATCGATCGTGCCACCGCCTCGCGCCTGGGTATCACGCCGCAGCAGATCGATTCGGTCCTGTACGACGCGTTCGGGCAGCGCCAGGTTTCAACCATCTTCACTCAGCTTAACCAGTATCACGCCGTGCTCGAAGTCGATCCGAAGTTCCAGCTCGATCCCGGAGACCTCAACGAGATCTATTTGACCTCGTCGGCCGGTACCGAGGTTCCGCTGAGCGCGATTACTCACTACGAGACCACCGCCACGCCGCTGGTCATCAACCATCAGGGCCAGTTTCCAGTGGTGACAATTTCCTTCGATCTGGCGCCGGGTTATTCGCTCGGCAACGCGGTCAGCGCGATTGACCGGGCGCAAAGCGATCTGGGGATGCCGGCGAGCGTACAGCCCGCTTTCCAGGGTACCGCGGAAATCTTCCGTGTATCACTGGCCAACGAGCCGCTGCTGATCCTGGCGGCTCTGGTTACGGTCTATATCGTTTTGGGCGTTTTGTACGAGAGCTACATTCATCCGATCACGATCCTGTCGACGCTGCCTTCGGCCGGAGTTGGAGCGCTGCTTGCTCTCATGATCTGTGGCAGCGAGCTGGATGTGATCGCGCTCATCGGAATAATCCTGCTGATCGGTATCGTCAAGAAAAACGCAATTATGATGATCGACTTCGCGCTCGAGGCGCAGCGCGAGCAGGGCCGCAGTCCGGAAGAAGCAATCTACCAGGCCTGCCTTTTGCGCTTTCGGCCTATCATGATGACAACGATGGCGGCACTGCTTGGTGGACTGCCGCTGGCGCTTGGTACCGGCACCGGTTCGGAATTGCGCCGCCCGTTGGGAATCGCGATCGTCGGTGGCCTGCTGGTAAGCCAGGTGCTGACGCTCTACACCACGCCGGTTATTTTCCTGGCGTTTGATCGGCTCGCGCAGCGTTTTCGCGGCGCTGCCCCGCAGGCCGAGGCGCCCGTGCGCGCGGTTGCCGCCGGATGAGCCCCTCCGAAATCTTCATCAAAAACTCGGTCGGCACGACGCTGCTTACAATTGCGATCGCGCTCGCCGGTATCATCGGCTTTCGGCTGCTTCCCCTATCGCCCCTGCCGCAGGTCGATTTCCCCACGATCCAAGTCTCGGCGACGCTGCCCGGCGCGAGCGCCGAGGTCATGGCGTCCTCCGTAGCAACTCCGCTCGAACGCCAGTTCGGACGTATCGCCGGATTGACCGAGATGACCTCCTCCAATTCGGTCGGAACCAGCGCGGTCGTGCTCCAATTCGATCTGAATCGCGACATCGACGCGGCGGCGCGCGATGTGCAGGCGGCGATAAACGCCGCCCGCGGCCAGTTGCCGAGCAATCTGCCAAGCAATCCGACCTACCGCAAAGTCAATCCCGCCGATTCACCGATTATGATTCTGGCGCTTACCTCGGCTGTGCTTGATCGCGGTCAGATGTACGATGCGGCGTCGTCCATATTGGCGCAGGCGCTGTCGCAGGTCCAAGGCGTCGGTCAGGTAACGGTCGGGGGCGGAGCCCTGCCTGCCGTTCGTGTCGAATTGAACCCGACGCAGTTGAACGCCTACGGCGTCAGCCCGGAGACCGTACGCACCGTACTGGCCAGCGCCAACGCCAACCGGCCGAAGGGCGCGCTGAGCGGCCAGAACAAGACTTTCGTGATTACCGCGACCGATCAGTTGCTCAAGGCCCAGCCTTATCGCTCTCTAATCGTGTCCTACAGTAACGGAGCGCCGGTCAGGCTCTCAGACGTGGCCGACGTCGAGGACTCGGTCCAGGATGTGCGCAACGCGGGAATCAGCGACGGCAAGCCGGCGGTGCTGGTAATCATCTTCCGCCAGCCGGGGGCAAATATTATCGATACGGTCGATCGCGTGCGCGCGGCGCTGCCTCGGCTCCAGGCTTCGATCCCGCCGTCGATCAAGTTGACGCCTGTGCTCGATCAGACCGTCACGATTCGGGCCTCTGTTCATGACGTCGAGATCACTTTGCTGATCTCGATCCTGCTGGTCGTGATGGTGGTGTATCTGTTCCTGCGCGATACCCGCGCCACGATGATCCCCGGCCTGGTCGTGCCGCTCTCGCTGATCGGCACGTTCGGCGTGATGTACCTGCTCGGCTACAGCATCGACAACCTCTCCCTGATGGCCTTGACGATCTCGACCGGCTTCGTGGTCGACGACGCGATCGTCGTGGTCGAAAACATCTCGCGTTATCTCGAGCAGGGATTCTCGCCCTATGCCGCCGCGGTCAAGGGTTTAAGCGGCATCGCGTTCACCGTGGTCTCGATCAGCATCTCGCTCATCGCGGTGTTTATTCCGATACTGATGATGGGGGGAATCGTCGGACGCCTGTTTCACGAGTTCGCGGTGGTGCTGTCGACTGCGATCGTCGTGTCAATGGTGATTTCGCTCACGACCACTCCGATGATGTGCGCGAAGCTGCTGCGGCCGCGCAAACTCAGCGAGCAATCGGACTACCCTGACGCCTCGCGGCCGGGGGCCTTCAATAGCCTTTTGCACGGCTACGAGCTGAGCCTCTCCTGGAGCCTGCGCCATTCGCGCTTGATGCTGTTTGTCGCGATCGCCACCGTCGGCGTCAACGTCGAGCTCTTTCGCTACATTCCCAAGGGCTTCTTTCCGCAGCAGGACAACGGCCGCTTGATGGGCGCGGTGCAGGCGGATCAAGATACCTCCTTCCAGGCGGTGAACGAGCTGCTGAATCGATATGCCGCCGGCGTCAAGGCGGACCCCGCAGTCGACCACGTTACCGGGTTCGCCGGCGGCACCGCCGGGGCCACCAATAGCGCACGAATGTTTATCACGCTTAAGCCTGTCAGCCAGCGCAAAGTGAGCGCCGATCAAGTGATCCTGCGTTTGCGCCGCAAGCTCACCGGCATCACCGGCGGCCGGCTTTACCTGCAAGGCTCGCAGGATATCCGTGTCGGCGGGCGTATGGGAAATGCGCAATATCAGTACACGCTACAGAGCACGGATCTTGACGAGCTCAATCAGTGGGCGCCGAAGCTGCTCGATGCAATGCGCAAGATTCGGGAGATTACCGACGTTAGCAGCGACCAGCAGAACAACGGACTCAGCGCGAACCTGGTAATCGATCGCGCAACGGCCTCGCGCCTTGGGATCTCACCGGAGCTTATCGACAATACTCTGTACGACGCTTTCGGCCAGCGGCTGGTATCAACTATGTATACCCAGCTCAATCAATATTACGTGGTGATGGAGGTAGCGCCGCAGTTTTGGCAGGACCCTGATATGCTGAGGCTCATCTACGTGAACACACCAGGCGGTGAGGTTCCGCTAAGCGCTATCACGCGCTACGAGCCCAGCAATACTACTCTGGCCGTCAATCATCAAAGCCAGTTCCCTGCCGTTACGGTTTCGTTCAACCTTGCGCTCGAGGTTCCGTTGAGCGCAGCGGTTGCGGCGATCGAAGGGGCCGAAGCGAAGCTTGGACTACCCTCTGATATACATGGCAGTTTCGAGGGCACCGCTCAGGCCTACCAGTCATCGCTGTCCAACGAAACGATTCTGATCTTCGCTGCACTCGCGAGCGTCTATATCGTGCTTGGCATCCTGTACGAAAGCTTGGTTCATCCTATCACGATCCTCTCCACGCTGCCCTCGGCGGGAATCGGCGCGCTGCTCGCTCTGATGCTGTGCCGGGTCGAACTTACAGTGATCGCACTCATTGGCATTATCCTGCTGATCGGCATCGTCAAGAAGAACGCGATTTTGATGGTTGATTTTGCACTCGAGGCGGAGCGCAAAGAGGGCAAGACGTCGGCGGACGCCATCTACGAGGCCTGTTTGTTGCGCTTCCGCCCGATCATGATGACCACCATGGCCGCCTTGCTTGGCGGCTTGCCGCTAGCCCTCGGAACCGGAACCGGCGCCGAGTTGCGGCGTCCACTCGGAATTGCGATCGTCGGCGGGCTTATAGCGAGTCAGGCGCTGACGCTTTATACAACTCCGGTCGTGTACCTTTATCTCGACCGAATGAGACTGTGGGGCGAGCGCTTCCGCGCCAAGCTCGGCACCGCATTGACGCTCGGGCCTCAAGACCTCCGCGCCTGACTGGCGTCAGTTAACTAAAGCTGAAACGCGGGCGCGTGCCGCAACTCCTCGACAAATAGCAAGTGGCAGTTGTCGCCCGCGCGCATTCGTAGACTCCCATCAGAAGGGCCGATGCAATGGCCGATTTAGATATCCAGATCAGAGGCGGGACGATCGTGGGCGGCACGCGAGTGCCACGGTATCGCGGCGGTGTCCGGATCAAGCCCGGACGCATCGCGCGGCTTGGAGGCCGCGCTCCCGGCTTTGCGAAGAAGACGATCGACGCGGGGATGGGCTGATCGGCGTGCCCGGCTTCGTCGACCTTCACACGCAGTACGACGCCCAGATTTGCTGGGACCCGTGTTGCGCGTTTTCCCGACGGTGCTGGGGAATTGAGGTTTCCGCTTCGCACCGGTTAGATGGGCTAATTGTCGACGTCGTGTTCACTGAGGAAAACGCGACAGGGTCCAGAAGCAACCAGATTCGCTATTTGAAGCCAGCAGAATAGGTCGTTGTCATTTGCGGTGCTTTGCGTTAGCCAAGGCACCGAGTTTCGCTACCCGGATAGGTGCGCCATCGGCGAAGTCGACTAGCGCCTCCAGCCTACGATGATTTTCGGCTGACGGAATCAGGCAATTCCGGGACCAATCACCCGAAAAAAAGCTGGGCTCTTTTGCAGAGTCCGGCTCCAAGCGGATCGACCGCGCGGGTGGCGATTACTTCGCCGCTTTCGCTTTGCGTATACGCGCGGCCTTCTTGTCGCGCGCCGCCGATCCGTAGAGCTGCTTTAAGCAGGCGCGGCAGCAGGCGTCGCCCCGCTTCTTGAACGATGGTGCGAGGTCGCGCGAGGAGGTCGGACCTAGGCAAGTCGCGCCCGCAGACGATTCGCCAAATTCGAGCGATTTGGGCCTCCGGAGACGCTCTCCTGGTCCGCTCGCGATTCGAAAATCGCGTGCCTGCACGCGCATTTTTAGCGATTCTCCTAAATGTCCGAGAGTCCGAGAAACAGTGAGTCCCGTCTTTTACGGAACATGCGCCGGAATCCGCGAACATAGCCGGCAGCTGCGGCTTCATTTGCGTGATACGCGGCACCGGAGATAACCGCTTTCCGGCGGTTGTACGCAAGATGCGGCCAAAGTCTCGGTTGGCAAGTGCGGTGGTTCCATCCATGTTGGACGCACGACGGGATCGATTCGACGGCGGGCTTGGCTGAAACGTGATGAAATGATCGAGCGTAAGCCTACGAGACAATCCCCACGGCTTTTCTTGCGCGCTCCTGATTCAGCAATCTCTGCCACTGACTGCTCTCGACTTGCCAGCAGATCCTCAGACCCTGGTGACGGACTCTAACTTCGTCACCGATTTTCGTGGAGCAGACGGCGCTCACGCGCATGGGCGCTGAGGCTCAAAGCCGAAGCAATTGTCAAATCTTCTTTTTGGCTTTCGCGGGCGCGCCTAAACGCTGAACCGTGGCCAAGCTCCTCCAAGTCAGCATGTCTCGCGGCAGGCCAGCGATTTGCACATGTGTCTGTTCAGGTGTGTTCCCATCTGATGCGTATTCGGCTCGGCGCTGTAACGGCCGAAAGACCAGCTCCCGCTTCGTCGCGCTTCCGCAAAGCATATAGTCGCAACGCCTTAGCTATCAGTTGCGAAATGAAATCAAACAAAACTTCTCGTCGCCTAGGCAATGCGGGCCATTCGAATGCCCGGCCGGCGACCAAATCAACGGGAAGCCGGCGTCGGCGCGGTCCGTCGGCGATAAGAAGGAGCATCGTGGCGCAGGCATGTAACGTGCTTGTGAGAAGGTTGTCTGAGCAAATCGGCTGACCGCGCTCGCATTTATGAATTCCGCGCGCGATCGGAAAAGGAGATGGCGTTATGGCAAGGGTTGCAAAGTCGACGGATTCGTCCAGCCTCGCCGAGGTTGTGGATCGAATCCTGGACAAGGGGATCGTGGTCGACGCTTGGGCCAAGGTCTCGCTGGTCGGCATCGAGTTGCTGTCGGTTGAGGCCCGGGTGGTGATCGCGTCGGTAGAAACGTACCTCAAGTACGCCGAAGCGATTGGGTTGACGGCTGCCGCAGCGAGCCCGGCCTAACGGCCTCGGTAGCCAAATGGCACGGCCGGGGGGGCCGAGCGCCCCTCCGGCGCCGACAAAAAGCGGCGCGAATCGAAAGGAGAGCAAAATGCGCTTTGCGGATGACATGATGAATCTGCGGCGAGAGATTGACAGCCTGCATGCAGCGCGCAAGGCGATGGTGCATCGGCTAAACCGCTTCCGCGCAGACCTCAGGAAGAAGATGGCGCGCAGCATGGCCGAAGTCCACAAGGCCCTGGGAAAAGAGTGCGCACGCGCCCGAGCCGCACGTCACGCCTTCACCGCCCACAACCAGGAGATAGTTAGTCATATGTTGGGAATGTTCGGCGCAGAGCGCGCCACTGCGCGTCGGAACTTCTCGGGTAAGCGGGTATGAGGGTTGCGCAGGGGACTAATGGTTCGAGAAACGGTGTGCCAGCCGAACCGCTGTTTCCAGCGGAAGCCGAGATGCACACCGAAGGCGTCGCCGGGCCGGAGGAGGCTGCCAGTGCGGTCGATGGCGTGAGTGGTCCGGCGGCCTTCGTGCCTGAAGCAAGCGCGGGGTTTGTCTCGAGTCCTTACGTCGAGCGGCTCACGCAGCGTGCATTGACCTACCTGGAGATCGGCTACCCGGTTCATCTGGCGGGCTTTGCGGGCACCGGCAAGACCACCATTGCCTTTCACGTGGCGGCCAAGCTCGGCCGTCCCGTGATTCTAATCCATGGCGACGATGAGTTCGCGGGCTCGGACCTGGTCGGTAAGGACGTCGGCTATCGCAAGTCGAAGCTGATCGACAACTACATTCATTCGGTGCTGCGGGCCGAAGAGAATATGCGGGTGCTGTGGATGGAAAACCGGCTCACAACCGCTTGCCGCGAGGGCTACACGCTGATTTACGACGAGTTCAACCGCTCGCGTCCCGAGGCGAACAACGTGCTGTTGAGCGTCCTCGAGGAGCGGATGCTGAACCTGCCGTCGCTGGGCAAAGTCCAGGGCGGCTACCTTGAAGTTCACCCAAAGTTCAGGGCGATCTTCACCTCCAACCCCGAGGAGTATGCCGGTGCTCACAGCACGCCCGATGCTCTGCTGGACCGGCTGATTACGTTGAACCTCGGACATTACGACCGTGAAACCGAGATCAAAATCACGATTGCGCGCTCAGATATCTCCGCTGCCGATGCGGAAGCCGTGGTCGACGTGGTGCGCGAACTACGCAATGTCGGCGTCAACAATCACCGGCCGACCGTGCGCGCGTCAATCGCGATTGCAAATATTCTCGCCTACCGGGGCGCGCACGCGCGTGTGGACGATGAGTCTTTCCAATGGGCTTGCCACGACGTGCTCAACGTCGAAACCGCGAAGGTGAGTCGCGGCGGCGAGTCCCTGATGCCGCGCAAAATCGACGAGGCGGTGCGCCAGGTGTGCGAGCGTAAAGGCCGACGTCCCAGGAAAATGGCAAAGCGGTAGGCGCAATGCATACTCGATTCGGACATCTGCGCGGGCTCGCCGATCTGCGAACCTTTTCGGGGCTGAACGCCCGGGAAGTCGCTCCGCACACCGCTTATATGAAGATTACCTCGCTCGAGCTGGAGAAAATGCGCTTGAGCCGAGTAAGGCGCGACGCGCTTCGCCGCATCGCCGAGATCGATGCACGTTACGTCGATATCGCGGCGGAAAAGGCCAAGCTGCTGGCCGCGGTCAACGCGTCGCGGCTCGCCGCGCCGGAACCTGCGCAGACGATTCAGGGTGCCAAAAGCTTTAGTGGGCGCAGGGCGAGCGGACTCTTGTTGAGGTACTGACGGCAAATGAAAATCAACTGCCTATCCTGCGGCCACAACATCGACCTCGACGATGCCTACGGCGACCATTACGAAGGCGAGATCAAATGCTTCGGCTGCGGCTCCAGTCTCGAACTCCGCACGGAACAACAAGCGGTGCGCTGGGTCCGTATAGCCGGTTCGCCAACAGCTGCGATCGCGGGTGCGGAGGCTATACGCAGCCAGGGCACGGCAGGCGAAGCAGTAAAGCCACGATCATACAAGGCGCGCAACGAGGCGAAACAGGGCTCGGTGGAATTGAGGAAGAGTGGCTCGCAACATGCATCACCATCAAACACCCGTGTCGCGTGAAAGTACGATGGCCGGTTCAGATACCGGCAAATACATCTATGCAATTGTTCGCGCCAGGGCCGGGCGGAGTTTCGACTTTCCCGGCATAGACGCCCGCCCAGTCGAGACCATCGAGCGCGACGGCATCGCCTCGGTCGTCAGCGCGCTCGAGGTACAGAGGATCCGCCCGGAACGGCGTCATTTGGCTGCGCATCGCGCGGTACTGAGTAAGCTAATCGAGCAGGAAGACGCGGTGCTGCCCATGCGGTTCGGCGCAATCGCATCAGGGTCCGCTGAAATCAGCAGGTTGCTCGCGCGCAACCGCGAAGTGTTCGGGCGACAATTGCGGCGAGTGACGGGCAAAGTGGAGATGGGACTACGCGCGGCGTGGGACGTGCCTAACATTTTTCAATACTTTGTGAGTATTCACGACGGCCTGTGCGGGCTTCGCGACAGCCTCTTCCGTGCCGCCGCGAGACCCTCCCAGGACGAGCGCGTCGAGCTGGGCCGTGCCTTTGAGCGACTGCTCGATGACGATCGTCAAGCGCATACCCGGCTGGTGGAGCAGGCGTTGGCACCCATTTGCGCTGAAATCCACCGCAACCCCGTGCGCCAGGAAAAGGAAATCATGAACCTGGCTTGCCTGGTCGAAAAAAGCCGGCGCGAGGATTTCGAAGCCGGGGTGCTCGAGGCCGCTCAGCGCTTCGATAACAATTTCGCCTTTGATTACAACGGACCGTGGGCGCCGCACGCGTTCGCGGAGATTAACCTCAGTAACTGAGCCCGCCATGCTTTTAATCGACGACCTGATTCTCGCGCCTGGCAAATTCGTGTTCTGGATCTTGCGGCAGGTTCATGCGGCCGCGAAGGAAGAAATGGGACATGAGACCGAGCGGCTCATGGCTGAGCTCAGCGAGCTCCACCAGCGCTTCGAATCGGGAACGCTCAGCGAGCGGGAGTTTGACCTCCGCGAACGAGACATTCTCGATCACCTCGACGAATTGAAGGCGGGCGGGACGGACAGCGAGCCGATGGATTCCGAGCACACCGCCTGACGAAAAAGGGGACCGTGATGGAAGGCATTTCGATGCGAGAGAGCGAACGGGTATCGCTGTGCGAGACCCTGGATCGTGTGCTCAATAAGGGTGCGGTGGTAGCGGGCGAAGTGACCATCTCGGTCGCTGATGTCGACCTCATCTACCTCGGGCTCCAACTTATGATCAGCTCGGTCGAGACTGCTCGCAATGAGTAGTCATTTCGCTGCCACGGCGAGTGGGCCATTGCGCAACGTCTCGCAACAGAGTAGCGGTGCGCCGTGGCTCGAGGTGCCCCCTGCACCGCCACGTCGGGCATGCGACCGGCGGATCAATATCGATTCAGAAAACCTCAAAAATGGACTTGCGCAATTGGTCCTCACGCTGGTCCGCTTGCTGCACGAACTCTTGGAGAAACAGGCGATCCGGCGCATCGAGGCGGGCCAACTGCGCGAAGATGATTGCGAGCGGGTCGGTATCGCCCTGATGAAGCAAAGCGAGCAGATCGAAAAACTGCGCGAAGCCTTCGGCTTGTCCGAGCAGGATCTTAATCTCGACCTCGGACCATTGGGAAGACTGCTGTAGCGGTTGTGCATGGTGGGATCCCCAAGCGTACAGCATTCGGTTTCCTCGGCGACGCTGGCCGATCTGCTCGAGCGCGTGCTCGACAAGGGCATCGTCATCGCTGGAGATATCAAGATCAAACTGGTCGAAGTCGAGCTGTTGAGCATCCAACTCCGGCTCGTGGTGTGCTCCGTGGAGAAAGCCAAGGAGTTGGGCCTCGATTGGTGGAACCATCGAAGCGCACTGGATTGGCGCGAAGACGGTCGCCGGGATCTGCCCTCTCCGATCGAGGGATTTGAGGAACGCCTGGCGAAGCTGGAAAACGAGTTGGCGCACCGCCGGCCCTAAGCATCAGACGAGGATGGAAGTGATGGGCGACAGGGAAAAAAGACGAGGCACGGAGCACCATAAGCCCGTACCCGGTGAGGGTTTCATCAAGGGATTGACCGAACTGGTCGAAAAGCTTGGCGAGCTTGCCGAAACCGGCCGTGAGCTGCGAAAGGCTGGGGAGATTACCGGCTCTGACGATAAGATCAAGGCGGTCTACGGATTGCGCGTCAAGCTGGGCCTCGGGGGCGACGCCGTCGATGTCGAACCCTTTGGCAATATCAAATTCGATAAGAAATCCAGGCACCCGGTCGTCCAGGAAGTGCGGGAACCGCTGGTCGATGTGATCGAGGAGCCCAATCGAATACTCGTCATCGCCGAGATGCCGGGGATCACCGCGGAGGACCTTGAGTTCTCGATCGACGACGACGTGATGAGCATCAAGGCTGAACGCAAGGGCAAGAAATACCGCAAGGAAGTGTTGCTGCCGAAACCGGCTTCGCGGCAGAAGGCTTCAGTTTCCTGCAACAATGGCATCGTTCAAATCGAGTGCCTGCTTAAGTGAGATCGTTGCCGTGCCAGCCAAAGCCGCAGAAGATTCTTTTTCCTCGCCGCCGCTGCGCCTGAAAGTCGCGGAAGCGATAAGCAAAGATGCGGGCCGCGCCTACGCACGCATCGCCCCGGACGACATCGAGCAGCTTGGCGTTTCCATCGGCGACATAGTCGAAATCGCCGGCAAGCGCCGAACCGTGTGCAAGGTGATGCCCCTGCATAAGGAGTTCCGTGGGAAGTCGTGCATTCAAATGGATGGCGTCAGCCGCGAGAACGCCGGCGCGGGCCTGGATGAGTTTGCGACGCTGCGCAAGGTCACCTGCCGCATGGCCGATAGCGTGACGCTGGCACCAATCAACGTAACCCCCTCCGAGCGCGATCTCGACTATATCGGCAGCCTGCTTGACGGTCTCCCGATAGTGGAAGGCGACCGCGTCAGAGCGACCCTTTTTGGCAGCCGCTGGGTCGACTTCAAGGTTCATGGCACGAGCCCCAGAGGACCGGTGCTGATCGGTCCGAACACCCAACTGACCATCGGCGAGGCCTTGAGCGACAAGGTTACGCGCACGGTCTCGTATGAAGACGTCGGCGGACTCAAGCCGCAGTTGCGCAGAATCCGTGAAATGATCGAATTGCCGCTGCGGCATCCGGAGATCTTCGAACGCCTGGGCATCGATGCGCCCAAGGGGGTGCTGCTCTATGGCCCTCCCGGATGCGGCAAGACGCTGATCGCGCGCGCTATCGCTCATGAGACCGAAGCCACGTTTCTCGCGGTGAGCGGCCCCGAAGTGGTGCACAAGTTTTACGGCGAAAGCGAGGCCAAGCTGCGGAAAATCTTCGAAGAGGCGGCCCGCAAGGCGCCAAGCATCGTATTCATCGACGAGATCGACGCGATCGCGCCGCAGCGCGAAAAGGTTGTCGGCGAAGTTGAGAAACGGATCGTCGCGCAGTTGCTCGCCCTGATGGACGGCCTCACCCGCCGCCAGAACGTGATCGTGATCGCGGCGACCAATATCCCAAACGCGCTGGACCCCGCTCTGCGCCGTCCCGGACGATTCGATCGAGAGTTGGCGATCCCGATCCCGGACCGTTCGGGCAGGCTTGAGATGCTCGAGATTCACAGCCGCGGAATGCCGCTCGCCCAGAATGTCGATCTCGGGCGCCTGGCTGACATTACCCACGGTTTTGTCGGTGCCGACCTCGAGGCCCTGTGCCGTGAAGCCGCGATGCTCACCTTGCGCCGCATCATGCCTAATATCGATCTTGGCGCCGAGCATTTTTCCTACGATTTGCTGGCCAAGCTGGAAGTCAGAGCTGAGGACTTCCAGGATGCGCTCCGCGAGGTAGAGCCCTCCGCGATTCGCGAGGTCTTCATCGAGGTTCCGAACGTCGGATGGGGCGACATCGGGGGACTCACCGCATTCAAGCAGCGCCTGAGAGAATGCGTCGAATGGCCGCTCAAGTACGGCGAACTGTTCGCACAGGCACTGCTCGCGCCACCCAAAGGGATTTTGCTCGTGGGCCCGCCGGGATGCGGCAAGACCCTGTTGGCCAAGGCGCTCGCCAGCGAAAGCGGCGTCAACTTCATTTCGGTCAAGGGTCCAGAGCTGATGTCGAAATACGTA
>Ga0335081_10012374_pt1 | contig 13831 bp, 10 predicted proteins | sample Lox_Sample_35_FD_206713 | JGI IMG/M metagenome (GOLD analysis project Ga0335081, IMG submission 206713) | Soil microbial communities from Loxahatchee National Wildlife Refuge, Florida, United States - Lox_Sample_3.5 | ecosystem: Environmental > Terrestrial > Soil > Wetlands | place: USA... | reverse complement strand
CGCCCACCACATTGCGCTTCGCTTATGCATAACCAAAGCATTCCACAAGCAGAGCGCATTGTCGGATAGATCAGCGTCCGCGGGCAACGTCATCACTCGGGCTCCAGCGGCCAAGAGGAATTGCTGAACTACGTGAGAGGGGCTTGCACTAAACCCGCTCCAACGTCGATTCGGTCCATGCCGGGCGAACGCTGTGCGCCGCCAATGACGCGGGAAGCCAGCTCCTCCATATTTACGTCTCCGGTATCAGCGAGCAGTTTGGCAGCCCAGAGGACCGCAACACCAGCTACGTGAGGGGTAGCCATACTAGTGCCACTCATTTCCACATAACCGCCGCCAGCTTTTGCAGAGAGAATGTTTACTCCAGGTCCTGCCACGGTTGGGCCAATGTTCGAGAAGGATGCAACTTTAAAGCGCTGCCTTTGATCGGTACTCGGCTCGAGAGCTCCAACAGCGATGATACCGTTCGCTGCGGCGGGAGGGGCTACACTGAGTTCATACGCAGGCTCTGAGTCGCGGCGACTTTCGTTGCCGGCGGCCGCGAAGAGCAGGGCTCCTGGCGTAAAGGGACCGGCAGCTGCCTTGACCACCCCGGAAAGGCTCTCAAAAAGGTGGAGATTGTCCCGATAGCCTTCCAGAGCCAGAGATGTAGAAGCTTCAAGTGGGAACCCACGTTGGATCAATGTACGGACATAACCGGGAAAGTCGATCCCAAGAGACATAGTAATGATATGCGCCCCTTCGCTGAGAGCCCAAAAGATCGCTCGGACCAAACTGTTGGTAGTTCCGCCACCCCGCCTGTCAAGCACTTTGGCAATCAGGGCACGTTGCACGGTCGGAGCGACGCTGTATCTCATCCCCGCAGCGTGACGTCCAAAAATCGTCGCTGAGCAATGCGTACCATGGCCATTAACGTCGCCTAACCCCTCACCCGTGAAATCTTGCTGGCAAAGCTCCATACCCTGAAAGGCTTCGTGCTTCGGATCGATACCTGTATCTAACACCGCAACGGTGATTCTTTCCGCTGAATACGTACAACGGTCAGCGGCCACGGCTTCAACACCCCAAGTGGTTTTCCGGCTATCGTGCGTGATACCCGCAGAGCGCGCAAGTGGGGAGATTAGTTGAAGAGGCATGGGCGGCGCCGCACCCAGGAAATCGGGCCGCCGAGCGATTTCTCGGAGTTCTCTTCGCCCGACCCGCACCGTCTCGACCTGAAATCCAACGGCGGACTCGCGGGATTCTGTATCCCCTCGGGTGTGAATTCCCGGTCCGATCAGCGTTAGGGTCCGGTCGGTCAGCTTTCGAAGGACAACATACTCTTCAAGCTCCATCTCTAGAATTCCCTTCTTTGCCGAGCTCAATGGCCAACTTGATGGCTCGTACCTTTGTGTTTTCTATGACAATCAGTCCATCAAGACGATAATATCTATGCCTAGTATAGTTCATTGTCGAGTTCGCGACGGTGAGAGTAAGGTGACCAGGCCAGCTTTTTCTCCGCCCTGACCACGGGTGTACTCTTTTTGGCGAGTAATCATATTGCGTCGTTGAAATCAATCCGGTCGAGGGCCGCTTCAAACTAATCGGCCGCGCTCCTTTTGCGATTTCCGCCCGAATTCGACTCAGCTCATCGCTTGCTGCCAAGACCTGATCCCTTAAGCTGCTAAATTGAATGAAAATACCGTTGCGAGATGCGGGTTGCTAAAGCAACAAGTGAAAGAGACTGATCACGGCCTCTACGATGTGAATAGGCTGGACTAGGTACGATGATGTCTACGTTTGGCAGTTGAAATATCCGTTCATACGAAGGGGACGTAGGGTTTGGCTATGCCACCAAGCGATACGGTTCGATGATCGCGGAGAGAGCTTCATGAACTGAGCAGCCGTCGTATACGGGATCGGGGTCCCAGTCCAGATAAGCCGGCGTTGCCGGTGGGATCGCCTCTAGCATAGCGCGGTCTCCCGTCCTGCCGATCACGATGCAGGCGTGGCGATGGCATGTGAACAGCACGCCGAGGCGGCCTGGATCGAGATGGAAGGCATCGGGCTCCGAAAGCCCCGCGAGCGGATGCCATGCAATGACGAGGTCAAACTCGAGGCCTTGGAGCTTGTTCGCGGCATAGGCACTCGCTTGCTAGCACGGCTGGGATCATCCGACCGGGGAGAGTCCATCGCGGCCCATCGAGTTCATCGGTCACGTTTGCATTGACACGACTCGATCACGTTCTAATCCCCGGCGCCGTAATGTTGCAACATGGGCGGTATCACTTTAGGGGCGCGCCCACGGGTGAACGTACATCTAGCTCAATCGCGGGAAGACTGCTTGGAGGCTGAGGGGTGATTGCCGGCCCAACGAAAGTTGGCAGATTCCTAACTGTCGCTTGGCCCAGTAGTTTAGCGATCCATTCTGCAGTCAACGGAGCGCTAAAGTAACCCGAGTGTCCACTAGTAGTGGGTACGACATCCGTCCAAAATCCTCCTGAAGGTCTACCGGTTGAGCCCACTGCTTTAGGGGAAAATCCTTCGCCAGCAATCGTTTGCCCCGCGCGGAAAGGGCCCGCCAAAATCCAGTCTCTGTCAGAAAACAACACGAGTCTCCTATCGGCCAGGAGCGCTCCCCTCCAAAGTCGCACAAGGTCCTCCAGGAAATATGTCGGTACGGCAGCAGCCATCAAAACCACGAGCGGAAATTCGGGTGCTGGCGACCTTGAGTGTCTGGCGTAGCTGTCGAGAAATTCAAGAGCGACCCGACTGTTTCTGGGAGGAATTGGTAGGCGCAATTCCACAATTTCTTACATCGAACTAGTTTTTCGACCCATCGCTATTGTCGCTAGTCTTTTCTTTATTGAATTCATAACGCAGAAAAGCGCAAATACGCCTCAGCGGCATAGCTTGCCGAGCTCAACGCGGCGCGAACCGTAATTCATTATTTATCAATCCCGAACTAAGGCCGGAAGTGTATTCTGCTCCTTATCACAAGCATCGGCACTTCTGCCCCGCCCCTCAAAACAATATTATGTTTACTGTCGTCGCTGCTAAGTCCTTTAGATACTGCCGTCGCTAGGGGGATCAATACGGGGTTGCTTGGTATGAGAATCAAACCGGAATATTCGGCTTTACTGAATATGTATATTTAAAATCCGCACCCACGATATCGTCCCGTGTTCGAACATACGGACTCGCGCCAGTGACTCGTGCGCGGGTTCTGAGATCGGTTGCTTCGCTTCAATTTGAGTTCGTAGCAATTTATGACTGCGGAGGCGAGCTGCGGATGCACCTCAAATAAGGAGGTGGCGAAACCGTAAGGTGAAGAATCTTCGCGGACACTTCAACCGGAATTCGCTGGTTCCGACCTCGTGCATTTCGGTCGGCAAGGAACGGAAGCTGTCGGGTTTTAATCACAGAGACCAAGAAATATCGCTTGGAATCTACAAGCTTCAGAACAAGGAGGAATCCATGCTCCCGAAAAAATACCAGGGGGCGAAGCACAGTCAAAGCATCGCCCGGTTCTCACCAAGAATCGTCTTGGCTGCCACAATTTTATTGAGCGCTTTTCGACTCACCTGTGCCGTCCTTTTGATCGGCGCTGTCGGCACCCTCGGGCTGCACGCGAAGAATGCGGCACATGAAATGAGGCTTCGGTTGTTGCCGAGCTACATAAATCCGACGCACCGCGTAGCGGAAGCCCCAAGCCCTGCGGTGCCGCCCGCGAAACCGCCGGATAACATTGAGGATGAGACGAAGACGGCATTGGCGAACGAATGGACGCAGCCGGACGGAGTTAAGCACGTTCTCGAGGCACTAAAGCTGCTGACGAGTAGCTCCCCGGATCCGTTTAAGCTCAACCTGGAGGTGCTGAGTGAACTGAAATTGGGAGGTCGAAACAACGAAGACCTCGAGGATCTCTATCGAGCGGCGATGGGCGTTCCCGATCGCGACGGACGCCCTACAGTCCAGGGCCTGCCAAATTTTCTCGACATACTAGCGAAGGCAAACACTCTAAAGAAGAAGCCAGCCGACGAAGATGGATTGTTCGCGTCTACTCAGACAATTATTGATGCAATTTTCGGGACCGGGCCGGGCAAGCTCGGTCTTGTCAAGATTAATGACTCTTTTGGCCGAAAGGAAAACTATGTGGCCCTGTTCCAGTTGCTGGATGCCTACCCGAAGCCGAACGACGAGTGCGACCAGAACTGCGCCAACGACCTAGAGAAACTCAGGGCCGCTTTCGAGATGAATACTGACCGTTTGGCAAAGCAGGTCGCTGCGAAGATTACCGCCTCGAAAGAATAGGGGTCGAACGTCCCAAGGAGATTCCCATGGCGTACGAAAAACCTCCCCGCTGCGCGATTGTCACCGTTGTAGGGCTACTGTTCCTCCTGGCAATCGACTGCCGCGCTCAAGAGCAACGCCAGGACCATACCTGCACCGTCGGTGTCGCGGGCGCGTTCGCTCTTCCAAAGGGCGAAGATGGCGGCAATTTCAACTCGGGCTGGGGCCTTCAGGCGGGCGGAGGATTCGCGGTTCTGCGGACCGCCGAGCGTCGTGGCAGCAGTGTATACATCACGGGCAACTTCATGTATGAGAAGTTCGGTGCGACCGCTGCCGCGCTCGAAGTGGCTAAGAACCTTAATCCCACGCAACTCGCCAATGCTACTTCCGCGCACGGCGCCTTCACTACGGTCACGCTTGATCCCACGGTTCGTTATGCCCTCAATCGCCGATTCAGCGTTTATGGGTCGGGAGGTTTCGGCTGGTTGCGGCGGGCGGTGGGTTTTAACGGCGCAAATCCGGCCACGCTCCTGCAGTCGAGCGGCGTCACGCTGGATAGGCTGCATTCCAATTCCGGCGTATTTGATCTTGGGGGAGGCGCCAACTTCGGACTCCGTAAAAACGGCGGCTTGATGGTATTCACCGAGATTCGTGTGTATCGCGGGCTGGCAATCAACAACGGAAGCACGTTACTGCCGCTTTCTCTGGGAATCCGTTGGTAGGGCCGCCGAAGCAAGGAGAGGCTGTCATGCGAAACTGGAGTTTGCGGCTTGTATTATTCCTGCTGATCGCCTTGCCCTGCTTCGGTCAACGCGCCAACGTGAGCGTCAACTCGAATGCTGCACTTACACGTGACACGAGGCCCTTCGGAAAATACCTCGTCGAGATCTGCACACTTTCTGGCGAACACCGGACAATAACGTGCGCTGAGGTGCCTCACCCACCTGATTCGCCAACAGCTCCACATGGTAGAAGCCATGGGGACGCTACAACTGAACTAAAAGATCAGACTATAACGCTATCGCTTGTTTGCGACCCTGCCGTGAAGACTTCGTGCGACCCGCCGAATCCCAAGGTCGGAGCCGACTTTTTCGTAGCAGCGACGGCTGATTCTGGCCTGACGGTGCAGCAGAGGGTGCTTTTGGGCAGTGCCACCCCAGTTGGCGGCTCCCGGACGGTTCATTACCGCGCCAACGGGCCCGGTCCCATCATAATTAGGGCCACCTCTAAAGCAACTTTGATCTACGCCGAGGCAGCGCCTGTTGATTTAATTCTTCACGTAAGCAGCGACTCCGCAAGTGTCCCTCCGGTGTGCGCGGTTTTGCCGCCGACGCCACCCGCGCAAAGTACGCCTCTCGACGCGCCGACCATCGTCTCGCTGCTCGGAAATCCGACGCCTTTTATCCTCGCGGCACAGGGCCCGAACGCAATCCTGATCTATTCGACGCGCGCGAGGCTCATAAACGACGAGCCGAGAATTCTCGGGTCGTTTCAGCAAGCTATCGGCGAGCTCGCCGGGCGCACCGCAAGCTCGCTCAATATTACCCCCTCGTTCGCAAAGCCGTTTACCGTCGAACTAATCATCCCTCACGCGACTGCGCTGGGCGACCTCGCCACGCGAATCGGCGGGCTCAACTTCAGCCAGTTTACCGTGCAAGATGTGGGCCGCGGCAGGGTGCGCGTTACGGCACCTACACAACCGGACTGCGACACGTGGAAGGGCTTCCTCACGGACATACGCGAAATGGCGTGGCAGGTTGTTTCAGAGCCCATGAGCAAAAAGCTTTTCTATCTGTCTTCTTCCGACGTCGCGACAGCGTTCACTGGTCTTGCCCCTGCAGGAGGCGGTGGCGCTCCGTCCGCCGCCGCGTCTCCTTCGGCAGGCGCAGCTAGTGCGCCGGCAACGACGACGACAAGTTCTACACCCAGCGCTTCGACGCCTAGCTCCGCTCCAGCCGCGACGCCTGCAGCGGGAGGTTCTGCCCCGACCGGCACTATGAGCGCTGCGCTTACCGCTACGCCGGCAGCCGGGTCTTCCAACGCAACGATCACAGTCAGCCAACCGCCGGGCAGCAACATCCAAATCAATTCCGACACGACGCCATGCGTAGTGGCCGGACTAGCGTTTGGCGGCGCTACTGCGTGCGGATCAGCGCCAGCGTCGGCTGCAACGCCGGGACCGAGCTCGACTTCAACGGCACCCGCCGCGCCTGGAGTGACTCCGGCACCTCCAGCACCACTTGCGATGGCTTCCGTCTCAGTCGCTGCGGGCATCGCCGAACAGACTCCGCCCGATTTGCTGGTTTTCTCAGATTCCAACCCTGGGGACGATGCGCAAATTCAAGAGCGGAACAGAGTTCTCGCGCAGCTTGACCTTCCGCGCCCGGAGATGATCCTTAGCGCGTGGGTCACGCAAAATTCTACTGCGAGCCCGCAGGCAATGGGCGCGTTCAGCAATATGGTCAAGAGCCTGGTGCAGGACTATAACCAGGAATTCGAGTGGGTCGTTCTCAGGGGCTGGGAAAGCGTGAAGAGGCAAATAACTCGAGGCGATTATTTCAACCAACCCTTCCGCAGCTACATCGAGGACCGATTCGTGGCCGATACGTTACAACCGAGAAAGCAAGGCGGCAGCATACAGGATTTGTCGCAGGCCTTTCTAGACCAGAGTCAGGCCCAGTTGGCCGACCCGGTTGGCGAGAAACGAACCGACTTTGGAATTTGTGAGCGCAATCGCTACTGCCTCGGCTACTACGACTTATTCAAACCGCTCAAACCGGCGCTCACAGACTTATTGCTCACGATAATCGCGGCGCAGAAACCCGATGTTGTCGCCGATGACGCAATTACCTATGTCGAAGGACCGGCGCCCCCTGCGGCAGACGAGACGGTTTGCGACGTCGCGGACAGAGAGGTCCAAAGACGATGCCGAGCCATATGGCAGAACCTAGTTGAATATATTTCGCCGGCCCCGGCGCCGTTGAACTGCGCGGACCGGGATTTTCGGGGAATATTGGGTTCACTCCTCAGCCACGGCGAGCCTCGCGTCCACCTTCAGTGCTTCAAGCAGCAGGCTGATCTACTACGGCCGACCGCGTTGGTCCCAGCTGATGTGCCGCCTTATGGTGTAGGCCTGATGCGCGCCGCAATTGCAGACTTCCTCTTCAATTACAAAATGAGCCAGCAGTACCCGCACGAGTTCGTTTCCTACGACCTGAGCCATAGCGCTGACGCCCTAAACAATTCGCTCAGCCCTCTGATTGACGCCTTCAATCGCGACCTCTGGGCCTACCAGCTCTTTGTCCGCGCCGACATGCAATATCGGGTCGAACGGCTCAACACCGCGACGGACGAGCGGTGCTGCGTAAAGCGGCTTTTTGGTTTGGATAAACCTTCTTTCTTCAACGACGGACTGGTCACGGTGAGCACCGTTTCCGGTCAGTCCACCAATGTGAGCACAACTTCGCAGAGCTTTCTGAATGGCAGCACCGCCCCTGAACTTTCCGCCCTGCTAAGTTCGCTCGCCGGACTCGGCGCACCCGCAGGTAGCCCGCCCCCCACTGCGGGCACCACCACGACCACAACAACCTCGGGATCCTCCGTCTCCTCTAGCGGGGCTCCGTCCGCCGGTGCTCCCGGAAACTTCCAAACAATCGCCGCGGCGCTGGCTAACTATCAAACTACTTTCGCGCAGATTGGGCGCCAATTGTCGTTTGCCGCAACGCCTCGAAGCCTGAATACGGCCTCTTCCGCCGAAATTGCCGTGACGCTCAACGCCGATGAGTCGGCGGGCGGCCCTCTGTACACAGGAGGCGGCGCGAACGACCCGGCGTTCAATACATCGCGTGTCGCGAACCATGACACCACGACTCGCGTGCGCGTGGATTCCATAAAGCTGTTTGAGGTTTCTTCTTTCTCAGCTATCGTCGAGCGCTCCCGCTCTCGCTTCCCCCTGCTGCCACCGTTCGTCGAGATTCCGTATATTGGCACGTTCGCCGGTATTCCGTTGCCCGCCGCCAAAGAGTTTCACAGCAGCACGGCGATCATCAGCGCTTACGTGGTGCCGACGGCCGCCGACATCACCTACGGTCTCCGATTCGTTCCCGACCTAATCGTCGACGCCCTCAACCCCGGCCCTTGTAGCTATCACAAAGGTGCCGCTGCGCCGGAAGTGACAAATGCTTGCCTCTTCCGCAGGATGCTCTCGCTACACGATTTGGGTGGAGCATCCGTTAAAGAGTTTAATAGAAATATAATCCGCTGCTTCGCTTTGGACTCGTCAGCAACGGGTTGCCGAAGCGTATCGTTCGACGGCACTATCCAAAGCCGGTAACCAATTCAAAGACAAACTGGATTATCTCTTTGCAACCGAACTTTTCATGCCGGATCAAGCGATTGGCATTCTACCTACAAACCCGAATGCAATCGTCATTGCGACGCCCACCGCTCGCTCCCTTGCTCAAACGATCTGCAAGTTCCAGGAGTTCCGCTGGAGGCTAATGAAATGCGGTCAAAGAGGCGGCGGCAACTGTGTGATCAAAGTCCATCTCAGCGAAGTTCCGGAACATACGAATGGACCTTAAGTAATAAATTCCTGCCGCCCGAGTAACTCCCCGAGAGGTTCACACATGGAGAGCAATCAACCAGATGCGGTCAAATTAAACGCGACGGTCCAGCTGAATTCGGGCGACGCCAAAGTTGAGCCGGAGCATCCCCCGGGCGACCCCAACGTTGCCATCATCGCGATCCACGGAGTCGGCCAGCACTTGTCTGGAGCTTCCGCTGGCGCCGTCTCCACGCTGTTAATGTCCATCGGGAAAAGTATGGCCGGCAAGGAGAACGTAGGCGAAGAGGATATCGGGCCGAAAAAGCAAAACGAGGAGCCATCACCCGAGCCCGCCCCTCTGTATTCCGGCTTCGTCGCCACTTCCATCGATGTTCCGCTTCGCCCAGTGCAAGCACCCCCTGACGAGGCGACGGGCGCGAACGAACGACACCAGGACACCTGGCTTTCCACTGTCTGGGGGATTTTCGACGAGCGCCGTGGATATCTCGCCGCCGCCAGAAAAAACGCGAACTATGTCCCGGGATACACAAAACGGGAACTCAGGCCTAACGAGCCCGATCGCGGTGAATACAGCTATCAATTCATGCTCACGCAGGTTGCTGGCTACCAGGGCGATGTCGACCGCAAGTTCGAAACGGTCCGCCTCGAGGGGAAGCGTGCCGCCAATTCCCCGGCCGCCACGGTCCACATCTACGATGCCCACTATTCCGACCTTTCCAAGTCGGAGAGCAGCATCCTCAGTTTCTTCCTCGCGTTCTACCAACTGCTGTTTCACCTCGCGAGTCTCAGCTTGCTGGCTGTCTATTGGGCGGAAGCCGAAAACGTCAAAGCAGATAATCGACGACGCTGGCGCTGGCGCATTAAGTCTTCCGTTCATGCGGCCTCGGTTCGTTTATTGACCATGTGGGTTCCATGTTTGAACTTGATCCTTCTCGAAATCGCTTGCAGCGCATTTGCCGATAAGACGCAAGGTTGGTCACCGCTTCCGGCCCTTTCAATCGCCTTTGCGGCAACTCTCAGCCTCGTTGCCACCTTTGTCCTCGCGCGGAAGGCGCCATCGCCTTCCCGGCCTTTTCTGTGGGCGGCGATTCCGTTCCTCGGCGCCGGGTTGGGCGCGCTGCTCTTGAGCGGCCTGGCCTGTCTGTACAATCACATCTTTCATCTCCAGCTCCCGCTCTCGGAAACATTGCTCTTGCTCGGTTGGCTCCTCGCCGCGGGTCTCATCCTCGGTTGGATTGCGAGTCTTTTCGACCCGCTCCGCCCGGGCGTCTTCTGGCTGGCGGTCGCACTGTATGTCTTCAACCTTTTCTTGTTTCTGTTTTACCTGTTGCCGCACGCCGCCAGAACCTCCGGTGTCGGACAGAATCAAGTCGCCACTGCTTCTCTCTGGGCCGTGCAATGGATTTTCGGCGAACTTTTGCTCTCGTGGATTCTCTGCTTGCTCTCCGCGCTTCTCAGTTGGCCGTTGGGGGTGCTCTGCATTCATGGCATAGAAAAAAGCGACATTTCTAGGAAAGCTCGCGCTATCGCCGCTTTCAGGACGGGCCGGTTCGCTTTTGCCAGTCCCGCCATTCTCTTGATGATCGTCACGTGCGCTTTGTGGAGCGGCGTGGTAGTCGACGGATCCCATAAGCTGAAGGCTTTCGATGGAGTCCCGCCCTGCGTCGCGAATTTGGGATCCTCTGCTCGAACGCTGCCCTCGATCATCATCCCCTCTGTAGACTCAGTGCAAGAGTGGATGCGTCCGACCAGCCCGCAGGTTCCCCGGCCCGCCAACCAGAGTGACAAATCGCTGGCCTACGCACCCAAGCCTTGTGGAGCTCCTGAACAAGAACCTCCCTGGTCCGATTACTTGACCGGTCTTTTGCTCGTCAGCGTGACGCCGGGACTTCCCATCACCATGGCCATACTCGTTCTGAGCCTTTTCCTGCTCACATGGGCGGTGCTTCCCTCCATCGTTTTCGAAATGAAGCCGGAGTGGACGGAAAACGCTACGACGAATCACATCCGGTGGCTGGGAGAATGGATGTCGCGAGGTCTTGACAACACCGCAGTTCTTACCCGTTTGCTCTGGTGTGCCGTCGTCCCCGTTCCGTTGTTTTTTTTCGCGTTCGATTGGCTCGCGTTGCACCACCTCCTCCCACCTGCATTGCTCGGTGCCTTGTACAGTGCGAGCAAATTCACGCTGCGCATGATCACTTACGGGGGCTTCATCTTGGCAGTTTCAGGCGCGGCGATCTTCGGCTTTATTTTGAAATACCTCACCAAAGTGCTCGACACCATTCTTGACGTTGACAACTACTTGCGCGCCTCTCCTAAGGACCGGACTCCCCGCGCGCGCATCGCCGAACGCTGCACTTCGCTGCTCCGCTACATCGCCGATCAAAACCCCCCTTATTCCAAGGTCATCATCGTTGCCCACAGCCTGGGCTCGATGGTGACCACCGATCTGTTGCGCTATCTCGAGCGCTCTGGGGGCGATAGCCCCGACCCTGGCTTGGCCCGCTATGCGTTCCGTCAAGAACCCATTCCCAGTGGTCAATCGAAACTTCCCATTTACGTTTTTTCCATGGGGAGTCCTTTGCGCCAGTTGCTCAATCGGTTTTTCCCACATTTGTATTGGTGGGTTTCCGATGTCCCAGACAACTCCCTTGCCGCTCTCGGCGCCCCGGTTGGTCCCCCTATGCCCGCGATCGACATTCCAAGCCTGCCCAGGACCGACGAAATGAACGTGGCTCGCTGGGCCAATGCCTATCGCAGCGGCGATTATGTGGGCCGCTCTCTCTGGGTCGGTCAGTGGCTAAACCGTAGTGGTACAGGGGACACGAGGCAGCCTCCGGACATCGCTCGAGCTGGCGCACCGCAATCGTGCACCGAAATGTGCATCGGCCTGGGCTCGCACACTCACTATTGGGATCGCACCGCACCCGAAGTCGCGGCGCTATTAGATCTATTGATTACGGAACTCCACAGATAGAAAGCTACGTGTAGGAAGGAATGATCTCATTCACCATGTCTCGTCGAAGGCGGAGGGAACTCTAATCGCCATTGAACCCTTCGAAGATAGACTGTACCAAACCAAATGCTTTGATACGCGTGATTTCTGGCAGATCCAGCCTCGAGTTTTCTATACTTTGCGGCCACTGAACGTACAACCCTTTGATACACCAGCATCGCATACTCCTTTCTTCTGCGTTGGAGTCTGCGCTATCCGCAGCATCTCTTGTGGGCATCGGAGGCCACCGGTTCGTCATTCCGGCCCGGGCCACGCTGGGATAGCTTCCGTGTGGCGGACTATCCGCCCGAAACCGAATCCTTCACTTCCCAGAACGCAGTTTGGGGACCCTAAGGGCCGGAGGTTCGGTCAGCCAAGGCACCGCTAGGGCTCCAGCGTACCCAGTTGGCGCTGCCCGACCGATACCAAGAATAACAATCAGCGGGAGACAGACGCCTCTCGAAGGGTGGCTTCGACGAGGCCAGGCTTCAAGCGCTCGGCGACCGCAAGAAATTCCTCGGCAAATTTTTTATAGACTCGAATGATCTTCCCCATTCCGTCTCCACTAGAACCACTGGCCCCCGTCTCGACCATTACCAACTCAGGATAGCGGTAGACGAGCTCCGTCTTCGACATCATTGCAAAGCAATGGCAGAAGTAGGCCAAGTCTTCTACATTCCGCTGTTGTTTTTCGCTAAGTTTTTCGCCCGGCCCGAAAACATCGACCACATAGCAGTCATCATAACGCTCGAGTCCGGTGGCGATCAGGGAGACACGGCGAACAATGCACGGCAAACAGTAGCCACAGTGATTGCAGTCGTATTGGAGAGTCTGGTTAGGATATCCCCAGCAGGTCACCGTGCCTTTGATCAGCGGGTAGAGATTGGTGCCCCGTAAGAAAGCGGCCTCTTCCCCCTTGGTCCAAAAAAGGAAGGGGTTCGTCAGATTGAACTTGCGCTCGTACAGCGCGTCGATGAGTTGATTGAAGTAGAAAAGGTAAAGAGGGTGCGCATGCCTTGTGGAGCGGCTCCCCTTTCGAGCGTCTGAAATTGGAACATTCAGGGACAGTACACCGTTCTCGCAAATGAATATGTCGGACAGCCCACGTAAGGCAGCGGCTACGGTCGCAAAGCTAAGGAAGAGAAAGGACCGCGCCCGATGCGAACTCTCTTTGGCTTGGTATGGGAATCGCGTCTGCTTCGACCGTCGTGAAGTTACTCGATACTGAAAATGATGAAAGGTTCTCCCAAACTCTCTCTGAATGGCCCCGATTAGGCCGCTCTGGACATTCTTGAGCCCGCTCACGTAGTGGCTCGCAAACAGCGGCTGCCGACGCTGTTCTTGTACGAGGTAGGCTGCTCCAGCAAAGGAGTCTAATCCGCCCGAGAACAAGCAACTGCAATCAGACTTCGGCATAGCCCGTGACTCGGATAGAAGCGAGCGAGCAGTGGATTCCTTCCGACTCACTTTGGAGACGAACTGGAATGCCACGTTGTCTCCCGACAGTGTGCCGACGGTATTGGTGAGTATTTCTTTGACGGAATTCCATCGGTCAGGGTCGCCGACCGGCACTAGGAAAGCCAGGTCTCGCGTCCACTTCTCGTACCGACCTCGTGGAACCGCCTTGTCAGCCATATATACATATGCAGCGATCTCGCACAGGTCGCGGCTCACGCAATCCAGAGGACTACCGATGGCCTGCGCGATTAGCGCGGGTTCTAGGTACACATTGCCGAACTTCGCGTCAAGAGACAGATTGACCGTGAAGTCTGCTGACCGGGACTGCCCACCAGCGGGAAAGTGCCGCCGATAGTCGCAGACGATTTTAGCCTTCATCTTTCCCTTTCTTTCGCTCTCGGCGTTTGTCTTTCGGCCTCAAGATTTTGTTCATCCGCGTGAGGGCCGGCGTCGAGAGCATCCGAGTCGGTGACTTTGCTGGCCCCGTGAACATCCACCCTGGTTGACCTGCGATTTCGTCGCCTAGCTTGGGGGCGAGT
>Ga0335081_10012373_pt1 | contig 13831 bp, 11 predicted proteins | sample Lox_Sample_35_FD_206713 | JGI IMG/M metagenome (GOLD analysis project Ga0335081, IMG submission 206713) | Soil microbial communities from Loxahatchee National Wildlife Refuge, Florida, United States - Lox_Sample_3.5 | ecosystem: Environmental > Terrestrial > Soil > Wetlands | place: USA... | reverse complement strand
CATCGGCTCTTTCGTTCCCGTGTCACGACGCTTAAGGACGACGTTGCCCGACGCCAGATCGCGCGGCCCAAGCTCCAGCACGATGGGCACGCCGCGCCGCTCCCAATGAAAAAACTTCGCGCCCGGCGTCTGGCCCTCGCGGTCGTCAACCTGCGCGCCAATATCCTTGGCGATGCGGTGGGCAGCTTCCAGCACGCGCGCTTTCTCGTCTTGTTCTTCTTCGGGTGCTTCCGAGACGGTACCGGTAAACGTCTGCTTTTGTCCTACTGTCGCGGGATTGGGGGAGATGTCTAGCGAGACTTTGGTTTTCTTCTTATAGATCGGCACCATCACAGCCTTGGTCGGCGCAAGCTTCGGCGGCAGCACCAGGCCTTTGTCGTCGGAGTGGCTCATGATCAGCCCGCCGATCAGGCGCGTGCTCACGCCCCAACTGGTCTGCCAGACGTAGTCGAGCTGGCCTTCGCGGTTCTGAAACTGCACGTCGAACGCCTTGCCGAAATTCTGGCCGAGATCGTGACTGGTGCCGGCCTGTAGCGCGAAGCCGTTCTGCATCATGGCTTCGATGGAGTAGCTGCGCAGCGCGCCCGCAAATTTCTCCGACTGCGTCTTCATGCCCTGGATCACCGGCATCGCCATCACGTTCTCGGCGACGTCGGCGTACACGTCGAGCATGCGCAGCACCTCCTGCCGCGCCTCGTCGTGATTGGCGTGTGCGGTGTGGCCCTCCTGCCAGAGGAACTCGGTGGTGCGCAGGAACATGCGCGTGCGCAGCTCCCAGCGAATGATGTTGGCCCACTGATTCACCAGCACCGGCAGGTCGCGCCAGCTCTTGATCCACTTGGCAAAGAAGTGGCCGATGATGGTCTCCGACGTCGGCCGGATGACGTACGGTTCCTCCAGTTGCTTGCCCCCGGCGATGGTCACCACCGCCAGCTCGGGGGAAAAGCCCTCGACGTGCTCGGCTTCCTTGTGAATGAAGCTTTGCGGGATCAGCAGCGGGAAATAGTAATTCTGGTGCCCGGTGGCCTTGAAGCGCTGGTCGAATTCGCGCTGAAGCACCTCCCAGACAGCGTAGCCGTTGGCCTTGATGACCATGCAGCCCTTGACGATCTCGGCGGGCTCGGCCATGTCGCCTTGCAGCACGACGTCCTGATACCAGGTTGCAAAATCCTGACTGCGCGCAGTGATGGGAGATTCGGCCATGAATGCTCTTTCGTTGGGATGAATGGAGTCTCTCTTCCATTATGACAGGTGGAAGAGAATTGACCACGGAGACGCGGAGCTTACTAGAAATCGTCAATGGCGGAAACGCCGCACTATCGCACCTTCCATCGACCAGCACATCTGGTGTACCTTACCCGCACGGAGCTGCCGTACCGTGCCAGTCGCCAAATCTGATCGCAAACGAACCAGGGCCCGCGAGGTGGCCACCGCTCCCGAGCGAAAACCTGCCGGCAAACTGAAGCGCTGGTACGTGGTCGTCGCCGTCGGCTTCTTCAACGCGGTCCTGCTGCTGGTGCTGATCAATCTGGCCCTGTACTTCGTACTGCGTCTGAAACGTCCTGCGCCTGTTGTGCCGGCGGTCACCTTCACCGAGCACTTCGCTGCCGACAAGCTGCAACAGGCTTATCCCGGCTGGCGCGAGGCCGACGTGCGGGCGCTGCTGAAAGAGACGCCGCGCGAGGACCGCGAATTCGAGTACGAGCCCTGGACCGGCTTTCGCGAGCGGCCATTCCACGGCAGGTTCATCAACATCGATCCTGCGGGGTTTCGAATCTCGAAAGACCAGACGCCGTGGCCGCCGCGTCCCGGGCACATGAACGTCTTCGTCTTCGGCGGATCGACCGCCTTCGGCTGGTACTTGCCCGATGACGAGACCATCCCCTCGTACCTTCAGCAATGGGCGGCGCAGCATCCGTCGCAGCAACCCGTCGCGGTCTATAACTTTGCGCGACCGGCATACTTCAGCAGCCAGGAATTGGCGCTGTTTCAGCAATTGTTGCGCGAGGGACACGTGCCGCAGGTCGCGGTGTTCATCGACGGCCTGAACGACTTCATCCTCTCCGACGGCGAGCCCAAGTTCACGACCGACCTGCGGCGCTTCATGGGCGGGAAGGTGGAATCGAATTCGCTGGCCAATCTTCCCATGGTGCGGGCGGCGCACTGGCTGAACGAGCGCTGGACGAAACCGTCTTCGGCAGCGCTCCCTGCGGGCGCGCCCGACTACGGCGATCCGGCGGTGCTGAACACGGTGGCGGAGCGATGGCTGGCCAACAAGAAGATGATCGAGTCACTGGGCGCGGCTTATGGAGTGCGGACCATCTTCGTCTGGCAACCCATTCCCATGTACAAGTACGACCTCCGCTATCACTTCTTTCTTCACAGCGACAAGGGATTCGGGGGATTCGTGCGCGCCAAGTACGGTTACGCTGTGATGGACGGTCTCCGCGAGCAGGGAAGACTCGGCCCCGATGTCCTATGGCTGGCCGACATGCAGCAGGAAAAGCGGGAAAACCTCTACGTCGACTCGGTACACTACAGCGCCGCGTTTTCCCAGGAAATTGCGGGGAGGATCTTCGACTACATGCAGCAGCAGACCGCCACGCAGAGTGGCCAGCGCGCGTCGGATCCCACACCGCGCTAAGTGTTGCTCCCGTTCCTTACCAGCTTGAGAAATTCCTGGTGGACCCGCTTGTCCTGGGATAGTTCGGGATGGAAGGTGGCGGCCATCACGTTTCCTTGCCGCACCAGCACGGGATCGTCGTCGCGCTTCGCTAGCACCTCGACATTCTGACCGATGCGCTCGATGCGCGGGGCGCGGATGAAGACCATCTCCAGCGGCTCGCCGCCAAGCGCGCTGGGCGCTTCCACGATGGTGGAGTCGATCTGGCGGCCGTAGGCATTGCGACGAATGCTGATGTCGATGGCATTCAGGCCCGGCTGCCGCGGATTTTCGACCTCGCGCGCCAGCATGATGGCTCCGGCGCAGGTGCCAAACGTCGGCTTCGTGTGCACGAAGTCGTTCAGCTTTTGCAATGTGCGAGCGCCCAGCAGCTTCAGGAACGTAGTCGATTCGCCGCCGGGAATCACCAGCCCGTCAATGCCGTCGAAGTCCTCGGGATTGCGCACCAGCGCGACCTCCGCACCGAGCTGTTCGAGTCGGCGGCGGTGGGCATCGAAGTCGCCTTGTAGGGCTAGAACACCAATTCTCATGTGCACTTTTCGCTCTTGGCCTTTGGCCCTGCCAGGTGCATTCACTGACATTGGATGGGGAGTTATATCGATTGGCTTCGACGCTTAACTCGTCGACGACGACCGAAGTCCGCCAGGACCGCTGGAACCAGAAGATTGTCATCACGAGTCCGCCGCGGCGGACGAGAAATCTGCTGTCCTTCCGAGCGGGCAAAAAGCAGATTCCTCGCTGCGCTCGTAATGACATCTTCTGCTATGCGCCGAATGGGCTGAATTCGCGCAGCATAGCTCGGCAATAAAGCAGCGTCAAAAACTGACAACTGCTTCCTACCACCCTCGCGTTTGCAGCAGGTCTTTCTCCTCGATTGCGCCGACGGCCAGGCCCTTCATCGCGCCGGTCATCTGCTCGCTGACTTCGGCTAGCACCTTGGGATCGTCAAAGTGCGTCGCGGCTATCACAATGGCGCGTGCGCGCGACTCGGCTTCCTCACGTTCCGTCTTCAGCGTGAGATCGAGCGGCGTTGCGCCGCCTTTCATGAAGATGCCCGAGCCGACGAACACTGCCTCCGCGCCGAGTTGCATCACCATGGACGCGTCGGCGGGCGTGGCGATGCCGCCGGCAGAGAAGTTCGGCACCGGCAGCTTTCCTGCCTGCGAGACCATCTTCACCAGCTCGTACGGCGCCTGATGGTTCTTGGCTGCGGCAAACAGCTCCTGCTCGCTCATCACCGTGAGCTGCTTCATCTCGCTGACAATCTGCCGCATGTGTTTGACCGCGTGAATGACGTCGCCGGTGCCGGCCTCGCCCTTGGTGCGGATCATGGCCGCGCCTTCCGCGATGCGCCGCAGCGCCTCTCCCAGATTGCGCGCGCCGCAGACGAACGGCGTGGTGAAGGCGTGCTTGTCGACATGGTGCTCTTCGTCGGCGGGCGTCAGCACTTCGGACTCGTCGATGTAGTCGACGCCGATTTCCTGGAGGATTTGCGCCTCGGCGAAGTGGCCGATGCGGCACTTGGCCATCACCGGAATCGACACGGTGGCCATGATCTGCTTGATGAGCTTGGGATTGGCCATGCGCGAGACGCCGCCCTCGGCGCGGATGATGGCGGGCACGCGCTCCAGCGCCATGACCGCGACCGCGCCCGCCTTCTCGGCGACCTCGGCCTGCTCCACGCTCATCACGTCCATGATGACGCCGCCCTTGAGCATCTCGGCCAGGCCGGTCTTCAGACGCAAGGTGTTATTGGTGCCGTTGTTGTCGGACATGATCTTCTCCGTCAGCGGATGCCACGCAAGAGTTTTGTATCAGGGCACCCTTCGACTCCGCTCAGGGCAGGCTCTTCAGTCGTGCCGAACGGGCTCTCTTGACGAGGGCTTTAGCCCCTGGAATTTTGGGCAGGCAGGGGCTTAAGCCCGAGGCGTTCTGAAGCGTTTAGTGGCACGTCTAAAGCCTGCCCTGAGCCCGCCGAAAGGACATGCCCTGATACAAACCAACGTGAGGTGGTTCCACCTTCATTCTACTCTGCGCGGTACAGGCGCGTAACCCCACTGCACGGCCGTTCTACTGCGTTCTGCCCCGCTTTCCGCTCGTCCACTCAGTCCACAGCAGGAAGCCTTTCATCGCATCGTCGAGGTGGGTGCTAGGGAAGGTCGCTTCGATTTGCGCACGAGTGAAACGAGGACCGGGACGTTGCGGCGCCTTTGCCAATCCCAGCACCAGGGCAGCCATAATCGCCTCGTTCTTCTTCAGCTCCTTCAAGTCGACCTTGTCGAAGGTGTCGGAGCTGGCGTCCATCTGACGAAAAGCGAACAGCGAAGAGCGAACAGCGCCCTTACGTCGCGTCACTATGCTTCTTCTTTAGGTACTTGGCGAACATGCGATGCGGGTCGATCTCGATGAACTTGCCTTGGCTGGTGGCCAACACCTCGCCCTCGGGATTGCGGATTTCCGCCGCGCGAAAGTGTTCGCGGCCGCGCACCCGCTGCTCCCAGCCTTCCACTACCAGCGGCTTGAACAAAGGAACGGGCTTCAGGTACGTGATTTCCATGGTGCTGGTGAGACATACGATGTTGTGTAGCTTGTTCACTTTGCCCATGGCTTCATCGAGGATGGTGGCGATGATGCCGCCGTGCGCATGGGCGGGCGGCCCCACGAAGCGTCCTTGCAGGCGAAAGCGGCAGACAAAGCGCTGCCGCGCCTCATCGAGGACGAACTTCAGCTTCAGTCCGGTGTCGTTCTGCGGACCGCAACCGAAGCACTTGTTGCCGAACTGACGCTGCTTTACATGATGACCAGGGACAGCCTTGTGGCGGGGCATGGAACCAAGATGAAGCAGAGTAGGTGGAAGATGCAAGGGGGACGGCTATTCGCACCTCGCTGTTCGCTTTTCGCTCTTCGCCAGAATACAACCTGTGCGCGAGCTCGCAGCAGGCGACTGCCGGCTTCTGGCGAAAAGCGAAAAGCGAATAGCGACCGGCGATCGATCTTACGGCTGACGGATTGATGTATTCTGGCGAGTAGCGAAAAGCGAAAGGGCGATACCGACACATGGGCATATACGATTTTTCCGCCAAACTCAACGACGGCAAAGAGAAGAAACTGAGCGCTTACAAAGGCAAGGTCTTGCTCATCGTTAACACCGCGAGCTTTTGCGGCAATACTCCGCAATACAAAGGGATGCAGGAACTTTACGCCAAGTACCGCCGGCGCGGCTTCGAGGTGCTCGCCTTCCCTTGCAACCAGTTCGGCCGCCAGGAGCCCGGCGACAACCAGGCGATCAGGGAATTCTGCGAACTTAACTACGGGGTCGAGTTTCCGCTCTTCTCCAAGATCGAGGTCAACGGCGAAGACGCTCATCCGCTCTACAAGTTTCTCAAGAGCGAAAAGAGTGGACTGCTGGGCGACTCCATCAAGTGGAATTTCACCAAGTTTCTCGTCGACAAACAGGGCAACATAGTCGAGCGCTACGCGCCGATGACTCCGCCCGGACGAATTGCACCCGACATTGAAAAATACCTGGCTGAATAAGCCCGCCTAACTGACGGTCGAAATCTGGATCACGCAGACTCCCGCTGCGCGCGAGGATTCTCAAGATCCTCCATCATCTTCAGCCGACTTCCGAGTCCAGCGGCACATTGGACGTCACGAGGTAGCGCTTCGCTCTCTCCTGAAGGGACGAGCTGAGCGGCACGCTCTTGCCGGTCGCCAGACTGGCCTGTACCGCGACGCTGTCGCAGGTGGCCACCATCTTGCCGCTTTCGTCGTTGTACATCTGATGGATGAAGCGGAAGTACTTTTCCCCGACCGCGAGGAAGCCGCTCTTGATCTCGACCAACTCGCCCCCGCGCAGCTCCTCCAAGAATTGGAAGTTCTGGCGTACGATGGCGACCCGCAAGTTCTGCTGCTTAATGGAAGCGGGGGTGACGCCGATGGCGTGCAGCAGGAACCACGTCGCCTGGTCGAAGCGCGAGACGTACATGCGCGAGTTCATATGGCTGGCGGAATCGTATTCCGAAGCCAGCACCGCGCCCTTGAAGGTGTGCACCCATTCCGCCATGGTTTCGCCTTTCCGGAGTGCCGCTGTCCGCCGTTCGCTCTTCGCTTTACTGCAACAAAGTCACATGTCAGCCGTTGTGAAGGGGCGTCCTGAACGCTCTTATTCTTGTCATCCCTCGGTGAGGGGACCTGCTTTTCGCTTTCTTCAGCGCCTAAGTCATACATTGTGGGATATAATACCACCATCCCACAACGTGGTACATTATTACCTAGAGCCTCACTCGCGCGGGTCCGCGGCCCCTTCAGCTATCACCCGCAAAGTCACCGCAGAGCCTTGCATCGCGACGCGTTCATGGTAGAACCACAACCCATGCAGGCCGCCAAGCTCCTCGCCGCCGCCCGCGCGTCCCGGCCCTCCATGCAGGCACGAGGGCAGCACAATGCCGTGGCCGGTGTGGCTGTCGCCGATCGACGGATCGACCAACAACACCCTCCCGTGTGTGGCCCCTAGCGCAACTCCTGCTTCCACCAGAAACGCGGTGTTGGCGCTGAACACCGATGCTGCCAGAGAGCCGCCTCCTCGCCGCGCAAGGTCGAAGGCGTGTTGCTTGTCGCGATACGGAATCACGGCCGCCGCCGGGCCGAAGACTTCCAATTCGTGAACCATGCCCGCCTCGGGATTGTTGTGCGCACTCAACAGCGTCGGCGGCACGAATGCGCCGCGCACGAGATCGGCGTCGAGCGGAGCGAACTTCTCCGGCCTGTAGGCGACCTCCGCTTGCGTGCTCAGCTTCTGAATGCCTTCCTCCACCGATTTGCGCTGCGCCATGTTTACCACCGGCCCCATCGTGACGCTCGGATTTGCAGGGTTGCCCACAACCACATTGCCGAGCGCCGCGGCAATATCTTCGGTGGCGACCCCGGCCATTTCAGCCGGCACCAGTACGCGACGGATCGCAGTACACTTCTGACCGGTCTTCGAGGTCATCTCCCGCACCACCTCGCGCACAAAGAAACCGAACTCCGGGGACGTCGGTTCCACATCCGGGCCGAGCAACACCGCATTCAAACTGTCGGCCTCAAGGTTCACGCGAATATTCTGCCTACGGATGTTCGGATGCCGGCGAATTCCTTCGCCCGTATCGGCCGAGCCGGTGAACGCGACCCCATCCCCGAGCTGCAAGTGATCCAGCAGATCGTTGGGCGATCCGCACAAAATGGACAGCGCGCCCGCAGGCAGAATGCCGGCCTCGATTACCGCGCTCACCATCTCCTGCGCCAGCCACGCGGTCGCAGTCGCAGGCTTGGAGAACACCGGCACGCCCGCCAGCAAGCTGACCGCAGCCTTCTCCCACAAGCCCCAAGCGGGGAAATTGAAGGCATTGATGTGAACGGCAACGCCGTCAAGCGGCACGCCAACGTGCAGCCCCTGGAAGTTCTGGTCGCGCGCCAGACGCATAGGCGAGCCGTCGCGCAGCAGGCGAGCGTCGCCGAGCTTTGCGCCAACTTTCGCGAAGTACTTCAGGGTGCCGATGGAGCCATCGACATCGATCGCGGCATCGGCTTTGGTGTTGCCGGAGTTGATGCGCGCGATCTCGAACCACTCGTCGCGCCGGGCAGCGAGCGCGTCGGCAATTTTGCCCAGCAGCTCCGCGCGTTGCGCGTAAGTGAGCTTGCGCAGCTCCGGACCTCCCACATTGCGGGAGTATTCCATCGCGGTCTTCAGATCCAGCCCGCGCGAGCTGGCCCAGGCAACCGTGTCCCCCGTTGTGGGATTAAAAAGCGGAGCGCTCGTTCCCGATCCCGCCTGCCACTTGCCGGCGAGATAGCTTTGCAGGACTTTGGCTCCCGAGGCGACTGTGTTCTCCATTGTTGTAGCCATAACTTATGCCATCTCCGATAGAGGGGTGAGGTGCTGCTCCGCCCAGGGCACCACCCACTTGGCGGCTAGTTCTTCGGGCAAGGTGCCGGAACTGGCGTCGTGCATCAGCATATCGCCCGCGCGCCGGGCCCCGAGCTCTGTAAGAAGTTTGTCGAAGTGCTTCCCGCCCTGGCAGAAGGTGTCTTTGTACGTCGTGTCGCCGAGCGCGATCACCCCGTAGGTAATGTTGGTGAGGTCAGGTTTCTCAGTTTCGAGACTGTTGAACAGCGCCTGTGCGTTGTCAGGAACGTCGCCGGCGCCGTATGTGGATGTGCAAATCAGGAATGTGCGGCCGCCCTGGAAGACGCTGGCGTCGAGATTGTCCATCATCTGGACGTTGGCGCGGTGTCCAGCGGACTCGAGTGCCTGCTGCACCTCCTGGGCCACCATGTCGGCGGTACCGGTCATGGTGCCCACCAGAATTGTGATCTCGGCCATGCCATCCACCTCGTAGGTTCACAAAACTTCACTGGCGCAAGTCGCGCGAGACGGGCTTATGCTTTCCAGAGAGGCAAGAAGATGAGTCTGACAGCGCTTCTTCTGATTGCAGCGGCGGTTTGGTTCGCTTATAAAATCGCACAAGGATACCGGCGCGGCGCAAGTGATGGACGAATGCTTTGTCCGCACTGCGGCACGCTGGACAATCCCATTTGCGAAACGCGCGGCTCGTTTGCCGTGGAGCTGCTGCTGTGGCTGTGTTTCATTGTGCCCGGCCTGATTTATTCCGCTTGGCGCCTGAGCAATCGCTATTACGCTTGCCGAGCCTGCGGGCACGAGGGCCTCCTGCCGCTCGATTCTCCCCGGGCCCAAGCCGAATTGCGCCGGCTTTCTATGAGGAATTAACCACAGCCGCTGCATTTTTTCTTTTCTTCGCAGCATCTTCCGCCACCAGCTGGGCCCAGTGCGCCATCGAATCGTCTGGGTGCCCCATTCTAGGCCATCTTGTGACCCAAGGCGGGTACTTTCGGCAATCTGCAAGTAAGGCCGGGCTCACGCCCTGATCTCTACGGCCACTATAATGCATCCATAACAGGTGGGAGTTCATTACCCAGTTGCGCTGTCCTGAGGAGAGTTCACCTGCATGCCCCACGTGAAAGCGGCGGAGCTCGTCACCTTTGACGTGACTCCGGGAGAATACCGCCATTGGCGGCTGAGCATTGATGGCCGCGTCGCGGCCCTGTCGATGGACGTCAACGAGGATTGCGGGCTCAAGCCCGGCTACAAGCTTAAGCTCAACTCGTACGACCTGGGCGTCGACATCGAGTTGCACCAAATCCTCCAGAGCATCCGCTTCGAGCATCCCGAAGTCGCCTGCATGGTGCTGACCAGCGCGCGCGAACGTATGTTCTGCGCCGGCGCGAACATCTACATGCTCGGCACCTCGACGCACGCGTGGAAGGTGAACTTCTGCAAGTTCACCAACGAGACGCGCAATGGGATGGAGGACTCCAGCCGGCACGACGGGCTAAAGTTTCTCGCCGCGCTGAATGGGACCACGGCGGGGGGCGGGTATGAGCTGGCCCTTGCCTGCGACGAGATCGTGCTCATCGATGACCGTTCCAGCGCGGTGAGTTTACCCGAGGTCCCGCTGCTCGGCGTGTTGCCGGGGACCGGAGGCCTGACACGCGTAGTCGACAAGCGCAAGGTGCGGCGCGATCTGGCCGACATGTTCTGCACCAACCCCGATGGCGTGAAAGGCGAGCGGGCGAAGGAGTGGGGCCTGGTGGATGAGATCGCCGCTCCGGCGAAGTTCCAGGAAGTGGTCCGCGCGCGGGCCGAGAAGCTGGTCGCAATCTCGACCCGCCCTGCGGACGCGAAGGGAATCAAGCTGAATCCGCTGGGCCGCACCGTCGACGAGCGCGGGTATCACTACAAGTATGTGGATGTGACGTTCGACCGCAACGCTCGAACGGCGACGTTGACGGTACGCGCACCCGAAGGAGATCAGCCCCGCAGCCTCGAAGAAATTCATTCTGCCGGCGATACGTGGTGGCCGTTGCAGATGGCGCGCGAACTCGACGACGCCATTCTCATGCTGCGGGTAAACGAGTTGGAGCTCGGGCTGCTGCTGTTGAAAAGCTCGGGAGACCCGGCGGCGGTGCTGGCTGCCGACGCGCTCATGCTGGCGTATCAGAGCGACTGGCTGGTGCGCGAGACCATTGGCATGTTGCGTCGCACGCTGGCTCGGCTCGACGTGTCTTCGCGCAGTATGTACGCCATCATCGAGCCGGGATCGTGTTTCGCCGGCATGCTGTTCGAACTGGCCCTCGCCGCCGATCGCAGCTACATGCTGGCGCTGCCGGAAGCAGAGGGCGACGCGCCGAAGATCGCGGTCGATGATTTCAACTTCGGGCTGTTGCCGGCGGTGAACGATCGCGGCCGCCTGCACACCAGATTCAGCGGCGACGCCAAACACATGTGCGCCGCGGTGGAAGCCAAGGGCAAACTGCTGGGGCCGGAAGAGGCGTTGGCGCTCGGCCTGGTTACCCTCGCGCCCGACGATCTCGACTGGGAAGACGAGGTGCGGATGGCGATTGAGGAGCGCGCCAGTCTGTCACCCGACGCGCTTACAGGAATGGAAGCGAGCCTGCGTTTCCCGGGCGCAGAAACGCTGGAGACGAAGGTCTTCGGCCGGCTTTCCGCCTGGCAGAACTGGGTGTTCATTCGTCCCAACTCCACCGGCGAGCATGGCGCGCTGAAGCTCTTCGGTACGGGATCGAAGGCGCGCTTCACTTGGGAGAGGGTGTAGGAGCTTTCTAATGTCGATCAATTATCAGGACCGCATTCCTAACAATGTCGATCTGGGATCCAACCGCACGCTGCAACGGGCACTGGAGCACTGGCAGCCGGAGTTTCTGAACTGGTGGCAGGAGCTTGGGCCGAAAGATTTCCAGGTTGTCGACGTGTATCTGCGCACCGCGACCTCGGTGGATGCAAAAGGCTGGGCCACCTACGGCTTCGTGCGCATGCCCGACTATCGCTGGGGCATCTTCCTGGCCGACCGCAATCTCGAGCGGAAGATCGGCTTCGGCGACAACTACGGGAAGGAGGTGTGGCAGCAAATTCCGGGCGAACATCGCGCTACGCTACGCCGGCTGATCGTCACCCAAGGCGATACCGAACCAGCGTCGGTAGAGCAGCAGCACATGCTGGGCCACACCGCTCCCTCGTTGTACGACCTGCGCAATCTCTTTCAGGTGAATGTCGAGGAAGGGCGTCATCTGTGGGCGATGGTCTATCTGCTGCACGCCTACTTTGGCCGCGACGGGCGCGAAGAGGCGGAAGAGTTGCTGGAGCGCCACTCCGGCGATGCCAACAAGCCGCGCATTCTGGGCACCTTCAACGAGCCGATCCGCGACTGGCTCAGCTTCTTCATGTTCACCTACTTCACCGACCGCGATGGCAAGTTCCAGTTGAAGTCGCTGGCTGAGTCGAGCTTCGATCCGCTGGCGCGCACCTGCCAGTTCATGCTGACCGAGGAAGCGCACCACATGTTCGTCGGCGACACCGGCATCAGCCGCGTCGTCAAGCGCACGCTGGAAGTGATGAAGGAGCTGAACACCGATGACCCGGAAGCGATCCGCAAGGCCGGCGCCATCGATCTGCCGACGGTGCAGCGCTATCTCAACTTCTGGTTCAGCTCGTCGCTGGACTTGTTCGGATCGGAGAGCTCGTCGAATGCGGCGTCGTACTTCGCCAACGGTCTGAAGGGGCGTCCGGATGAGCCGCGGTACGAGGACCACATCGCTCTCGATCAGGTCTACACGATTGAAGTGCCTGACGGAAGCGGCGGCACAAAGAGCGAGCAGATTCCGATGCGCAATGCGATGAACGATGTCACGCGCGGTTCCTACGTCAAGGATTGCGAGATGGGCGTGACGCGCTGGAACCGCTTGATTGAGAAGGCCGGGCACTCGTACCGGCTGAGCCTGCCGAGCGCGCGCTTCCGTCGCAACATCGGAATTTGGGCGGGAGTTCCCACCGATCCCTCGGGCAAGCCGATCACGCGGGAAGAGTTCAACGCGCGCATTGCCGGGTGGTTGCCCAGCGCGAGCGATCAGGCTTACATCCTGAGCCTGATGCACGGCGTGCACGAGCCGGGAAAAATGGCCGCCTGGGTGGCGCCTCCCGACCGCGGCATCAACAACAATCCGGTGGAGTATGAGTACGTCAAGCTGCATTAAGGCAGTGGATAGTGGTTAATGGTTAGTGGATAGAAGCGCTGCGCGGCTCTTTTTGCTACTGCCTCTGCTCACAAGCCCGGCTGGCTTGAAAGCTAATTGCTAACTGCTGCTTTCATGACACACATCGCCATCATCGGCAGCGGCCCCGCAGGTTGCTATCTGGCCGACCAACTGCTGCGGCTCATTCCCGGCGCTTCCGTCGATATCCTGGAGCAGCTTCCGGTACCGTTTGGGCTGATCCGCTACGGCGTCGCTCCTGACCATCAAAGCACGAAAGCTGTGGCGCGCGTCTTCGATCGCGTGCTCGCGCGCGATCGCGTCCACTTCTTCGGCAACGTGAGCGTCGGCCGCGATGTTCAACTCAGCGAGCTTCTGTTGGTCTACGATGCCGTTGTGCTCGCCACCGGCGCTCCCCGCGACCGGAGGCTCGGTATTCCCGGCGAGGAGCTGCCGGGCGTCCTCGGTTCGAGTGCATTCACCGGCTGGTATAACGGCCATCCGCATCGCCAGCCGCCGCCGGTAAGCGAGGTGCGATCGGCGGTCATCATCGGCAATGGGAACGTTGCAATCGATGTTGCGCGAATTCTCGCCAAAGGCCCTGAAGAGCGCGCCGGCTCGGACCTTCCAGCAGACGCGATGGCGTGGTTCTCGACGCAGCCGCTGGAGATGATCCACATTGTCGGACGTCGCGGCGCGGCCGAAGCCAAGTTCACCGATCACGAACTGGCAGAGCTTGGCACGTTGCAACGAGCGCAGCCGATTGTCGATGCGAACGATCTCGCCGGCGACACTCCCGTGGTCCAGGTGCTGCATGAATTTGCCGCAAGCCCTAATCGCGACGCGCCAATCGGTATCAACTTTCATTTCCACCTCACGCCCGTAGCTCTTGCCGGAGAAGGGAAGCTGCAAGCCGTGCAGTTCCGTTCGGCAAGCGGCGAACTCATCGAGATTCCGGCCCAACTCGCGATAACCTGCATCGGCTATGAGGCACTCGCCTGCTGCTCAGCGTCGCCGGTGAACGGTCTCTTTCCCAACGAA
>Ga0335081_10012372_pt1 | contig 13832 bp, 11 predicted proteins | sample Lox_Sample_35_FD_206713 | JGI IMG/M metagenome (GOLD analysis project Ga0335081, IMG submission 206713) | Soil microbial communities from Loxahatchee National Wildlife Refuge, Florida, United States - Lox_Sample_3.5 | ecosystem: Environmental > Terrestrial > Soil > Wetlands | place: USA... | reverse complement strand
TACCTGCAGGGCTTTTACGCGGGTCTGTTAGCGGACCCGGCGATCGCCGGAATTGCCTTCGGCGCGCACTGGGATCAAACACAACCATTGAGCGGGACCGCGCCGGGCAGCTTCGACTGGAGCTACCTGGACGACGTTTTCGCAGCGGCATCAGCGGCGCACAAGACTGTCCAGCTCATTATGACGCCGGGAGTGGATGCGCCTGCGTGGCTGATGGCGCAGCTGCCATCCTGCGATCCGCTGTTCAAGACGGGGAGCGCCCCGGCCGATTGCGGTTCGGTCACGTTCACGGGATTTCCCGAGCAGCAGCGCGCGGATACCAACGTGATGCCGCTGCCCTGGAACACGGTCTACCAGCAGGCGTGGACGGCCTTCCTGACTAGTCTGAATGCGCGCTATGGATCGAACCCGGCGTTGGTGGCGGTGGCGATCTCCGGGCCAGTTTGCGCGTCGGATGAGATGATTCTGCCGACGACCGTCAATACAACAGCGCCGCAGCCTTCCGGGCTGGCGCCGGACGATATGTGGGCGGCGCTGATTCAGCACTCGTTCCCGACGAACGCGTCATACCAGAAGAGCGATCAGGTCTTCATCGATGCGTGGAAACAGGCCATCGATGCCGCGGAGAGTATCTTCACCGACGTGACCTTGTTTCTTGGCCCGGACGCGGGTCAGGATTTGCCCACCTTCGGCCTGACATCGGTAACGCCGCACGCGGACAATACACTGTTCGCGGTGCAGTGCTCCACCACCGTGAAGGCGCAGTTGGTGTCATGCGAAGCCAAGACGGAGATCCTGTCGTATTTTGTGACGGTAAATGGTCCGAACGTGAAGGGTACGCAGGTTGGGGGAATGACGGCATCCAGCCCGAGCACCAACGGCAACATCGGTGTGCCTTCCGTCAAGACGCTGACATCGCTCACGCTAGCGGTTCCATTTGTAGGAGGGGCGGAGTTCGATCAACCGATTTCCCTCAGCAGCACGATGGAGGAGACGGGATGTCCCAGTGGGAATAGCGACTGTGTGGGGTTGACGATCGAGGAAGCGGCGTACAACGTGCTGACTGTCTTCTTCAATCAGACTCCGGCGGCCGCATTCTATGGAGGAACAGTGGGAACCGCGCCGATCCAATACGTGGACGTTCCGATGACCGACCTGCAGTATGCGCAGGCCACGGCGTGTCCCGCGAAACCGAGTCCGTCCCTGGGGAACATGTCGCTGCAGGACCTGTACACTCGGGCGAGCCGGGACCTGTTGTCGATAGCGGGGCAGGTGACGCCACCACTGCCGGCATCGACGTGCGCGAAAGCCGCGCCGGCGCCGGCGATCACTCTGGTGGCCAACGCGGAGGGCGAGGCGCAGGTGATTGCGCCGAACACCTGGGTGGAGATCAAGGGATCGAATCTGGCGGCGCCGGGAGACACCCGGATCTGGCAGGGATCGGACTTCAGCGCGGGCGGCCTGACGATGCCGGTCCAGTTGGACGGCGTGAGCGCGACGGTGAACGGCAAGGCGGCCTACGTTTACTTCATCAGCCCGACGCAGGTGAATATTCTGACGCCGCCCGACGCGATATCGGGTTCAGTTCCGGTACGGCTGAGTTACGGCGGGCAGACGAGCGCGGTGTTCGCGGCGCAGGCGCAGACGTTGGCGCCGGCGTTCTTCGTGTTTGGCGGCGGACCGTACGTGGCGGCGATACATGCCAACGGCGCGTACGTCGGGTCGGCCTCGCTGTACCCGGGGGCGACGACGCCGGCGAAACCAGGGGAGACGATCGCGATCTACGCGGATGGTTTCGGAGCGACGAACTCGCCGGTGCAGAGCGGGTCGGTGATGCAGTCGGGCGTGCTGACGCCGGCGCCGGCGGTGACAATCGGCGGGGTTCCGGCGACGGTGCAGTTCGCGGGGCTGGTGGGGCCGGGCGAGTTCCAGTTCAACGTGGTTGTGCCGCCGGGGTTAGGCAACGGCGACCAGACCATTACGGCGGCTTACAACGGAGCGTCCACGCGGGCGGGCACTTTGCTAACGGTCCACAATTGAAGAGAGGCGCGGGCCGCGTGACGCAAAGCGCGTTTCACGGCGACAGCGGGAGCGGCCCTGCACTCCGGCGCCCAGTGGTCGGCGAACGGATCGAATTCCTGGTCGTGGTGCCACGGCCATCCGCTCTCGATGCATCAGGTTGCAACCACCGTATCGACGGTCTTCCGGACCGTTAACGCCTACCCGAAGACTTTGCAAAAGGCGCACTTCCATTTTGCGCCGATCGGCCGGGGCGGATGGGCAATCGTGCTGGGAGGGTTGAATTCGTGGTACAGGCGGCATTCGCTGGCGAACGCCTCCTCGGGAGAGCCATGTTGGGCGTATTTGAATCGTTTGTATTTGCCGGCGTGTTCGTGCAAACGCGCCCGAAGATCTGTATCCGACCGGCCCACATAGCTGACGTGGAACGGGCCGTCCTCGTGCGAACGATCCAACGCGTAAACCCCTGGAAATATCTGAGTGATTTCGTTGTCGATGTCTTGTGCGTTTAGTGGAAATGGGCCTTTGAGCCCGGTGTCGGCCATCCAGTCCCCCCAATCGATGCCGGATCAGCCGGCAGATTCATTATGACGCATCGACTTACCGGTCTGTCCGCTACCGCCGTGCGCCGCGCGTGCGCCGATCGCTCCGGCGCGCGTGGCGTTTCGAAACTGCCAGGCGCTTTGCGCGCCGGTAGTGGCGGCCTCGCGCGGTCTTTATCAGCTTTACCGCATTCCCATGCACTGAGCCTTTCGCGATCCCCCGCGGCGAAGGTGATCGTTTCGAGAACTCGCGCCGGCTTGGTTCGGACTGTCCGGCGGAACCGGAGGCGGTGCTTGTAACCGGCGGGGCGGGTTCACACCGCGCGCCGGTCGCGGATGACCCACTCGCGCGGCACGGCGTCGGTAGAGGCTTCGTATTCGGCCCGGAATCCGGCGCCGAGTTCTGTCAACCCCTGCTCCACGATATCGATATAGCTCTGGCGCACGGCATAGTCGGGGAATTGCCCTCCATGCACCAGGTACTCTGGCCGGGCCACGTACATCCAGGCACGCCCGCGAAATTCCAGGCATTCGAGTTCACGGGAAATATCCACGCGGTCGTAGACCCATTCGCGTTGGTCGAAGCCCGCCAGGGCGCCGGCCGGCACCACGAAGAGCACGCCGTTCACCGCCGATGCGGCATCGCGCCGGACATTGAGATACACAATCTTCGCGGGCGCCACGCCGCGCTCATCGACAAATTCCCCGCGATTCGGCAGAAAGACGTTCCAGCTCCGTCGCCACCCGGCGACACGGCACGCGCGGAAGGGACCGTCATACGGCCGGCCGAGCGTCTTCTCCATGCTCCCCTTGCACAACAGGGAGCCGTACCCCAGGATCGCCTCTTCGCCGTTTGCCAGTTCCAGCACGTCAAGCTCCCCGAGTCCCGCCCGCGCCCCTGTGCTCCGGCGCCGCCACGTCGAAAACGAACCCCAGCATTCCTCCGGTGCGCACGCTATAGACGGCCCACGTATAGACGCCGGCCTGCGCCTGCCTGACCTCGAACCGTTTGCCGCTCTCCAGCACCCGGCCGGTTTTGAAGCAATCGCAATCCTCGTCGGGGAAACGCCGATCCGCGCCGACTACGATCGGTTCGCGCGGAGGTATGTAGTACAACTCCGGAGGACGCGTAATCGACCAGCCGGCATCCACATAGCGCCGGAGATCCAATACATACTCGATCTTCGTCACGAACCGGCACACGTCGATGTGGCTGTGGGCCGACCGGTCCCCTTGACTGAATCCCCCATATACGGTCAGTTTCAGCTCATACGTTTGCCCGGGCTCCGGACGGAACTTGTAGTGAAAGGACGTCGATTGTTTTCGCCACTCGTCCTGCTCCTGCTTGGTCCATAAGTTCGGCTGCGGCTCCTCGGCCTGCATCCATCCGGACGTGCGGTAGCACAAGTCGTATTCCGGCAAGTCCGTTTCGTCCGTATGATTCCCTCGAGAGAAAAGGTCCCGCTCGGTCCGGTACGCCACGTTGTCGTACAACTGCTTCTTCCTCGCGGCCTCCGGCAACTGCTCCGCGGCAACCGGCCCGACCTCGAAAAGGTGCGTCTCCAGCGCCACTTCGTAGACGTTCTTGTGGCCCTTGGGAATCGCAATCGCCGCCTCCAGGGCGTCGGCGCTTTCGGGCGTTGCCGCCAGGGTTTCGAGCGCGAGCGTGTTGGAAGGCACCGGCCAGGTGCCGGCACGCCGCTTCCAGCCGTTGACCACCAACTCCTCGTAGCGCTTGTCCAAATCGCCGCCGTCCGCCTCGAACCCCAAGCCCCGCGCCGCTTCCTCGCTCAACAGCAGCGGCAACACCGCGAAAACCACCGCTGACGCGATGGCACACACGTACGCCAGAACATCCAGCAGCCCGGCAGGGCCAATATCCAGCTTGCTCACCCCGTAGAATACCGACGCGATGAGCGCCAGCGCGATCGCGCTCGCCAGCACGGTTCTGGTCCTGCGGTGGCTCGAGGGCGCGACGAAAATCGCCTGCCGGATGCGGTTGCGGTCCCGCCACGCCGCCTCCGATTCTTCAATCATGCCGAGCAGGTAGCTCTTCACCACCCGGCACGCCTTCCCCTGCGCGACCAGGGTGATCTCCGGATCGTCGCTCGGATCGGCGGCGCGAAACGGTTCGGTCCGAAGATATGATTGGAGCTTCCGCGCGCGAAACGCTACCGGCGCAAGCAGCCTCTGACGCCAGCCTGGACGCCCGCCGTCCCCGCTCCAGTCCCACAGCACAAAGTAGTAGTACGGACCGGGCGAGGGACGCGTCTTCAATTCCTCGTCGAGCCCGCTGAGTTGGCGCGACTCCACGGGGTCCCAGCACACGAAAACGACATAATGTTGGGGGTTTTGGGTGGCCATCTCCGAAGCCAGTGGAGGGAATTATACATCACCGCGCCGGGCCGCGAGCCGGCTCGGCGATCTTCGGAGACCCCGGCGACAAGCGGCCTCGATGTGCCTCTCTCCGGCTGGACCCATCCGGACCGCAAGGCTCCAGCAGGGATCCGGACATCGTGCATCGAACGGGTATGCACCGGCATCCCGGCGCTGCTTGAATCCCAGCTCCTGACGTCCAATTCGACTCCCGAAATTGGCCGCCGGTTCCGGCGCGGCCCGATGTCAATAGCTATGCGTCGGTCGCCGGTTCGTCGGCGGGCGGTGAATTGGGCGTGGAATCCGGTGTGTCACCCGGCGACTCATCGCCTGCCGAAGCTGCGCGATTCTGTTTTCGCTGGAGCCGGCGTTCGGCCTTTTCCTTTTGCCGATCCAACCGGCGCATTTCCTTTTGGCGCTTTTTGAAGGTTTCCATAATCTCCTCTGTTACAGCCCCAAACCGGAACCGCCGCTACTTGCCCAGGCGCGCCGATATACGCTACCAGCGGGGCTCCCGCCGCCGAGGACCGCCGCCTTGCGGGCCGCGCGAAAATCCGCGCCCGCCTTCGGTCTTGGGGCGGGCCTCATTTACGTTGAGCGCGCGGCCTCCCAGGTCGGCGCCATTCAGAGACGCAATCGCCCGATCCGCCTCCGCCGAATCGGGCATCTCGACGAAAGCGAAGCCGCGCGAACGCCCGGTGTCGCGGTCGGTGACCACGTTCACGCGATCCACCTTCCCATACTGTTCAAAGAGAGTTCTCAGCGACGATTCGGTAGCGGAAAAATCCAGATTGCCTACGAAGATGTTCTTCACGTTTCAGTTCCTTCTGCCTTTAACCTTGTGCGAGCGAAACCAGGCAATCGCAACGGGCACGTTCCCGATGGAACTGTCAAAAGGCAATTCCGATCGTAACACCCGGCCGAGCCTTCGAGTCCTTGCACAGTCAGCGCCGGAGGTCTACGCCATCCGCCGGATGCGTCTTCCGCGTCCGGGCGCATAGGACTGCCATCGCCGGGCGCGCCGCGCAACCGTGTGGTTCGGCGTTTCGGCAACCTCGCCGGTTTCGGTATAACGGGTCAGGCGGATGGCCAGCTTTCGTTCGATGTCGGCTACCGTGCTCCGCTCCAGGCACGTGCCGAACGTCGAGGCCGTCCCCCGGGCGCCGGCCCGGCCGGTGCGTCCGACGCGGTGGATGAAATCCTCGACGACCTGCGGCAAATCGTAGTTCACCACGTGCGAGATTCCATCTACATGGATGCCCCGGGAGGCGACGTCGGTAGCTACCAGAACCCGATAGGAGCCGGCCTGGAAGCCGCGAAGCGCCTGGTTGCGCTGGTTCTGGCTGCGGTCCCCATGAATGGCTGCGGTCTTGACTCCCCCGTCGGACAGCCTTCGCGCCAGCCGCTCGGCGCCATGTTTTGTCCTGGCGAACACGAGAAACGAGCCTTCGTCCTGCTGCAGAAGACGATGGAGGAGGGCGAGCTTCCGGTCTTGCTCCACTTCGTACAACCGCAGATCGATCTGGCCGGCGGGCTTGGTGGTGGAGCCGACCTCGATTCGGATGCCGCGGGGGACGTGAGTGTCCACTAGGTGCCGGACCGAGCTTTCGATGGTCGCGGAAAAGAATAACGTCTGCCGATCGGCCGGAAGCGCCGCGACAATCCGTTCGATCGTGGGGAGGAAGCCCATGTCGAGCATCCGGTCCGCCTCATCCAGCACGAAGATCTGTACGCGGCTCAAGTTGACGAGCCCACGATTGAGAAAGTCGTATAAACGTCCGGCGGTGGCGATCAACACTTGCGCTCCCTTGCGAATCGCCTGCAATTGAGATTGTTCGCTCAAGCCGCCGACAACCGCGGCAGCCCGCAGGCCAGTGCCGGCGGCCATTTTGACGAATGTCTCATTGATCTGCAGCGCCAATTCACGGGTTGGGCTCAGGACAACGCTGCGAATGCCGGAGGGCGAGCCCTCGCCGGTGAGCAACTGGATGATCGGCAGCACGAATGCGAGGGTTTTGCCGGTTCCGGTTTGCGCGGTGGCGATAAGGTCGTCGCCGGCCAGCGCGGGTCCGATTGCCGCCGCTTGAATCGCGGTCGGCACATCAAAGCCGTTTCGTGACAGATTGGCGTTCAGCAGCGGAGAGAGGGAGAATTCAGAGAAAGTTTTCATTTTTTAATGTGCGTGGAAGGAAATCGGCGAACCGCCTACCGGTGAGGGGAGAAAGCTGGCAGATAAAACTTCGAACTTCTCTATCACAATACCACAATGGGGAACCGCGCGTCGCACTGGGTCGCGGCTCAGCGGTTCGGTACATCCACTTTATGTCGCACCGGATGTCGCGGCGCTGGATGTCAGCACTGGATGCGAGCCAGACTGGCAATCTCCCCGGGTGATGGAGCCGGCAGATCACACGAGCATCGACTCATCGTACGTGGACAGCCAGAGACATGCTACACTCAAGACGACCTTGAAGTCCTCTCGCGTCGTTTGAATCCGCTTGACGTGCTGGTGACGTTCAACGTGACTTCGGCATAACACTCAACCGATAGGGCAGGAACGCAGGGATTCCAGAAGGTGAGGAATTGTGAAAGAAACAGGCACGGTGAAGTGGTTTAACGCGGGCAAAGGTTTTGGCTTTATCCAGCGCGAGAACGGCGAAGACGTCTTCGTCCATTTTTCAGCCATCTCGGCGAGCGGATATCGTTCGCTCGATGAAGGGGCGCGAGTCTCATTCGTTGTGAAGAAGGGTCCGAAGGGTCTCCAGGCTGAAGACGTCAGCCCGGTGTAGGGCATTCCCGGCTCTCCAGGAAGTCGCGGTGGCGGCATTTGCTCGCGGTTTCCGAACGCCTCGCTGTCAGGTACAGGGACGGCGCCTTTCCTCGACCATGAATCGTTGGTTCACGGCGGCAACCTATTCGGCTGTTGCCCGTTCTAACAGGAGGTTGTTGCTTGGCTGAAGTTCGCATTCAGGAAGGCGAAACGCTGGAAAACGCGCTCCGGCGTTTCAAACGTAAGGTCCTGCAAGAGGACATCATTAAGGAAGTCAAGAGGCACGCTTTCTATCTGAAGCCCGGCCAGAAGAAGCGTCTCAAGTCCGCCCTGGCACGCAAGCGCAACCGCAAGAAGCGCAACCGCGACAGCGCAATCGAGCAAACCAAACAGTAGCCGAGTTCCAGCACCTGGCGCCGGCGCCGGAATCGATCGCCGGTGTTGAGCTTCTGACGCGCGGCCGGCGCCAGGCCGCTGGCCCGGGCCGGCGCGCGAACCGGCGCCGCCGCGATGGAACAATCTACTGGACGCGGCCGCTCAAAAGCTCAAAAGCGTCCTTGTACGCGTGGCCGTTGCGCGCGCCAAAGCCCCTTCGCATGTAGATGGGACCGGTAAAATTTCCGCTGGAAGCCGTCTGGCGGCAAGCGAATACCAACTCCCACGGAATCGGCCTTGGCAGTGCAATTTCCTGCTCGCCCCACGACTGAGTCCATTGGTGCACTGCTTGCTGCTGGCCGGGTGTTGCGGGAGATTCGGGCACCAGGAAACCGCCGCAAACCTGCGTCAGATACACCCAACCCGGCCCGCCATTGCCCCTCGCAAAGCCCTTCGCCACGGTCACGCTACGGGTAGTGGAAATGTACCCTTTCAGGGTTTCTTTGAATAGCATGCGCCCAAGATGGTACGCCTCGTTTTCCACCATCGACCGCCAGACACAGAAGTTCTGCATAACCATGCGGTCGTCGGGGCTGGTGCAGGCTTTCCTGTAGGCCCGATCAAATACATCCTTCGGGAGATCCTGGGTGAAGCCAAAACGCCGCTTCATGTAACTGTTGAACTGGCCGTACACGACATTTTCGACATAGTACTGGTCGGTCCGCGTGATCGGAGGATTGAATCCGCCGTGCGCTCTCACTTCTTTCGGTCCTCTTTTGTCACCGCGAAACGCATACGCGTTCACGCGCTGCAACTGTTCGGTCACCTTCCAATCGGTGGGGACGATACTCTTCAGGTGAGGAAATGCGCCTCGCGCAACATCCGCCAGCGGATGTACCTGTTTGCGGTAGTCGGCGTTCCGGAGCTCAATGCCTCGGAGAGTCCCCTCGGGGGAGCTGGAGTCGAGCAGCGCATTCTTGAGGCCGGGAATATGAGCCGTGCGGGCGCCGGCGCCAATCTGGACCCGGCCGGCGCGCGGTTGCGCCGGCGTGCTGCCCGATTTCCAGCAATGGTCGATTAGCTCGACGAGTTTGCCAGGGAGGTCGACGAACGGGAGCGTGCTCTCGGCGGGGATGAAGGGAAGCGCGCCGCCCTTCCACGCGGAGTTGGCGGGCTGCTCCTGCCTGGCAAACTCCGCATCGGGCGCCACGACATCAAAATCGGAAATGTGCAGTGGCGCCGCGGCGCTTGGCCGCGCCGGAGCGGGCGAAGGACGATTAGACAAGGCCGGCGATGCGGGAAACATTACCGGCCTCCTTGCGCAGAAACGGCTGCGGAGTTCGCCGCTGTACGGATGGACCGCGTGATGGCGGCCGGCAGGATATTGCGATTGCGTCGTATTTCCATTCTGTGTTTCCTTTCCTGGAGAAGCTCCGGTTTGCTCCTCGTTACAGGAAGGCGGGATTGCGTTGTAAAAACTGGCATCGCCGCGAAAATTGTTCGCCGACCGGAATACAATTGTGGAAACGGCACTCCCATGGAGACTTCTCCCGTGGAAATCACGCGTCTTCTGGCGGCGTGGGGCCAGGGGGACAAGACAGCGCTCGAGGCGTTGGTGCCTTTGGTCCACAAGGAATTACACCGGCTGGCTCAGCGCTACATGCGGCAGGAGCGGCCCGGAGCCCCCCTGCAGACCACCGAACTGGTGAACGAGGTCTATCTGAAGCTCGTGGATTGCAGCCGCGTCCGCTGGCAGGACCGGGCGCATTTCTTTGCCGTCTCCGCCCAGTTGATGCGCCGGATCCTGGTCGATCTCGCCCGCTCACGCAATTACGCCAAACGCGGCGGCGAGGCCATTCGAGTTACATTCGACAAAGCTCTGGGAGCGCCCGAAGCGCAGGCCCCGGATTGGGTTGCGCTCGACGACGCGTTGAACACACTGCAGGCCCTGGACGCGCGCAAGGGCCGGATGGTGGAATTGCGTTTCTTCGGCGGCCTGAGCGTAGAGGAAACGGCCGAGGTCCTCGAGGTCTCGCCCGACACGATCCATCGCGACTGGCGGTTTGCCAAGACGTGGCTTCGCCGGGAGTTGACCCGAGGGCAGCAGCCATGAGCGGCTCGGCGCGCTGGTCCGAACTGCAGCGCCTCTACCATGCTGCGCTGGAACGGCCGGCCGAGGAGCGTGCCTCCTTTATCGAGCAGGCGTCCGCCCATGACGAAGGGCTGCGGCGCGACCTGCAATCGCTTTTAGCGCACGATCAGGCGGACGACGACTTTCTCGATGAACCGGCGATCGGCGTCGCAGCTCGAGAATTGACCGGCGAGACCGGGCCGCCTTCGATGGAGCGCGGCAGCCTGATCGGCTGCTACAAGATCCTCGAGCAGATCGCGCGGGGTGGAATGGGAGTGGTCTACCGCGCGGAACAACAGTATCCGGTGCGCCGCACGGTGGCGCTCAAGGTCATCAGGCCGGGCATGGACAGCGCGCATGTGATTGCCCGTTTTCAGGCCGAACGCCAGGCGCTGGCGCTGATGGATCACCCCAATATCGCGCGCGCTCTCGATGCCGGCGCCACCTCGCAAGGGCGGCTCTATTTCGTGATGGAGATGGTGGATGGCATACCCGTCAGCGAGTATTGCCAGAAGCACGAGTTGGGTCTCCACCAGCGTCTGGAGCTGTTCATTTCCGTCTGCCAGGCCATCCAACATGCGCACCAAAAGGGCGTCATCCACCGCGACATCAAGCCTTCCAATATTCTGGTGACGGTCTACGACGGCAAGCCTGTTCCCAAGGTGATCGACTTCGGGATCGCCAAGGCGATGCACCAACCGCTGACCGAACGCAGCCTGCACACGCAGGTGGGGACGGCCATCGGCACCTTCGAATACATGAGTCCCGAGCAGGCCGGCTCCTTCGGCGACGACATCGACACGCGCAGCGACGTCTACGCTCTGGGCGCGGTTCTGTACGAACTCATCGCCGGCTCTACGCCGCTGGACCGGGCAAGCCTGCGAAATGGCGGCGAACTGGAAATCATGCGCCGGATTCGCGAGGAAGATCCGCCTCCGCCGAGTGTGCGGCAGACCGATCCCAAGTTGTCCCGGGCGGTGCGCGGCGATCTCGATTGGGTGGTCATGAAGGCGCTCGAAAAGGATCGCGCCCGGCGCTATGAGACGGTCAACGCCCTGGGGCTGGACTTGCGCCGCTTCCTGGAGGGGGAGCCGGTAGAGGCCGCCCCGCCTTCGCATTGGTACCGCATGGGCAAGTTCGCTCGACGGCATCGGATGGGGCTGTTGACCGCGGCGGCATTCGGTTTGTTGCTGCTGGCCGGCGTGGTGGTCATTACGTGGATGGCGATGCGCGCCATCCGCGCCGAGCAGGCGGCCACGGCCGTCAACAACTTCCTCCAAAACGACCTGCTGGAACAGGCCAGCCCCGAAAACCAAACCTCCCGGCCCGATCCCGACCTGAAGGTGCGGGCGGCGCTGGACCGGGCTGCCGCGCGCATCGAGGGAAGATTCGATCGGCAACCCGCGGTGGAGGCCGGCATTCAGAACACGATCGGCAGAACCTATCTCAGCCTCGGCGTTTATCCCGAAGGCCGCAAGCACTTGGAGCGCGCGCTCGATCTCGAACGGCGGGTGCTGGGCGCCGCGAATCCGAAGACCCTGAAAACCGGGTGGCTCCTTGGCTGGACCGCCCTGGTTCAGGGCAGATACGCCGAGGCCGGGGCGCTTATCGACCAGACTTTGCAGGTCCAGCGGCGCGTGCTCGGTCCGGAACATCCCGACACGCTGACTTCCATGAACACCCTCGCCGGCGTCTACAGCGCCCAGGGGAAGTTCGCGGATGAAGAGGCGATCGAACGCAAGCTCCTGGAGATTCGCCGCCGCGTGCTGGGTCCCCAACATCGCGACACGCTCGCCAGTATTTTTATGCTGGCCGTAAGCTGCCGGCGCCAGGGCAAGCTGGCCGAGGCCCAGGCGCTTTTCCAGCAGAGCCTGGAGATCCAGCGCCGCGTGATGGGTCCGGAGGATCCTGGGACCACCATTACCATGAACTCCCTGGCCATCGTCTACCAGGTGCAGGACGACTTTCCTCGGGCCGAGGCCCTTTTCCAGCAGACTCTGGAGATTCAGCGCCGCGTGCTGGGTTCCGAGCATCCCAATACGGTAGTCACCATGGGCAATCTGGCCGAGATCTACTACGCCGAGGGCAGGTACGCGCAAGCCGAGACGCTGCAAATCCAGGCGGTGGAGGTCGAGCGCCGGGTGCTCGGTCCGCAGCATCCCAACACTCTGGTGTTCTCCAACGATTTGGCCCTGTCGTACGCCGCGCAAGGCAAGTACCCGGCCGCCGAGGCGCTCTTCAATCAGACCCTGGAAACTCAGCGCCGGGTTCTGCCTCCTGGCCATTCCCGCACGCTGCAGACGCTTTCGAATCTCGCAGAACTGTACCAAATGGAAGGCAAATACGCCTTGGCGCAGGCGGATGCCGAGCAGGTGCTGGCGGGGCGGCGAAAGAGTCTGGGCCTGGAACACCCCGAGACCATGAACGCCGCCGCCGGCCTGGCCTTGGCTTACCAGGCTCAGGGAAAATTCGCCGAAAGCGAGCCTCTGGCGCGCGAGGCGTTCGAGACGGATCGCCGGAAAAGGCCCGACGATTGGCAACGCTTCCTCGCCGAGAGTCTGCTGGGAGCCAGTCTGGCCGGGCAGAAGAAATACGCCGACGCGGAACCGCTGCTGCTGGAAGGTTACCAGGGCATGATCGCCCGGAAAGCGCGGATGGAAGTCCCGGACTGGCGCTACCTGGACCGCGCCCGGGAATCGATCGCTGAACTCGATCGGGCGCTGGGAAAGCCCGTGAAACTCCCTGACTGAGTGGTGTGCGCCGCCTTCCTCCACCTCGCCGGTTCGGACGGTGGAATAATTGGACGAGCCGTCCGGACGGCGGTACCCGGAGCTCATTTTCGTACCTCTATGTCACCACGATATTCACGGCTCGTCTGCCGCCACTGGCGCGCGGCCTGCCTGATTCCAGCCGGCGCAACGATCTGTTTGCTGCTGGCCGCGCCGGCGGAGCGGCCGCGCACCTTCGTCAATCCCATCAATATCGACTATCGATTCATGATCGACCCGCCGAGCCGCCGCGAGGCCGCGGATCCGGTCATCCTCGTGTTCAAGGACGATTACTACCTGTTTGCGTCGAAATCGGGCGGGTATTGGTACTCGACCGACATGGCCGGCTGGAAATTCGTCAAGCCGGATGGTCTGCCGATCGAAGCATATGCGCCGGCGGTAATGGAATTGGACGGTGCGCTCTACTATACCGCCTGCAATGTCGGACTGTACCGGACCAGCGATCCCAAGGGCGGTAAGTGGGAGTACATCGGCAAGCCGTTCGATGTGGGCGATCCGGATCTGTTTGCTGACGACGATGGCCGCGTGTATCTATACTACGGTCTCTCTTATAACGGCGGGATTTCCGGCATGGAACTGGATCCTAAGAACCAGTTCCGCCGGATCGGCGAGCCCTTCCTCTGTTTCCGCGCCGACTATGCCCGGCACGGCTGGGAACGGCGCGGAGACGAGAACCTCGGAGCGCCCAACGGCAACGGCTTTCAGGAAGGTCCGTGGATCGAAGGCAGTTGGATGACCCGGCACGGAGGCACGTACTATCTGCAATACGCGGCTCCGGGAACGGAGTTCCGCGGCTATGCCGACGGCGTGTACACGGGGCCGAGTCCGCG
>Ga0335081_10012371_pt1 | contig 13832 bp, 12 predicted proteins | sample Lox_Sample_35_FD_206713 | JGI IMG/M metagenome (GOLD analysis project Ga0335081, IMG submission 206713) | Soil microbial communities from Loxahatchee National Wildlife Refuge, Florida, United States - Lox_Sample_3.5 | ecosystem: Environmental > Terrestrial > Soil > Wetlands | place: USA... | reverse complement strand
ACGCCTTCACATAGGGGCAGTGATTGCAGATGAAGACCACCAACGTGCCTTTCGGCCCGCGAACTTGTGCAAGCGAATAGATTTTGCCGTCGATACCTTGGAGGGTAAAATCCCTTGCCTTCCAGCCGGTCGCGTGGGTGGTGTTCGATGTCATCGGGCATTCTCCGCGATTGGCTAGGCTGGACGAGCCGGGTCATGCCGCTCCCGTTGAAAGGCGTGGAGCACGCTCCGACGAGAACATAATTAGGTCCCAGGTATCGCGGATTTGGTCGAAGCGGAGGATGTACACGTTGCTGTCGTATCCTTTGACTTTGACGTAGCGATACCCGGGCCCATACCACTGATCGATAACTTCGACGATGGTGATCCGACGCTCGCCCCAATAAAGGGTTCGCGGCGCCGCCTGAGGGTCAACTTGAACGCGCATGGTTTCTTTTTATACGAATGTCCGATGTAGTCCATTCTGAGTGTACCTAGCTGACTCGACCATCGGCGCCGCGGCGCAGCACCAGCCCTGGCGTAGCGCCGGTGTGGTTTGCGTTTTCGACCACCACGGTTCCGTTCACGATGACAGTCGTGCGCGCGCCGCTCGGATACCTGTGGGGATCGGCGTAAGTTGCTTGGTCGCGGAAATCATCTGGGTCAAAGATTGCGAGATCGCCGGAGTAACCCACTTTCAGCAGCCCACGGTCACGCAATTTGAGGGCTTTCGCGGATCCGCCGGTCATCTTGTGTATCGCTTGTTCGAGCGGAATCAACCGCTCGTCACCGACGTAGCGCGCGATAACCCTTGGAAAGGTGCCGTAAAAGCGCGGATGCGGCATGCCCTGGCTGACAATTCCGTGGGTCGCGACGCAATTGCCGTCTGAACCGACGAGTGCAGTTGGCGACCGTATGATCGTCCGGACGTCGTCTTCCGAGATAGACGTAATCAGAACACGGGTCGCGCCGTTGTCGGCGATCAGATGATCGCAAATCTGGTCGATCGGGTCGCAACCTCGCGCTGCTGCCAATGCCGCGACCGTCTGACCGGCCGTCTCCGGCAGACGCGGCGAAACCGAGATCTGCACGGCGTCCCAAGACGCGATTCGGCCCCAGTTGTTGAGCCCGCGATCGGCGATCTCGACTCTCAGTCGCGCGCGGACCTCGGGCAGAGCAAGACGCGCCAGCATCGTCTCGTTGTCGCCAATTTGCACCCAGGGCGGCAGCAGGTTCTTCAGCGGATTAGCGCCGGCGGTGTAAGGGTAGGCGTCGCAGTCAATGTCGCATCCGTCCGCTCGCGCCGCCGCTATCTTGTCGAGGATCTGCGCTGCCTTGCCCCAATTGTCGACCCCTGAGCACTTCAGATGCACGATCTCGACATGCACTCCAGTCGCGCGGGCAATATCAATCGCTTCTTCGACCGCATCCATGACGTTGTTTGATTCATCGCGGATGTGGGTGAAATAGGCCGCATTGTGCCTTTTGAGCACCGTACAAAGCGTTCTCATCTCGTCTGGCTTGGCGAAACTGCCGGGCGGCGTAAATAGCCCGGAAGACATTCCGAGCGCCCCCGCCCGTAATCCGTCTTCAAGCAGGGCGATCATTTTGTTCAGCTCGACCTCAGTTGGAGCCCGATCTTCGAGCCCCATCGCCATAAGCCTCAGCGTGTTGTGCCCAACCAACATCCCGGCGTTCACCGCGACTGCCGGGAACGTATCGAGGTATTCTGGAAAGCTGATTTCCCGGAACGGGAGCCACGGCGCCCCTCCGCTCAAATAATCGGCCAGAAGCTGCGCTTTTCCGGGCAGCACCGGCGCGACCGAAAAGCCGCAGTGGCCAATGATCTCGGTGGTGACGCCCTGCCGTACCTTGCTTTCGGCCTTCGGATTGATCGGAAGGACAAAGTCAGAATGGGTTTTGATGTCGATAAAACCCGGCGTCACGGCGAGGCCTTCGGCATCGATGACACTCTTCGCGTCGCCTCCCAGCGACCCACCGATCGCAGCGATGCGGTCGGCGGCAAGAGCGATATCACCGACGGTGCCAGGGCTCCCGCTGCCGTCAATGAGGACGCCACCACGGATTAGGACATCCCAGGTCATAGCGATCTCTGCCCCACGTCAGTATCGGGTTAATCGAAACCAGACCTACATAATCGCTTTGGCCTACAGCGAAACACTCGCAAGGCTAGTATGCGCCCGCGTGCGTTAGGTCACGCCGGAAGTGTGAATCACTAATCCTATCTGGAGGTACACGCCAATGAAGCGAGCATTGTTACTTTTGCGAATGGTTACGCGCAGGCCGGGCATATGTTAGCACTGGCATAGTCTCTGCTACACCGAACCTGCCGGGGGCTGCCATGGCTCAAACCCAGCTTAAATCGCAACGCACGGCCCGCGATTGGCCGTTCCAGGTCACGCCGCTGCACCCCGTGCTCGGCTGCGAGATCACCGGCATCACGCTTGAGCAAGCGGTGACGCCAGCGATGTTTGCCAAAGTCTATGAAGCCTTTCTCGACTACGAACTGATCTTGTTTCGCGACGTCGCTCTACCACCGGCGATGCAAGTCGCCTTCGCGCGCAATTTCGGCGAGGTGCAAGTCCATGTCCTCAGCCAGTACCACGGCTACAAGGAGCATCCGGAAATCTACGTGCTGTCCAACCTTGACGAAGACGGCAATCCAAGTGGCATACACCCCGATCGCGGCACGCTCTACTGGCACACCGACGGCTCCTGGAAAGACCGCACCGGCCAGGCGACCATGATGTATTCCGAGATTGTACCGCCGCCGGGCGATGGCGGGCAGACGCAATTCGCCGACATGTATTCCGCCTTCGAACTCCTTCCCGCCGACATCAAGAAAAAGATCGAGGGAAAACGCGCCATCCACAATTTCACTTTCTCCCGCAAGCGCCGCCACGGCGAGGACCCGCTCACCGCGGAGCAGTCGGCCAAGGTGCCGCCAGTCGCACACCCAATCGTACGCACGCATCCCGACACCGGTCGCAAGGCGATCTTCCTCGGCGATCATGCCGAATCCATCGAGGGCATGGATTACGAAGAAGGCCGCGCGCTGATCGAGGAGCTCAACGTGCTCGCCACGCCGCCGGCGAACGTTTATTCACATACATGGGCCCCACGGCAATGTATCGTGTGGGACAACCGCTGCACGCTACACCGCGCCACCGGCTTCGACGAAGCACGCTTCAAGCGCGTGATGCGGCGCTGCACGATTGTCGGCGATAGGCCGTTCTAATCGACCTTGTTGGCGGCCCAACGCCAACGCCCGCTGGCATCGCGTCGTTGCTCGCCATTGGCGGATGGTATTAAATCGCCCCAAGTGCGCTTTAAAAGCACAGCAAAAAAATGAGGGAGGAATACAATGAATCGCTTTATCAGGAAACTTGCCGGCATGGCGCTCGGCGCTGCCGTGATGGCACTTGCCGTGTCCACCAACGCCAATGCTCAGAAGAAGTATACGTTCGGCTACGATCAGCCGCACACGACCGCCTACGGCATCGCCGCAGACATGTTCAACGCCAAGCTCATGGAATTGAGCAAGGGCACGATGGGTATCGACCAGTTCCCGGGCGCGCAGCTTGGCCAGGAGCCGGTGATGCTCGAGAAGATCCGCACCGGCGACATAGACTTTATCATCACAGCGACTGCCAACGCCGCGTCGGTGGCGCCGCAAGCCGGCGTATTCTCGGAGCACTTTATCTTCCGCGACAAGAATCACCTCGTGAAGGTGCTAGCCGATCCGGCGGTGACAAAGGAATTCAAAGCGATGATCGCCGACTCGGTGAAGGGCGCGCATGTGCTCGGCCTGATGACGATGGGCATGCGCAACATGTACAGCAAGTTCCCGATCAACTCGGTTGCCGACGTCAAGGGTAAAAAAATACGCGTGCAGGCCACCATGACCGAGGACGCGCATTTCCCGGCCTATGGGGCGCAGACGGTGCATATGCCGTTCGGCGAGGTCTATACATCGTTGCAGACCGGCGTCGTCGCCATCGCGGAGAACGGCGTCAACGTCTACATGGCGAATAAGCACTATGAAGTGGCGCCGGTTCTATCGATGACCGAGCACGAAGCCAATAACAACTGTATCTGGGTCTCCGACAAGACCTGGAACAGCCTGACGCCCGAACAGCAGGGCTGGGTGCAGGCGGCAGCCGACGAAGTCGCCAAGCGTGAGCCGGCGATGGCTCTCAAGCTCGAGGACGATTCAGCTGCGAAACTCAAAACGATGGGCGTCACGATTAACGAGAAGGTCGACAAATCCGGCTTCATGGCCGACGCCAAGCCGATTCAGGACGATATTGCCAAGAAGCTTGGGCCGCATGCGGTCAAGCTGCTCCAACTCGTGCGCGACGTGAAGTAATTAGCTTCGTCTTTTGAAAACGGGCGGTGGCGTGAAAGCGCCGCCGCCTGTGGGTTGCGACGATCAATTTCGAGAAGGACCCTCGGTGAGCGTTTTTCTGGAAACCGTCCCGGCCAAGCTGCCGCTGGTGGTCGCGCGCCACCGTCACCTGAAATGGAAGGTGCTTGATCCGCTCGAACGCGTCCTGATGGTGATTTGCGGAATATCGATAAGCGGCTTTACATCCTCGGTCTTTCTCGACGTTCTCACGCGACAGCTCCATTACCCTTTTCTCTGGCTGCAATTGGTGACCACCGGCTTTTTCGGCTGGGGGATTTTCATCGGCATGGCCACGGCAACGCGCCGCATTGATCACCTCAATTTAGTTGAGATCACCAAGAGACTGCGTGGGCCGAAGCGGACCTTTATGGAGACATTCAATCGCCTCGTGATCCTTGTGGTCGGCTTGTGCATGTTCGTGTTCGGCATCCAAAACTTTTTCAATGATCTCGGTAGCTTTCGCGCGCCGTCACTTATTCCGCTCGGCGCCTATACGGCGAGTGTGCCGGTCGCCGGCGCGCTGATCGTGTTGTTCACCATCGAACAACTGATCAACGGCTGGCGTAATGGCTTCGAGGGTCCGGAAGATGCCGACGATTTTGCGGGGATCGTGAAATGAGTCACGGGGCAATCCTGCTGCTGATGACCCTCTTGTTCGTCGTCTTCGGCTATATGGGCGTACCCGTCGCCTTCGCGCTGATGGCGGGCGTGCTCACCGCCTGCATGCTCACCCCGATCAGCATGCAGTCGATGATCGGGCAGATGTTCCACGGCATCGACTCCGAGATTTTGCTGGCGGTGCCTTTCTTCCTGCTGGTCGGCGAGCTGATGACCTCGGCCAACGTCACCAACCGAATGATCGCTCTGGCGCAGACCATGGTCGGGCACATGCGCGGCGGGCTGGCGCAGGTAGTCACGCTGTTCAGCATGTTCTTTGCCGGTATTTCCGGCTCGTCGACGGCCGACGTCGCAGTGCTGAGCCGCACGGTCGCACCGGAGATGACGAGGGAGAGTTATGATCGCGCCTTCACCGCGGCCTTGATCGCCTGCGCTTCGACCATGGCGAATCTGATTCCGCCGAGCATCATGGCGGTGGTCTATGGCGCCACCGGCAACGTCTCGATCGGCGGGCTGTTTCTGGCCGGCATCGCACCCGGCTTCGTTGTGGGCATCGGGCTTATGATCTATTCGCATTTTTTCGGCCCGGTAGGCTTTAGGAAGCCGCGTGCGTCGCTATGCGACTTCGCTGCCGCGGCACGGGCCTCGGTGCTGCCGATGATGATCCCAGTCATCATCATGGGCGGCATTCTGACCGGCTGGTTCACTCCGACAGAAGCGGGAATGATCGCCTCCGTCTATATCTTGCTGGTAGTCGTGCCGCTGCTCAATCCGAGCCATATCCGGCATTTGCCGCGCGACTTCGTCTATACCGGCCTGCTCTATTCGATCCCGCTCGCGCTGGTCGCGGCGGCGTCAGCCTTCGGCTGGATGCTCGCATATTTGCGCGGGCCAGACATTGTCTCGGGCTGGATCGAAGTTGTGGCCGGCAACGACGGCCGCATCATCATGCTGCTGCTAGTATTACTGTTCATCGTGATCGGCGATTTCATGGACGCCGTTCCGGCGATCATCATTTTTATGCCGATCGTCATCAAGCTCAACGAGCTGGGCAATATTCAGCCGCTGCATATGGGGGTCGTTTTGATTACGACACTGGTGTTCGGGTTGATCACGCCACCTTATGGCTTATCGCTATTGGTGGCGTCGAAATTCGTCGGTGTGGGCTTCTCGAAGGCGATGTATGCAGCACTGCCGATTTATGTGGTATTTTTCGTCGCGATCGGCTTCACGGTGCTGTTTCCGGACATCGTGCTGTATTTGCCGAAGCTTTTGCTTCCGGAATCGGTTGGCTGTTTCAAGAGCCCGACCGGCGCGGGCTATATCTGCCCGCCGTAATCTATTTGGCGTGCGGCTCGATCAGCGCGATTGCGGTTGCCGAAGGGATCGTCGACGTGGCGCCGGTCGCAGCCCTCGATCGGCGCGTCCTCAGTCACACTTAGTCCGGCCGCTATTGGCTTCTCCACCATGCCGGCGAGATCGTCGACGATGAAAGCTGGATGCGCCTTGCGCGCGGTTCTTTTCGACGCCGAGACTCAAGCGTGACGCTTGGGAACCAGCAGCCGCCGCGCGTGATCAGTTGCGGCGGTTTGATCTTCTCAGGCTTAACCTTGGGTTTGGGCCAGCAGCTTCGCCAAATCTTCAATGCGATGACCTCCGGCATCGATGACAACCGCGAGATGGATGATCCGATGCCGGCCGGGGGCGGGTCCGGACGAGACGGTCGCGCAGCCTCGAAATCAAAGCTCTGAGGGACAAAGCCCTGCTGCGCTTGGTGCGGAAGATTCTCATCAAATTTTCGGGCCGCATTCATCCCGTTCCAGAAGAGCAGATTATGCGAATCGCGGGACCACCGCGCGGCGCGCGCCGGGATCTGTGGTTGAGAACTGTTTTCAAACGCGATGCCGCTGCGTGCCACGATTAAAATCCGGACGCGCGGATTGCACAGCGAGATTACGCTGAGCGGCTAACGTCGGGTACGCGGTTTGCTGCGCCGGTCCATTCTCCGAAGCGCTTTCTTTTCGCGGCAGGCCGCACACCGACAGCCGCCATCGGCCAGAAAGGACTTCAAATAGTCTCGGCCGTAGTCATAGGTAATTTCCTCATCGGGCTCGATTTGCCGTAACGCCACGATCACAATCCCGCCTTTGCGGCCCACCGGCTTAGCATTCGGCCGACAGGAGTGGTTGATATAGCGCGCCGCATTCCAACGCGGCGATCCGTCGATCACCCATTTTTTGTTGAGCGCAAACATGTATCTGGCGCCGCGTGCTTCGCGCCGGTCGGATTCTTCGGTGCTAATGCGGCGGCCACGATAGGCCGCGATGTAGGCGCCGCGCTTGATTGGCTTGGTCGCGAATAGACCAAGTCCGGTCACCGAGCGGCCAATCCGATAGCGCGAATGCATTTATTGGCCATTAGCCGGAAATTTGTGCGATGTCACTGCAGTTCCGATGGGTAGAATGGTTGCTGTAACCGATACCAATGTTCAATTTCCCAACAGATCGGCGATCACCGCCTGTGCTGCGTTGTGCCCCGGCGCGCCGGTCACGCCGCCGCCCGGATGCGCACCTGCGCCACACAAATAAAGTCCAGCGATCGGCATGCGGTAGGCGGCAAATCCATGCATCGGGCGTGCAGAAAACAGCTGATCGGGTGTCATAGCACCATGAAAGATATCGCCATTGGGCAAGCCAAAGATGCGCTCCAGATCCAACGGCGACAGGCTTTGTCTGGCGATCACGCTGGCCTTGAAACCTGGCGCATAGGCTTCGACGGTATCGAGCATCAAATCAGCCACCGCCTCACGATGCTCGTCCCAGCTCGAGCCGTCGGTAAATTGCGGGCTTACGTGCTGGCAGAACAGGGTCGCCACATGCGTGCCCGGCGGCGCCAAACTATCGTCCAGGGTCGAGGGAATCACCAGTTCAACAATCGGGCTGCGGCTCCAGCCATACTTGATGCAATCGCGATAGGCTTCATCCATATAGGAAAGGCTCGGGGCCATGATTATTCCGGCGGTGTGATGATCGCCGGCTTCAGGCAGCACGGTAAAATTTGGCAGCTTTGCAAGCGCCAGGTTCATGCGAAAGGTTCCGGAGCCGGCCTTCCATGCATTCATCCGTGCGGTCACAGCTGGCGCTACCGCTCCAGGCGGCAACAGACGTTGGAACAGATATTGTGGATTGACGTTCGCAATCACGGTACGCGATCGAACCGAGGTCCCGTCCTTGAGCACCACGCCTACAGCACGGTCCCTTTCAACGACGACTTCGCCGACCTCAGAGCCAACATCAATGCGAGCGCCAGATTTGGCCGCGACTCGCGCCATTGCCTGCGTGATCGCACCCATGCCGCCGATGGCGTAGCCCCACACGCCTGACTTACCGTTGAGTTCACCAAGGACGTGATGCAGCAGCATATAGGCCGAACCGGCCGTATAAGGACTGGCGAGGTTGCCGACCACCGCATCAAAACCGAGCACTGCCTTGATCGGGTCGGACTCGAACCAGCTATCGAGCAAATCGCCGGCTGACGCACGTAGAAGCTGGAAAGCTGCCCGAAGGCTCCTCCCTTGCCATAGCCTCTTGCCAATCGTGGCGAACTTTGAGAGTTCGCGCAGCGTCACTCTCAGATCGCCCGTGACTGGATTGGGCGGGGCGACAAGTGAGAGACCGCGCAATACTTGAATGACGCGCCGGATCTGCGCCTGATAGGCCGGATACCGGGCTGCATCCTTGGTGCTAAATTTTGCGACTTCGCGCTCAGTGCGACCGTCTCCAGTCAGCAGATAGCGTCCATCCGGCAGCGGCAGAAAGTTCTGCACGCGTCGCTCGATGATGCGCAGGCCCTGTTCGTACAATTTCAAGTCACGAATGATCTTGGGCTGCAATAGGCCCACAGTGTAAGCAGCGGTCGAGTTCCGAAAGCCGGGGTGAAATTCTTCCGTCACACAAGCGCCGCCGACCATGCCGCGCCGCTCGAAAACCCGAACGCGCAATCCCGCCATGCCCAGATAGGCGGCGCAGGTCAGGCCGTTATGGCCAGCACCGACTATGATGGCATCAATATCGGACAAGGCTTTGCCATTTATGATGTAGTCGGTGTCATACCGGGACGTTCCGAGCTCTGATCACAAACTCGAATCGGCGAGGCTGCTTCTCTGCCCGATTTGGGCAGAGCTCTATCATTTGATCGAGTCGGCGTCAGCGCATACACTCTCTAAGCCACCGCAGTACACAGGGGTTGGGAGGAGATCATGGCTAAGCGGAAAAAGCGAGCAAAGGCGCAACCGAGAAGGCGAGCAGCTGCGCAGAAGAACCTCGGCTGCACGGGCTAGAGCACGCAAGGCTTCCAAGTCCGGGCGAAGAGGAGGAACAAAACGGAGTGTTACCAGGGCTAGGCCCCACGAGAAAAAGTGAGCAGGAGCATGTCATGAGGAAAGTCATTCGAGGTTACGCTAAAGACAAAAATCTCAATCTCATTCTTATTGGCACGATCCCTGTCCCTCATAGCAAGGATAAACGCTCTCCGGCTGCTCGCCAGGATAAAAGATATTTGGTCAGACAAGGAGCAACGATCTTTAAGAACGAAACTATTCGTTAGTCGCCTTCTACAGACCGACTAGCTAGTGCTTTCACCGTTCCAGTTCAGGCGCGGACTAATAGGCGGTCTCGCTGCCGGAACGATCATTGGGTCGCGCCTTTTCCGCCGCAACGAGCTAGATTGGAAACGCGACGCAGCTTATCATTTGTCTGCACAAGCCGCCGCTGTCAAAGCGGCCGGGGAGCGAGGTGAGACGGCCGGTAGACTGGAAGAAAGCGTCACATTTCCGCCCCCACATGGGGATTCAATTTCCTATGGGGCCGGGCTGATGCTGCTGCGGCCGACTTATGTTAGGAGGCCGCCATGCCGACAATCGCTCTCGTCGACGACGACCGCAATATCCTGACCTCGATTTCGATCTCGCTCGAGGCCGAAGGCTATCGCATCACCACTTATACCGACGGCGCTTCAGCGCTCGACGGCTTTAAGACAGCGCCGCCCGACCTGGCCATTCTCGATATCAAAATGCCGCGCATGGACGGCATGGAGACGTTGCGCCGGCTGCGTCAGAAATCTGATCTGCCGGTAATTTTTCTCACCTCAAAGGATGAGGAGATCGACGAACTGTTCGGTCTCAAAATGGGCGCGGACGATTTCATCCGCAAACCATTTTCGCAGCGCCTGTTGGCCGAGCGCGTCAAAGCAGTGTTGCGCCGCTCCTCGCCGAAAGACGGCATGCCGAAGGAGACGGACAGCAAGGTGCTAGAGCGCGGACAGCTCCGCATAGACCCGGAACGCCACACCTGCACTTGGAAAAACGAGCCGGTAACACTCACCGTCACCGAATTTCTGATTCTGCAGGCGCTGGCGAGCCGCCCCGGCGTGGTGAAAAGCCGCAATGCGTTGATGGATGTGGCCTATGACGATCAGGTCTATGTGGATGACCGCACCATCGACAGCCACGTCAAGCGGCTGCGCAAAAAATTCAAAGCCAGCGATAACGAATTCGACATGATCGAAACGTTGTACGGCGTCGGCTACCGCTTCAAGGAATGATAAGCGGTTATTTCGAGTACGTGTCTCACTGGTCGGCCCGAACTTTGAGGAGACCTACCCGGAAAACCAGATCTTGTCTTTCCAGGGTGCCGCAAGTCCTGCCGAAGAGGCAAGCTCCCAGGCTCAAACGTTGACTAGTGGAAGACCAAGCTTGCCCGAAACGTTTAAAGGGACGTAGCTGCAATAGCCCAGCTCAAAAATGATGGGTGGAGTCCCTTCCGAAAATTCGATCCGTCTGGATTCGCAGCCTGAGCCAGAATCATCGCATCATCCGGGCCGATGTTTGCGATCCTGCACGGCGGCGAAGATCTGATGATGGGCGCGCCGTCGGAAGTGTCGCCGAGGCAGCTCCGTGAACTGCATATTCGAGTGGTGAAGCCGGGTTAAGCCGCACATCGTCCCGAGGCATTTATGAGTACACGCCCTAGTCAGGCCGCGGGGTGCGGTCACGATCACTCCGCCTTGATATTGGCTGCACGAATGACCTTGCCCCATTTCTCCGTTTCATCGGCGACGAACTTGGCGAAGTCGTCTGGAGAGCCTGCAAGCGCAGTGGCGCCCCACTCGGCGAGGCGGGCCTTCACCTGGGGATCCTCAAACGCCGCATTGACCGCCTTGTTGAGCTTCTCGACGATCTCGGGCGGCATGCCTTTCGGCGCCGCGATGCCGGTCCAGAAGCTCGCCTCAAAGCCTGGCACGAACTCGGCCACCATCGGGACGTCCGGCAACGCTGCCTGGCGGGTCTTAGTCGCGACCCCTAGCGCGCGCAGCTTACCGGCTCTGACGTGTTGGAGCGATGCCGACATGGTGTTGAACATGACCTGCACTTGTCCGCCCATTAGATCGACCATCGCGGGGCCGGCGCCGCGATAGGGCACGTGCACGAGGTCTATGCCGGCCATCATCTTGAACATCTCGCCGGTGAGCTGGTTGCCCGAGCCAATCCCGCCCGACCCCATGTTGACCTTGCCGGGATGGGCCTTGGCATAGGCGATGAGCTCCGGGATCGTGTTCACTGGCAACGAGGGACTGACCTCCAGCACGAAAGGGTCGAGCGCGATGCCGGCGACCGGTGTGCTGTCGCGGAGGAAGTTGAACTTGAGATCGTCGTAGAGCGTCGCGTTGCCGGCGTTGGCGAGACTGGCCGCCAGCAACGTGTAGCCGTCGGGTACTGCCTGCAGGACGGCCTCAGTGGCGATATTTGTGCCCGCACCCGGCCTGTTCTCGATGACGATTTGCTGGCCAAGCCGTTGCGACAGCGCCGGTTGCAGGAGGCGCGCCATGACGTCGGTCCCCCCGCCGGGTGCGAATCCAACGAGGAGCCGCACCGGGCGTGATGGGTACGCTTGCGCGCTCGCAATCCGTGACATCACCGAAAGTGCCGCAGCGCTAGCCGCCAGCCGAAGAAATTGCCGCCGTTGAAGGCTTTTCATTCCCTTCTCCCTAAAAGCGCTCGGCCCGATGCCTTACTCCCAGCACCGGGTGACGAGAAACTAACGCAACCGCATACGCCGTGAAAGAATTGTGCAGAGCGGCCCTCGAAATGGTTCTTAAGAATCATTATGCCAAAGGCCAATGGGAAGACGGAGCAAAACTTGCGCGGAAGCGTTTTATGGCGGTGCGCTCGGCCTCGATGTGACGCGCCGCCGCACCGGAGCGACTTTCTTGTCCTCCGGGGGCTATCACCACCACGTCGCCGTCAACGTCTGGCACAGCAATGGCGCGGGCATTCGCAACGGCAAGCGGACGGGTCTCGATTGGTTCACGATGCAAATCAATGATCAGCCGACCATAGACCGCGTGAAAAAGCGTCTCGACGCGGGCCGGCATAACGATCGACGCAATTCCGGGCGGCTTTGCCGCGACGGACCCTTGGGGCAGCTCTATCCATTTCACTATTGCGCCTTAAACGGCTCGCGCTCCCGGCGTTATCTTCCGCCTTGAGGCGCTGTATTGTTACCGGACCGCTGGAGGAATGCCCGTGGCAACAATTGGCGACGTTTCAATCATCAATTGGAATACGGCCGAAGCCAAACCGGTCGCATCTGGGCTTGAAAGGACGATCTGCAGCCAAGGTCTGTGTGGTTCGAAGACGCTGACGGTCTACCAGCGAACGGTGCTGGAAGGTCGCCAGTTCGACGTCCAGGCAGGCGACGACTACCACCTTGTCTACGTCATCGAGGCGCCGCAAGAAGGCATCATCAGCTTCAACGGGAAGTCGCACGCAGCCGAGGAAGGTGCCGGCGTGCTTCTCGCGCCAGGCGAATCGGCGCGATTTGAAGCGTCCCGGTCGAAGCTCGAGCTGCTTCACATGGTGACACCTAAGCCTCCTGTCGCTGTCGAAGAGGGATTGTCCGGTCGGCCGGGATATTTCTTCAATCGCAAGACGCTCCGCCCTCTCAGTGACGCCAGCGGAGGCCGCGTGCGTCGCTTCTGCGCCGAGTCTTCCGTTAGACTTCTCGATGGCAGCAGGCTCACGCCAACCAATGCCATTCAAGCTGGCGAGATGCGGTATCACGAGGGCGGATCGTCACCCTATCATCGCCACGTTGGCACCAGCGCCAACCCCGACGGCGCCTCCCACTGCTACATCACGTTCAAGGGCCGTGGCGTAGTCCAAGTCGGGGATAGGACCCAGGAACTCCAACCCGGCACGCTCGTGTATTTCCCCCCAGGCGTACCGCATCGGCTTCGTGCCCAGGGCGGCCCTCTCGACTACTTCGAGATCCAGGCTTGGCGGAGCTTCAAGACCGATGTGCTCAGCGAGGAGCCGCTGGGACTCAAGTGGTACTACGACCCCGTCACACCGGGTGCCGCGCGGGTGGAGTGGGACCAGAGCTAACGAAACGCTCGAAATTTCGGGCCAAGAATTGCTTTCCTCACGACTAGTCCTCCCTGCGATGAAACGGGGTGAGCCAGGCCTGCACTAGGGCCAAAGCTCTTTGGTTGCCAGTTTGGCGCCTTCCGATAACGCTTCAAGTTTCGCCCAAGCAATTTGCGGATGGACGCGCCCGCCAAGGCCGCAGTCAGTTCCGGCAATAACGTTCTCGCGGCCGATTGTCTTAGCAAAGCGGGCAATGCGGTCGGCAACAAGCTCGGGGTGTTCAAGCACATTGGTTACGTGACTAACGACGCCGGGAATTAGGACTTTGCCTTCAGGCAGCTTCGTTGTTCTCCAGATTTTCCACTCGTGCTCATGGCGCAC
>Ga0335081_10012369_pt1 | contig 13832 bp, 7 predicted proteins | sample Lox_Sample_35_FD_206713 | JGI IMG/M metagenome (GOLD analysis project Ga0335081, IMG submission 206713) | Soil microbial communities from Loxahatchee National Wildlife Refuge, Florida, United States - Lox_Sample_3.5 | ecosystem: Environmental > Terrestrial > Soil > Wetlands | place: USA: Florida... | reverse complement strand
TCCCCAGCAGCTCGTGACCCTGCTGGGTCAGGATGGACTCGGGGTGGAACTGCACGCCCTCCACGGGCAGCCTGCGGTGCCGAACGCCCATGATCTCCCCGTCGTCGGTCCAGGCGGTCACTTCCAAGGCATCCGGCAAGGACTCGCGCTCGATCACCAGAGAATGGTAGCGCGTCGCCTCGAAGGGCTCCTGCAGCCCGCTGAAGACGCCCTTGCGCTCGTGGTGGATCAGGGACACCTTGCCGTGCATGACCTGCTTGGCATGCACGATCTTGCCCCCGAACGCCTGCCCGATGCTCTGATGCCCCAGGCATACGCCCAGAATCGGGATCTCGCCCGCGAAGCGCTGCACCAGCGGAACCGAGATGCCGGCTTCGTCCGGCGTGCAAGGTCCGGGCGAGATCACGATGTGCGCAGGGCGCATCTCGGCGATCTCCTCGAGCGACACCTCGTCGTTGCGGTACACCACCACCTCCTGGCTCAACTCGCCGAAGTATTGCACCAGGTTGTACGTAAAGGAATCGTAGTTGTCGATCATCAGCAACATAGGTACTCCAGCCATCTGATCCTCCACCTGGCTTCTCGACGGAAGCCGCCCGAGCGTCCAGGTTGGTGCTTGCATTGGGATTGCGCCCGACCCAGCGCTCGCGCCCCAGGCCGGCGCTCAGAAGCCGCGACCGGCTAAACGGAGGAGGTCAGCGCCATCGCCACACGCACGAACGCGCCGGTTCGTCGAGGGCGATCGAAGGGAAGGAGGATGGCATCTAGGGAGACCTTCTGGCGTCGGTGGAGATCTTAACCAGTCTCGGCCATCGATACAACCGCCCGCCGAGCCCGAAGACCGCCTGGGGGAGTACCCGTCCCGCTGCGATGCATTGTCAAGCGCCGGGCGGGCCAGCCAGACCCTCTGCGACACAGGCGGGCTCGACCCGAGCTACTCGCCGGACCCTTTGCGGTGCCTGGCAGGCAGACGGCCCAGCGTGCGCCAAACGAGCGGCCGAATCTCCCAGCGCTGCTCGAACAGCAGGTACAAGACGGGCAGGACGATCAACGTCAGGATGGTCGCACTGATCAGCCCGCCGATCACCACGAGCGCCAGCGGGCGTTGCGTTTCGGCACCGATGCTGGTCGAAAGCGCCATCGGCAGCAGGCCCAGCATCGCCAGCAGCGCGGTCATCAGCACCGTACGCAGGCGCACCTGCGCCCCGTCGATGACCGCTTGCAGCGCGGAGAGTCCCTGCGCGCGCAGCTGATTGAAGTACGTCACCATGACCACCCCGTTGAGCACGGCCTGCCCGAACAGGGCAATGAACCCGATGGCGGCCGAGACCGAGAGCGGGGTGCCCGTGGCATACAACGCGAGGATGCCCCCGATCAGCGCGAACGGAATGTTGAGCACGATGAGCAACGCGTTGCGCAGCGATTTGAAAGCGTCGAACAGCAGCAGGAAGATGAGCAGGATGCTGATGGGCACGATGATCGCCAGCCGCGCCATCGCCCGCTGTTGGTTCTCGAACTCTCCCGACCAGGCGATCGTGTAACCCTCCGGCAGGTGGATCCGATCGGCGACGCGCGCCTGCATGTCCGCCACCACGCTGCCCATGTCGCGGTCCTTGATGAACACACCGATGGACAGCACGCGGCGGCCGTTCTCCCGGCTGATGTTCATGGCGCCACTGGCCGTCCTGAACGTCGCCACCTGAGACAGCGGAATGAACTGGCCGTCGGGCGTGCCCACCGGGATGTCCGGCATGCGATCCAGCGCGCGCTCGGCATCCGGGAGGCGCACGACCACCCCGAAGCGCCGCTCGCCCTCCCAAATCTGCGTGGCGGCACGCCCTCCCAGCGCAGTCTCGATGACATCGTCGATGTCGGCTACGTTCAGCCCATAGCGTGCGGCGCGGCCGCGGTCGATATCGATCATCACCTGCGGCAGCTCGCCCTCGCGGTCGATGAAGGCGCGCACCACGCCCGGCACGTCGTGGATCGCTTCCAGCGTCTTTCTGCCTTGATCCTTCAGCACGGCGAGGTCGTCGCCGACCACTTTGACCACGATCTGCCCGTCGATCTGCGAGATGCTCTCGAGCACGTTGTCTCGGATCGGCTGGGAGAAGCTGGTGTCGAGCCCCGGTAAATTCTGGTCGAGCAGGCGATCCATCTGGTCCAGCAGCTGCCGCTTGGTCACGCCTTCGCGCCACTGCGCCTCCGGCTTCAGGTCCACCAGCAGCTCGGCCATGCTCAGCAGCTTGGGGTCGGTGCCGTCCTCGGGCCGGCCGGCCTTGGAAATGACCGTATTGACCTCGGGAATCGTGCGCAGGAGCGCGCGTACCTTGGCGAGCAGCGTCTGCACTTCGGACACGGACACGCTCGGCGGCATCGGCAGATTGATCCAGATCGAGCCCTCGTTGAGTTCCGGCAGGAACTCGCTGCCCAGCCGCGGCACCAGGGCCAGGCTGGCCGCCAGCGCCACGCCTGCCGCCGCCAGCACCAGCGCCTTGTGCGACAGTGCCCATCCGAGAAGCGGTGCATACGCGGCCTTGCTACGCCGGACTAGCGCGTTGTCCTCCTCCGGCAGCTTCTTGCGCAGCAGGATGAGGCACAGCAGCGGCACGAGCGTCAGGGACACGACGAGCGAACCGACCAGCGCCGAGGTCACCGACCATGCCATGGGAGCGAAGATCCGCCCCTCATGGCGCTGCAAGGTGAAGATCGGGATGTGGGCGGCGATGATGATGAGCATCGAGAACAGCGTCGGGCGCCCGACCTCCACCGCGGCATCGAGAACGCGGCTCAGACGGCGCTCGCGGTCCAGCTCGCCGTGCGCGGCCGACAGCTTGCGGAAGATATTCTCGACGACGATCACCGCACCGTCGACGATGATGCCGAAGTCCATCGCCCCCAGTGAGAGCAGGTTCGCAGGGATGCCCACCCAGGACAAGCCGAGGAATGTCGCCAGGAGCGACAGCGGGATGACCAGTGCTACGATCGCCGCGGCACGAAGGTTGCCGAGGAACAGCAGCAGCACGAGCGTGACCAGTGTGGCACCCTCAGCGAGGTTGGTGAAGACCGTGTGCAGGGTCTTCTCGATCAGCCACGTGCGATCGTAGAAGGGAACGATTCGCACCCCTCTGGGCAGCACATGTCGATTCAGGTGCTCGATCTTTTGCTTGAGAGCCTCGAGCACACGCGAAGGGTTCTCGCCTTGACGCATCAGCACCACCCCGGTCACCACATCGGCGGCGCCGTCCTGGCCGACGAGTCCCTGCCGGGGTACTGCGCCGACGTTGACCTGTGCGATGTGCTTGACCATGACAGGCGTGCCGCTGCGCGCAGCCACCACGACGTCGCCGATGTCTGCGCTGCTGCGGAACATGCCGATGCCGCGGATCAAGAACTGCTGGCGGCCCTGCTCGACATAGCTGCCCCCCGCATTGGCGTTGGCGTTGGCGAGCGCCTGGAACAGCTGCTGCAGGGTCACGCGGTAGAGCTTCATCCGTGCGAGATCGGGATTGACCTCGTACTGTTTGATCAGGCCACCCATGGTGACGATGTCGGCCACGCCGGGCACCTGCTTCAGCTCACGCTCCACGGTCCAGTCCTCGATCGTGCGCAGCTGCATGGGACTCAAGTTGTCTCCGCGCAAACGGTAGCGGTAGACCTCCCCGATGGCAGTCGACAGCGGAGCGAGCGAAGGGGTGATGCCGTTCGGCAAGTCGGCATCGCGCAGGCGCTCTTCCACCCGCTGGCGCGCAAAGTACGGTGTCGCGCGGTCGTCGAACGTCAGGATGAGGTAGGACAGGCCGAACTGAGTATGCGAGAACATGCGGACGGCATTGGGGAGGCCGGCGAGCGCAACCTCGAGCGGAATGGTCACCTGCTTCTCGACCTCTTCGGCCGCCCGGCCGGGATACAGCGTGATCACGGTGACCTGGGTGTCGGAGACGTCCGGGAAGGCCTCGATCGGCAACTGGTGGAAGGCAGCCAGACCGCCCGCGACGAACAAGGTCGTGCCGAGCAGCACGAACAGCGGTTGGCGCAGACAGAACGAGACGATTGCCCGGATCACGCGCGGCCCCCCGGTCGGCAATCCACTGGCGCGCCGGATCAGCCGCCGCTCTGTGCGCCGAGCATCTGCTGCAGCAGGAGCCCGCCAGCCGTGACGACGCGCTGGCCTGGCTTCAGACCGGAGCCAACCGCGACCCGGCCGCCCACCTCGCCCGTACGGTTCACCTCGGTACGCGTGTAGTGCCCTTTGCCATCATCGACGAACACGAAGTGCCGATCGCCGACGAGGAACACGGCTTGCGCTGGGACCAGTACGCCGCCGCGCGCCTCCTCGGTGATCTCGCCGGTGACGAACATCTCGGCCTTCAGCGCACGGTCCCGGTTGGGTACCGACGCGCGCACTTTGATCATGCGCGTGTTGGGGTCCACGTAGTCGGAGACCGCCTCGATTCTCCCGTTGAACGCGCGGTCGGAATAGACCGGCGTGCGCAGCCTCACGGCCAGGCCCGCGCGCAGGAACGCCAGATCGCGCTCCGTCGCATCGAGCTGTACCCACAGCAGCGCCGGGTCCGTGATGACGAACAGCGGCGGAGCGTTGGAGGTGAGCTGATCGGGCCGCACCTCCTGGCCCGGATTGATATTCTTCTCCACCACGATGCCGGCCAGCGGCGCCTGCAACGGGTAGAGCTGGTCGACGCTGTCGCCGCCCCCGTACAGCTTCTTGCGCGCCTTCACGCGTTCGAGCTCCACGCGCGCCCGCTCGAAGTCTGCCTCCGCTGCGTGCAGGTCCTTTTCGGCTGCCACGCCGTGAGCGGCTAAGTCGCGCAGTCGTTCGAGATTCTTCTGGGCGACCGCGAAGTCGGCGGCCGAGCGGCTGGCCTCGGCCTGAGTCTGGCCGAAATCGGGAGACGCAACGCTCGCCAGCAGCTGGCCCGCAGCAACGCGCTCGCCGACCTTGACGCGGATCGACTGGACGCTCCCGGAGAACGCCGAGAACACGCGCACCGTACGGTCCTCGTCCCATACCAACCGCCCCGTGAGCGTGTGCACGATGGGCTGCGTCGGCTGCACCGCCTCGGTGGAAAACGCCGCGAGCTGCGGGCTGCCGTCGGGAAAGGAAAGGCTGCTGCCGTTGACTGCGGGCGTCTGCGCTGCGGCCTCGCGGGTCTTTTCTCCGCACCCCGAAACGAGCGCGGCCATCGCGATGCCGATGCCCACCGCCCTGAGATAGCCTGCCGCCTCTAGCGTCCGCATTCTCGCCCGTAGTTCACAGCGGCGTCGCGCCAGCCCCGATTGCGGCCCGCCAGGCGGCCAGCGCCTTCGCGTAGTCGGCCTGCGCCGAAGCCGCATCCAGGCGAGTCGCGTACCAAGTGCGGCGCGCGTCGAGCAGATCGGTTACACCCACCGCGCCACGCTTGTACGCGTACTCCGCGGCATCGGCCGCGCGCTGCGCCTCTTTGAGCAACGCGTCGGTATAGCGCTGCACGCGGTCCTGCGCAGACTCGAGGTCCGCTCGGGTGCGCGCAATGTCCGCGCGCGCGAGCGCCCGGGTCCGCTCCATTTCCTCCTCGGCAGAGTTCACCGACACCTCCGCCCGCTTGATCTCACCGTCGAAGTTGTAGAACAGAAACAGCGGCACGCTCACGCTCACGCCGAACGTATTGTTGGTGATCTGGGTCGGGAAGTGGTCGTACTGGACTCCGACGGTGACGTCATGCACGCGGGCGGCACGCGCCAGATCGCGATTCTTTCTCGCCGCCTCCAGGCGCTGGCGTGCCGCCTGCACGTCGGAGCGCTGATCGACGATGTCGTCGATGCTCTTCGGCGGCGGCACGGACACCAAGGCCGGCCATTCGCCCTCCGCGTGGATGCGCGCGGCGCTCTTCTCGAGCCCGAGGAAATATGCCAGCATCACCTGCGTCTTCTCGCGGTCGGCCCGGGCCTGGCGCACGTCGTTCTCCGCACGCAGCGCGTCCACCTTCAAGCGCGAGAGGTCGGAAGCGGCGATGTCGCCGGACCGCAGCCGCAACTGCGCCGCATCGACGCTGCGGCGAAACAACTCCAGAGTGTCCTGGCTGACGCGTGCACGCTCCTGGGCGAGCAGCAGGTCGTAGAATGCCCCGCGCATGGCCAGGGTCTGTTGCCGCACCGTGTCCTGCAAGTCGTCGCGGGCTGCCTCGAGATTGCTCTGCGCCGCCTCCGTGCGCAGCTGGCGCTTGTTGCCACGCTCGAAGAGCTGGCTGAACTGCACCCCGGTATCGATCGGTTTGTTCGGGAAGCCGGATGCCGCGCTCCAGTTGGCAGCGCTCAGCGCCGAAGCGCTGGCCGACAGCGTCGGGTTGGGGAACTGAGCGGCGGTAATGCGATCCGCCTCCGCGATTTCGATGGCGCGCTTTCCGGCGAGCAGCTCGCGGCTACGGTCGCGAAACAGCGCCTCGGCCGCCTCCAGCGTCAGGTGCTCGGGATCGGCTGCGGCCGGTATCGCCGACGGCTCGGCTGAGTTCGCGGATTGCATCGAACCCGGCACGAGGGCCAGCACGAGCCAAAACAGAAGCGGCCTGCGCATGATTGGATTAAACCGTGTTCTCGGTCGCGACGAGGACCCAGGAGGTCAAGACAGGAGGGTACGGAGGGACCCTTACAGAACTCTGACATCGGCCCTCCGGCTCACGCCGGCCTTCGCCGATGACGCCCTCGGCGAAGGCCGCGGACCGATGCAATCCATGCACGAAGCTTCCAGCCGCAGCCAGCCGGACTCAGCTCGCCGGCAAGTCTCCCAGCCGCTCCGGCCGATCCTCGGCCAAGCGGGACGATCGATGAGGGCGCGAGAGCGCGCTCTCTTCCGCGAACAGCGGGAACAGCAGCGGGAGCAGGACCAGGGTGAAAAGGGTAGCGGAAACGATCCCGCCCACGATGACGACCGCGAACGGGCGCTGCGTTTCGGAGCCGATCGCGTGCGACAATGCAGCGGGCAGCAGCCCCAGGCCGGCCATCAGCGCGGTCATCAGTATGGGACGCAAACGCGCGACAGCGCCGTGGAGAACGCTCTCGTCCATGCCGCGGCCGTGGCGCAAGTTCTCGATGAACTGCTCCACCATGATCACTCCGTTCTGCACGCAGATTCCGGCCACCGCGATGAATCCGACCGCGGCGGAGACCGACAAGTGCAGCCCCGCCACAGCTAAGCCGGCGAGCCCTCCGATCAACGTCAGCGGCACCATGAGAAGCACTAGCAGCGCCTTGCGCATCGAGCGGAAGGCCCAAAACAGCAGGACGAAGATCAGCAAGGCCGATAACGGGATGATGATTTTCAAGCGGGCGAGCGCCCGCTGCTGATTCTCGAACTGCCCGCCCCACGTCAGGTAATAGCCCGGCGGCAGGCGTACCTGGCTGGCAACCGCGCTCATCGCCTCGGCGACAAAGCCGCCTTGGTCGCGCCCCAGGATATTGGTCTTGATCGCCGCGATGCGTCCACCGGCCTCGCGCGTGATGCGGGCCGCGCCCTGACGCGTCTCGATCCGCGCCACCTCGCCGAGCGGAATGGTCCCCTGCCCGCCGGGGAGCGCGATCGGGAGCTCCGGCACGTCGTCCACCGCATCGCGGAACGGCTCGTCCGCCCGAAGCGTGACGTCGAAGCGCCGATCCCCTTCGTAGAATGCGCCCACGGCCATACCGCCGAACGCGATCTGCACAGCGTTATTCGCGTCGGCTACGTTGATCCCATACCGCGCGAGACGGTCGCGGTCGAGCTTGATCTGAAGCTCGGTCTGTCCGCCGATCCTGAGCGCGCCGACATCGGCCGCTCCCCGGATCCCCGACAGCACCTGCACCACCTCGGACGCCTTTGTCTCCAGGATATCGAGGTCGGGCCCGAAGATCTTGACGGCGATCTCGCCCTGCACGCCAGACAGCGCCTCCTCCACGTTGTCCTCGATGACCTGAGAGAAGTTTGTCGGCACACCCGGGATGGCGCGGATCCTCCGTGTCATGTCCTCGATCATCGCTTCCTTGTCCGGGAAACGCCAAGTGCGGCGGGGCTGAAGATCGGCCATGATCTCGATGTTGTTGGGGCCTTTCGCATCCGTACCGTCGTCGGGCCGCCCCACCTGGGTGACGACGTTGCCGACTTCGGGATAGCTCCTAAGGATTGCCCGCACCTGCCGCTCCACGCTCTTGGTCGCAGCCAGGTCCGTCGCGGTCGCGAGCCGGATGGTGAGCCAGATGTTGCCCTCGTCCAGCTTGGGAAGGAACTCACTGCCCAGCAGCGGAGCGGCGGCCAAGGTCCCAGCGAGCAAGACCAGCGACGTGCCCACGATCATCGTCCTGCGGCGTGCCGCCCGGATCAGCACGCTTCGGTAGCGGCGCCGCGCCAGATCCATCCATCCGGAATGCTTCTCGGCCAGGCCATCGCCGCCGACCGCGTAGCTCAGTAGCGCCGGAACGAGGGTCAACGTGAGCAGGATCGCGCCCAACAACGCGAAGCTCAACGTGAACGCCATCGGCGAGAAGATCCGGCCCTCGACGCGTTGAAACGTGAAGATGGGCAAGAAGGCCAGAATGATGATGGCCTTGGAGAACAGGATCGGATGGCCCATCTGCACGCACGTGCCCTTCAACAGCTGCAGGCGCCAGGCGATGGTGTGGGATTGCGGGTTGGCATCTTGCTGCGCCAGAGCCAGGCGCACCATGAGCGCCTCGACCACCACCACTGCGCTGTCGACGATGATCCCGAAGTCGATCGAGCCGAGGGAGATGAGATTGGCGGCCACTCCGCGAGAATCCATGACGAGGAAAGCGAACAACAAAGCGAGCGGCAGCACGATCGCGATGATGGCCGCGGCACGCCAGTTGCGCAGGAACAGGAACAGGACGCCGACCACCAGCGCGGCTCCCACCGCGAGATTCTCGGTGACCGTTCGCACCGTGTGCCTCACCAGCTCGGTGCGCTGATAGTAGGAGAGGAGGCGTACGCCCGGCGTCAGCCTGGGACCTAGGCGTTCGACTGCATCTTCGACGGAGGCAACCACGCGCGATGCGTTCTGCCCCTTGGTCATCAGCACGATGCCCTCCACCACATCGTCGCGATCGTTGAACGCAACGATGCCCGACCGTGGATGCTCGCCCACGGCCACCTGGGCCACGTCGCCTACCAGGATGGGGTTGCCGGAGCGCGACGCGACGACAGTGCGGGCAACATCGTCGATGGTATTGAATAGGCCGATGCTACGCACCATGAGCGCCTCGTCCCCGCGCCGCAGGATTCCACCGCCGACGTTGCCGCTGTTGGCGCCTAGCGCCTGCCCCACCTGGTCTATGGTCAGCCCATACTTGCGCAGCAGGAACGGGTTGATCCGAACCTGATATTCCTTGACGCTGCCGCCGAAACCCACCACGTCGGCCACACCGGGAACCTGGCGCAGCGCTGGGCTGACCACCCAATCCTGCAGCGCCCGCACCTCATACAGAGGCATGCCTGGGGGCGCATCGATCACGTAACGGTAGATCTCGCCGACGCCGTTGGATAGCGGCGCGAGCCCCGGTTGGAGGCCGTTCGGCAGCGTCACGTCCTGAAGCTTCTCCAGTACCTGCTGACGTGCAAAGTAGTCGTTGGTGCCGTCGGCGAAAGTCAGCGTAACGACCGACAGCCCGGTCATGGACACCGAGCGCAGCTGCGTCATGCGCGGCACGCCGCTCAGCCCTCGTTCGATGGGTATCGTGACCGCCCGCTCCACCTCCTCGGGGGCCTGCCCGGGCACCAGGGTGATGACCTGCACCTGGACGTCCTGGACGTCCGGGAAAGCCTCGACCGGCAGCTCGCGCCACGCAACCCAGCCGCCGACCGCGAGCACGACCGCGCCGCCTAGGACGAACACTCGCTGTTGGATCGCGAACCCGACGAGCCGGTCCAGCACGTCAGCTCCCCGCGTGCAGTTCCGAGTTGAGCAGCAACGCGCCGCTCACCACCACCTTGTCACCCGATGCGAGACCCGCCTGCACGAAGCTGTCTGTGTGGCCCTGCAGGCCGAGGCTCACGCGGCGCCGCTCGAGAACCCCGGGCGCCGTCTCCACGAACACGAACGTCATTACGCCCTGCGTCACCACGGCGGAGTTCGGGATGCGAATCTGCTGCTTGCCGCTGGCCGCAAGCGGTGCCACCCGAGCGTACATCTCGGGGCGCAGCAGCCCGTCCGGGTTGGCGACCGTACAGCGTGCCTGGATACGGCGTGTGGCCGGATCCAACACACGACCGACGTGGGCCACTTGACCGCGGAACTGCTTCCCCGGGAAAGCGTCGACCTCGACTACGACCGACTGGCCTGAGTGGACCTTATCCAGATCTTTCTCCGGCAGATCGACCATGACCCAGACACGAGATAGGTCGGAGATGACGAATAGCGGGTTGGCGGCGTCGGGCCGCACCTCGCTGCCGGGGTTGATCTGACGATCCAACACCATGCCCGCGATCGGCGCGCGCAGCGCAAAGCGACCGTCCTCTCCCATGCCCGCATGCGCCAGGTTGCGCACGCGAGCGCGCGTGCGCTCGAGCTCGACCTCCGCCTCTCGGTAATCGGTTTGCGCCGCTTCGTAGTCCTTGCGCGCCAGCACCTCGCCTGCATACAGGTCCTTGGCACGGTCTAGGGCCAATCTCTTCTGCGCAAGGTCCAGCTCGGCTTTACGCGCATCGGCGACGGCCGACGCGAAATCCGGCGCATCCAACCACGCGAGCGGCTGGCCCTGGCTCACGCGTATCCCAGCCTGTGCCTCGATCTGCGTGACTCGCCCGGCGATCGGCGAGAAGACGCGAACGGTATGATCCTCGTCATAGGCGACACGAGCATTCAAGGGATCGAGCAGAGCCTGCGGGTACTCGGCAACCGGCTCGATCTTGAGAAAGCTCAGCTGCGCAGCTCCCGGTTCATAGCGCACGACGTTCGCCGTTGTCGGCTCCGCCGCGTGCTCCTGCTTCTGTTCGCCGCGAGCCGGCGCAACGGCTCTGAGCAAGCCGTAGCCGGCGCCAGCCGCAGCACCGAACAGAAGCAGCAGCAGGACCCCGCGGTTCGCGTCCATCAGCGGCCTCCGCTATCGGTCGCTCCTGCGTGCACCGGCACGCCTGCGAGAGCAGGCAGCCGAATGCATAGCGAGATGCGACGTTCCGGTCTTGGTTTCATCTACTGCTGACGCGCGCGCACTGAGCTCGGAGGAGTAGCGAGCCGAGTTCGCGCTGGCGTGACCCCGCGGCTCAACCTCGATGCCCCACCACGATCACTCCGGCGAGCCGGTCGAGCGTCCTCGATCCACATTACCGAGGCAGTCGCAGCTTAGCCGAGACATGCTGTCGGTTGCCTGACGCAGCATCAGGAATATGCTGCACTGGGTTTTCTCGACGCCGTTGCTACGCGCATCGTCAGCAAACTGACAGCCTCATCCCTGTATCCTGCCGCCACTCCTGAGCGACGCTGCGACGCCAGCGCAGTCGCGGTGGTGAGCGATGCGGCTGACGCTGCAACGGATTAAACTGGACGTCACACAGATCGGGTACGTCAACGCACACCGCGCCGATACGTCGATGGGCGCCACAACCGACACGGTCGCGCTCGACTCGACTGTCTGGAACGGACGCACTCAGGGGCCTGGTAAGCTCCCCCAGAACCGTGCGCGGCTATCGGATGGGGCTGGCGGACGCGATCGAGCCTGCGGCGACCGTGCTCGCCATGACAACAGGGTAAGAGCGCCGCTGTACGATTCCTTCGCCTTCGGCGGGGTCAACGCGTGCCGGATCTCCGGCAAGTACCGGCACGCCCGCTGACTCCGGTCCGGCCGCCGCGCCAGCACTCACGCGGAATTCCCCTCGCTGCGATGCGCATCCTGGTGGTGGAAGACGATCCGATGGTCGCGGACGGTCTGAAGCTCGGACTGGAACGCGCAGGCTTCGCGGTGGACGCTTTGCCGTCGGCCGAGAAGGCGGAGGCGGCGCTGCGCGGCGAATCCTTCGACCTCGCAATCGTGGATCTGGGGCTGCCGGGCGCCGACGGTAAGGAGTTGGTGCGCCGGTTGCGGCGTCGGGGCGAGCCGCTGCCGCTGCTGATCCTCACAGCGCGCGACACTCTGGAGGACCGCGTGACCGGGCTGGAGTTGGGCGCCGACGATTTCATGGTCAAGCCGTTCCAGCTGCCGGAGCTGGTCGCGAGAGTACGTGCACTGATCCGGCGCTCTCGATCGGTGCTCAGCTCGGAGATCGACCACGGGCCGCTCAAGATGGACCTCTCCCGTCGCAGCGCGTCGCTGGCGGGCCAACCCATCGAGTTGACGGGGCGGGAGTGGTCGATCCTGGAGTGCCTGCTCCTGCATGCGCCCAAAGTGGTGAGCAAGGAGAGGCTTCTGCAAAGCATCAGCGGGTGGGACAGCGAACTCACCCAGAACGCCATCGAGGTCTATGTCTCGCGTCTTCGCTACAAGCTCGAACCCGGCGGGATCCGCATCCGCACCGTCCGCGGCATCGGCTACCGGCTCGACGAACCAGGTAACCAGGCCGGATAGCGTGCGCAGGCGCTTGCTGCGCCTGCTGCTCGTCCCGCTGGTGGCCTTGCTGGTCGTGAGCATCGGGAGCGACTACCACACGGCGGTGGAGCCCGCGCGCACCGCCTACGACCAGGCACTGGCCGACGCTGCGGTGGCAGTCGCGGCCCATGTACGCGTCGCACAGGGACGAATCGAGCTGGACCTGCCGCCGCAGGCGATCGCCGTGCTGCGCACGGACCGCTACGACCAGATCTACTACCGCGTGGCCGACCCCGCAGGGACGTTCCTAGCGGGCGATATGGCGCTGCCGCCGGTGAGCGTGGTGCCGGACCAGAACCCCGTTTTCGTCGACACACACTACGAGGGACAGCCGGTGCGCATGGTGGTCTACCGCGCTCCCACGCCGATAGGCGAGGTGACCATCCAGGTCGCCGAGACGACGGTCAAGCGCGAGCGGCTCACGAAGCGCATCGTCGCGGCGCTGATCATGCCCAACGTCATCCTGATCTCGGCCACGTTGCTGCTGGTCTATTTCGGCGTGCGCTTCGGGCTCGCGCCGCTCGCGCGCCTGCGCGCGCAGATCGAATCCCGCTCGCCCAAGGACTTGAGCCCCCTGCAGCAGGTCGGCGTGCCGGAAGAGGTGCGGCCGCTGGTGCGCTCGCTGAACCGGCTCCTCAGCCTGGTGCGCGAATCGTCCGATGCGCAACATCGCTTCCTCGCCGACGCCGCCCACCAGCTGCGCACGCCGCTGGCCGGGCTGCAGACCCAAGTCGACCTGATCCCGCTGGAGCGAGTGCCAGACGAGGTGCGAGGCCAGCTTCGCCTCTTGCAGGAGGCTACCCGCCGGCTGGCACATCTATCGAGCCAACTGCTGGCCCTGGCCCGTGCCGAGCCATCTGCCAACCTCGTGCAGGGGATGCAGCCGCTCGACCTGCGCGACATCGTCGAGGATTCCGCCTCACGCCACCTCGACCAGGCGCTCGCCAACGACCTGGATATCGGCTTCGAGGCGGGATCCGCGTCGATCGACGGATCGGAATGGCTGCTGCGCGAGATGGCGGACAACTTGATCGACAACGCACTCACGTACACGCCCCGCGGCGGCCGGATCACCGTTCGCTCCGGAATCGACGGCGACATGGCGTTCCTCGAGGTGCAGGACGACGGCCCCGGGATCGCTCCATCGGAGCGGCAGAAGGTGTTCAGCCGCTTCTATCGAATCCCGGGTTCGCCGGGAGCGGGCTGCGGTCTGGGGCTCGCCATCGTGAAGGAGATCGCCGAGCTGCACGGGGGGCAGGCCGAGATCC
>Ga0335081_10012368_pt1 | contig 13833 bp, 12 predicted proteins | sample Lox_Sample_35_FD_206713 | JGI IMG/M metagenome (GOLD analysis project Ga0335081, IMG submission 206713) | Soil microbial communities from Loxahatchee National Wildlife Refuge, Florida, United States - Lox_Sample_3.5 | ecosystem: Environmental > Terrestrial > Soil > Wetlands | place: USA... | reverse complement strand
GCGGTCCTCCGGATAAAGCCGGCGCTTGTCGAGCCGCACATATTTGCGGTCTTTGAGCACCTGCAGGATCGACGCGTAGGTCGAAGGCCGGCCGATGCCGAGCTCTTCCATGCGCTTGACCAGGGAAGCTTCCGAATAGCGCGGCGGCGGCTCGGTAAAATGCTGATCCGCCTTGATCTCGCGCTTGGTCAGCCGCTCGCCGGCGCTCATTTGCGGCAGCCGGCGCGACTCCTCGTCGTCGGGATCTTCGTCCTGGCCTTCCTGATAAAGCGCGAAGAAGCCGTCGAAATTCACCACCGTGCCGGTGGCGCGCAGTTCGAGGAGGCGGGCGGCAACCTTCGCCGTGATGTCGACCGTGGTGCGCTCGAGTTCGGCGGATTCCATCTGGCTCGCCATGGTGCGCAGCCAGATGAGCTCGTAGAGCCTGGCCTGGTCGGCATCCAGATAACTCTTGGTCCCGCTCGGCCGGCGGGAAAGATCGGTGGGACGGATCGCCTCGTGGGCTTCCTGGGCGTTCTTCGCCTTGGTCTCGTAACGGCGCGGCGCGGACGGCACGTAGCGCGCGCCGTAGTCGGCCTCGATGACGCGGCGCGTGGCGACGATCGCCTCGTCGGCGATCTGCACGCCGTCGGTGCGCATGTAGGTGATCAGGCCGACGGTCTCGCCGCCGATGTCGACGCCTTCATAGAGCCGCTGCGCCACGCGCATGGTGTGGGCCGGAGCAAAGCCGAGCTTGCGGCTCGCTTCCTGCTGCAGGGTCGAGGTGGTGAACGGCGGCGGCGGATGACGCTTGACCGGCTTGGAGGCGACCGACGCCACGGTAAATGTCGCGGTTTCGAGCGCATCCTTGAACGCCTGCGCTTCGGCGCCCGAGCCGATGTCGAGCCGCTGCAGTTTTTTGCCGTCGGCGCCGACGAGCCGTGCTTCAAAGGTCTCCTGGCGCGGCGTCGCCAAGGTCGCGACCAGCGACCAATATTCCTTGCTGACGAATCTCTCGATTTCGAGTTCGCGGTCGCAGACGAGCCGCAGCGCCACCGACTGCACCCGGCCGGCCGAGCGCGCGCCCGGCAATTTGCGCCACAGCACCGGCGACAGCGTGAAGCCGACCAAGTAGTCGAGCGCCCGGCGGGCGAGGTAGGCGTCGACCAGCGCCTGGTCAATGGCGCGCGGATGCGCCATGGCCTCGGTCACCGATTGCTTGGTGATGGCGTTGAAGACGACGCGCTCGACGGCCTGCTTGTCGAGTGCCTTCTTGGCTTTGAGGATTTCCAAGACGTGCCAGGAAATCGCCTCGCCCTCGCGATCCGGGTCGGTGGCGAGAATGAGCTTGTCGGCGCCTTTGACCGCCTTGGCGATGTCGTTGAGGCGCTTCTGCGCCTTGGGATCGATCTCCCACAGCATGCGGAAATTGTGGTCGGGGTCGACGGAACCGGACTTGGCCGGCAGGTCCCGGACATGGCCGAACGAGGCCAGGACCTCATAGCCCTTGCCCAGATACTTATTGATGGTTTTCGCCTTGGCGGGCGATTCTACAAGCACTAACTGCATGGAAACCTTTGATTTAAAGCCACTTTTCGGCGTCTAGGGCCGTGGACGGGGGCTCTCGGTCGCCGGGAACATGGGTAATGCAATCCCGCCTGTCAAATCGTTACCGGAAAAAGGCCGCGTCCCGATGACGGCCAAATGGACCTGGAGAGGGGCGGGGCAACGAGCCGGCCGGGAGCATCTACAGGTTGAAGTCGTAGCGCTTTAGTCGCATGAGGCGTGTCGGACCGGCCCTCACGGCCGGCCAATACCCAGACGCTGGAGCAACGCCCGGCTCGGTTGGCCATCGGGGGTCATGCCGTATTTGACCTGCTCGGCCCGGATGGCGTCGCGCAAATCGAAGTCGAGGTGGCCGTCGAAGTCGCTGACCTTGTAGCCGAGCGCGGCGAGTTTCTTTTGCAGCGCGATGCGCTCCGAGCGCGAGGGCTGAACGTCGTTCAGCGGCCAAGCTGTGCGGAACGGCGCCGCACCGCCGATGCGGTCGGCAAGATGCGCCACGGCGAGCGCATAGGCGTCGGAATTGTTGTAGGCCTTCAGCACCACGAAATTCTGCGTCACCAGAAATGCCGGGCCCGGCGCGCCGGCCGGAAAGAACAAAATGGCGTCGCCCGCTTCCGGCCAGCGGCCGCCGTCGAGACGCTCGAAGCCGCGGGCGCGCCAATCGCGGAACGCGCCGCGGCTTACCCGATAATCGAAACTGCGCGGCGTGAGGACCTCAAAGCCCCATGTCAGGCCCGGCTGCCAGCCATAGGCATGCAGATAATTGGCGATCGAGGCGAGCACATCGGGCACGCTCGACCAAATGTCGGCGCGGCCGTCGCCGTCGAAGTCGACGGCGTGTTTCAAGTAGCTCGACGGCATGAACTGGGCCTGGCCCATGGCGCCGGCATATGAGCCAAGGAGCTGGGCGCGGGGAATCCGGCGCGCCTGCAGGATTGTCAACGCGCTCAACAGCTCGTCGTGGAAGTAGGGCGCTTGCAGTTTCGCCTGCGCCAAGGTGGCGAGGCAGCGGAACACGTCCCAACGGTCGGCGGCGGCCTCGCCGAACGAGGACTCGATGCCCCAGATCGCGACCAGGATCGATCCGGGCACGCCGTAAGTCTTTTCCACCGCGCGCAGCGTATCGGCCCATTGCGCCTGTTTGCGCAGCGCCGCGCCGAGGCGCGAGGCCGACACCATGGCCGCGATATAGGCGCCGAACGGTTTGCCGTATTCCGGCGCATGCTGCATGGCGCCGAGCACGCGCGCATCCGGCGTCACGCCGGCGAAGGCCGTATCGAAGGTCGAGCGCGAAATGCCGCGCGCCTGCGCCTCACGCCAAACCGCCGCAAGGAATGCGTCGAAGCCGCTCGAGGATTGGCCGAGCGCACGGCCGCCCGACAGCGCCAGCGCGCCGATCAGTAGCGCGCGCCGCGAAATCGCGCCATTCCTCACGGTGCCGTACGCCGCACGTGCGAATGCTCGAGCAGACTACCGAAGCGCTTGGCTTCCGCTTGCAGGAATTCGTCGAGCTGTGCCGGCTGCAAGTGAAAGACCTCAACGCCCTGCTTGGCCAAGCTATCGCGCACGTCCGGCACCTGCAGCGTCTTGCCGATGGCGTCATCGAGGCGAGCAACGATCGGCGCCGGCGTGCCGCCGGTGGTCATGAAGCAGAGCCAGCCGTCGAGCACCAGCGCGGGCAGTCCCGCTTCGGCCGCCGTCGGGATATCGGGCGCGAGCGGCGAGCGCTGCGGCGCCAGCATTGCCAACGGCTTGAGCGCGCCGCTGCGCACCATTGGCAGCAAGATCGGCAGTGAGGCGGCCGCCAAGTCGACGCGGCCCGCGACCAGGTCCGGAAGCGCCTGGGTCATGCCGTCATAGGGCACGAAAAGCAGATCGACGCCGCCATACTGCGCCAGCATTTCGGCGCTGAGGTGATTGGGCGTGCCGATTGGCGAAATCGCCATGCTGACGGACTTCGGCTTTTGCTTTGCCAGCCTGATCACGTCGGTGAGATTTTTGGCTGGGAAGGCCGGCGATGCGACCAGCAGGAATTTCGCCGACACCACCATGGAGACCGGCACGAGGTCGCGCTGGTAGTCGAAGCCGGGGTTGGGCAACAGCGTTGGATTGACCGCCTGGTTGGAGCCGGTCGACAGCAGCATGTGGCCGTCGGGCTCGGCGCGCGCCACGATGGCTGCGGCAATGTTGCCGCCGGCGCCCGGCCTGTTCTCCACGATCACCGGCACGCCGAGCAGCGCCGCAAGATGGTTCGACAACAGGCGCGGCACGATGTCGGTCACGCCACCGGCCGCCGACGTGGTCTGAAAGCGCAGCGCTTTGGTGCCGGGCCAGGTTTGCGCCCCGGCGGCCGCCGGCGCCGCGCACAGCAGGCCGCCAAGCAGAATCAAGCGCAGCGCAACCCGGCACGTCATGACTCTCGGCCTCGGCGCGGCATCGGCGGCGAAGGTAACCGCCGATGGATGAGAGCGAAAAATGCTGCCGGTAGCTTGCCTTTAACGATGCCCGGAAGGCGTGTACAGTGGACGCGTTGACCAGCAGCCTCGGCAACTCGACCACCGCAGAGGCGAGCACTTACAAGGCGGCACCGGGGGGCGCAACACTTGGTTTTCGCTGGCTGCGGTCTTAGCGCCGGCGCGCCGGCGGGGCGTCTTCGGCTCGCGGCGAGCTTCGGCATTTAAGCGGACACTTGCGCGTTCATGGATCTCCGTCAGCTTCGTTATTTCATCGGGATCGTTCAGGCGGGCAGCCTGTCGCGCGCCGCGGAGCAGCTGCACGTAGCGCAGTCGGCGCTGAGCCATCATCTCGCCGGCCTGGAGCAGGAGCTCGACCGGCAATTGGTGGTGCGCGGCCCCAAGGGCATCGAGCTCACCGAAGCCGGCAGCGCACTCTACCGTCACGCCGAGGTCATCCTGCGGCAGGTCGAAAGCGCCAAACAGGAGGCGATGAACGCGCCCAGCGGTCCGTGCGGCCGGGTGTCAATCGGTTTCCCGTTCGATTGGGCGAGCCTCTTCGGCTATGCGCTGTTCGCGCGCATGCGCAACGACTATCCGCAGGTGCTGCTGCACATTATTGATGGCAAAAGCGTGCTGCTGCGCGAGCAGTTGCTCAATGGCCGCCTTGATCTGGCGGTGCTGTTCGTCGATCGGCCGGAGCGCGGGCTGGCGGTCGAGCCGCTGGTGCGCGAGGAGCTGTTCTACATCAGCAGCGACGCAGACACCTCGCCGATCCCGCTCGCCGACGTGGCGCAGCGGCCGCTATTGATGCCCGGGCCCGGCAGCGGCACCCAGCGCGCCGCCCAGAAAATGTTCACCGAGCACGGGCTTGTTATCACGCCGGTCGGCGAGATCGACGCGCCGAGCACGTTCCGCCAGGCCATTGCCTCCGGCATCGCCAACGCCATTATGCCATGGGCAGCCATGTCCGATGGCGGTCGGCCGACGACGCTCAACTACCGGCGCTTTGCCGACGCCAAAATGACCCGGCCTGCGGCGTTGTGCTTTTCCGAGGTGGCGCTGCGCAGTCCCGCGGTCGACGCCGTGGCGCGGACGTTCAAGAGCCTGGTCGGCGAACTGCTCGACAGCGGCACTTGGCAGGGCGTGTCGCCGATTGCGCCGGCGCTGCCCAACGTCGCGGCAGCGGCCACCGAATAGCTATCTGGTTTACCGGCCCCCCCATAAAAACTCGGAATTGGACGCGCGGCGGCAAGCGCCTAAGTTGTATGGCGGAATCGGGGAGGGCGCGAATGCCCAAAGGTATCGATACCGCCGATCGGCACGTTGGGCAGCGGGTCCGCGCCTATCGGCTGAGCCGCGGCATGTCGCAATCGACGCTCGGCGAGAAGATCGGCGTCACTTTTCAGCAGGTCCAGAAATACGAAAACGGCGTCAACCGCATCGGCAGCGGCCGGCTGCAGAAAATCGCCGCCATCCTCGGCGTGCCGATCTCGGCTTTGTTCAATGAGAATGCCAAAGGCAGCGAGGCTGCCGCCGACCGGGTGTTGACCGACGTTCTGTCGAAGCCCGATGCCATGCGGCTGCTCTGGGCGTTCGACGCGATCAAGGACTCCAAGCAGCGGCTCGCCTTGGTGAACCTCGTCGAATATATGGGGCGCGAGGCGTCGTAACGTCCGCGCCTGATCCTACAGCAGCGAAACCAGCCCGCCGCCGTGCCGCTGCAAACGGCCGGCGAGCTCGAGTTCCAGCAAAACCAGGCGCACGATCCGCGGCGAGGAATTCGACAGCCGCACCAGGTCGTCGAGCGACACCGGCGTGGGACTGAGCAGCGCCACGATATGCGCCCGCTCGTCGGCTTCGGGCGCCCCGTCCGCGGTGCGCGCGCCGTCGTCCGGCTCGATCTCATGGGCCGGCTCGGCGATGCCCAAGATCGGCTGCAGCACGGCGATGATGTCGGCGGCTTCGGTGACCGGCGTCGCGCCCTGCTTGATCAAACCGTTGGTGCCCTCGGCGCGCGGATCGAGCGGCGAGCCGGGCACGGCGAACACTTCGCGGCCCTGCTCGGCGGCGAGCCGCGCCGTGATCAGCGAACCCGAGCGCTTGGCCGCCTCGACGATGACGACGCCGAGCGCAAGCCCCGAGATCAGCCGGTTGCGGCGGGGGAAATCCCGCGCGCGCGGCTCCCAGCCGAGCGGCATTTCCGAGAGCGCACAGCCGGCGGGGAGGATTTCGTCGAGCAAGTCGGTGTGCTCGGGCGGATAGATGCGATCCTGGCCGCCGGCCAGCACCGCAATGGTGCCGTTGCCGAGGCTCGCGCGATGGGCCGCCGCATCGATGCCGCGGGCAAGCCCGGAGGCGACGGCAAAGCCCGCTTCGCTCAAATCCCGCGCGATCATCTGGGTGAGCTTGATGCCGGCGGCGGAAGCATTGCGCGAGCCGACCACGGCGACCGCCGGCATTTGCAAGGACTCGCGCCGGCCGCGTATCGCCAGCAGCGGTGGCGCGTCGTCGATCATCTGCAGGCGCTGCGGATAGTCGCTCTCGCCGATTGCGACGAAGGCGACGCCGAGTTCCTCCGCCGCTTCGATCTCGCGCGCGGCGGCCTCGCGCGAACAGATCTGCGGCGCCGCGCTGCCGCCGCCGCGCCGCGCCAGATCCGGCAACGCCGCCAGCGCCGGCCGCGCCCCGCCGAAATGATTGATCAGCGCCCGAAACGTCCGCGGCCCCGGTATTATGGCGCAAACGCCACCGCGCGGCCGGGAGGCCGCCAAGGTGAGGTAACGCCGTAGTACCGGGAAAGGAGCCCGGTGAAACGACATGGAGTTACCCCTTCCCTTGGATGTACAATAACCAAGGGAAGATCGGGATGTCTGAAACGCCTCAAAGCCCGGACGTTAAATCTATTAGCGGCAAGCTATTCTTGCGCCGCGCAAGCTCGCTCCTCAGTTGGCGCAGAATTTTTGGCCCTATCATTACTGTCTTTGGCCTTTTCCTCTCGGCAATCCATTGGGGCTGGATTGCTGCCGACATTTTTGGCCGACTGGATGTTGTGTGGCGGGTTGTGGAAGCCATGGGCGGGACGCCTGCCATGATTGCCACGCTTCTATCGTCATGGTGGTTTAGTTTGGCGCTGATAATCGGAGGCGTTGCCTACACGGTTTTTGTTGGGGAACCGGAAAAGGGGACGCAACGTCACCATTGGTGGCCTTATGCGGCTGGCGCGTTTTTGATTCTTTGGCTAACTGCGATTGGAGGTGTATTTGCTTATGGCTGGTTTGAACTGAAGATGCGACAAGCATACGACCAAGGAGTGGCTGGCGTTCCTAGAGCAGCGCCGGGAGAAGCTAACCCCAGCCGCCCGCAAACTCCATTTGCGACCAATAATTGGGGCACTATCACTCCAGACCAAATGAGAATTTTGGTTCAAGAATTGCCCAAGCTGCCTCTGAAAAATGTACAATTCTTCTTGGTGGCAGGTAATAACACCAGTTATTCGTATTGGCACCAATTCAACGATGTATTTCAAAGGAGCGGTATTGGCGCCCCCCTCTCCGGCAATCAGCTTCCACGCGGACCGCAAGAAGAAGGCTTAATGCTGGAAGTCCACGACAAGAACAACATTCCCGAATCCGCTCAAAAACTGTTGGAGGTATTCGAGATTGCTAACATCAAGATCAACGTAATTGACGCGCCGAGTGGAATTTTGGGCACTCAAGATTTTGCTGTGTTTATTGGTCCCGCTCCTATCCGTTGGCGTTAGATTTCCTCTAAAGCTACCCCCTCCAATTCCAGGGCCGCTAGACACGCGAGAAAAAACGTAGCCGGGAACGTCCCCCGCGCCAATTTATTCGTTATGGAGGCTTCCGTTTCCTTCAGGCCGTGCTTTTTGAGACGCTTCGCCAAGTCGGCATAGGTCACCTCGCAATCCTTCAGCTTGTGCTTGAGGAATGCGGCGGCCCGTTCCGCCCATTCCTCTTCTGACTTGATATTCATCGGCTATGTTCCCATCGCATACGATAGCCTATCACATATGATATTTTGCAGTTGACAGTCAAGACCTTTCATATATGATAGCTTGCATAAACGATAGGTGCCAAAATGGCTATGCATTTCCTCCTAACCAAAGCCGCCAAGACCCTCTCCCTGGCGCAGGTTTTCACCATGAAAGATGCGGAAGCGGAGGCCATGTTCCGCCGCATCCGTTGGGCCGACACAAACGGGGAGCCGGTTTGCAGCCATTGCGGCGGAGTGGACGCCTACGATTGCCGGCGCTTGAAGGGCGCCCCGCGGTTTCGTTGTCGGGCCTGCAAAAAGGATTTCACGCTTACCAGCGGCACGTTGTTCGCCAGCCACAAGCTACCGCTCCGCTGCTATCTCGCCGCCATCGCCATCTTCTGCAATGAGGTAAAAGGCAAGTCAGCGCTGGCACTGAGCCGCGATTTGAACGTGTCCTACAAATGCGCGTTCGTTCTGCTGCACAAACTCCGCGAGGCGATGGCGGCCGAACTCAAGGGCCGCGTGCTAGGCGGTGACGGCAAGGTCGCGGAGATCGACGCAGGATATTTCGGCGGCTATGTGAAGCCGGCCAATCTGAAACCGAACCGCGTAGATCGCCGCTTCGGCGAACATCAATCCGGCAAGCGCAAGGCCGTGGTCGTGATCCGCGAGCGCGATGGCAATACGCTCCCGGCCGTGTTCCGCTCCGAAGGGCAGGCGTTGAATTGGATCAAGTCGCGCGTAGCCAAGGGCACGGTCGTCAATGCGGACGAAAGCCCGAACTGGAACGAGCTACACAGCCGCTATGAAATGAAGCGCATCAATCATGAAGAAGCTTACAGCCTCGATGGCGCTTGCACGAATTGGGCAGAGGAATTTTTCAGCCGTATGCGTCGCGGCGAGATCGGCCACCATCACCACATCGCCGGCCCGTATCTGCTCCGCTACGCGCAAGAGGCTAGCTGGCGGGAGGACAACCGCAGGTCATCGAATGGCGAACAGGTGAACCGCGTTACTGGTCTGGCGCTAGCCAGCAAGCCGAGCGTGGATTTCGGGGGCTATTGGCAACGCCATGTGAAGGCGAATTAAGCCTTGACAATTCACTTGGAACAAATGGCGAATCATCTAGAAATAGAAGCGCCGGGCCTGTTTGAGGCAGGTCCCGGCGCAAGAGCAACCGCCAGCACGGGCGGCTTGTGATCACGGAATCTGTATCCGCTTAATCGCGATTCAGGTCAAGCCCGTGCCGGCCCTTGAATGGAGAAATTCCATGGGCAAGCACGCCCTTATCGCAGCTTCACTATTGATACTCGCACTCACTCGCACTGCCGATGCACAGATGATGCAGGGCGGCTCTTTTCCCTGCCAAGCATTCCAGATGCAATCAAATGGAATGTTGGCGGTCATGGAGCCGGTAACGATTCAAGGCCCGAACGGCAGTATCAAAATGGGACGCGGCATGAGTTTTGGTCCCGGAGTTTCGATGATGGGCATCAACGTCTATGAGACTTATCGGCAGAATTGCCGATAGGTGCGGCCTTAGTAGTAACGGACCCGGTGGCGTCGAGCTGAAAGACGATTTCGCCTTTCTCGTTTTTGAACGTCACCGGTCCGTGGATCGAAGCGCCTGGGCCGATGGAGAGAAGAATCGGCGTGGCGATTACGGCTGATAATAGGGAAGATCGGGTGGGCATGATGACAAGCGCCTCCATTGCGCGTATAAAGGGTTCGCGCAAGAGGCACTTGCATTGATTCCACGGCCCCGGCTGGCACCGAGGGCCGTTTCTATTTTATAGTATTGCCATGCGCCATACCGCAATCATCTTGGCTGTTTTCCTCTGTTCAATTACGGCCGCTGCGGCAACTTGCGGCGGCCGTGGCGGCCCCGGCTATCGAGGCTCGGATGGGCAATGCGTTGGCTGGTATGGCCTCGCGAAAGGTGTCTGCGGGTGTAATCCACCCCTCTCTAAATGCACGCCTGAGCGCGTCCACGGCGGAGCCGAGAGCATAGCAAAACTCGCCTGCAAAATTTGACACTAGGTTACTCGCCACCGCTTCGGCACACCTTCCCCGCTGCGCTGCACGGTCTTGCCGGCGTTCGATTCGAGGCTGGCCCGTATCCCGGCTTCAATGCCCCGCCACTGGCTGCGGGTGGCGTTCTTGATGCCCTTGGCGGCAAGGACGCCATCCGTGATCTCGGCAACAGTGAGCGGCCCCTGAGCCTTCCGCAGTACGTCCAGGGCCTCGCGGAACAGGGTGCCCCGCTTGAACCACGGATTCGTTTTCTGCCGGCGCCGAACGGAAATGGATCGGACGTTGTACTCGGGATTGAAAATCCGAATGACGGCCTCGACGTGCATCATCGCATCGGCGAGGCGCTTGGCCTCTTTCCGGTTCTCAAGGATTTGGCCGCCGAGATCGGCGTGTAGCCGGACCAGGTAGTCAACGGCCGGGTGATCGGGAGTAGCTTTGAAAGCGTGGGGCATGTTTTCCACCAGGGGGATTCAGTTGTGTCCCCAAATCTGGTAGAGCTGCCGTCAATCCGCTTGTGGCGTTTGCGCCATAATACCGCGCGGCCCGACATTTTGGCTGCGAATGAGGCGGAGCCAATCGATGCGCTGGTCGTCGGTGAGTCGGATGGATTGCGTCGGTTTATTCACTACGCCCCCGGCGAAATGGCGGAACAACGAGCCATCATAGTCGAAATCCGGCGTTTGCCCTCGCTCGCGAGGGCAAATACTAGGAAACCGGCAAAAGGTATGTGTTGCAATGCAGCGGGCAAACCCGCAGAATCGCGTCGGCAAGGCGTTTGCGGCGGCGGTCCGCCCTTGGGGATGAGCTTGCACGGGAATTTGCCCAGACGAAAATTTCGGGTCGAGCTGATCAAGCCGTCGCACTACGACGCCGACGGCTATGTCATCCAATGGTTGCGCTCGACGTTACCGTCGAACTCGCTCGCCAGCGTCCACGGCCTGATCGCCGAATGCGCGCGCGACCGTGCGCTCGGCCCTGACGTCGATATCGAGATCGCGGCCTGCGACGAGTGCAACACGAAAGTCGACGTCAAAGCGGTGGCCAAGCGCATCCGCGCCGCCGGCGGCGGCATGGTCGGCCTGATCGGCGTGCAGTCGAACCAATATCCGCGCGCGCTCGATCTCGGCCGGCAGTTCCGCGCGCTCGGGCTGCCCGTGGTCCTGGGCGGCTTTCATGTCTCCGGCTGCATCGCCATGCTGCCGAGCTTGCCGGCCGATCTTCAGGCGGCGCTCGACCTCGGCATCACGCTGTTCGCCGGCGAGGCCGAGGGCCGCATGGCCGAGGTCTTGCACGATGTCGCCGCCGGCCGGGCGAAGCCGATCTACAATTACCTAAACGACATGCCGGAGATGGCGGCGGCGGTGTTTCCGATCCTGCCGCGCGAGGTGGTCACCCGGGTCGCCGGACATTATTCGAGCTTCGATGCCGGCCGCGGCTGTCCGTTCCAGTGCAGCTTCTGCACCATCATCAACGTGCAGGGTAGAAAGTCGCGCTACCGCACGCCCGACGACGTCGAGGCCATCGTGCGCGCGAACGCGGCGCAGGGCATCACGCGCTTCTTCATCACTGACGACAATTTCGCCAGGAACCGCAACTGGGAGCCGATCCTCGACCGCCTGATCGAGTTGCGCGAGCGCGACAAGTTCAACATCCGGCTGCTGCTGCAGGTCGACACGTTGTGCCACCGCATCCCGCATTTCATCGAGAAAGCGGCGCGCGCCGGCTGCACCGCGGTGTTCATCGGGCTCGAGAACATCAATCCCGAATCCCTGATGGGCACCAAAAAGCGCCAGAACAAGATCTGGGAATACCGCGACATGCTGCTCGCCTGGCGGGCGCAGAAGGTTTTGACCTATGCCGGCTACATTCTCGGTTTCCCGACCGACACGCCGGAATCCATCGCCCGCGACATCGAGATCATCAAGAAGGAACTGCCGGTCGACATTCTGGAGTTCTTCTATCTGACGCCGCTGCCGGGCTCCGAGGACCATAAGAATTTATTGCTGCGCGGGGTCGCCATGGACCCCGACATGAACAAATACGATCTCGAGCACGCCTGCACCGCGCATCCGTTGATGTCGAAAGAAGCCTGGACGCAGGTCTACGCCGACGCCTGGAAGCGCTACTACACCGACGCGCACGTCGAGACGATCATGCGCCGCGCCGTCGTCTCCGGCATCAACCGCACCAAGATGCTGGATTCGCTGACCATCTTCGCAGGCTCCGCCCGCATCGAAGGCGTGCATCCGCTGCAGTTCGGTTTTCTGCGCCGCAAGATCAGGACGCAGCGGCGCTACGGCCTGCCGATCGTCAATCCGCTCGTGTTTTATCCGTGGCGCGTCTTCGATTTTCTCAAAGTGGCGTCGCAGTGGCTGCGCCTGATCTGGCGCTATCGCCGCATCATGGCGCGCGTGGTCGCCGATCCGGCGTCGCGCAGCTATTCGGACGAGGCGCTCAAGCCGCACACGCAGCCCGGCGAGACCGATCATTTCGTCGAGGTCTTTGCCGATAAGATCCCGCACACCCACGGCGCCCCGGCGCGCCCGGCGTCAGCGCCGGCGGCGGTCGGCTGACAGGAATTTGTTTCCCGGATGCGGTGCAGCGCGCAGCGGTGCACCGCTGATCCGGGATCGTCACGCACTCTGCGTTTGTGAAGGTCCCAGGTCTGCAGCGCATCACTTCGTGCTGCGCTGCGCCCGGGAAACAGGTCTTCAATTTTTGCCGCCGACCTTGCTCTCGCTGCCGTCGAGCAGCCGCGCGATGTTGCCGCGGTGCATGATCCACAGCAGCGCGGCGAGCAGCAGGAACAACGCGGCGAGACGCGGCTCGTGCAGCCACCACAGAATGGCCGGCGTCGCGGCGCTGGCGACGAGCGCCGCGAGCGACGAGTAGCGGCTGAGGGCGGCGACCGCGAGCCAGATGGCGCAGAAGGCGAGCGCCGCCGGCCAGGCGAGACCGAGGAGGAGCCCGATAAAGGTGGCGACGCCTTTGCCGCCTTTGAATTTCAGCCACACCGGAAACAGGTGGCCGAGAAAGGCGCCGAGCGCGGCGACCATCGCCGCATCCGCATCGGCGAAATGGCGCGCGATCAGGACCGCGGCGGTACCTTTGAGCATGTCGCCAACGAGCGTCGCCGCGGCGAGCCCCTTGCGGCCGGTGCGCAGCACATTGGTGGCGCCGATATTGCCGGAGCCGATGGAGCGAACATCGGGTGCGCCGGCGAGCTTGGTTACGAGAATGCCGAACGGAATCGAGCCGCACAGGTAGCCGACGGCGAAGGCGGCAGCGGTGACGGAAGGCGCCATCTAGCCGGCGCGCGCCTTGCGCCCGCTCTCGCGCGCCTCGAAGCCCGCGGCCAGCGCGTCGGCGGCGTCGCGATAGATGACGAAGTGCTTGAGTTTTTCCGCCGGCGCCGGGGCCAGCGCCGCCAAGTCAGGCGCGAAGGTTTTTCGCGCGGTGTCGGCGACGACGAGTTGCGCGGCGACGTCGTCCTCCACGTCCTTCTCGCAATAGACGCAGCGCAGCGTGCGACGCGGCGCCTTCTCTTCGTCGATCACATGGAATTTGTTGGCGGCATATTGCCGTTCCGCCGGATCGGCGGTGATGCAGTTGTGATTGTCGCAGGAAAAGCCGGTGCCGATCGGTTGCGCATAGACCGGATGGCTTGGCACGGCGAAGCCGCCGTGGAACTGGTGCAGCGAACTGTTCTTGTGCAGATGTAAGAGCAGCGAGATCAGCGCCATGCGCACCGGCACGCCGTAGGCCGCCTGCTGGAAATAGATGGCGCGGCGGTCGGTATCGA
>Ga0335081_10012367_pt1 | contig 13834 bp, 24 predicted proteins | sample Lox_Sample_35_FD_206713 | JGI IMG/M metagenome (GOLD analysis project Ga0335081, IMG submission 206713) | Soil microbial communities from Loxahatchee National Wildlife Refuge, Florida, United States - Lox_Sample_3.5 | ecosystem: Environmental > Terrestrial > Soil > Wetlands | place: USA... | reverse complement strand
GATCGTCATGGTCAGCTTGTCGTAGTCGAGGATCTGGCCCTCGCGGGTGTTCTCGACCTTGTAGGAAACCTTGCGCACCGGCGAATAGAGGCTGTCGACCGGGATCAGGCCGATGGGCGCATCTTCGGGACGGTTGCGCTCGGCCGGCACGTAACCCTTGCCGGTGTTGACGGTGAATTCCATGCGGATCTCGGCACCCTCGTCCAAGGTGCAGAGCACGAGATCCGGGTTGAGCACCACCACGTCGCCGACGGTCTGAATGTCGCCGGCGGTGACCGTCCCGGGGCCCTGCTTCTTCACCACCATGCGCTTGGGGCCTTCGCCCTGCATCTTGATGGCGATGTCCTTGATGTTGAGCACGATGTCGGTGACGTCCTCGCGCACGCCGGCGATCGAGGAGAACTCGTGCAGCACGCCGTCGATGTGCACCGACTGCACCGCCGCGCCCTGCAGCGAGGACAAGAGAATGCGGCGCAGCGCATTGCCGAGCGTCACGCCGAAGCCGCGCTCGAGCGGCTCGGCCACCACGGTTGCGGTCCGCGCGGCATCGGTGCCGGCGGAGACCTGGAGCTTGTTCGGCCTGATCAATTCCTGCCAGTTCTTTTGGATCACGTCTTCACCTTTTGAGCGGCGCGGGCGTCGAGCCTCGCGCGAACCCCACCCGCCATGTGGGGAAAGTTGGGCGGCAGCGGACGCGCGCCTCGCATCCGCCTCTGAAAAATCACACGCGGCGACGCTTACGCGGCCGGCAACCGTTGTGCGGGATCGTGGTCACGTCTCGGATCGAGGTGATGGTGAAGCCGGCCGCTTGCAGCGAGCGCAGCGCCGACTCGCGGCCCGAACCGGGGCCCGACACCTCGACTTCCAACGTGCGCATGCCGTGCTCCTGCGCCTTCTTGGCGGCGTCTTCGGCCGCCACTTGCGCGGCATAGGGCGTCGATTTGCGCGAGCCCTTGAAGCCCATGGTCCCGGCCGACGACCAGGCAATGGTATTGCCTTGCGCATCGGTAATGGTGATCATGGTATTGTTGAACGAGGCCGCGACGTGCGCGACGCCCGACGCGATATTTTTGCGTTCGCGCCGGCGGACGCGGGTGGCTTCCTTACCCATTCTCGATCCTTTCGCGGCCCGCAGCCGAATTGGCGCGGGCGAATCCCTGTTACTTCGTCTCGGCCTTCTTCTTGCCGGCGATGGTCTTGGCCGGACCCTTGCGGGTGCGCGCATTGGTATGGGTGCGCTGGCCGCGCACCGGCAGACCCTTGCGGTGGCGCAGCCCGCGGTAGCAGCCGAGATCCATCAGCCGCTTGATGTTCATCGCCACTTCGCGGCGCAGATCGCCTTCGACCATATAGTCACGGTCGATGATTTCGCGAATCTGCAGCACCTCGGCATCGGTGAGCTGCGACACACGCCGCTCGTCCGGCATGTTAACCTTGGTCATGATATCCTTGGCGATCTTGGGCCCGATGCCGTGGATGTACTGCAGCGCGATGATCACGCGCTTATTGGTCGGTAGATTGACGCCCGCGATACGAGCCACGAGGTGACGCTCCTTTTATCGGCCGGCCCCGAAGGGGCTCGAATTCTCTAGGTCCCGCAAGGGGATAGCGCAAAGCGTAACACGACGCCCGTCCCCAATTTGGGGGCCCGGCATCGCGTTAAGCTCCTGGATGCGCAGCTTATTAAGGGATTCACCGCGCCTTCGTCAACCTCCGAGCGCCACCTGATTTGCGCCGTCCCAGCCTGTTTTTTGCGCCCGCTCGACCCGTCCGACGGGGCGGTTTGCTGCCTTTGGCGGCGGCGGCGCGGCCGCGCCGGGCGGCCGGCTTGGCCGGGGATTTGGCAGCCTTGGCGCCTGGCTTGGTAGCTGCTTTGCCCTTGCTCCGCCGGGCTTTGGCGGTCTTGGGCGGCCGAACGGCGGGCCTGCCGCCCGACGAGGCCGGTTTCCGGCTCAGAACGCGGTCGATGGCGGCCGCGACCGCCTCGACTGCCGCCATGCCGTCGATGCTGCGCAGGAGGCCTTTGCGCGCGTAGTAGTCCACGAGCGGCGCGGTCTGCGCCCGATAGGCCTGGAGCCGTCCCTTCAGCACCTCGGGATCATCGTCGGCGCGCCGGCTCTCGCCGCGCGCGCTCATGTGGGCGATCCGCCTCTTTATGCGATTGAGCAGGATGTCTTCGTCGACCTTGAGCTCGATCACGGCGTCCAGTCGCAAGCCGCGCTCGGCCAGCAAGCGGTCGAGCGCCTCGGCCTGCGGCACCGTGCGCGGAAAGCCATCGAGGATGAAGCCGGCTTTGGCGTCGGAGTGGCCGATGCGGTCGGCGATAATGTCCACAACCACCACGTCCGGGACGAGATGGCCGCGGTCCATCAGGCTTTTGGCGCGAAGGCCGAGCGGCGTGCCGGCGGCGGCTGCCGCACGCAGCATGTCGCCGGTCGAAAGATGGATGATGCCGTATTTGGAAATCAGGCGCTGCGCTTGCGTGCCCTTCCCCGCCCCCGGCGGGCCGAGCAGGATGATTCGCATCTATAAAAGCCCCCTAACGCCGACGGTAAGGCATAGAGCGCCGAGGGAGAAGATGGCACGATGCCGCGCCGTTCTGCCGACGCGGTAGACGAGGAGCGCAGCGAGCGTGATCGCGATGCGCCGCCCCATGTGGGACCTCACCGCGAACGGCCGCGCAGCTTGGAGCGCTTGATCAGCCCTTCGTACTGGTGGGCCAGCAGATAGCCCTGGATCTGCGCCACCGTATCCATGGTCACGCTGACCACGATCAGCAGCGACGTGCCGCCGAAATAGAACGGCACCGCCGCGTACGAGATCAGGATTTCCGGGATCAGGCAGACAATCGAAAGATAGAGCGCGCCCACCACGGTGATGCGCGACAGCACATAGTCGATGTATTCGGCAGTGCGCTCGCCCGGCCTGATGCCCGGGATAAAGCCACCGTGCTTTTTCAGGTTGTCGGCGGTCTCGGTCGGATTGAACACGATCGCCGTGTAGAAAAATGCGAAGAACACGATCAGCCCGATGTAGAGGATGAGGAACAGCGGGCGGCCGTGGCCGAGCAGCGTGGTGACCGTGGTGAGCCAGTTTGGCCCATGGCCGGCGTTGAAATTCGCCACCGTCGTCGGCAGCAGCAGCAGCGAGGAGGCAAAGATCGGCGGAATCACGCCCGAGGTATTGAGCTTGAGCGGCAGATGCGAGGACTGGCCCTCGAACACGCGGTTGCCGACTTGGCGTTTGGGATATTGGATCAGCAGCCGGCGCTGCGCGCGCTCCATGAACACGATGAAGGCGATGACCACCGCGACCATCAAGATGACCGCGAGAATGAGCCCGGTCGACAGCGCGCCCTGCCGGCCCAATTCCAGCGTACCGGCGATGGCCGAGGGCAGCCGGGCCACGATGCCGGACAGAATGATGAGGGAGATGCCGTTGCCGATGCCGCGCGAGGTGATCTGCTCGCCGAGCCACATCAGGAAGATGGTGCCGCCGGTCAAGGTGATCGTGGTGGAGATACGGAAGAACCAGCCCGGATCGCTGACCACGTTGGTCGAGCCTTCCAAGCCGATGGCGATGCCATAGGCCTGGAACGCGGCCAGCAACACGGTCAGATACCGCGTGTACTGGTTCATGATCTTGCGGCCCTGCTCGCCTTCCTTCTTGAGCGCCTCGAGCGTGGGCGAGACCGTCGTCATCAGCTGAATGATGATGGAGGCCGAGATGTAGGGCATGATGTTCAGGGCAAAGATCGCCATCCGCTGGATGCCGCCGCCGGAGAACATGTTGAACATGCCGAGGATGCCGCCGGACTGGGTCTGGAAGATCTGGTCCCAGGCATTGGGATCGATGCCCGGCAGCGGGATGTAGGTGCCGAGCCGGTAGACCATCAGCGCGCCGAGGGTGAACCAGATGCGTTTCTTGAGCTCCTCGGCCTTGGCCAGCGCCGAGAAATTCAGATTGGCTGCCAGTTGTTCCGCTGCCGAAACCATCGGTTGCTCCTTCGGCCCCTCGCCCGCCATGCGCCGCCGAAGCGGAGCGCCTAGTAAACACGATCCTCAGCTATGCCCGGCTGCGACCAAATGACAGGCCGGGCCGCCGGCAGCCTGAGAACTACTCGGCCTTGGCCTCGCCTTCGGCCGGCTTGCCCTTGCCGCCTTTGGGCTTGCCCTCGCCCTTGGCCGCTTCGAGCGCCATGCGCTTGTTCTTGCCCTTCGGCTCCGCCGGCGCCTCTTTGGGCGCGGCCAGGATCTTGACGCTGCCGCCGACCTTTTCGACCGCCTCGATGGCGGATTTGGAGGCGCGGAAGACCGAAAAATTCGCCTTGGCCTTGAACTCGCCCGCGCCCAAGAGCTTCACGCCGCCCTTGGCGCGCCGCATCAGCCCGGCCTTCACCATGGCCGCGACGTCGATCGGGTTGCCGGCGTCGATCAGGCCGGCATCGATCGCCGCCTGCACCTTGCCGAGATTGACCTCGTTGAGCTTGACCGCGAAGGGCGTATTGCGGAACCCGCGCTTGGGCAGGCGGCGATGCAACGGCATCTGGCCGCCTTCGAAGCCCTTGATGGCCACGCCGGTGCGCGCGGTCTGGCCCTTGCCGCCGCGGCCGCCGGTCTTGCCCTTGCCGGAGCCGATGCCGCGTCCGATGCGCATGCGGTTCTTGCGGGCGCCGGGGCGGTCGGCGATCTGGTTGAGTTTCATCGCATCCTCGTTCTCTGCTTCGTCATGGCCGGGCTTGTCCGGCCATCCACGCCTTACTTCGTTCAAGACGTGGATGCCCGGCATAAAGCCGGGCATGACGCCGGTAGCTACTTCCCTTCGCCGACCACGCGCACCAGGTGCTGCACCTTGCGGATCATGCCGCGGGTGGCGGGCGTGTCCGGCACTTCCTTCACGCGCCCGATCTTGTTGAGGCCGAGCCCGATCAGCGTGGCGCGCTGGTCGTTGTGGCGGCGCATCGGGCTGCCGGTCTGCTCGACCTTGATGGTTTTTGCCTGGGCCATGACGCTCGTTCCTTAGTCGGCCGCCTGCTCGGCCTCGCCGCCTTCGCGCCGGCGCGCCTGCAGGGTGGAGACCTTGATGTTGCGGCGGGCCGCCACCGAGCGCGGCGAATCCTGGTGCTTGAGCGCGTCGAAGGTCGCGCGCACCACGTTGTACGGATTGGATGAGCCGAGCGATTTCGCCACCACGTCCTGCATGCCGAGCGTCTCGAACACCGCGCGCATCGGCCCGCCGGCGATGATGCCGGTGCCCGGAGGGGCGGCGCGCAGATAGACCTTGCCGGCGCCGTGCCGGCCGAGCACGTCGTGGTGCAGCGTGCGGCCCTCGCGCAGCGGCACGCGCGTCAGCCCGCGCTTGGCGGCGTCGGTCGCCTTGCGGATCGCCTCCGGCACCTCGCGCGCCTTGCCGTGGCCGAAGCCGACCCGGCCCTTCTGATCGCCCACCACCACCAGCGCGGCAAAGCCGAAGCGGCGGCCGCCCTTGACCACTTTGGCCACGCGGTTGATGTGCACCAGCTTGTCGATGAACTCGCTCGGCTCGCGCTCTTCGCGGCCGCCGCGTTCGCGCTCGCGCCGGGGCTCTCGTTCTCTGCGGGGTTCAGTTGCCATCTGTCATTTTCCTTTGCACGTCATCTTGTCCGAAAACCGGTTTCCCCTCTTCGGGACGACGCGCTCCGTTAGAAATTGAGGCCGCCTTCGCGTGCGGCATCGGCCAGCGCCTTGACGCGCCCGTGATAGAGATAGGGCCCGCGGTCGAAGACGACGTCCTTGATGCCCTTTTCCTTGGCGCGCTCGGCGAGTAGCTTGCCGACTTCCTTGGCGGCGGCGACGTTCGTGCCCTTCTTGCTGTCGCCGCGCATGGCCTTTTCCATCGTGGAGGCCGCGGCGAGCGTCTCGCCCTTGGTATCGTCGATGAGCTGGGCGTAGATGTGCTTGGACGAGCGGAACACCGACAGGCGCGGGCGACCGCGCGCCGCGAGCTTGACCTTGCGCCGCACCACTCCCGTCCGCCGCGCGGTCCGGTCCGACAATCTCGACATGGCGCGCCCTCTATCTCTTGTCTCTACGCTGCTTGTTGAGTGCAACCAACGAACGCAGCAATTTGCGCATCTTGCGCGGCTTGACCGATCGGCCGATACCGGAAACGCGCAGTGGTTCGGCGCCACCGCGCGGCAAAATGATCAAATCGCCCACCTGAAGCGAACCGATGAGAAAGCTCCGCGTCATTTCTTTTTGCCTTCCTTGCGGAACACGAATTCGCCGACGTATTTCACGCCCTTGCCCTTGTAGGGCTCGGGCGGCCGATAGCCGCGCAGTTCGGCGGCGACCTGCCCGACTTGCTGCTTGTCGATGCCGGTCACCACGATCTCGGTCGGCTTCGGCGTGGCGATCGTGATCCCCTGCGGAATCGGATAATTGATGTCGTGCGAGAAGCCGAGCTGCAGGTTGAGCTGCTTGCCCTGCACCGCGGCGCGGAAGCCCACGCCGTTGATCTCGAGCCGTTCCTCGAAGCCCTTGGTGACCCCGGCAATGAGATTGGCCACCCGCGTGCGCGAGGTGCCCCAGAGCGCGCGCGCGCGCTTGGTCTCGTGGCGCGGCTCGAGCTTGACCGCGCCCTTGTCCATCGAGGCCGCGACGTCGTCGTGCAGCACCAGCTGCAGCGCGCCCTTCGGGCCCTTGACTTTGACGGTCTGCCCTTCCACGGCGGCGGTGACGCCGGACGGGACGGAAACCGCTTTCTTGCCGATGCGGGACATCAGAACACCGTGCAGATGATTTCGCCGCCGACATTGGCGTCGCGGGCGTCGTGATCGGCCATCACGCCCTTGGGCGTCGACAGAATGGCCACCCCGAGCCCGTTGTTGATGCGCGGCAGATTGCGGACCGCGACATAGACGCGCCGGCCCGGCTTAGAAATGCGCTCGATCTCGCGAATCACCGGCTCGCCGTCGAAATATTTCAGCTCGATCTCCAGCTCGCTGCGCCCGGAGGCGTGCGCCACGCTGGCGTAGCCGCGGATGAAGCCTTCCGTCTTGAGCACTTCCAGCACGCGCTCGCGCTGCTTGGAGCCGGGCATGGTGACCTTCGACTTGTTGCGCATCTGGGCGTTGCGGATGCGCGCGATCATGTCGCCGATCGGATCGTTCATCGCCATTCGATCCTCCTCACCAGCTCGACTTCACGAGGCCGGGAATCAGCCCCTTGGAGCCGAGCTCGCGCAACGCAATGCGGGAAACCCGGTGTTTGCGGTAATAACCGCGCGGGCGGCCCGACAATTCGCAGCGATTGCGGATGCGCGTGGCCGACGAATTGCGCGGCAGCTCGGCGAGCTTGAGGGTGGCGGCAAAGCGCTCCTCGGTCGGCAATTTCCGGTCGTGCGCGATCGCCTTGAGCTTGGCGCGCCGACTGGCGTATTGCTTCGCCATCTTTCGCCGCCGGTTGTTCTTCTCGATCGAACTCTTCTTCGCCATTCTTTCCTCTCCTTACGGTCCCGCGTTTGAGGACATCGCCCTCACTGCCGGAACGGGAAGTTGAACGCAGCCAGCAAGGCGCGCGCCTCGTCGTCGTTACGCGCGCTCGTGCAAACGGTGATGTCGAGGCCCCAGGTGTCGACCACCTTGTCGAAATCGATTTCCGGGAACACGGTGTATTCCTTGATGCCCAGGCTGTAATTGCCGCGGCCGTCGAAGCTCTTCGGATTGAGCCCGCGGAAATCGCGCACCCGCGGCAGCGCGATGTTGATGAGCCGGTCGAGGAAGTCGTACATGCGCGCCTTGCGCAGCGTGACCTTGCAGCCGATGGCCTGGCCGTCGCGCAGCTTGTAGGTGGCGATCGACTTGCGCGACTTGGTGATCACGGCCTTCTGGCCGGCGATCAGCGACAGGTCGGCGGCGGCGCCGTCGACCTTCTTGCGGTCGGCGACACCCTCGCCGATGCCCATGTTGAGCACGACCTTGGTGATCGTGGGCACCTGCATGGCGTTTTTGTAGCCGAACTGCTTGACCATCTGGCCGCGGATGACCTGGTCGAACTGGGTCTTGAGGCGCGCGACGTAGTCCGAGCGCTCGCGCGGCTTCTTGGCTTCCTTCGGCGCGGCGGCCTTGGCCTGAGCCTGCGCCTTCTTTTCCGCCTTGGCTTCCGCCTTGGCTTGTGCAGTCTGCTGCGTTTCAGCCATCGATCTCGACTCCGGAACGCTTGGCAAAGCGAACCTTGCGGCGCTGATCGCCCTCGCCCACGAACTTGAAGCCGACGCGGGTCGGCTTGCCGTCCTTGGGATCGGCGAGCGCCAGGTTGGACAGGTGGACCGGGCTCTCCTTGGAGATAATGCCGCCCTCCTGCTGCGGGGTCTGGCGCTGGTGGCGCTTGACCATGTTGATGCCGCGCACCAGGGCGCGGTCTTGTCCCGGGCGCACCTCGATCACCTCACCGCTGCGGCCCTTGTCGCGGCCCGTGAGCACGATGACCTTGTCGCCCTTCTTGATCTTGGCGGCCATCACAGCACCTCCGGGGCGAGCGAGATGATCTTCATGTGATTCTTGGCGCGCAATTCGCGCGGCACCGGCCCGAAAATACGGGTGCCCACCGGCTCCATCTGCGGCGTGATCAGCACCGCCGCGTTGCGGTCGAAACGGATGACGGAGCCGTCCGGCCGCTTGATGTCCTTGGCGATGCGCACCACGACGGCCTTCATCACGTCGCCTTTCTTGACGCGGCCGCGCGGAATCGCCTCCTTCACCGAGACGACGATGACGTCGCCGATGGTGGCGTATTTGCGCTTGGAGCCGCCCAGCACCTTGATGCACATGACGCGGCGCGCGCCGGAATTGTCCGCCACGTCGAGGTTGGTCTGCATCTGGATCATGATGCGGCTCGCTTGTTCTTGAACGTCTTCACTTAGGAAACTTTCGCTTTCTTCTCGCCGCGGACGACTTCCCAGCACTTGAGCTTGGAGATCGGACGACGCTCCTCGATCCACACCACGTCGCCGACCGAGAACTCGTTCTTCTCGTCGTGCGCATGATATTTCTTCGAACGACGGATTGTTTTCTTCATCTCCGGATGCGTAAAGCGCCGCTCAACACGGACGATCACCGTCTTGTTCGGCTTATCGCTGACGACCACCCCCTGCAGCGTACGCTTCGGCATTTTTTATTCCTTCGACTTCGCCTTGGCGCGCGGCTTGGCGGCGGCCTTCGGCTTGGCGGACTTGGTCTTTTTCGCGGGCGCCGGCGCGGCCTCGGCTGCCGGCTCGGGCATCCCGGCGCGCTTCTGCGCCGCGATGGTTTTCATGCGCGCGATGTCGCGGCGGATGACCCGCACGCGCGAAGTATTCTCGAGCTGCCCGGTGGCGCGCTGGAAGCGCAGATTGAACTGCTCCTTCTTCAGCTTGAGCACCTCGTCGTCCAGTTGATCGAGCGTCATCGCTCGTACGTCGGCGGCTTTCATGGCACTCACTCGGCGATGCGTTCGATGAAACGGGTCTTGACCGGCAACTTTGCAGCGGCGAGCGCCAGCGCCTCCTTGGCGACGTTGACCGGAATGCCGTCGACCTCGAACAGGACGCGCCCTGGCTTGACGCGGCACACCCAGATTTCCGGCGTGCCCTTGCCTTTGCCCATGCGCACTTCGATCGGCTTCTTCGATACCGGCACGTCGGGGAAGACGCGGATCCACACGCGGCCCGACCGCTTCATGAAGCGGGTGAGCGCGCGCCGCGCGGCCTCGATCTGGCGCGCGGTGACGCGCTCGGGCTCGAGCGCCTTGAGGCCGTATTGGCCGAAGGCGAGCGAGTTGCCGCTGGTGGCGACACCGTGGATGCGGCCCTTGTGCGCCTTACGGAACTTGGTGCGGATCGGTTGCAGCATGGTTTAACTCATTGTCCTTACGCGGCGCTCTCGCGGCGCGGACGGCCGGCCTCGCCCTCGGCCAGTTTCTTGTCCTGCGCCATCGGATCGTGCTCGAGGATTTCGCCCTTGAATATCCAAACCTTGACGCCGCAGGTGCCGTAGGTGGTGAACGCGGTGGCGACGCCGTAGTCGACGTCGGCGCGCAGCGTATGCAGCGGCACGCGGCCCTCGCGGTACCATTCCATGCGGGCGATTTCCGCGCCGCCCAGGCGGCCCGAGCAGTTGATACGGATGCCCTCGGCGCCGAGCCGCATGGCCGACTGTACGGCGCGCTTCATGGCACGCCGGAAGGCGACGCGCCGCTCGAGCTGTTGGGCGATCGATTCGGCGACCAGCTGGGCGTCGAGCTCGGGCTTGCGGATCTCGACGATGTTGATGACGACGTCCGAGTCGGTGAGCTTGGCGACCGAGCGGCGCAGCTTCTCGATGTCGGCGCCCTTCTTGCCGATCACCACGCCCGGCCGCGCGGAGTGGATGGTGACGCGGCACTTCTTGTGCGGGCGCTCGATCACGATGTGCGATACCGCCGCCTGCTTGAGCTGCTTCATCAGCTCCTTGCGGATCTTGATGTCTTCGTGCAGCAGCGAGCCGTATTCGTTCTTGCCGGCGTACCAGCGCGAATCCCAGGTGCGGTTGATGCCGACCCGAAGCCCGATTGGATTGACCTTCTGACCCACTCGACCTCTCCTTTAGGCTTTCGCTTGCGCCTGCTCGGCGACTTCCCGCACCACGATGGTGATGTTAGCAAACGGCTTGAGAATGCGCCCGACGCGGCCGCGGCCGCGCGCCGCGAAACGCTTGATCACCAGCGCCTTGCCGACATGGGCCTCGGCGACCACGAGATCGTCGACGTCGAGGTCGTGATTGTTCTCGGCGTTGGCGATCGCCGATTCCAAGCATTTGCGCACGTCCCTGGCGATGCGCTTGCGCGAGAACTGCAGATCGGCGAGCGCGCTCGCCACCTTTTTGCCGCGGATCAGCTGCGCGACAAGATTGAGCTTCTGCGGAGAAACCCGCAGCATGCGGCTGACCGCCTTGGCTTCGTTGTCGGCGAGGCTCCGCTCGCGTGCGCTCTTGCCCATGACCTTGCTCTTCGATCCTTAGCTTGCCGCCGGCGCTGCCGCCGCCGGTGCGGCGGCGGCCGCCGCCCCGCCCTCGGCCGGCGCGCCGGGCGCCCGCTTCGCCTTACGGTCGGAGGAGTGGCCGTAGAACATCCGGGTCGGCGCGAATTCGCCGAACTTGTGGCCGACCATTTCCTCGGTCACCAGCACCGGGATGTGCTTCTGCCCGTTGTAGACGCCGAAATTCAGGCCGACGAACTGCGGCAGAATGGTCGAGCGCCGGCTCCATATCTTGATCATTTCGTGGCGGCCGGAGGCGCGCACGGCCTCGGCCTTGCGCAGCAGATAGCCGTCGACGAAAGGACCCTTCCACAATGAACGCGCCATGATGCTGGTCCCTATTGCTGCTTCTTCTTGCGGTCGTGCCGGCTGAGCACGATGAACTTGGTGGTGCGCTTGTTCTTGCGCGTCTTCATGCCCTTGGTCGGCTGGCCCCACGGCGTCGTCCAATGCTTGCCGCCATTGGTGCGCCCGCCGTGCGGGTGATCGACCGGGTTCATGCTGATGCCGCGGTTGTGCGGCATGCGGCCCTTCCAGCGCTGGCGGCCGGCCTTGCCGATGACCGTATTCATATTGTCCGGGTTGGATACGGCGCCGACGCTCGCCATGCAGCGGCCATGCACCAGGCGCTGCTCGGCGGAATTGAGCCGCAGGATGACGTAATCCTGGTCGCGTCCGACAATCTGCGCATAGGAGCCGGCCGAGCGCGCGATCTGCCCGCCTTTGCCGATCTTGATCTCGATATTGTGCACGATGGTGCCGACCGGGATATTGCCGATCGGCATGGCGTTGCCGGGCTTCACGTCGGCGTGCTCGGACGCAATCACCGTGTCGCCGACCGCCAGGCGCTGCGGCGCCAGGATATAGGCGAGCTCGCCGTCCTGGTACTTGATCAGCGCGATGAAGCCGGTACGGTTCGGATCGTATTCCAGCCGCTCCACCGTCGCCGGCACATCGAACTTGCCGCGCCGCTTGAAGTCGATCCTGCGATAGGCTTGTTTGTGGCCGCCGCCGCGGAAACGGCTGGTGATGTGGCCGTTGTTGTTGCGGCCGCCGGTCGAATTCTGCCCTTCCGTCAATGACTTCACCGGCGGCCCCTTGTAGAGACCGGAGCGGTCGATGTTCACCAGCTGGCGCTGGCCGGGCGTCGTCGGATTGTAGGTCTTCAGTGCCATCGAACGCTCCTTACAACCCGGTGGTCACGTCGATGCGGTGACCCTCTTCGAGCGTCACGATCGCACGCTTGCTGTCGGACTTCTGCCCGCGCTTGTTGCGGAACATCTTGACCTTGCCTTCGCGGATCAACGTGTTGACGCTCTTCACCTTCACGTCGAACAGCTTCTCGATCGCCTGCTTGATCTGCGGCTTGGTGGCGTCCTTGCGCACCTTGAACACGACCTTGCTGTGCTCGGAGGCCATGGTCGCCTTCTCGGTGATCACCGGGCCGATGATGACGTCGTAATGGCGCGGATCGCTGGTGCTCATTTGAAGCGCGCCTCCAGCGCATCGAGCGCGGCCTTGGTCAGCACCAGGGTCTTGCGCCGCAAAATGTCGTAGACGTTGATGCCCTGCACCGGCAGCACGTCGATATTCGGGATGTTGCGCGCAGCGGTGCGGAAACCGGCGTCGACCTCGGCGCCGTCGACGATCAGCGCGTTCTCAAGCCCGAGCTTGCCGAACTGTTTGGCGAGCGCCTTGGTCTTGGCCTCCGTCACCGCGGCCCTGTCGATGACGAGAATACCGCCGTCCTTGGCCTTCGACGACAGCGCATGCTTGAGCGCGAGCGCGCGCACCTTCTTGGGCAAGTCGATGGCGTGGCTGCGCACGACCGGGCCGAAGGCACGGCCGCCGCCGCGAAACTGCGGCGCGCTCTGCGCGCCGTGACGGGCGCCGCCGGTGCCCTTCTGCGCGTACATCTTCTTGGTGGTGCGGGCCACCTCGCCGCGCATCTTGGTCTTGTGCGTGCCGCGCTGGCGCTTGGCCAGCTGCCAATTGACGCAGCGCTGCAGAATGTCAGGGCGCGGCTCAAGGCCGAAGATGGCGTCGGACAGAGTGACCGAGCCCGCCTCTTTGCCTTCCAACGTGGTGATCTTCATTTCCATGTCAGGCGCCCTCCTTCGCGGCAGGAGCGGCCTCGACAGCCGGCGCCTCGGGTTTAGCCTCGGCCTTCGCCTCGGCGGCCTCGCTCAAGCGGAACTTGCCGGGCTTGGGCGCTTCCTTGGGCAGCGCCTTCTTGACCGCGTCGCGCACCGTGACCCAGCCGCTCTTGGCGCCGGGTACCGCGCCCTCGACCAGGATCAGGCCGCGCTCGACGTCGGTCTGCACCACCTTGAGATTGAGCGTCGTGACGCGGTCGACGCCGAGATGGCCGGCCATCTTCTTGTTCTTGAACACCTTGCCCGGATCCTGGCGCCCGCCGGTGCCGCCGATCGAGCGGTGCGAGATCGACACGCCGTGCGAGGCGCGCAGGCCCGCGAAATTCCAGCGCTTCATGGCGCCGGCAAAGCCCTTGCCGATGGTGATGCCGCAGACGTCGACGAATTGGCCGGGGATGAAATGGTCGGCGGTAATCTCGGCGCCGAGCGGGATGAGCGCGTCTTCGCTGACGCGGAATTCGGCGAGCTTGCGCTTGGGCTCGACCTTGGCCTTGGCGAAATAGCCGCGGTCGGCCTTGCTCATGTTGTTGGTGCGGCGCGAGCCCGAACCGAGCTGCAGCGCGACATAGCCGTCCTTGTCCTTGGTGCGGTGGGCGACCACCTGGCAGTTCGCCAGGCGCAGGACGGTGACCGGCACGTGCTCACCG
>Ga0335081_10012366_pt1 | contig 13836 bp, 14 predicted proteins | sample Lox_Sample_35_FD_206713 | JGI IMG/M metagenome (GOLD analysis project Ga0335081, IMG submission 206713) | Soil microbial communities from Loxahatchee National Wildlife Refuge, Florida, United States - Lox_Sample_3.5 | ecosystem: Environmental > Terrestrial > Soil > Wetlands | place: USA... | reverse complement strand
ACCGGACGAGGTCCACAATCCCCTGCGCTGGCACACCGAGGACAAGCTCCCTTACGCCACGCTCGTGCGGCGCGCTCAGTTCTACATCGATCACGAATGGTTCCTCGAAGCCGGCGAGGAACTGCCGACGCATAAGGAGACCCCCGGTCACGGCGGTCCCAAGCGTCGTTTCCAGATGACCAGCGGACACAACCGTTGGTCGATCCACTCGATGAACATGACCAATCGCCACCTGCTCAACACCCATCGCGGCGAGCCCTTCGTGTTCATCAATGACAAGGACGCGGCCAGCCTGGGTGTCGTCGACGGGGATCACGTCAAGCTCGTCAGCGACGTCGGCGACACAATCCTGCAGGCGAAGCTCACGCCGGCGTGCCGGCCGAACCAGGTGATCGTCTACAACGGTTTCGAGCCGTTTATGCACAAGCAGTGGTACGGCCAGGCCGACATCGAGCCCGGCCACGTGAAGCACCTCGGCTTCGCTGCCGGGTACGGACACCTGACCTACCGGCCAACGGCATGGCAGCCGATCCCGGCCGATCGTGGCGTGCGCGTGGATGTGGTAAAAGTCGCTTGACGGTCGTCGCAACGCGGGCGGGGCGCCGCCCGTTCCCGCGTGACGCAGGGATCACCTGCGTCACGCGGTCCTCCGCAGCTTGACGGTCCGGGACCCCTCGCATACAGTCCGCGCGATTTCGCACTGACGGGAGTCGATCGTGGGAGACATGCTCAAGGATCGCGTGGCAGTGGTCACCGGCGCCGGCCGCGGCATCGGGCGCGGGGTCGCACTCGGCTTGGCGGCACAGGGCGCAAAGGTCGTGGTCAACGACTTCGGCGTCAACACCGACGGCAGCGCGCCCAGCAGCGGGCCGGCGTTCGACGTCGTCAACGAGATCACAGCCGCCGGCGGCGAGGCGGCGGCGAACACCGATTCGGTTTCGACGTGGGACGGCGGCGCCGGCATCGTCGGCACCGCCGTCAAGCACTTCGGCCGCATCGACATCCTCGTCACCTGCGCCGGTATCCTGCGCGATCGCATGATCTTCAACATGAGCGAGGAGGAGTTCGACTCGGTGCTCGCGGTCCACTTGAAGGGCACGTTCAACTGCGTGCGCCACGCCGCGCCGCTGATGCGCGAGCAACGCTTCGGCCGCATCGTCACGTTCTCCTCGGGCTCGGGCTTGTTCGGGAATCCCGGTCAGGCCAACTACGGCTCGGCCAAGGCTGCGATCAGCGGATTGACCAAAGTCGCCGCCCGCGACCTGGGGAAGTACGGCGTCACCGCCAACTCGATCTGTCCGGTCGCGGCCACGCGCATGACCCTGACGCCCGAAGTCATGCGCGCGCGCGAGATCCGTAAGCAGCAGGGCATCATTCGCGAAGAGCGCGCGCTCAATCAGCTCGAAAATCTCAAGCCGGAGGACGTGGCGCCGATGGTGGCCTTTCTCGCCAGCGACTACGCCGCCAACATCAACGGCCAGTTCTTCCTGTGCGCCGGCCCGTCGGTCTCGCTGATCTCACTGCCGCGTCCGCTCAAGACGATTTACAAAGCCGGCCGCTGGACACTCGACGAATTGGACGAACTGGTGCCGCTGACGTTGACGGAAGGTCTGGTCAATCCCGCGCCGCCACGCGCCTAAGATAGGTCCAATGTCCAAGGTCCAAGGTCGAAGGAACGCTGATGGGTAGCAGATTGAAAGGCAAAGTTGCGGTCATCACCGGTGCCGGCCGCGGTATCGGGCGGGGCATCGCGTTGCTGATGGCGCAAGAAGGCGCCGCCGTCGTGGTGAATGATCTCGGCGGTGAAATCGACGGCAGCGGCCGTTCCACCTCGGCGGCCGATGCGGTAGTCGGCGAGATCAAAGCTGGCGGCGGCCAAGCGGTCGCCAACTACGACAGCGTCGCCGACTTTGCCGCGGCCGAAAACATCGTCCAGACCGCGGTAAAGTCGTTCGGCAAGATCGACATCTTGGTCAACAATGCCGGCATTCTGCGCGACCGCATGTTGTTCAACCTCAGCGAAGCGGACTGGGATGCGGTGATCGCCGTGCATCTCAAGGGTGCATTCAATTGCACGCGACACGCAACCCGCCGGATGCGCGAGCAGCGGACGCCGGGGCGCGTGATCAGCATGTCGTCGACCTCCGGGCTCTACGGCAACTCGGGGCAGGCGAACTACGGCGCGGCCAAAGACGGCATCGCCGGTCTGACTCGGGTGGCGTCGCGCGACGTCGGCAAGTACGGCATCACCATCAATGCCATCGCACCGGCCGCAGCCACGCGGATGACGGCGACGGTCTCGCAAGCGGCGCGCGAGGCTCGCAAGCAGCGCGGCGTCGCCAGCATGGGCGCCGAGGCGCGCTCGATGCTTCCCCGCCCGCAGCTGGACCCGGATGACGTGGCACCGTTCGCGACCTATCTCGCCACCGACGCCGCGGCCAACATCAACGGACAGATCTTCGTCGTGATGGGCGGCATCATCTCGCTGCTGAACTACCCCGCACCGGTGCGCACCATCACGGCGGCGGAGCGCTGGACAGCCGAGGAGATCGCGGCGCTGTTTCCGTCGACGCTCGGGATGGACCTGTTCAATCCCGCCCCCGCGCGTACCGAGTGAGCCGCCCCGCCGCACCTCAACGTCCCGCTGCGCCGGAGCCACCCGTGGCCGCCGCAATCTCCCTGTGGGGGTGGAGCGCGGCGGCAGTGGCGGCGGCCGCGTTGACCTACCTCCCCTCGTTGCGCAACGGATTCGTGTGGGACGATCCGCTCGTGCTCGAGCAATTGCGCGCGATCCACAGCGTGCGCGATCTCTTTCTTCCGCCTGAGATCATTCCCCGCTTCTACTACCGCCCCCTCGTCTTCGTAACGTATCTGATCGATCGCGTGATCGGCGGCGAACAGCCATTGTGGTTTCACGTCTCGGTTGTCGCGACTCACGTCCTCAATACGGGTCTACTCTGTTGGCTCGGGGTTCGACTTTTCGGCCCCAATCCCAGCGTGGCGCTGACCGCTCTGCTGTTCGCGACGCATCCTATCCACGTCGAGTCGGTTGCGTGGATGGCCGGACGCTCGGATGTGCTCGCGGCCAGCTTCATGTTGCTGAGCGCGACGCTACTGACCTACGACGAACGACCCTGGGCGGGTTGGGCGGCGGTGGGCAGCTACGCGCTGGCATTGATCTCAAAGGAAGTGGCGATCGCCGGCGTCGTGCTCTTCCCGTTCATCGATCTCGTCCGCCGCCGACCACTGCGTTGGAGCATCACAAGCGGGCTGCTGGCCGTGACGTTTCTGTATCTCGCGATGCGACACGCCGCGCTCGGTGCCACGATCACCGGCACACCCGGCACGGCGCCGATTCTCGCCACCGCACTTGCCGCCGTCGGCTTTTACGCCAGCAAGCTGCTGGTGCCGATCGGCTTGAGCGCGTACGTACCCGAGTTGCCAAGCGGCGCCCTGCTGCCGGCGTGGGGACTGATCACCATCACCGCGGCGACGATGGCGGTCGTGGTGACGGCGCCGCGCGGCGATCGCATTACGCCGTGGCTGATCGCGTGGTTCTTCGCGACCCTCGCGCCGTCACTGGTGGTGATCGCGCGCCAAGTCGCACAAACGCCGGTGGCCGACCGCTATTTGTACGTTCCATCGTTAGCGGTCAGTTTGCTGCTGTGTCGGGCATTGACGTCACTGCGCCTCAGCATCCGCTGGGAGCGTGGCGTGCAGACTGCGTTGTTGGCGTTGAGTGTGCTGCTCGCGATCGCAAGCGTCACGCGCAACCGCGTTTGGGCCGCTGACCTGGTGTTTTGGCAGGATGTCACGGCCAAGGCGCCCGGGTACGCGTTCGGCCATCGCGAGTTGGCGCAAATGTATCTGCGCCGCAACCAGCTCGACGAAGCGGAAGCCGCACTCAAGCGCGCCCTCGCCGCCAAATCGGAACCCGAAGGCCGAGTGATGACGCTCAACAACCTCGGCAATCTCTACCTGCGGCGACAGCAGCTCGACCAGGCGGAGCAGATGTTTCGCGAAGGGCTTACGATCCGCGAGCACGAGTATCTCCACAACGGTCTCGGCCGCTTGGCTATGAGACGCGCCGAGCTGGCGCAAGCGCGCGGCGACACGGCCGAGGCGCAACGCCAGGTGCGGATTGCTCGCGAGCAACTCGAACGTTGCACGGTGCTCGCCCCCAACGAGCCCAAGGGCCATGCGCTGCTCGGGCAGGTGTTGTACACACTGAACGATCGCGCCGGCGCGCGCCAGCATTTACAACTCGCCCTGCAGCTCGGCGCCGAGGGCAGCGTAGCCGACGCGACACGACACTACCTGAAAATGCTGGGGCCCTGATGGGCGACGTGAGCGAGTTCTCGCTGCCGGTCCGGCTGTTTCTGCGAGCGTATCGCTGGCGCCGCATCGATCCGGTGCCGTGGACGCTGCTCACGAAGCCACTTGCACAGTGCCGCGTCGCATTGGTCTCGAGCGCCGGATTCGTCGCGCCCGGCCAGCGGCCGTTCGATAACTCGATCCGCGGCGGCGACGTTTCGTTTCGCGACATCCCCAGCGACGTCGATCCTCACGCGCTCATCGACACGCACCGCAGCGAGTCGTTCGATCACAGCGGCTTACGGCTCGATCCGAACGTCGCGTTTCCGATCGACCGCGTGCGCGAGTTGGCGGGGCGCGGACGCATCGGCACAATCAACCGCCGGCATCTTTCGTTCATGGGATCGATTACCGCACCCGGACGTCTCGTGCGCGACAGCGCGCCCGAGGCGGCGCGGCGCTTGGTCAGCGACGGGGTCGATATCGCGTTGCTGGTCCCCGTGTGACCGTTCTGCAACCAGGCCGTGTGCCTGGTCGCAGCAGAGTTGGAACGTCACGGGATTGCGACCGTCGCCGTCGTGCTGCTGCGCGAAGTCGCGGAGCGCGTGCGGCCGCCGCGGGCGCTCTTCGTGCCGTTTCGTCACGGCTATCCGCTCGACGCGCCGAACGACCCGGAGCGCCAGATTGCAGTGATCGAAGCCGCCCTGGCGTTGCTTGAAGATTTGTCGGCTGTTGCGCCCGTTCTAGTCGACTACGTTTCACGCTACCGCGATTGAATCATCGCGAAACGCTTTCGAACCGCGTGCCGCGCTCGATCGATTGAATCACATCACTCGTGGCAACCAGCCGCGCGCCGGCGGCCGTCATGTCTTGCAGCGCGCGCTTGCTGTCGGCCTCGTCGATGCCGGCGATCGCGTCGGGCACCAGCCGCACCCGAGCGCCTGCCGCGCAGAGGTCCAAAACGTCGATCCGGACACACACGTCGGTCGCGACACCGAACACAACACAATCGGCGGCTCGAAAGGCGCCGTGGTCGCGCAACGCGCCGAGCCAGGGATTGCTGAACATCGGAAAGGTCCGCTTCTTCGCGACGTAGTGATGCCCCAATTCGATCACGAGGTCGGAAACGCTCACCACCGCATCGGGCGCCCAAATGCGGCGCGGCAGTCGCGGCAGCTCGTCGAAGTAGCGGCGTTGCCCTGGCGTTCCTTCGATGCAGTGCGGCGGAAATTGTTGGAACTCCGGATCGTTCACGACGTGCGCGCACATGGGCGAGATCGTCGTGACCCTTCGCTCGCCGGCGACTTCGAGCAGCCGTTGAATGTTGGCCAGGATCTCGCGACTGTCCGGAACGTACAGCGCTCCCTTCGGATCGACGAAATCGACTTGGGTGTCGACGTCGATGAACATGAGTGCCATGGCGTCAGGCTAGCGTCCCTGCTGGCGAGCGACAAGCTTACGCTGTTCTGCGAGCAATCGCTCGCTCACCGAAACCGGATACGTCGGCCGACCGTCGACGCCGCGCAACCCAGCCGGCAGCCGGCGTTGCAACAATCGGAAACGATCGCGCGCAGCGGCGAGCGACAGCGAGCCGCTCGTTCGCTTACCGTCACGCATGACGCATACCAGCAGCGGCGCGGAGTCGGCCGGCCCAGGCTCGTCGTGCAAGGCGATGACATCGCCGAGGTACTCGCCCTGCGCATCGGCGCGGCGCCACACCTGCTTCCGTCCCGGCAGCGTAGCTTTGCCCGGACTGGTTTTGATCGTTCCGCGCACTCGCGAGCCCACCGCCAGTTCGACCAGTTTGTACACGCCGCCGAGCGCCGGCTGGTCGAATGAGGTCGCCAGCCGCGTGCCGACCCCAAACGCATCGATCGGCGCACCCGCCGCAAGCAGGTCCGCAATGCGCCACTCGTCGAGATCGCCGCTGGCGAAGATTCGCGTGTCGCGAAGCCCGCCGTCATCGAGCACGCGGCGAACCGCACGGCTGAGAACGGCCAGGTCGCCGCTGTCGAGCCGAACCGCTTGCGGACGGAGACCGGCCGCGACAATCTGCTGCGCCGCCGCAACCGTGTCGTAGGTGTCGATCAGCAAAGTCGTCGAGTCCGGAAAATACTTCATGTAAAGCTTGAATGATTCGATCTCGTCGTCGAACGTCATCACCCACGAATGGGCGATGGTTCCGACCACCGGGATGCCGAAACGTTGGCCAGCTTCGACGTTGGAGGTGCCGGCGCAACCGGCGAGGTAGGCGGCCCGCGCGGCATACATCGCCGCTTCGGTACCGTGGGCTCGGCGGGAGCCGAACTCGATCACGCTGCGCCCGGCGGCCGCGTCGACGACCCGTGCGGCCTTCGACACGATCATGGTCTGGAAGTTGATCAGCGCAAGCAGCGCGGTCTCGACCAGTTGGGCCTCGAGGATCGGCGCGGTCACCCGCAGCAACGGCTCGTTGGCGAACGCCGGCGTACCCTCCGGCATGGCCCAGACTTCGCCGGTGAACCGCAGACGCTGCAAATGTTCGAAGAACGCTGGCGGCACCGAACCAAACGTCGGCAACGCCCGCAGGTAGGCGATGTCCGCATCGTTGAAGTGCAGGTTCTCCAAGTACGCCAGCGCTTGATCCAACCCGCCGGCGACGAGATAGGCGCGCTGCGGCGGCAGCTCGCGGACGAACAGCTCGAACGTTGCGGTGGCATCGATGCGGTTGGCGAAGTACGCCGCCGCCATCGTCAGCTCGTAGAGATCCGTGGCCAACGCCAGGGATCGCCGCTTCGATGATTGCGCGCGGCTCAACGGTCAGCGCCTTCGCGACGCCTCGGCCGCCCTCGCCATGAGTGCGTCGGTCTCCAGCTCCGCTTTCAGCGTCTGATCCAGCAAACGACATGACGCACGCTGCGCGCACAACGCCGCGCGTGTGACCATGCCGTTGCGACGTTCGACCAAGATCACGCCGTCGCCTTCACGGAATTCGAAGATTTCGGCGGCCGGCATGCCGGGCGTGCTGAAGCGAACGACGCGGTCCGGCTTCGCGTCGGGCGCGAGCACGAGCGCCGCACGCCGCGCGATCACCTCGGGGAGTCCAACGCCCTGATCGTTCAGCAACCACAGCTCCTCTGTGCTGCGCCCGTCGGCTACCCGCGCGACCAAGAGACTGCCGGGGGCAACGTTGAAGGCGATTTGATCGGGCGTCATCGACGATTTGGACGGCGTGCCATAGCTCGCCGCGTAGTCGGCCTCGGTCTTGCCCAGTTCCTTGGTCACCAGCGTCTCGCGGCATCCGGAATGGCATCCGGCGATCAGCAGCATGAGAGCCATTGTGATCCGCTGCATTGCACCTTCTCCGCGGCCGTCAGTTTAGCAAAAGCGCAAGAGTGCGCACGCCCGCCGCCGCGCGCGGGCCGTACCAGGAGAGCGCCTTGCCGTCGATCAAATGCACGCGACCGTCACGCCCCGCCGGCGTTGTGGCGAGCGGCTGGAGATCGGAGAGATCACGCGCCGAGAAACGATACGGTTCGTCGGGCAGCAGGATGACCTCGGGTTGGCGCGTTGCGACCTCATCGAGCGTGATGACAGGGTACGGATCTTTCCGATCTCGACACACGTTGGCGCCACCGCAGGTCCACAGCACGTCGTCGACGTAGGTACCGCCGGCAACGGTCATCCACGGGTTCTTCCAGATCGGACAAAACACGCGCCGGCGCGCCTGCCGACGCGCCCGTACCTCTGCCAAGGCGGACGCCAGCTCTTGCGCCATTGCTTGTCCGCGCGCCGGTTGGCCCGTGAGTGCGCCGAGTCGACGCAGCAAGTCAACCGCCGCATCCAGCGTCGCCGGAAACGTCACGAACACGCGCAGCCCCAACTCATCGAGGCGCGCAACATCCTCGCGCCGGTTCTCCTCGGCGTTGACGATGACGAGATCCGGTCGAAGACGCGCGATGGCTGCGCAGTCGGGATTCTTGGTGCCACCCACTTTCGTGCGTCGAGCGATTTCAGCGGCGGGCGCTTCGCAGTAGCGCGTGACGCCGACGACGGCTCGGCCGCAACCGAGGGCGAACAGCGTCTCGGTCAGGCTCGGTACCAACGATACGATTCGGTGCGGCGCGCGCGAAAGCGCTATCGTCCGACCGAAGTCGTCAAGCACGCTGATCAATGTCCGTGCTCCGCCTGTTTGGTTCGTAGCACGTCGTCCAATCCGCGTCGCTCCTCTTGCGTGACTTCGGGCTCCTCTTCACCAACCGGAGCGATTGCGGCTGAACGCGGCTTGGCTTGAAACGACCGCCACAACAGCCAGCCGGCGATCGCCAGCGCTGCGAGACTTCCCAGCCAGGCAACCCACGGCACCCGACGCCGGCGCCGGGCATGCCCTCGCAGGTCCATGATTCAGACAGGAGCGGGCGGCGGTGCAAATTCACCCGACCAGAGCGCGCGCACCGCGTCCCACCCGCTCCGTTGATCCCAATCGTCGATGCCGTTGTACCAACGCAGTCCCAGCTCACGCGCGCGTCCGCTGCGTTCGGCGATGGCGAACCACACGCGCCACGTCGGCCCGTAAAATAGTCGTACCGCGAGATTGAGCCGTCGCAGCTTGCTACCCAGCCACGACCCGCGCACATCCTGCTGGTAGGCGGCAAAGGAGAAATCGCCGCTTGCAAACGCCGCGTGGAGCGCGTCCGCCGCGCGACGTCCGTACTCGAGCGCGAAAGAGATTCCCTCCCCCATCAGCGGATCGACGCCGGCGGCGTCGCCGACCAGCATCGCCCGCGGGCAAGCCAGCGGCGCGCGATGGTCGTACCAGTGAATTGGGAAGGCGTGAAAGCGAGGCCGCACCGTGCTCCCGACGCGCGCCAACTCTTGCTCCGTCAAGCGCGTGAGCAGCGCTCCCGGCGTGTCGACGGCGTACGCGCCGACGTTCACGTGCGGCTCGCCGTTGATCCAACATGGGAACGCCCAGGAATACCCGCGCAAGCCGCGCGCCACGGCTTCGAAATTGAAATCGTATGCGTGCCGGTGAAATCCCGTCCAGCTCACCGCCGCGATTGGGACGTCGCACATGACCGCGCGCCCGGTGTGCGCGCTGGTCTGATCGAGCAGACGCCGACGCACCAGGCTGCCCGACCCGTCGGCACCGACGACGGCGCGCGCGCGGTAGGAGGTCCGTTCGGTCTCGACGCGGATTCCATCGCCATCGCGCGCCACGTCGACGACCTTCTCCCCCTCGTTCACGCCGACGCCACGTGCTCGCACCGCCGCGACCAGCGAGGCGTCGAAGTCGCGGCGTCGCACCACTCGGCAGATGTCGTTTCCCTCATACCGCACTTCGCGCGTGGGGGTCCGCACGGTAGCGCGATCGACCACCACGTGCGGCACGCTCAGCTCGACGCCGAGGTCGCGCAGGCACGCGAGCGTGTGCGGAATCAAACCGCCGGCGCACACTTTGTCGCGCGGATGGATCGCCTTGTCGAGAATGAGCGTGTCGCGCGCCAACTCCGGATGTCGTTGCGCCAGCCGCAAGCCGGTCGCCGCACCGGCGGGGCCGGAACCGACGATGATGAGCGGACGGTCCTCCATGTTGCGCGGGCGCGTCTCACCGTGGCCGCACGTGCGCGCGCACCCACTCGACGATCGCGTCGGTGGTTGCGCCGGGAGTGAAGATCTCGCTGACGCCGAGCCGCTTCAGCTCGGCGATGTCTTCGGGCGGTATGATTCCACCGCCGAAGATCACGACATCGCCGACGCCGCGCAGCTTGAGTTCATCAATCACCGCTGGGAACAACGCCATGTGCGCACCCGAGAGGATGCTCAGACCGATCGCATCGACGTCCTCTTGCAGCGCGCTCTCGGCGATCATCTCGGGCGTCTGGTGCAAACCGGTGTAGATCACTTCGAAGCCGGCGTCGCGCAATGCCCGCGCGATGATCTTGGCGCCGCGGTCGTGGCCGTCCAACCCCGGCTTGGCAACGAGAATGCGAAGAACCTTCTCCGGCATGCGTCGACTATTCTCAGATCCACGCCGGATCGCGGTAGACGCCGAAGACCTCGCGAAAGACGTCGGAGATTTCACCCACCGTGCACTCTTCCTTCACCGCGGCGATCAACGGCGGCATCAAATTGCTGGTCCCGCGCGCGGCCTCGCGCACGGCTGCGAGCGCCGACTGTACTCGCCCTGCGTTGCGGACTTGTTTGCGCCGGCGCACCCGCTCGGCTTGCTCGCGCTCGACCTTGGGATCGACGCGCAGCAATTCCAGCGGCGGCCCTTCGTCCACGACGTACTTGTTCACACCGACCATCACCTTCTCGCCGCGATCGAGCTGTTGCTGAAAGCGATAGGCGGCTTCGGCGATCTCCTTCTGCGGATACCCCAACTCGATCGCCCGCACGATCCCGCCCATGTCGTCGATCTTTTGGATGTACGCCGCCGCTTCGCGCTCCATGCGATCGGTGAGCGCTTCGATCGCGTAGCTGCCGCCGAGCGGGTCGGCGACGTTGGTCACGCCTGATTCCTCGGCGAGGATCTGCTGCGTTCGCAGCGCGACCAAGACGGCTTGTTCGCTCGGCAACGCCAGCGTTTCGTCCATCGAGTTGGTGTGCAGCGACTGCGCGCCGCCGAGCACCGCTGCCAGCGCTTGGATCGCCACGCGCACGACGTTGTTGACCGGCTGTTGCGCGGTCAAGCTACATCCCGCCGTTTGCGCGTGCGTCCGCAACATCAATGAGCGGGGGTTGTTGGCGCCGAACCGCTCGCGCATGATCTTGGCCCACAATCGGCGGGCGGCCCGGAACTTGGCGATCTCTTCGAGAAAGTCGTTGTGCACATTGAAAAAGAACGACAGGCGCGGGGCAAAGCTGTCGACTTCGATCCCGCGATCGACCGCGGCTTGCACGTAGCCGATACCGTCGGCGAGCGTGAACGCCAACTCCTGCACCGCCGTCGAGCCGGCTTCGCGGATGTGGTAGCCGGAGATCGACACCGCGTGCCAGCGCGGGGCCTCCTTGGCGCAGAACTCCATCATGTCGACCACGACGCGCAGCGAGGGCTTGGGCGGTGAGATCCATTCCTTTTGGGCGATGAACTCCTTGAACATGTCGTTCTGGATGGTGCCGCCGAGCTGCGTCCATGGAACGCTTTGACGCTCCGCCACCGCGAGATACATGGCCAGCAGCGCACTCGCGCTGCAGTTCACCGTCATCGAAACGGTCACGTCTCCAAGCGGGATGCCGCTGAACAGCTCTTCCATGTCGGTGAGGCTGGAGACCGCGACGCCTTCGCGGCCGACCTCGCCGAGGGCGCGCGGGTGATCGGCGTCGTAGCCCATCAACGTCGGCATATCGAACGCGGTCGATAGACCGGTTTGCCCTTGCGCGAGCAGAAATTTGAAGCGCTCGTTGGTATCGTGCGCCGAGCCGAAGCCGGCGAACTGCCGCATCGTCCAGAGTCGGCCGCGATACATCGACGGATAGACCCCGCGCGTGTACGGGTACTCGCCGGGATGTTCGAGGGCGCGGTCGTAGTGCCAGTCGGGCAAATCTTCCGGCGTGTAGACGGGATCGACTTCCATGTCCGAAACCGTCGAAAAGCGCGGCAAGCGATCCGCCTCCTTGGGGTAGCGCGTCGCCAGCCAGTCCGACTTCGGTTTGCTCATCGAGTCCGCCCCTTCGTCATTTCCCGTCGTTCACCGGTGCCGCCTCCCCGAGCCGGCCGCGAATCAGACCGCGCGCAACACGGCTCCACAGGTTCGGCACCAGAATCTCAACCTGCCCGAGTGCTCCAAACGTCAACGGTTCCATACCGAAGCGGCGGCTACGGAGGTGACACGGCACGCCGTGGTGTTCGAGGTAACCGCACACGATGTGCGCCTCGATATCGAGCGGCGTGCTAAAGCAGACCTCCCACGGACCCGCAATCGGGCCATCCCGCTCCACAGTCATCGTCCGCCGAAGGCCGCCTTGCGCTTGGCCAAAAACGCCTCCATCCCTTCGCGCCGGTCGTCGGTTCCGAACGTTACGGCGAACGCCTCGGCTTCGTAGCGGCAGCCGTCTTCGAGGGCCATGTCGGCGCCGGCGTTGATCGCGGCTTTGGCTTCCTGAATCGCGATCGGCGCCTTGGTTGCGAGATCGGCCGCCACGCGCAGCGTTTCGCCGAGCAAATCGGCACGCGGCACCACGCGGTTCACGATGCCCAGTCGCAACGCTTCGGCGGCGTCGATCAATTCGCCCGAGTAGATCAGTTGACGCGCGCGACCGGGCCCGACCCGGCGCGCCAGCCGCTGCGTGCCGCCAAAGCCGGGAATGATGCCGAGGTTGATCTCGGGCTGGCCGAACTTGGCGGAATCGGCGGCGAAGATGAAGTCGCACGCCATCGCCAGCTCCATGCCGCCACCGAGGGCGAAACCGTTCACCGCGGCAATCGCCGGAATCGGCAACTCCTCGAGCCTGCGCATGACCGCCTGGCCGCGACGCGCAAAGTGACGCGCCTCGACGCCGCTCATTTTGGCCATCGCCGCGATGTCGGCGCCGGCCACGAAAGCGCGCTCGCCCGCGCCGGTAATGACCAGGCAGCGCACTTCACGGTCGCATGACGCGACGTGCTCGGCGATCTCGTCGAGTGTCTGCGGGTTCAGCGCGTTGAGCACCTGCGGTCGATTGACCGTCAAGACGCCGACGGCGTCGCGACGTTCGAACTGCGTGCAAGCGTCCATTAGCCCTAATTCGACGGAAGAGGACTCACCACAGAGGCACCGAGACACGGAGAAGTCGGCACTTCCCGCGCCGCAAGGCTAGTCTCTGGAACGTCATTCCCAATGAGGTTTGGCTTCATATCCCCGCTTCGCGGAATCGCTGGTCTTCTCGGTGTCTCCGCGCCTCTGTGGTGAATTTCCTTTGTCACTTCAAGGTTAGTACTCGGGCTTGAAGTCGAAGCGGTGAACCGCCTCGATGTACCGGATCGTGCGCGTGCGCGAGCGCATTACGACCGAATTGGTGGTCGCGCCGCCTTTGAAAAAACGCACGCCGCGCAGGTAATCGCCGTCGGTCACGCCGGTGGCGGCGAACATTACGCTACCCGAAGCCATCTCCTCGACACCGTATTTCTTGTTGATGTCCCCGAGACCGGCAGCCGCGGCCTTGGCCGAATCTTCGGTGTTGCGCGCCACCAGGCGGCCCTGCATCTCGCCGCCGGCGCAGCGCATGGCCGCGGCAGTCAGAATTCCCTGATGGGCGCCACCGGTACCGAGCAGCAGATCGATACCCGAACTCGGACGAGTCGCTGCGATGCCGGCTGCGACGTCGCCGTCGCTGAGCAGACGCACGCGTGCGCCAGCCTTGCGCACTTCGGCGACCAACTTTTCGTGGCGCGGGCGATCCAACACCGCCACCGTCAGATCCGCGATGTAGACGCCCTTCGCTTCCGCCAGCGCGCGCAAGTTGTCGGTCGGCGACCGATCGAGGTCGATGAGTCCCTTGCCGTCCGGTCCGGCAGCGATCTTGTCCATGTACATGTCGGGACAGCGCAAGAAGCCGTCC
>Ga0335081_10012364_pt1 | contig 13836 bp, 12 predicted proteins | sample Lox_Sample_35_FD_206713 | JGI IMG/M metagenome (GOLD analysis project Ga0335081, IMG submission 206713) | Soil microbial communities from Loxahatchee National Wildlife Refuge, Florida, United States - Lox_Sample_3.5 | ecosystem: Environmental > Terrestrial > Soil > Wetlands | place: USA... | reverse complement strand
AGTTTGCCATCAAGCCGACCGCCGGCTGCTTGAGATCGACGAGTTCGATGCCCGGCACCGCGCGCAGGATGTCCGCAGCGGCCTCGACTACGCCGCGAATGCCGGGGTGACGATGCAGCGCAATGCGCATCGGCACGCGTACACGCAGCAGAGGCCGCAGGTCGTTGAGACGTTTGAGCAGAAACATCGTGAACGGCGTCATTTCGAACGGCTTCGACCCACGCGTCTTCTCGATTGCCGGCAGCGTCGTTTCGGTGAACTGGACGTGGCACGACGGGCACCAGGACAGCACCTGCCCGGTCTTGCTCTGCGCGAGCTTGTCGAGTGTCGACTCGGCAACGCGGCCGGACGTCGCAATATCGCCAGTGCGCATCGGCACGACGCCGCAACAGTGCGTCGGGCCGCCCATGACGTCGTAGGTGATGCCGAGCGCATCCATGATGTCGAGCGCCAGCAGCGCGATATGCGGCGTCTTGAGCACGTTGCAGCCGGTATAGAAGACGAAATCAGGCCGCTCATCGGCGTCGCCAGACCGCGACTTGACGCCCTGGCCGAGCCGCGCCAGCAGCGCATCGTCGAGCTGCAGCCGTGACAGGTGCGTGACCTCGCGGGCGACCTTGCGGAAGCCCTCGACCCCGCCGCGCCGTTGCGTCGCAGCATCGTCCTTGGCGCGCGCCATCGCCACGCGCGCCATGTTGAGCAGGAAGCGCGGATTGACGCCGTAATCGCAGGCCTCGATGCATTCGCCGCTGAGCAGGCAGCCGCTGGCCCATTTGCGCGCCGTCTCGTTGCCCGCGCCGGAGCGCAGGATATCGATGACGCCATCGATGACCGTGCGCGGCTCCGCCGTAACGCCGGCCGGAGCCGTGATCGGACAGACTTCGACGCACTTGCCGCAGCGCGTGCAGGCATCGACCATGGTGTCGATACGCTCTTGTAGGGCGGCTTCGAATGTCTCGGCCATGGGCTCACATCCAGCACGATCCCGAGGCGCAGCAATCAAACAGTAACGGCAAGTCGAGGCCAATTGAAGGGCCGGCGCAGTCGATGTAAGACCGAAAGCCGCCAGCAATGCCCGGCCGTAAGCCGGGCATGTTCATGAACGAGGGTGCAATGGGTGAATTTGCCATCGGTCAACCGGTTCCCCGCTTCGAGGATCCGAGGCTCGTCAAAGGGGGTGGTCGCTACATCGCCGACATGACGTTTCCCGGGATGGCCTACGGCTACGTGCTGCGGTCGCCGCATGCCCACGCCCGCATCCGCTCCATCAATTGCGCAAAGGCCAAGGCCGCGCCCGGCGTCGTCGCGGTCCTCACCGGCGCCGATTACAAGGCGGCCGGGTTCGGCGACCTTCCGGTGCCCGGTGGTCTCAAGCGCCGCGGCGATGTGCCGGGCTACCGGCCGCGCTACCCGGCCCTGGTCGAGGATCGGGTGCGCATGATCGGCGATTACGTCGCCTTCGTCGTCGCCGAGACCTATTATCAGGCGGTCGATGCCGCCGAACTGATCGAGATCGACTACGAGCCGTTGCCCGCCATTGTCTCGACCGGCGATGCGGTCAAATCCGGCGTGCCGCTGGTCTGGGAGGATTGTCCGAATAATATCGGCTTCATCCAGACGGAAGGCGACAAGGCTGCGACCGACGCGGCGTTCGCGCGTGCCGATCACATCGTCAAGCACCATTTCGTCATCAATCGCGTCACTGCTGCGACCATGGAGCCGCGCGGCTGCATCGGCATCTTCGAGCCGATCGATGGCCGCTACACCATTTATACGACGCTGCAGCGCACCAACGTGTTCCAGACCGAACTGTCGCAATACGTGCTGAAGGTCCCCGACAACAAGATCCGCGTCGCCTGCGGCGACATCGGCGGCAGCTTCGGCATGAAGTCTGCGGTCTACAACGAGGTGGCGCTGGTGCTGCTCGGCGCCAAGGTGACCGGCCGTCCGGTCAAATGGGTGGCAACACGTTCGGAGTCCTTCCTCTGCGACGCGCAGGCCCGCGATAACGTCACCGATGCCGAGCTTGCGCTCGACAAGGACGGCCATTTTCTTGGCTTCCGCGCCACGATCTACGCCGCGATCGGCGCCTATCTGCAGGTCGGCATGCCGGCCTTCACCGGCAATCTCGGCACGCTCGCTGGCGTCTATCGCACGCCGGCGTCCTATATCGATGTCAGCGCCGTCTTCACCCACACCCAGCCGGTGCGACCCTATCGCGGCAACGGCCGACCGGAGGCCGCCTATATCATCGAACGCATGGTCGTCCTTGCCGCCGACCAAACAGGTATTGATCCGGCGGAATTGCGCCGCCGCAACACCATCCCGCCGAGCGCCATGCCGTTCAAGTCGAGCGTGACTTTCACCTATGACTGCGGCGAGTTCGAAAAGAACATGGACATGGCGCTTCGCGCCGCCGACAAGAAGGGCTTCGAGACGCGCCGCACCGAGGCGCGCAAGCGCGGCAAATTGCGCGGGCTCGGCTTCTCCAACACGATCGAGCGCTCAGCCGCCGCCGGCCTCGAAGGCGCGGAGATCAGGTTTGATCGCACCGGTTCGGTGTCGATCTTTTCCGGCAGCATCAATCAGGGCCAGGGCCACGAGACCGCGTTCAAGCAGATTGTCTGCGACCGGCTCGGGCTCGACCCCAACGAGGTGACCTATATCCAGGGCGACACCGACCAGGTGTTCTTCGCCGAAGGCACCGGCGGCTCGCGCTCGGCAACTTTTTCCGGCTCTGCCTTCACGCTCGCTGCGGAGAAGATCGAGACCAAGGCCAAGGCGATCGTCGCCAACATGCTCAAAATCGATGCCGCCGACATCAAATTCGCCGATGGCGTGTTTTCGAGCGCCAAGACCAACCGAACGATGACGATCAAAGAAGTCGCCAAAGCCTCGATAGACCCGAAGAACCTTCCGCAGGGTATGGAGGTCGGGCTGATCTCGACCGCGATCTATCAGGGCAAGGTCGCGAGCTATCCGAACGGCGTCCATGTCTGCGAACTTGAAATCGACGAGGAGACCGGCGAGGTTGAGATCGTTGGCTACAACGTGGTCGACGACGTCGGCACTGTCATCAATCCGCTGCTGCTGCACGGCCAGGTCGACGGCGGCATCGCCATGGGAGTCGGCCAGATCCTGATGGAGGACATCAAGTTCGACGAGCAAGGCCAAATTCTTACCGGCTCATTCATGGACTACGCCATGCCGCGGGCGAATGACCTCACCGGCTTCCACGTCGAAAGCAATCCGGTGCCGACCAAGACCAACCCGCTTGGCGTCAAGGGCGCCGGCGAAGCGGGCTGCGTCGGCGCCATGCCGGCAGTTGCCAATGCGCTCGTCGACGCGCTGTCGATACTCGGCATCAAACACGTCGAAATGCCGGCGACGCCGGAAGTGCTATGGCGCGCGATCCAGGATGCGCGGGCCAACCAGGCCTGAAGCTGGGTCGGACGGAATCGCAACGCCAAGCCGCGGGCCATTGACGTTTTGACCGACGCGCGGCGGCCGGTCTTCAAGTCCCTATTGCTCGAGCTTGATATTCGCTTCGCGAATAACGCCGCCCCACTTCTCGACCTCCTGGTGGAGCATTTTGGCGAATGCGGCGGTGGTGTCCGGCGTCACCGTATCACCGAGGCTCGCGAGGCGCGCCTTGGTGTCCGGATCGGTCAGCGTCGCATTGATCGCCTGATTGAGACGCGCAATCACGCTGGCCGGCGTGCCGTTGGTCGTGCCGACGCCGAGCCATCCGCCGGCGTCATAGCCCGGTACGAAATCGGCCACGACGGGCACATCGGGCAGGCCGTCAAAGCGCGTCTTCGTCGTCATCGCGAGCGCCCGCAGCTTCCCGGTGCGGATGTATTCTAGCGAGGACTGCACGGGACCGATCCACATGTCGACCTGACCGCTGATCAAGTCGGGCAGCGGATTGCCGCGGTACGGCACATGCGCCATCTGGATACCGGCCATGCGCTGGAACATTTCACCGAAAATGTGCGGTGCACTGCCGATGCCGGCCGACGCCATCGTGACCTTGCTCGGATTGGCCTTGGCGTAGGTGATGAACTCCGGCAGCGTCTTGGCCGGAAACGCGGGGGTCACTTCCAGCACGAATGGTTCGCTGTCGAGCAGCGCAACCGGCGCGATATCGCGCGAGAAATTATAGTTGAGGTTTTGATAGAGGTTGGCGTTGATCACATTGGCGGTCGTCACCAGGAGCATCATGTAGCCGTCCGGCGGCGCATGGGCGACGTCGGCTGTCGCCAGATTGCTGCCGGCACCCGGCCGGTTTTCAACGACGACGGACTGACCGAGCTTTTGCGACAAGGTCTGGGCGATGATCCGCCCCACGATGTCCGGACCGCTGCCCGCCGGGAAACCGACGATAAAATGGACCGGGCGCGACGGATAACCCTCGGCCAAAGCCAGCGCCGGCATGAATGGCAGCGCCGCTGCTCCCAGCGCAAAGCGTTGAAAAGTTCTGCGCGAAAAACTCATCGACGTCCTCCGGGGGCGCAGCGCTCGCGGGGCTGCGGGCGTGCTCGATTGATGAACTCCTCTACTACTCATAGCCGATAGGCCGATCAATGCCGAGAAAGGACCACGCAATGCCGTGCGCGCCCGCCCGGCCGAAGCGGTTTCGCTCAGGGCCGAAGCGGCTCTCGCGTCCATTCGCTCTTGAGCAACTCGACAAAAGCGGCAGCGGCGATCGGCAAGACCCGCCCGCGGCGGGTCGCGAGAAAAAGCCTTGCATGCAGCAGCGGGGCGTCGATCAGGGGAATCGCGACCATGTCGCCGGGAGCGACGTCGGCTTTCCCGGGCGCCCGAAATTGAAAGCAGATGCCGCGATTCATGCGGGCGAACGCTCGCATGGTCTCGACGGAATTCGAGATCAGGCGGGGATCGAGATGGGTAATTCGGCCCGTTCGATCAGTCCCTACGTCATCGGCCATGCTGTGATGCGCGATTCGATCGACCTCGCCGCTGTGGTGGACGCCCTCGGCAGTGTCGGCCTGACCGCCGCGGAGGCGCAGAACGGCCGCTTGGTCAATATATTCGCCAAGGCCGAGGCCTCGCCGGACGGCAGCGTGCGCGGCTTTCGCCACACCATGCTCGACGATTCCGATGTCGGCTCGACGCGCCACGCCCGCGCCGCGGTGGGCGGGCTGGTCGCGGGCCTATCGGGTACGGGTGCGGTCTACGTGTCAGGCGGCGCCGAGCATCAGGGGCCGCCCGGCGGCGGGCCGGTCGCAGCAATTGCGCGCGTTTAGATGACCGCGATGCACTGAATCTCGATCATCATTTCCGGCAGCGCGAAGCCCGCGACCGTAATTGCGGCGCTTGCCGGAAAGTCCCTCCCGAAAATCTCGGTGCGAAGCTCGGTCATGCGCGTGGTGTAGCGCGCATCGATCAGGAACACCGTCATGGTGACGATGTCGGCGAGCTTGGCGCCGGCGTCGGCAAGCGTCTTTTCGATATTGCGGAAAGTCTGACGGCATTGCGCGTCGAAGTTGCCGCCGAGCGACTTGCCGGAATCGTCGACCGCGCCGGTGTGGCCCGCGACCCAGATCGTTTTCGCCGCGCTTTCGGTGATCACGGCCGGCGAATAAGCGCGGCTTTCGGCGCGCGCACCACGTACGAATGACTTTTTCATGGCCTCTCCCTTCGTCACATCCGCTTGTCGCGGCATCGTCGTCTCTGCCGGGTTGTGGCATATCATAGTCCTGGAGAGCCGGGGCGGGCCCGGCCAAGAAGACATGCTGCTGCCGTCGTGAGCCGCGGAGCCGGGATGAGTGGAGCGAACGCTGTGGCGAACGGTTCGGCGCCGCTTGCGGGCGTCCGCGTGCTCGAATTCTGCCACGCCATCATGGGGCCGAGCGCCGGACTGATCCTCGCCGATCTCGGCGCCGATGTGATCAAGGTCGAGCCGCTCGACGGCGACTCGACGCGGCGTCTGCCCGGCTTCGCCGCCGGCTTCTTCGGCACTTTCAATCGCAACAAGCGCAGTTTTGCCCTCGACCTCAAGGCCGATGCGGGCCGCGCTCTGCTGCATCGCCTGGCGGCAACAGCTGACGTCGTCATCGAGAACTACGCGCCCGGCACCATGGACCGGCTCGGCTGCGGCTACGCCGACCTCGAGCACGTCAATCCGCGGCTCGTCTATTGCGCGCTCAAGGGCTTCCTCAGCGGCCCCTACGAGCACCGACCGGCGCTCGACGAGGTCGTGCAGTTCATGGCCGGGCTTGCCTATATGACCGGACCGCCCGGGCAGCCGCTGCGCGCCGGCACGTCGATCGTCGACATCATGGGCGGCGCCTTCGCGGTAATCGGCATCCAGGCGGCGCTGCGCGAACGCGAGCACAGCGGTCGCGGCCAGCTCGTCAAATCGGCGCTGTTCGAATCGACCGCATTCCTGATGGCGCAGCACATGGCGGGCGAGGCGATCACCGGCCGGGCGCCGCCGCCGATGCCGGCGCGCGAAGGCGCCTGGGCGATCTACGAGCCGTTCGCGACCAAAGATGGCGAGCAGATCTTTGTTGGGCTCACCAGCAATGGCCAGTGGCGCCGGTTCTGCGAGCACTTTGGACGCCAGGACCTCTTGCAAAATCCGGCCTTTGCGAGCAACGAGGACCGCGTGCGCGAGCGGCCGACGCTGCTCCCGATCGTCGCCTCAATCGTCGCCAAGCATAGCCGCAATGAGCTTGCCGAATTGTTCGATCGTATCGACATTCCGTTTTCGCCGGTCGCCAAGCCGGGCGACCTGTTCGAGGATCCGCAGCTCAATGCCAACGGCCGCATGATCGACGTAGACTTCGGGCGCGGCGTGCGGGCCAAGCTGCCGCGTCTGCCGATCGAGATCGGTGTACACGATCTTGGACTGCGCCGTCAGGCGCCGGCGATCGGCGAGCACAGCGCCGAAATCCTCGCCGAGCTCGGCCTGGCAGCCGCCGAGATCGACGCCTTGAACGAGCGCAAGATCATCGCCATCAATCCTACGCGCCCTGCGGGAGCAAAATCATGAGCGACCTGCCGTCTGCTGTCCAAATCGTCGAGGAGGGCCCGCGCGAGGGCTTTCAATTCGAGAAGGGCGCGATCCCGACCGCAGGCAAGATCGCACTGATCGACGCGCTGTCGCAGACCGGACTGAAGCAAATCCAGATCGTGTCCTTCGTCAATCCGAAGGCGGTGCCCGGGATGGCGGACGCCGAAGCGGTCGTCCACGGCATCGCGCCACGCCCGGGCGTCGCCTATACGGCGCTGTGGCTCAACGACAAGGGATTTGAGCGCGCGGCCAGCGAACGGCGGTTGACGCTCAAAGGCACGATCCAGCTCTGTGCGTCGGAGAAATTCCTGATGCGCAATCAGAACCGAACCGCGGAACGCCAGCTCGCTGGCCAGCACGCGATCGTTGAAATGTACAAGGCCGCGGGCGTGCCGGTCGAGCGCGGCAGCGTCATGGCCGCGTTCGGCTGCAATTTCGAAGGCGACGTTCCGATCACACGCGTCATCGCGCTGGTCGGGCAGATCCTCGACGTCGCCGAGGAGCACGGCGTCACGCTGAGCTACGTCACGCTTGCCGACACCATGGCCTGGGCGACGCCGCTTGCCGTCAAGCGCGTCGTCGGCGCGCTGCGCGAGCGCTGGCCGGATCTCGAGATTGCTCTGCACCTGCATGACACGCGCGGCATGGCGATCGCCAATGCCTTTGCCGGGCTCGAAATGGGCGTGACGCATTTCGACTCCTCGGTTGCCGGGCTCGGCGGTTGCCCGTTCGCTGGACACCAGGGCGCCGCGGGAAATGTCTGCACCGAAGACCTCGTGTTCATGTGTAACGAGCTCGGCATTGAGACCGGCATCGATCTCGACACGCTGATCGAATGCGCACGGCTCGCCGAGGACGTCGTCGGCCATCCGCTGCCCGGTTCGGTGATGAAAGGCGGCGGCCTGCAGAAATATCGCGCTTGACGCGTCGTTGCCGCTACGGCGTGCCCAGGATCTTCCAGATGCCGTTCGTCGTCACCACGACGCGCGATCCGACCATCATCTTGGCCTGCATGAACAACAGCGAGCGCGTCGCCCGCACCACTTCCGGCTGCGACACGACGAACTCACCGAGCCGCACAGTGTCGACAAATTGGATATTCAGTTCGATCGTGGCGTGGCGTTTGCCGCCGGTCGCCTTGCGCGCAGTCATGGCCATGGACTGATCGGCAAGCGTGGAGAGCATGCCGCCGTGCAGATTGCCGGCGCGGTTGAGATGCTTCTCGGCGACGGTGAAGCCGAAGCTCAGCCGATCGCCGTCTTCGTGCCGCCAGATCGGCCCGATCAACTCGCCGAAATTGGTGCCGTGGACGATTTCCCAGCCGGCGCTGGCCGGATCGAAGGCAGGCTTGGTGACCGGTCGGGCGTCGTTCATCGTGATCCTTCGTCGCAACTCATTTCGGGATGTGCCTTGCATGCCTGGAGGAATAATTCGCGGCCACACGTCGCATGTCTTCGCCTGAAGTCGGCGCAATGTCGAGCGTCACTTTGCCGGTTTCGACCGTGTGGAGATATGCGAGCACGCGAAATACGCACTTACGCGCGTTGCGTCGCGCGTTTGTTCAGTCGCTCCTTCAGATCAGGGATGAGCTTCTCCGCATTGACACCCGCGGCGAGCGCGCGGCCATTGGCGCCGAGGCCGCGTACAGCGTCGGTATAGGCTTTGACCTCGCCCGCTTCGCGCACGGCCTGCGGATAGTCGGTGGCGAAGACGAGCTGCGAGAACGCTAGTTCCTCGATGCCGAAGCGCACCCAGTCGGCGCCCCATTCGGCGGCGTGATCGGGGCCGGCCCAGCCGGCGACGTCATAGTAGAGCCGGTGGTCGAGATAATAATCGAACGGCTTCGGCGGCCGGCGACCGTGCCGGTTGATCTTGGCCGTGCCCCATTTGTCGCGCTGCTGAAAGCCGCGGATGCGGCCGAGATAGCGGCCGATGCCGCCGGAAAAATGCGAGAAGTGGATTTTCAGTGTCGGCAGATCGTCGAGCAGGCCGGAATTGATGATCCGCACCGTCGCCGTCATCAGCGAAAATTCCCAGCCGAGCATGCGGCCGAGATCGTCGGCATCCATGCGGCCCCAGCGGATGACGTTGGGCAGCGGATGGATGAAGACATAGAGCCCGAGATCGGCACAGGATTTCCAGAACGGCCGCAGCGCCTCGGCATCGAGCGGCTGATTCTGCAGCTCCGAGGCGATGACGACACCCGGCAGGCCAAGCTCGACCGCGCAGCGCTTGAGTTCGGTCGCGGCCTCCGCCGGCTTGAGCGCCGGCACATGCGCGAGACCGATGAAGCGGCCGGGATGCGCCTTCTCGGCCTCACGCATGCGGTCGTTGATGAGCCGGCAAACGCCGAGATCGGGCTGATCGAACCCGGCGCCACAGCTCAACACGCCGGCATCGATGCCGGCCTCATCCATGACGCGGACGTGCTGGTTCAGATCAGCGAGTTGCGGGTTGAGCAGGTAGTTCGGATTGCCGTCCTGATCGACCTGGACCGAAACCGCGTCGGCATTGCCCTTGAAAAGTTCGGGCGGCGTGTAGTGCTGCTGAAAGTCGATAAGCATGGGCTTCCTTGTCTTGGGAGCAGTCTTCGGGAGGAGCGTGAAGGCAGATCGGCCGTCGCATAGCGCGCAATCCGGCGCCATGCGCCGCGCGACATCGGCGCGCTACATGATGGCAAATTCGCTGTTGCGGCGGTCGGTCACCAACATGGCGCCGGGGTAATGGGTGATGCAGAATGCCGGGCGCGCTGCCATGATCACCGATTGCGGGGTGACGCCGCAGGCCCAGAACACCGGTATCTCGTCATCGCCGATCGGCACCGCATCGCCCCAATCAGGCTTGGCGATGTCGGAAATCCCGATCATTTCCGGCTTGCCGAGATGAACCGGCGCGCCATGCACCGAGGGAAATCGCGTCGTGATCTGCACGGCGCGGATCGCGTTGGCCGGCGTCATCGGTCGCATCGAGACGACGAGCGGCCCGTAGAACGGTCCGGCCGGTAGCGTCGCGATCGAAGTGCGATACATCGGCACCGTGCAGTTGCAGGTCATGTGCCGCAGCTCGATGCCGTCCTCGACGAGCGCCTGCTCGAAGGAGAACGAGCAGCCGATGGCGAAGACAACAAGATCGTCGCGCCACCAGCGCATCAAGTCGTGCGGCTCGTCGACCAGCGCGCCATCACGCCAGATCCGGTAGCGCGGCAGATCGGTGCGGATGTCGAGGTCCTCCGCCAGCGCCGGTATCCGCCAGTCGCCGGGCGCCGAGACGCCGATCAGCGGACAGGGTCTCGGATTGAGCTGGCAAAAGCGCAGGAAATCCTCGGCAAGCGCGTGCGGCAGGATGGCGAGATTGGCCTGCACGTAGCCCGGGGCCAGGCCGGAAGTCGGCCCGGCATGATCGTTACCCCGGATCGCCAGCCGCGCGGCGAGGCCGGTTTGTGGCAGGTCGGTCTCTGCCCTTGGCGATTGTTGCCGCACCGTTGCGGTGACCATCATGCCCACTCCTCCCCGCGCCGGTCCGGCCGAAAGCGCGCTGCCTAATTTAGCATCAACGATGGACGGCAACATACGCTCGCCGCGCCGATGTGCCGCGCGTCTGCTTTGTAACAGCGCTGGCTGCGACCGCAATATTGGTTGAAACTGCCTCTGCCCATGGCCTTTTGCTCGTGTCATTGTCATAATGGATGAGCGAACAGGCCTTGGATACGCGATTGCGTGGGGACGCATGGCGGTTTGGCTGATGAGCAGTGGGAGGATCCAATCATGACCGAGACGTGGAGAGACGAAGCTTGGGCGCAGGACATCTGGTATCGCGGCAAGGTCACGCGGCGTTCGTTGATCGGCTGGGGCGGCGGTGCGATCGGCGCCATGATGCTGGTGCCGGCGCCATGGGGCGCCGCCTTCGGCCAAGCCAAGCCCTATAAGATCGGTTCGCTGCAGCCGCTCTCCGGCCCCGCCGCGCCCGGCGGCAAGACCGCAGTGGTCGGTCTGCAGATGGCGGTCGACCGCATCAACAAAAGCGGCGGCATCAATGGCCGGCCGGCCGAAATCGTGCTGGCCGACGATGAATCCAAACCCGACGTCGGCCGCCGCAAGGTCGAGAAGCTTTTGGACGAAGACAGCGTCGACGTGCACGTCGGCGGCTTCCTCTCCAACATCTGTCTCGCCTGCATGCCGGTGTTCCAGGATGCCAAAGTCGTCAACATGATCAGCGTGTGCCTCGACACCACGCTGACCACCACCAAGTGCAACCGATACAGCTTCCGCGTTCATGACTATGCGCCGTCGCAGGCCGTTGCCTTCGCGCCCTACATGGTCAGCAAGCTGGGCAAGAAGTGGCATATTCTCTATGCCGACTATTCCTGGGGCCAGTCCACCCGCGACGCCTATGTGCAGGAGATCAGAAAGGCGGGCGGCGAGGTCGTCGAAACCACCGGCATCCCGATCGGCACCGCTGACATGACGCCGTTCCTCTCCAAGGTCACCGGCGATTTTGACGGCATGTTCGGAATCTTTTTCGGCAAGGACGGCGTCACCATCGGCAACCAGGTCTACGATCTCGGCCTGACCAAGAAGTACAAGTGGGCGGGCGACGGCGCGATCGCGGAATCAACCAACCTTCCGGGTCTCGGCTCCAAGATCGACGGCTTCATCGGCATCGAGCGTTACGTGCCGATATTCGAGGGACCGCTCGACACGCCGGCGCTGCACCGCTTCTACGACGAAGCCAAGGCGCGGCTTGCCAAGATCGATCCGAGCAAGCCGGATCCCGACCGCTACGTGCAGTCGAACTACGAGGCCATTAACGCGCTCAAGATCGGCATGGAGAAATCCAAGTTCGGCGGCCGCGACGACACCATGAAACTGATCGAAGCGCTCGAAGGCCTGGAAATGAAGGAAGGCGACGATTTCCCGCAAGGCGACAAGACGCTGCGCAAGGAGGATCATCAGGCCTTTCTGCGCCAGTTCATCACCGAAGTCGGGCACGGGACCTACAAGCTCTTGGCCTCGATCGAAAAGGATAAGACGGTCTTCCCGCCGGCCTGCAAGTTCACCTCGGCATAAGTGGGCGCGGCATCTGTCGATATCGGCTCCCCGGCGAACAGTCGGGGGGCCGGATCGGAGTCGGTCCTGCAGACCGAGCTGCTGTCCATTCAGTTCGGGGGTCTCTCGGCGCTGTCGCAGGTCAACTTTGCGGTGTCGCGCGGGGAGCTGCGCGCCATCATCGGGCCGAACGGCGCCGGCAAGAGCACGTTCTTCAATTGCCTGACGGGCGTGCTGCGGCCGACCAGCGGCCGCATCACCTTCAACGGCGAGGACATCACCGGGCTGCCCGCCAACACCATCTCGCAGAAGGGCATCGCGCGCTCCTACCAGATCACCAATATCCTGCCCAATGCCACGACGCTGGAAAACGTGCGCATCGCGGCACAATCGCGCCGCCACGGCTGGAACATGATTGCGCACCACAGCGCCTTCGCCGATCTCAACGACAAGGCCGAAGCCGCGCTGCGCGCCGTCGGTCTTATCGGCAAAGCACACGAGCTCGCGTCAAATCTCTCCCACGGCGAACAGCGCAACCTCGAGATCGGCATTGCGCTGGCGACCGAGCCGCAACTCTTGTGCCTCGATGAACCGACCGCGGGCATGAGCGCGGCGGAGACCGACGAAACCATGGAACTGGTGCGCCACATCGCCAAGAACCTCACCATCCTGATCGTCGAGCACGACATGGCGGTGGTGATGGAGCTTGCCGACCGCATTACGGTGCTGCACTACGGCGCAATCCTCGCGGAGGGAACGCCGGCCGAAATCCAGCAGAACCCCAGGGTGCTGGAGGTCTATCTCAAGACATGAGCGCCGCCGCCGACAATGCCGAGCCGCTGGTCCGGGTCGAGGACGTGCACACCTATTACGGCAAGAGCCACATCCTGCACGGCGTCTCGCTCACGGTCGGCGCCGGCGAGGTCGTGGGCCTGCTCGGCCGCAACGGCGTCGGCAAAAGCACGACGCTCAAAAGCATCATGGGGCTGGTGCGACCGACCCACGGCACCGTGGTCTTCGACGGCGAGACCATCACCGGCCTGCCACCGCACAAGCTCGCGCGACGCGGCATCGGCTATGTGCCGGAAGATCGCCGCATCTTCCGCCTGCTCACGGTGATGGAAAACCTGCGCACCGGCCTCGACCGCCGCGGCGTCGGCGAGGACAAGCGCAAGGCGCTGCTCGACAAGGTGTTCACATTCTTCCCGATTCTCGCCGAGCGGCGCAATCAGGCCGGCGGCACGCTGTCGGGCGGCGAGCAGCAGATGCTGGCCATCGCCCGCGCCATGATGCTCGAGCCCAAGATCATCCTGCTCGACGAGCCGACCGAAGGCCTGATGCCGCGCATGGTGTCGCAGATCGGCGAGATCATCGACCTGCTGCATCGCGAGCGCGTCGCCATCCTTTTGGTCGAGCAGAACGTGCCGCTGACGCTCGCCGCGAGCCAGCGCGTCTATTTCATGGAAAAGGGCAGCGTGCGCCATCACTGCGCCGCTTCCGAGATCGACATCAACGACGCCGTGATCCGGCAATATCTGGGCGTGTGAGCGATGGACGCAGTCAGCCATTTCCTGCATGCAATCCCGGTCGATCTGATCATCATTCAGACCGTGAACGGCATCATCACCGGCATGATCCTGGCTTTGATCGCGTCGGGATTGACGCTCATTTTCGGCATCATGGACGTGGTCAACTTCGCCCACGGCGAACTGTTCATGCTTGGCGCCTATATCGGCGTTGTCGTCATCG
>Ga0335081_10012363_pt1 | contig 13836 bp, 23 predicted proteins | sample Lox_Sample_35_FD_206713 | JGI IMG/M metagenome (GOLD analysis project Ga0335081, IMG submission 206713) | Soil microbial communities from Loxahatchee National Wildlife Refuge, Florida, United States - Lox_Sample_3.5 | ecosystem: Environmental > Terrestrial > Soil > Wetlands | place: USA... | reverse complement strand
GTTCAAAAACAAGGAAAGATGAAAACAACTCGTGAAGCTATGCTATGAAGCAGTTCGACTATTCCTGTCATACAAGAGATATCATATGCGGCCGTTATCAAGTCCGAAAAGAATCCGAACACTAAAAAAAGAGAGCGTCTACGCGACGGCTTTCCGTGATATCTCCGGACTTTCCCTCCATTGTAAAATCCCAAATCACTATTTTCGCACCTCCACAGCAGGACACAATTCGCCGTTGATCGCAATGGACACGAAATATTCTTGCAATGTTAGTTAGGACCCGTGTCGGGACGTTACTTCGACTCATGCCAACGCGGGAGCTGATGCAGCAATTCGCCGGACTTCAAATCCCATACTTTAATCGTTTGATCATAACTGCCACTGACGAGCTTTGAATGGTTGGTGTGGATGGTACGCACCAGTCCAGTGTGCCCTACCAAGGCTTGGGCCTCACTCCCCGTCGCCCGGTCTATAATTTTGATGACTTGATCACTGCTTCCGGTAATGATGTATTCGCCTATAAGTTGCACACAAGCGATCCCTCGGCTGTGAGATTGGATGGTTCGAATGACCGCACCCGAATATAAGTTCCAGAGCCGCACAGATCGATCTCCAGAGGCCGTTGCAACAATGTCATCGAGAAAGTGCACGGAATTGACGGCGGCTCGGTGTCCACTCAGAACGCGAAAAGAGACGAATTTGGGGTAGGGGACTTCCTCGTCTTGCTCGGCAGACTCATCAATCGAGGACACATCGGATCCATCCGACCAGCGCCAAATCCGTGCCGTGGTGTCCTTGGAACAGGACGCGAGGTGAAGGCCATCGAAGTGCAAACCCAGCACGCTCTCCATGTGTCCATACATTTTTTGTACGACAGCGCCCGTCTTGAGGTCCCACACTCTGATTGTTGCATCGCTTGAGCCGGAAATCAAGAGATTTCGCTCCGAATCAAGTTGCAAGCAAAGGACCGAGCCGTCATGAGACGAAAGGCTGCCTTTGAAATTGAGACTTGACATATCCCAGATACGGATAAGGTTGTCGCGAGACCCGGCGGCAAGGGTATTATGATCGAAAACGACACAATATATGCCTTCTCGTTGTCGGGGATCATCTATGTCTGGTGCTCCGTCCACGAGGGTTGGGACACAAGAGCCTGACCTCCAATTCTTGTCTAGCAGACAGCGATTCAGGTATATATAGTGCCAATCGACGAGCACACGAATCGAGCCATTAGACTCGGGGATGAAGGTAGCTGAACGGTAGAACTCTCGGCCAAGCTCGATGGAGGCGATTTTGGAGAAGAGCGTTCGGAGTTCCTGACGACGCTGATAGGGGGAGGTGCCGCTTGGAATCGAACTGACATTCAACGCACGGAAAAATGTGTGATATAGATGTAGAAGGTCGGTATTGAGGGACTGGTTAGACTGAGCGAGTGAATGGCTTAATAACCGGCTATTTCGGGGCTCGACCGACACAAGTTCGCTTAGATTTGCAAAAATATTGTCAATCCGTTCCTGCATAACGGTAATTCGGCGCTCGAATTCAAGCATGGGCCGCGAAGCTATGGTATAGCCATCTTGGAAATACAACGATTTCCAGAGAGCCGGATACGTGCATATTTGAAGCCACTTAGATGAGACACACTTGGCAGTTTTGAGGTCAGAGGCGTCGAGATACGAAAGGACTTGTAGCTGTAATTCCGACGGCAGTATCTGCAGGGATGGTCAGTTACCAAGAGGACGAGAGGACAAGCTGGGTAACTACAGGTAACATGTCTTTATGGAGTCGCGTATTTATATGGTTTTGGACTTCCCAACACACATAATTCGGTAGGAGGTCGGTTAAGTCTTTGAGGAGAGCTACATTCGATATATCAGAAGAGGTGGTAAACTAGCGGGATTTGAAAGGGGGAGAGAAATATACATGTCATATGGGTGGTATTCATCAACCGGCAGAGCTCCTCGGCACCAAACGGTGGCCAGGATCTCTGCATATCCTCGTGGAAGCCTTCGTCGGAGGATCCATCACTTGAAGCATCGGTCATCGCCACGTCTTCATCGTCGCTATTGGCGGAGTGGACGGTGGCATGAGAGAGGCTGGCGCTTAAGTGTTCGAGACCGGGGCTGGGCTTGTCCGTCGACTGTCCGGGGAACGTCTGCGGCGGACAGCCGTCTCCTGCCTTGTTGAGCGATGCAGCAGGATGGAGTGAAAGGAGGCGCAACTGCCGGAGGAGGAAGTCCCGGTAGAGGGGGATGAATTTATCGACTGTTGGCGGAGCCATTGGGGGCATTGCTAACGCAGGAGGGCGGGGGAAGGATGGTTTCTCGCCAGAACAGGTCTCCAAGCCGCCTTGCACAGCGGGAAGGGCCGAGCAGAAAGGGCTGCGTTGAGAAATCCCAGGAAGAGACGGAGACCAGCGACGGGTGGCCGGTGCAGCGCGCGACCCTGCACGATTTTCTAAGGCAGGGAACCATCCGTCGGGTGTTTATTTTCAGAAATTTTAAACGCAACCACACCATCGGTGTAGATTTCTCAAAACTATTAGCAACCAAACACATTCAGTGCTAAAGAATGTCTTCCTGGCTGAAGTTTGCTCCAAGCAGAAGAAATAAACAAGCAGGTTGTGGATATCGAAGCCGCTTCCCCACAACTAAAGCCAAACGAATTCCATCACAAAGCCACTTATGTAGGAAATGTGGGGAGGCGCACAACAAGGCAGGGTCTGTTCAGGTGCAAAAAGCCCGTCATTAAACGCGATAACCAGTCGATGTGATATGAATAGAATAGGCAGGAGGATATCGAGATTCGGGTATTTTGTCATCAAATTCAACATAGCCATCTCAACTGAGCGACGATTAACCATTGCTTCCTTTCGACAGTATCATCTACTCGATGGGTCTCCCATGGTCTTGTTCTTCCGTCTAAGGTATTTCTCTCTGTGATGCCTTCATCTGCGGGGACCAGACCTCGAGATTCGGCCAGCTGAAGGAAATTGACTACAACAGAGCGGCCCGTGTGAAGACCTGATATCAAGAGGATTCGGGATGACGGTGAACGATCAAGTAAGCGCATCACACTGTTTATCAGAGGCTCGTGCTGTTCCGGCATCCAGAAGCAATCGGCGATGATGATGCGAGAAAAGGCCTCAGAATGCCTATTGTAAGTCTCGGCTCCTCAAAGGTCCATCGTGGCCAGATAACGTACCTGACGATTTTCCCAGGCGCCCGTCCCCAAATATGCCCTTCTACAAAGACGTTTCTCCGCAAAGCCGCGGGAATATTGTCGTCGACATTCGCCTGAAGGTTGACCAGTAGCTTTGGGGACTCGTAGTCCGAAAGGACCACGATGCGTGCACCGTGCAAACAAGCAACAATGCCCGGAAGCCCCGCCCCAGCCCCGAGTTCAAGAACCGTTTCCTTTGCCACAGTGAAGTCACCGACAATAATCAAGTCGGCGGCAAGAATGGCAGCATTCCACACAAAGTGGGCGAAGAGAGTCACTTTCCTTGTAAGCAAACGTCATGGACTCAGGAATGAGGGGGATAGACAGACCTCGTTCCTCAAAGGTATCAACGGCAGCTAAGCGAAGAGCGATAACCCTGACAAACATCGGTTAACGTCAGTGGTTTTTGTGAGGTACACAAACGAGCAGGAAACATCGAGCGAAAGGGGCCGGCGGCTGATGGGAGATACCCATGGGGAGAGTTGTAGCAGAAGCGCCCGCCGGGCTCGCCGTGCGACACGGCCGCATCTCCAAAGACGGAGGCGAGGGCGTCGTGGAAGATGTCCTCGGGGTCATCATCACCCGTCGGCTCCATCCATCCAATGCTTGCCTGCAAGGCAAGAGGGTGCCGCGGCGCCAGAGATGTCAACGATGTCAACGCTATTTCTTTTCAGCAGAATAAATAATCATCGGCGGGGATCGCTGGAGGCGAGCAAACCAAACCGGCTTTGATCACAATTGCAGTCACACCGCTCATCCGAGAGCCCAAAGCGCACAGAGCCAACGAGCCAACCTTGCAGCTCGACTCTCTCGCCCCTCCTCGATCGTGGTCGTCCTTCTGCTGCCCCCCTCTCCGTCTATCCAGCCGGGGTCTCACGTTCACCCCCGTCGCCTCGCCGCAAGAGCCAAGGCTTGTTTGCTGTCTCTGGGTGTTTCGTTCCATCGCATATGTTCGGCAATTGAGAACCAATTGCATCTTCTCTTGCCCCTCCCAGAGTCTGCAAGTGGCGGGGTCTGGTGGCCAGGCTGTCGTAAGCCCTCTTGGCGCAGATGGCCTTGGACGATCCACACACCACGGCCGCTTCGCCCACCGACGAAGACCTTCCTCCCATTTCGACCCCGGACCGTTCTGACCCCCGTCAACTTTCGCAGTTGTCCGGCGTAGTAGATATTCTCCGTCTTGCTCGAGCAGCCCGACAACTGAGTGAGGAACTAGCGGACCCTCTCCACGGTGCAATACCCGACTCGCCCAGATATGGGCCAACGGCTCATCCCTCCGCAGCTTCTGCTACCCGCTCCACAACATTTGCAGCGGGCGCTATGGCTCGCCAATACCCCTCCCCGCCTCCGGGTGCTGGTCGTCGTCAAGACTCTTCGAGATACCGACATCCCCATGACTCCGCCCTACCACGATATTCCTCACCGCCAAGCCGAGCGGAATCAACATCTCAACTGGCCACACAGACCCGGGAAGAAGTAGGTCCTTCCAATTCTCGTATGTCGTCTGCCAATTCAAATCTGTTGCCCACAGAACTGGATTCAGAAGACTTCTCGAGTCGTTTGTCAATGCTTCGAGCGAATGCCCTGCTCATGCGTGATGGTCTCGAACGCGCCATGGAAGAGCTCGCCCTGCCTCTGTACCGCCCCCGCAGTGGTAGTATTTCTCCCAGGAATCACCATCGCCATTCGTCCATGTCGACGTCGCCCAGAGTCCTGGACACACCTCACCCCAGCGCAGCATCGTCCCACCGAAACGCCAGGAATGTGGAGGACAAGTTGGAGGATGTCCTTTTCTTCCTTGATACGCAATGCATGCGCCATTCTACCTCTCCCAATCCAACAAATTCTCCTTTGTACTTTGATAAGTCGCTGGTCTCGGAATGTAGCTGGCTACGGCTAGCAAGCCACTTCCATGGTTTTCAGACCTTCAAGGAGCCGTCCGTTTCGCCCATGTCGAATATCTCCCCCCAACTCGACGCCCTACAAGCATCTCAATCCAGAGATTGGAACGTCGATGTTGTAATTGATTACGTCGATTACTCCAATATGTCTATCGCCGGATCGATGACCATGCTTCAATCTAATGAACAGCAGAGAGTAAAGACGTTTTGGACAGGCGAGGTAGGTTCTTTCACTCTTGCTTTTAGGCTGTCTGCTTATGACAATTCAAGTTGATTGACTTCTCATCTCGTTATTCTCTTCTCACCAAGAATTGGACTGCTAGTGCCAAGGATGATGTCGCCCACTGGAGAAAACTGCAACCTTTCAAAGATTTCAGTGATGAATCGTACCTCCATCTCCGCTAATCCATGTCTGAGTAGTAGGTTGCTTGATCTTCTTCTGTAGCTTTCCAAACCCCGTCAGTTTTTAGTTAATCTGTCAGTTCCCAATCCGCCCTTAGTGAACTCTGCGAGAAATACATTTTGATGCGGTGGAAAGGTGCCTCGCTCTGTCCGTGTAAATTCGTATCGATATTAACAGTAGAACAAACCTTCATGGATAGCACCTTTTCGTCGGAATTGACCATATTGGGGTTTTATTACTGTTCCCTGCGCCGATCTGATGGAATGATAGAGGGTAGGCCTCGTCTTGCTAAAAGAGTTTTGACATCAAGGGTTCTATTGGGATCCTTCCACCCCGCCTTACCAAAAGATAACTTTGAAGCCGGCGGCCTCACAGCGGGATCCTGAGATTGGACGGCATTCTTTCCCTGTTTATACGTTCCGTTGAGATAAGGGTGGTGTGGTAGTAGCATCAGTATTTTAAAGGGGTTTGATATACCAAACGCACATGAAGTATTTTGAGATATCTCCGCAGAACTTTTGTTGCCTTTTTATAATCGTGTCTCGTGTCTCGATTTATCCGCCCAAACGGTGGGCCCTTCTCGGCCCGTCAGTCTAGATTTCAAGCATTTTGCAACGCCAATATGATCTGATCGGCGAAAATTTGTTTTAGCTCTGAATGGTCGCCTCGTCGTTGTCGTCCCTCCCCATATGCAGTCGCTGCGCCCTCCGGGGGGTCCAGAATGTCGGGCGGCAGTTGTCCACAGGGACCTCTACTCCGCTGCGGGCGATGCCTCCCAGGATAATCGCAACCGAGAATGATCCGGACCTTGCTTACCGGCAGTTTGAGGATGTTCACGCTCAACAGTTCCCTGATGCAAGTTCGAACCAGCTCCGGAAGTCGAAAAGCCAGACGCTGCACTCGAAAGATATTCCATCCACCGAAAGACTCTTCAAGGACATGTATGGACGCCTTGGACGCCGCAAAGTTCCCGGCTTTGTTGAGGCCTCCGAGGCACTTGAGAATCACGTCGGTACCAAACTGGTCTCCCGAATACGGCTACGCCCCGACTCGGCCCTCGAGGCTCAGCTGCCCATCTCTCCCTCAGACCTTTTGCATTCAGAGACCGCCGTCGAAGTAAGCGAGGTTGCAGCGGCCGCCATAGAGGCATGCATTTCTGCTGCTGTCAACCGCCTCGAGCTCTATCCTTCCAGCCGGACAGACGCCTCAAAACTTGGCGACAAACCCGCAATTCCTCACGATCAATATATGTGGCTTTCGAGCATTCTACAATTTCAATTTTCCAAGCAGCAACTCGTTCAATATGGAATCCAACGTGGCCTACAGCCATCTCGCCTACGGAGCGCAAGAATCGCGGACTGCATTTCCATAATCCTTGATGACGCTTGGAAATTTGAGAAGGAGCCCGAGTTACCTCGAGGGGAGTCATTAGTGACAAAAAGTATGCAAGCGGTGCCTGGGCACACTGATTTTAGACATTCCGATCACGAAAAGAGAGAGATTTTTCATGATTGGTGAAGGTACTGATTCGTTGTTTATTTTCTACTAATAAAGATGGTGGACTAACTCTCTGGCGTTGGGTGTCCCATTGCGATGCTCGTATTGTGGCAGATCTTAACAAACCAGTCCTCCAAGTTACTGCAACCCCCGCGAATCTGAAAAAGCTCGAATGGGTAATCCGGCAGATGTTCAAGGTTTTCTCCTCCTTGTTATTTGAATGCTCATGACACAATAGGACAGCGAGAGCGATGAAGTAGACGTGACCGCACTTAGGCCTCTTGGGAAATTTGACGCGACGTATTTCCTGCCCGTCATTGCAAGGCTGTCTAGTACGTACTTGGAAGTCTCCAAAGATAAGAAGGACGAGGTTTAATTCGATTTGTTCAAAATCTCAGATTCTTACCATTAGCTCGGCGTCACCGCCCTTGGAATATCTGCTCTCGGCAAGAAGCGACATCGCGTGGAGACCGCGAGAAGGCTCGTTTTTGGATCGCTAGTGAAATCCTACGAAGGCCAAAAAGAAATCTATTCCTCCGCTTCTGGTGGGGCAAGCAATGCACTCTTTAGAGTGTTAGACAGCTCGCTTCCCTTTTGGACCCAAAGGGACCTTTGGGGAAGGTGGTCCTCACTTTCTTCAAGATCGAGCAATGAACCTGCGGGGCCAGATGACCGCATCCCCTTTCCAAAGTTCTATCCTGTAAAGCCGCTCAAGAATTCTTCGTCCGCGTCGGCGGCCGTCTCGTTATCGGAAGCAATCCAGGCTCTGGCAGGCATAAACGATGCTTCGTCAAATCCCAGACTATCGCGCATTGTCGCAATGTATTTTTTTTTCTATCTCTTCTGGCACTGACGGTTTAGCCCTGGGCATATTCTGCATAATATGAAAGAAGCTAGCCAAACAGCGACAAAGATGTCTGCCATAGATCTCGTCAAGCTCGCGTCTGAATCTGCAAGCGACGTGTCTCCTACCGAAATATTTTCTCCCCAGTGAGTCTGCCGTTGTCCACATCAACTGAAATACAGTAACATCAATTTCAGCACCCTCTTACGGGGTAGTCGCATTGGATCGAACAGACAGGATTTTGACCACGTCTACACTATGTCGTTTGTTGCATCTCCTTGGGATAATCATGGTTCATTTCATCTTATCCCGCAGTTGTCGCTTCGTGTCAAGGTCGAGCCATCAACGTGGGAAGTCATCGACACAGAGGCCAAGCTTTCACTCGAGAAAAAATATATGGACATCATGTTGCCAGAACTGCAAGTCAACTCAATAATGCGGGAAGCTAACGATTAGACGTTGTGATTTACGATTGCAAAGAGAGGATTATCTGCCTATACCGTCCCCAGAAATGGTGGAGCCAATTTTTCATTACATCGAGGAAATTCGCTTTGATCCTTCTCGGAACCGTCGATTGAATGCCCCACCATTCCTAACTCTGGATCTCGATTCGCCAACGAGTGAAGGAGCCAACTCTGTGCGATACTTTCTCACGAGGATGGACTCGCGTCGAGAATTGAATCGATCTTTCAGGGGTTTACCGATAGTTTTTGGAGACATTGACGGTGGAGACGCATGGGGACGGCAAATGGAAGTCGAAATGAAATTGCTGGACCAGGGGACATCGATAAACATTAGTAAGAGTGTCGAGGCTATAGAGGCGATGATTGAGAGAGGTTCCGGTTAAGAGAGAATTATTCCCTACCAATAAACGCTGGGGCGCCGTCTCGTATCCTCCCCGGATCTTTATGCCCTATTTGGGCTTGCTTTATCAATTTTCGTGATTGGTCCGGGTCGAGATAAGGAGTGGGTTGGTTATCGTAGGGGAGCATCCTCGTTGAAAACCTCATTGTCCCGCTCATACGGGACTTTCTTCCCATACGCTCGTCCTTATTTCGTTCGTCTTCATGTCTGCGGAGCTATTGCATCTCGCCTTTGCGTTCGGCGCATTTGCACTTCTTACTTACGTCGTTCTCTGTCGACCGAAGGGGCTCATCCAAATTAAGAAAAGATTTGCGAATGGGGGCGCCATGTCGCTTATCACTTCTCCCTCTAAAGTTGACGGTTCAAACAAAGGCAGAAAATGGGGAAGTAAGATAGACGTCGCTTGATAACAGCCTACTAACTGCACTCTAGCCTGGATTCCGGAGGAGTTTGAGCAACCCTGGCCTGAGCCCTATCCAAATTGGTCTCTCAAAGACACGAAGCCTCTACCCTACCGCCCATTCCGTTACGGACCCAAGTACAATGTAACAATGGGCATTCGGTCCATGCGCTGGGAGGACTGGATCGAATTAGACAACCATTGGCCATCGTATCACAGGCAGAAACATGAACGAATCGTTGAGCGGGGCGACCGCCTGGTCATGGTTCACGAAAATGCAAAGGATGCTGCTCAAGAGACGTTGGAGTTGCTCTCGAAATACTTGACCAAACGCTATCCTTCCCTTTTCCGGTACACTAGTGAAAGACAAGATGCGATCGAGATACACACAACCGGGGAGGTCTACCCGATCGCGAACTCGGACGATCCCCTGAAATACGCGGCCCTCTTAATTCAAGATGACCTGGCCATCATGATAGAAGGCACGGATGGGTTATACTATCTTCAAGCAGGGGCAATATTGCTTCCAGGGTTCTGGCGGCTGGAAGACAAATTCGGGATGCCACTTGATAAAATCCACACAAGTGGTGATGGTTTTCCATCACATCTGTAAGCAACTGTTAATCAGCAGTGCCGCAATTCAAAGAGAAGCTGGATGGATCTCTCCGACGATTTTTCCAAAAGATGAAACCCAACGCGCCCGTCGAACGCAACAATTACTTTATCCAGACCGACAGCTCCCTTCCATGGTCTGATAATATTGGTCCCGAGGATTCATTTGGCATCGGATGGGATAATGCGGTGCCTGATCCGAAGATCGATGACATTCATTTTCGAAGCGAGAGACAGACATTGCGGCGACTCCCTAGAAGCGGGGGAATCCTGTTCACGATTAGGACCTATTTCGCGCCCGTCAGAGAAATATGTCACGAGAAATGGGTCCCAGGCCGACTTGCCAGCGGTATAAGGAGTTGGGGCGATGATGTCGCGAAGTACAAAGGACTTCGAGCCTATAAACATGTACTATTCTTTATGGCGTCAGAAGCTGACGTGAAAGGCACTGCTGTCGTTTTTGGACGAAGAACATCGACGTCAGATACAGCAGGGAATTATTGGAGTTGATGAGATTGGCGCCGAAGAAACGGCCTATCCATATTCGGGACCTTGAGTATGATGTCGCGACAGGAGAGTATCGTAGTATCTCGCACATAGTGTTATCAAGGAGTTCCTGATGCCAAATTTAATATTTATCATTTAACATCCCAGCCCAACGTAATACTTGCATTTACTGAATTTCGAGGAAGTCCTCGTGAGTCTTTCAAATGTGAAGGGACGCTGGGTCCCTGGGAGGACAGGGTCATCTCAGCAACAGGCTTCATTCACCCGCAACAGTGCTCCTGACCTAGTCGACATTAGCTGTTAGATGTAGGGGGAAGTTAACGTGATCGTCGTCAATAGTGGTATATAACATCCCATCCGTAGTCAATTGTTCAACGGCTTGTAATACGCTTCCACTCGAGGCCTGAATTCCCTGGGCAATATTTTGAACATGAACGCCTTCATTCGTTGGAGGAGCAGAATGCACGAACAACATGATCTGCCGTTGAAGAGGAGTCAGGTTTGAAAACTGGTCCGGTGCTTGTTTGAATCCACCGGCCGTTGTGCTTGTATGGATGACACCATCCATAGGTTCTGCATGCCCATAGGAAACGCTCTGGTTTGGACCACCTGGAGGCCCACGAGTATGGTATAGATGTACTGCAGTGGCCTCGAGCAGGTGGAAAATGACTTCATTGTGATCTTTGACTTGCCGAATGGCGTGAGCTCCGACATGACGCTTGTTGTGGAAAGACTTGAGTTGGCCAGTGACACGAACATAAGTATTCTCAAGATCAGAGCTGAGGCAATGTTAACCAATATCCTGGGAGGAGGGTAGGAAAGAAAAGAGGGGAGATACGCTGTTTCTGCCATCGTTGCACCCTGCTCGGCGTCTATCCATTGCTTCACTTCGATAGTTCCGGTGCCGTCGTCAACGCGATAGGTAACGTTCGTCGATTGCTTGGTGACGAGACGCACAGTAGCAACGAATGTCAACTAGACGACATCAGCCTGCCGTGTTTGCTGCCTGCTTGGAGAGTTGTTACCTGGCTGACTTCAACGTCATCGATTCGAAATTCTGCGTCGGGGTGCGCCTGCTGTGCCTCGAGAATCTGCTTGATGGTGACGGGACGCAATGTGTTGCCGCCAGTGCGCTATAGGAGGAGTAAGCCGTGTGCTTCCAGCCCAGTGTGCATCGTCTCGTCCCGTCTCCTCGAGAGGCGATGAATCATGCGGATGGGGGGGGAGAGGGGAAAGGAGTGGAGGGCGATGGGCGACTACCTTTGAAGCACTCCCAGGACTTGCAAATCCACCGCCGGCGCCACCTGTCTCGTCGCCGCCTCCTCCTCCTCCTCCTCCTCCATAGAAGCCGCCGCCGCTAGCCGGGCCGTGTGATCCGTACGAGGTTGTGGAGTATGGATTGTACTTTGAGTAGTTCATCCTGGCCGCGTCTTCGTCCGCCCCCGGCCCAGTCAGACCCGACGCGTCGACAGCCGTGTAATTAACTTGCCGCAAGACAGTTTAACACAACTTTGGTCGCCGCCATTCGTTCAGCGCGCCGTCAGCCACACTCGATATATCAAGTGGCTATTCAAAGGAATGGCGGAGGAGGGCCGTACGATATCGGTGCTTTTTGTCTGTCTGGGCAACATATGCCGCTCGCCAATGGCTGAGGCAGTGTTCAGGTACCGGCCTTGCCCCCCGAGCGCCTTGCCGTTGCATATAGCTGATTTCTTCCCATTTAGACACACGGTCGGCAAGCATGGCCTTGCGCATCGCTTTGACGCCATCGACTCGTACCTTGCTTCGACTCTCTCTTCGGCTGACTTTTCTCCAGTGCTGGAACTTGCGGATATCATGTCGGGTCGCCCGCAGACTCCCGATCCTCCCGGACGTGTGCCAAGTACGGTGTTCCCGTTGTGCATCGTGCCCGCCAAGTCGACGAAGAAGACTTTTACAAGTTTGATTATCTCCTCGCTATGGATACTTCCAATTTAGAAGATCTTCAAGAGCTTGCAGCAGACCTTAACAAGAACAGACAGGATAGAGTCGGGAAGGGTATCCACCCTTGTGTCCATGATGATACTTAATCCTGAAACAGCCCAATTGTTCGGAGATTACAAGGGGATTGGTTCAAAGTTGGAGAAGATTGTCCGAGATCCATATTACGGGTAATACAGTATCACTTGTTTTTTTGGCTCATAGAATAGGGGCAACAGCGGGTTCGAGGACAATTTCAAGCAGCTCACCTCCTTCTCTGAGGAATTCCTCAGGAGGGTTCTGAAGGCTGAGATTTAAGTGGTGTGCCATTCAGGCCGAGAGGACATCTAGCGTGACATCAAGAATTTTGCGTTTATCTGGAGTAGTCTAACCAAATGAAGCTGGATTCGAATGAAACTATTGTCCCTTCCTCAACTCTTCCTTTTCAACTCCTTTGTCAGCCAGCGCAAGCCTGGAGTTAGCGAGATACATACGAGGAATTGGGCTGCCACCATAATCCAAGCCATCTGCCGTTGTGGCACAGGCTCCTTGTACGTACCAAGGCTGGAGGCGGACGTCGTGCAATCCAAGCTCCCCGGCAATTTCGGCTGGACTCATGGCGTTCGGTATGTCTTGCTTATTGGCATACACCAGGATCGCCGCGTTCCTAAGCTCTTCTGATTTGAGGAGAACGGCGAGTTCTTCCCGTGCCTCTGAGATTCGGTCTCTGTCGCTAGCATCGACGACAAAGATGACTCCATTGCAATTAGAGTAATCTAAGGAAATGCGTGAGATGGGGCCTAAGACGGGGTTCGTACAATATCTCCAAAGCGCGCGGATTTTGTCTTGACCTCCAATATCCCAGATGGTAAGGTTGACGTTATGAAACTTAACGCTTTCAACATTGAAGCCTCGATGATCAGGCTGGTAGGGTAAATGTGGGGTTGCTACCTAGTGTGGGTATGGTGTGGACTGAGATGGAAAGGATGTCAACCGATAGTCTGGGGACAATGACATACCTAGTTCTCCAATCTTAAGCTTATACCTAAGGGAAATCAGCGGCAATAAGGGCCAAGGGACTACAAAATTGTGGTCTTTCCAGCAGCGTCAAGGCCGACCATGACCAGCTTCAGGTCTTCGTAGGAGTCGTGAGCGTGACGCGTTTTCGGGATAATTACCTTTGCGGAGCCAGAGCGCTTCCTGGATCCACGCAGAAACAGTGTTTCCCATTATCGGCTGATTTGTCTGGAATTCAGGGTACGAGATATCCTGATGGTGTGAAGGAGGTGTAAATAATAAATAGTACGGGGTATGCTGTCCACGGACGGAGTCATCTTTGACACGTATCTTTCTTCATGCATGATGATTGATCTGCGGGCAAGAACAGTGACACGTTGTAAAGCGCTGATTCGCTGAATTGTGCATGGGGTGGACCAGTCTCGATTCAAATCGTCATGTCGATCTTTATGGTGACCCTGGTACAATATGTGGAGAGCCAATACTGAATTAGCACCAAAACCAGTAAACAGACTCTTGTCAATACAGTGATTCTAATAAAGTTGGACTGATGTTGGTTGGTTGAATATTTGTGAAGTTACAAATAAGCTTTGGAAAGAGATTTTGGCTT
>Ga0335081_10012362_pt1 | contig 13836 bp, 17 predicted proteins | sample Lox_Sample_35_FD_206713 | JGI IMG/M metagenome (GOLD analysis project Ga0335081, IMG submission 206713) | Soil microbial communities from Loxahatchee National Wildlife Refuge, Florida, United States - Lox_Sample_3.5 | ecosystem: Environmental > Terrestrial > Soil > Wetlands | place: USA... | reverse complement strand
GCGATCTTCTCGTCGCGCTCGGCGAACGAGCGGGCCGTCACCACGTCGTCGCTGAAGCCCACGATCAGCACGGTGAACGCGGGCAGCAGCAGCTCGCGCAGCACCCCGGGATCCAGGGTGGGCAGCCCGACCGTCGGGAGCCGCGCCGGGACCGGGCCGACGACACTGACTCCGCCCGGATGCAGCGCCGCCACCACGACGGTGGCGAGCAGCGCCGCCAGCAGCGGGCCCGGCAGCCGGGGCCAGCGCCACCGCAGCAGCAAGAGGAACGCCACGATGGACAGGGAGAGCGCGAGGACGGCGGGCCTTACCTGGCTCAGCCCGCGGGCGAACGAGCCGACCTGGGCGAAGAACACCTGGCCGCGGACCGGTACGCCGGTCGCGCGCTGGAGCTGATCCCCGATCATGATAAGGGCCACCCCGGCCATATAGCCGACCAGCACGGGCCGCGACAGCAGGTCCGCGAAGAAGCCCAGCCGCAGCAGCCAGGCCGCCAGCGCCATCAGGCCGGTGAGCAGGGCCAGCGTGCTGGCGAGTTTGGCGTACTGGACCGGGTGCCCGGCGGCCAGCGGCTTGATGGCCACCAGCGTCATGAGCGCGGTGGTCGCCTCCGGGCCCATGGACAGCGACCTGGACGAGCCGAGCAGCGCGTAGACGATCAGCGCCGGGAACGCGGCCCACAGCCCGGTGACCGGAGGCAGGCCCGCGATCGTGGCGTACGCCATGACCTGCGGCACCAGATAGGCCGCGACGGTGACGCCGGCCAGCAGGTCACCGGCCAGCCAGGCGCGGCGGTAGCCGCGCAGCACGGCCCATCCCGGGATCATCCTCCATATTTACCCACCATTAACCTGCTGTTCACCGACGTCGGGCCAGACGAGCCGGCCAGGGGCGGGCCTTCGCTGCCGCCATCTCGTCCTAGCCGGCTAGGCCCGCCCCGGCCTGAACATAGGTCCTCGCGCAACCTGCCGAAGTCGGTAAAAGCCGTGACCAACGCCCCTGGCGGCGCCGGCCGGCCGCGGGTAGCGGTGACATCGTGACTGAGGAGGTTGTCATGACTGCAACCATGCATGAGCCCTCCACCGCCGGGCCGGCTAGCGAAGGCATCGCCGCCCGGCTCCTGGTGCCCGCGTTCTGGGGCGCGGTGAGCATCATCGCGATGTGGCTCGCGGTCCTGTTCGACGGCATCTATGGCAGTAACATGGTCTTCAATGGCCCGCCGGGGGGCAGTGGCCCGACCATCATCCCGTCGGCGGTGGCCGTGGCGCTGTTCGCCTTCATCGGGACGGTCGCCGTCGCCAAGCGCGCCTTCGCCCGCCGGGACTGATCAGCTGCCGTCCCTGGACACCCCGTCGTCCCGGGAAGGCAGCGCGATCAGGGCGATCAGACACCCGGCCACGGCTACGCAGGCCCCGACGGTCAGGCCCAGGTCCATCCCGCTGGCGAAGGCGGAGCGGGCCAGGTGGCCGAGTTGCGCGCCGAGGACGCCGCCGACGCGGGAAGCGACCTCGAGCGCGCCGCCCACCGACCCGAGGATCGCCTGCATGACCGCGTGCGGGACGTGGTACGGCGTGAGCGCGCTCGTGATCGCGTCCTGGTAGCGGGTGTTTAGCAGGCTGCCGATTACGGCCACCCCCAGCGCGCCGCCGATCTGGAGGAACGCGCCGTTGGTGGCGGAGCCGACGCCGGTGTGCGCGGCGGGCAGCGAGCCCATGACCGATTCGGTCGCCGACGGGATGACCAGTCCGGCGCCGATGCCAAGCAGGATCATGCCGGGCAGGACGCCGGTGTAGGTGGTCACGGCCGAGGCCATGGACAGCTGCCACAGGCCCGCGGCCACGACCAGCAGGCCGGCCGCGACCGTGAGCTTGGTCCCGGCCGCCCGGACCAGGATCGTGGACAAGGGAGCCACGACCGCGATGGCCCCGGCCGCGGGCAGTACCCGCACCCCGGCCTGCAGCGCCGAGTACCCCAGGCCGAACTGCAGGAACTGGGTCATCACGAACAACGTGCCGAACAGCCCGAACGTCGCCAGCCCCACCGAGCCGACCGCGGCGGAGAACCTCCGGTTCCTGAAGAACTCCAGGTTCAGCATCGGGTGCGAGCTGGCCCGCTCCCAGGCGACGAAGACGGCCAGGACGACCAGGCCGCCGGCCCCCGCGCCGATCACCACGGGCGAGGACCAGCCGCGCGCCGGCGCCTCGATCAGCGACCAGAGCAGCAAGCCCAGGCCGACGATGGACAGCAGCGCTCCCGCCAGGTCGGGCGCCAGCGCGGCCGGGTTCCTCGAGTCGGGAATCAGCCATAGCGCGCAGACCGCGCCGACCGCCGCGATCGGCACGTTGATCAGGAACACCGACCCCCACCAGAAATGGGTCAGCAGCAGGCCGCCCACGATCGGGCCGAGCGCAATGCCGACCCCGCTGGTGCCGGCCCAGATGCCGATGGCGCGCTGCCGTTCGGCCGGGTCGCGGAACATATCGGTGATGATCGCGAGCGTTGACGGCATCATCATGGCCCCGCCGATGCCCATGCTGGCCCGGGCGGCGATCAGCATGCCCACCGAGCCGGAGAACGCCGCCCAGGTCGAGCCGGCCGCGAAGGCGGCCAGACCGGCCAGGAACACCCGTTTACGGCCGATCCGGTCCGCCAGGCTGCCCGCGACCAGGAGCAGCCCGGCGAAGACCATGACGTAGGCGTCGACGATCCACTGCAGTTCCGTGGTGGTGGCGTTCAGGTCGCGCACCAGGGTCGGCAGCGCGACGTTGAGCACCGTGTTGTCCAGCGTGACGATCAGCAGCGAGACACACAGGACCGCGAGGGCAAGCCAGCGGGTGGCGGACGGTGCGCCTCCGTCCGGTCGCGCGGCCGGGATGCGGGAGGTATGCGTAATCATGGTCCCAGCCGACGAACTCGCCCGCATGGCGGCCAGAGCCGAAAGGCCGGGCAATGGTCCCGCCCCGACCCCTGGTTCCCGCCGGTCCGGCCGGGACCTAAGTCCCTGGCGGAGCCGGTTCTTCGGCCCTGGCCCGCTCCGCCTGCGGGTCGCGACACTGAGACCGGCAATGAGAGCACGCAGGCTCAAGCGAGGCGAGCTGACATGAAACTGATCACGGCCATCGTCAGGCCCGAGAAGCTTGACGAACTGGTCCCTACTCTGATCGACAACCGGGCTCACGGCCTGACCGTGACCGAGGCCCGTGGTTTCGGTCGGCAATTCGGCCAGCTCGCTGCCGCGTCCGGCCCGCCCCGGGTGGCGTTGCTGCATAAGATCCGGCTGGACATCGTCGCCCTCGATGACGACGTGGAAACCCTGGTCGAGGCCATCGCCAAGCACGCTCGGACGGAAACGATCGGCGACGGGAAGATCTGGGTGACCTCGGTGGACAGCGTTCTGCGCGTCCGGACCGGTGATCGGGACCGCGCCGCCATATAAGCCGATTCCGTCAAGCGCGGCATGGGTTCCGGTCAGGTTCTGAGCCGGCGGCCTATTGCTGCCGTCCCTGGATGATGACGGAAGTTCCGCGCATGCGGCGGTCGCTGCGGGGTAGCGGCGGGTTGCGGCGTCTTCGGCGCGCCCCGCGGCCGCAGAGCGAGGAGACCAGCGATGTTCGTCAGCGACGAGGCAACGCTCGACGTCGGCTTCGACCTGGCGCTGGCCCGCCTAGCCGCCCTGACCAGGAACGGCGTGCTGAAGCGGGTCTCGGCCGATGCCTACGCCGCCGGCGCCCCGGCCGGCGTGCCATGGCGGAACTTGTCCTGTTTCGGTGACCTGATCACCCGGCCAGACCGCGCCGTGCTCGCCGTCAGGTGGGAGACCAGCCTGTTTCCGGTGCTCGACGCCGACCTTACGCTGACCCCAGCCGGGCCGCGCGACGCCCTGCTGCGGCTGAGCGGGGTCTACCGGACCCGCTCCTATGAAGCCGGGCAGCGCGTGGCCACGGTGACCATCGGCGGCTTCCTGAGCCGGATCGCCGCGACGATCACGGCCGCCGGATAACACCAGCCGGGACGAAGGTCCCGGGCAAAGCCGGTTCTTCGGCCCTAGCCCCCTTCGCCTGCGGATCGCGACATTGATCGCGGCGATGCGGGCCCGTCGGCCGCATCGCCGGGATCAGCCCGGGGCATCCCGTCCCGGGCGGAACAGAAAGGCTCAGACGATGAAGCACATCACCGGAACGGCACTGAGGGTCACCGCGTGCGCCGTCCTGCTGGTCACCGCCGCGGCGCTGCTGGCCGGCAAGGACGACATCCGCAGGTTCCACCGCATGCGCAGCATGTGACATGAAACTGATCACCGCCATAATCAGGGCCGAGAAGCTGAACGAAGTGATAGAAGCCCTGATAGACCACCGAGTGCACGGAGTGACCGTGACCGAGGTCAGGGGTTTCGGCCGCCAGTTTGGTCAGCCTGCTCCCGGTATCGACCCCGACCTCGGCCTGCCCCGGAGCGTGGCGCTGCTGCCCAAGGTCCGGCTCGACCTGGTGGTCCCCGACGACGACGCGGACGCCCTGGCGGAGGTCTTGGCCAAGCACGCCAGGACCGGCATGATCGGCGACGGCAAGATCTGGGTGTCCGACGTGGGCAGCGTGCTGCGCGTCCGGACCGGCGACCGGGACCTCGCCGCCCTGTGACCTCAGCGCACGATCAGCACCGGGCAGCGCGCGTGATTCACGCAGTGCTGGCTCACGGAGCCAAGCAGGGCCGCGGTAAAGCCGCCGTGGCCGCGACTGCCCACCACGAGCAGGTCCGCGCGGTCGGCGACATCGAGCAGGACCTGCGCCGGATGGCCGTGCACGACCTCGGTCGTGACCAGGTGACTGTCGGCGGGCGCGACCTCCTCGGCGATCACCGCGTCGATTCGCTTCCTGGCGTCGTCGCCGAAGTCGGCCTCCTCTTCCACGTAGATCGGCGCCCAGCCGTGGCTCATCAGCGTCATCGGCAACTGCCAGGCGATGACCGCCTGCACCGTCCCGCCGGTGAGCCTGGCCTGCCCGACCGCCCAGCGCAAGGCCGCCCCCGACGGCGCGGAACCGTCCACTCCCACCACGATCCTGCCAGCTGACATCGCTACCTCCTGCGTCCGAAGGTGGCACTCCGGGCGCGGGACCGGCAGAGCCGTTTCTCATCCGCCCGGCGGGACGGAAGTCCCGTGGTCCCTAGCTCGTGGGTCCGCCGGGCCGCCCCTGCCCCCGCCAGGCCAGCACCGACCAGCAGGACAGCGCCGACAGGACCGATCCGATGCTCGCGGCCGAGCCGACCGACAGCACGGATCCGATGGAGCCAGCCGATCCGATCGACAAGATTGATCCCGCGGAACCGATGGACAGGATCGAACCGGCGGAGCCGATGGACAGGATCGAACCGCTCGACCCGATGCTCAAGATGGAACCGTCCGTGTTTCTCATGCGCTCATTCTCACAGGGCAGCCTCTCCCGGGACCAAGGTCCCGGCCGCTCATGACGGTTCTCCCTACGGCCACGAGCCGACGGCCCTATGACCGCCGCCAAGCTGACCGGGAGCACTGCCTGCCCAGGTGACGCCTTCCCGGGACTTATGGCTAAACGCCTGACGACGTGGCGCGGTACGCCCTACGCGTGCGTACCGGTCTTGCCGCGCATGATCACGACGGGGCACGGCGCGTGGTGCACGCAGTACTGGCCGACCGAACCGAGCAGGGCCTCGGCCAGGCCGCCGTGTCCCCGGTTGCCCACGACGAGCAAGTCCGCGCCCTCGGCCGCCTCGACGAGCACCGCTCCAGCCCGTCCCTCGACCACGCGCGGGCGGACCTCGACGTCGGCGTCGATCATGCACGTCTGGGCGATCGCCTCGGTGAGGACGATCCGGGCGTCGTCCTGGTAGTCGGGCAGGTCGACTGCGGTTACCATCCCGGAACCCGGCGGGATGTGCCAGGCCGTCACCGCCTCCACCACGGCCCCGGTCAGCTTGGCCTGATGAATCGCCCAGCGTAGCGCCGCCGTGGACGACTCGAAACCGTCCACGCCGACCACGATGCGGCCAGCCATGTTCATGAGACCCTCCTAGTGGTCGCGGCCGCGGGGCGGCCTTGGTTCTTTATGGTTTCGATCGCTGCCCGGGCCGCGTGCGGGTCGAGGTATTGACCGCCCCGGGCGTCCGGGTGCATGTCCGGCCCGAGTTCGTAGACCAGCGGGATGCCGGTGGGAATGTCCAGCTCGGCGATCTCGTCGTCCGAGATCGACTCCAGGTGCTTGACCAGGGCCCGCAGCGTGTTGCCGTGCGAGACGACGAGCACGCAGCCGCCCGCCCGCAGGTCCGGCACGATCGCGTCGTACCAGTAGGGCAGCAGCCGCGCCGAGACGTCCCGCAGCGACTCGGCGCGCGGCCTGGCCTCGGGCGGCAGCGTCGCGTACCGCGGATCGTCCAGTACCAGGCGCCAGGCCTCCGCGGCGGCCGGCGGCGGCGTGGCGTCGTAGGAGCGGCGCCAGAGCCGGACCTGCCGCTCGCCGTACTCCCGGATCGCCTCGGCCTTGTACCGGCCCTGCAGCGCCCCGTAGTGCCGGCCGTTGAGCCGCCAGGACCGGCGTACCGGTATCCAGTCGCGGTCGGCGGCCGCGAGGGCGAGGTCGGCCGTGCGGATCGTCCGCCGTTGCAGCGACGTGTGCACGAACGCCGGGAGCACGCCGTGCCCGGCCAGCAGGGCTCCGGCCAGGGCCGCCTCGCGTTCGCCGTGGCTGGTCAGGTGCGCGTTCTCCCAGCCGGTGAAGATGCCGGCCGCGTTCCATTCGCTCTGTCCGTGCCGCAGCAGGACGAGGCGGACCGGTCCGCTGCTCACGGCGTCTCCAGCACGGCCAGGCCGGGCAGCGTCTTGCCCTCGATGAACTCCAGGCTGGCGCCGCCGCCGGTGGAGACGTGGCCGAACGCCTCCTCGGCGATGCCGAGTGCGCGCAGAGCCGCCCCGGTGTCACCCCCACCGACCACCGAAAACGCGCTGCCTTCGGTTATGGCCCTGGCGACGGCCAGGGTACCCGCTGCGTACGGGGTGAGCTCGAACACGCCCATCGGGCCGTTCCAGAAGACCGTCCCGGCCTCGCCGAGAGCGGCCGTGAACCTGGCGGCCGTCTCCGGGCCGATGTCCAGGCCCATCTGGCCGTCGGGGATCGCGTCGGCCGCCACCACCCGGTGCGGCGCGGACGCGGCGACCTCGGCCGCCACGACGAGATCGGAGGGCAGCTCGATCTGTCCCGGCACCGCCTTGTCCAGGCAGGCCGCGGCGGCGTCGACCTGATCGGCCGCCAGCAGGGAGGTGCCGGTCGGGTGGCCCAGCGCGGCCAGGAAGGGGAAGGCCATGGCCCCGCCGACGAGGATCCGGTCGGCCGCGCCGAGCAGGCTGCCGAACGCGCCGAACTTGTCCGTCACCTTGGCGCCGCCGAGCACCACCAGGTACGGCCGCCGGATGTTCGCGGTCAGCCGGGCCAGCGCGGCCACTTCGGCCTGGACCAGGTAGCCGGCCGCGTGCGGCAGGCGCAGCGCCACGTCGTAGACGCTGGCGTGCTTGCGGTGCACGGCGCCGAAGCCGTCCGACACGTACAGGTCGGCCAGCCCGGCGAGCTGGTCGGCGAACCGGCCGCGTTGCGCGTCGTCCTTGCTGGTCTCTGCGGCGTCGAAGCGCAGGTTCTCCAGCATGACCACACCGCCGGGCCGTAGCGCCGCGACCGCGGCGCGGGCGGCGGGGCCGGTGGTGTCGGCGGCGAATTCGACCCTTTCGCCAAGCAGTCCGGCCAGCCGGGCCGCGACCGGAGCCAGTGAATACCGCGGATCCGGCTTGCCGCCGGGACGGCCGAGATGAGCGCAGACGATAATCCTGGCGCCGCGGGCCTTCAGCGTGGCCAGGGTCGGCAGGCTGGCCAGGATGCGACCGTCGTCCGCGACGTGACCGCCGTCCAGCGGCACGTTGAGATCGGCGCGCACCAGCACGCGCACGCCCTCGACCGCGAAGTCATCGATTGTCTTCATCATCGGCACATCTCCTCGGACCAGCGCCCGTCAGGCAGATTTCCCGGGCTGGCATAAACCAGCTTGAACCCGGTTCATGCCCCCTGGTCAGGGTCGTTCGCCGGCGGACAGGGGACTTTAGCCCTAGGCCCGCAGGGGCACGCTCCAGGCCAGCCTGGTCCCGTCCGCGGCCGGCTCGACCTCGATCGCGATGCCGTCCTGGCTGGCCCGCTCTCGCAGCGGGGCCAGACCGCGGGTGCTCCCGTCGCCGTTGGCGCTCACCGGCGGTCGGCCGGTCGCGGTCACGGTCACGGTCACGGTAAGGCGCTCTGCGGCCTCGACGCAGATGAACGTCTGCCCGGCCGGCGTCGCCAGCAGGCCGAGAGCCTCCCGCAGCAGGCCGAGCAGCTGGTCCGCTTCCTCCGATGGCAGGGCACCGTCGATCGGCCCGGCGAAGATGATCTCGGGTACCGGCGACACGTCGGCGCACAGTTGCAGCACCTGATGCCGTAGGCCCTGGGTAGCCATCCGGTTCTCCAGGCCGAAGATCGTCTGCCGGAGCAGGCGGATGGCATCATCAAGGTCGGTCACGGAAGCTTCCACCCGCCGGCGCACCCCGGCCTGGGTGACCATAGAAAGGACGCTCTGCAGGCTCAGGCCCGCCGCGAAGAGCCGCTGCACGACGCTGCTCTGCAGGTCGGCGGCGAGCCGGTCGCGGTCCTGGACCACCATGAGCTCGCCGACCCGTTCCTGCAGCCGCGCGGCCGCCTCCTGTGACCGGCGGATCCGGTCCCGCAGGCCGTGCGTCGCCACGGCCAGCAGGGCGCCGAGCGCGCCCCACAGCAGCACGCGGCGGACGATGACCGCGTCCGGGGCCGACTGGACCACCGAGACGACGATCTCGGCGGCCACGATCGCGGCCACCACGCACGCCGATTCCCACCAGCGGTGGAACAGGGTCGTCCAGATGAGCGGGACCAGTATCACGATCCCCACGCCGGAGACGGTGCCCGCGGCCAGGGTGAGCGCCAGCACCGACCCGGTATAGGTGAGCGGCACCAGCACGGACGCCCAAGTCGGCAGGCGGTCCCAGGGCGGCAGGAAGGCCAGGCCCGTCGCCGCCAGCAGAACCAGGCTGACGGTCACCGCCGGCCACGCGTCGGTCCCGGGAGGAAGCGCCAGGCTCGCCTCAGCAGCTACCGCGACCAAGGCGAATGGGGCCACCCGGGCGAGCAGCCCCGGTCCGGCGAACGGCAGGCCGTCCGGCCGGCCTCCCCACGATGCCGCGTCCGCGGATCCCGGTTCAGGCTCCATCGGGTACACCTTTGCTGCGCGTCCCGGGGCTGGCTGCTCCCCGGGCAGGACAACAGCACGGCGGCGCTGCCGTCATCTGCGATTCTTACCCCCGGCCGGCCGGTATGTCCAGGGTGAGCAGGCGAATTCACCCGCGTGTCACCCCGGGTTACCCGTCAGTCTTCCGAAGGGACGACGGCGACCGGGCCGTGGGCATGGTCGAGGACGGCGTGCTGGATCGAGCCGATGCCGGGACCCGGGCCCGCGGGATGACCGTGCCTGCCGAGCACCACCAGGTCGGTGCGGGCCGAGTAGCTGGCGAGCACGCGGCCGGGGTGGCCGCGGATGACGTCCTGGCGGACCCGCACGTTCGGGTACTTGTCCTGCCATTCCTCGAGCGCGGCGGCCAGATGCCGGGCCGTCTCGGCGGAGAACCGCTCGGGGTCGGGCGGCCTCAGCGCACCAGCCTGGTCCGATACGGGAGGAAGCCAGTACCAGGTGTGGACCACGACCAGGTCCGCGCCGCGCAGCGCCGCTTCCTCGAATGCGAACGCCAGCGCTCCAGTGGCATCCTCCGGATCGCGGACGCCCAGCGCGATCTCGCGGTGCACGGCCGTGGTCTCCTCCCGGACCACCACGACCGGGCAGGGGGCCCAGGCGGCGACATACCGGCTCACCGAGCCGAGCATCATCGCCGCGAAGCCGCCCGCCCCGCGCGCCCCTACGACCAGCGTGGAGGCATCGGAACCGCTTTCCGCCACGGCCACGGCCGGGGGTCCGGACAGCAGGCGGGTGTCCACCGGCAGGCCGGGGGCCACTTCCTCGGACCGGGTGATGGCTGCGGCGAGAGCCCGGGCCGATATACCGCGCAGCGCGGCGGCGATCTCGGCCGGGGACGCGTGGTAGGCGTGCATCCGCGGCATGACGTCCGGGACCGACACGATGCGCAGGGACAAGGAATGCCGCCTCGCCTCCCGTGCCGCCCACTCCACGGCCAGCAGCGACTCCTCCGACCCGTCCACAGCCACGATGACCGGTTTGGTTGCCATGACCGAACCTCCTTCTCAGCGCGCGCCCGCCGGCAGGCTGGACGCGGTGATCAGCCGGACCCGTGTGGCCTGCAGCCTCTTTGCGACCACGCGCGCGAGCCGCCGGGTGAGCTCGTAACCGAGTTCCGGATCGGACTCGCAGCAGGCCCGTACCGCCCGCCCGTCGAACTCGAAGGCCTCGACCGGACTCGCGGCGACGGCACCGAAGGCCCACCGGTACGGCGGGAACATCCATGACCAGCCGAGCACTTCGCCCATGCCGATGGTGTCGATCTTCATCCGGCCCTGCCCGGGCACATGCAGGTCGAGCGACACGTGGCCGGACTGGATCAGCCAGAACCGGTTGGCGCCGCCGCCGTCCTCGAAGAGCCGGTGCCGGGCCGGGAACGTGACGTCCGCTGCGGTCTCCGCGAGCACAGCAAGGTGATCGCGGGACATTCCGTGCAGGAACGGGTGAGTGGCCAGGGCATCCGCCGTTACTTCGATCATGAGTATCACCGCCTGGGTTTCCGGCTTAGACATTCAGCCTCCTCCAGCCGCTCGACCGAGGCCAGGGCCAGAAGTCCCGGGCCGCCCGGACCATGGGCCGGCCCGGCCGCGGTGGACGAACGTCCCGGCCGGAGGTGGCGGAGGACACTCCCCGCTGGGCTTCGCCCCGCCGAGGGTGGGTGATGGAAGGGCGAAAGCCCCGCCTGACACGCTGACACAGCCGAGGAGGTGAAGCGGTGCTCCTAGGGCACCGCGATCCCGATGACCATTAACGCCATATCCCGGCCTGGACCCGGGCATGAAGACCACGGCTGGCCGTCACCCCCCGACCCGGGCGACCTGAGCAGGCGGATCGCGCAGCGGCGCACGGAACTCCACCTGAGCCAGACACAGCTCGCGGCGCGCGCCGGGCTGACCCTGCGGTATCTGGAGTACCTGGAGCGGTACCCGGCCCGGCCCAGCCCGGCCGCGCTCAGGCAGCTCGCCGCCGCGCTGCGGACCACGCCGGCCGTGCTGCTCGGCGGGGGCGCGAACATGCCGCCCGGCCAGTGCCGCCCGGCCGGCTTGCGGGCCGTCAGCAAGCTCATGCCGGCCGAGTGCCGTCGGCTGATCGCGCCCGGCGGCGTCGGGCGGATCGCATTCGGGACGATCTCCGGCCCGATCGTGGTGCCGGTCAACTTCGCCGTGCTGGCCGACACGCTGGTGATCAGGACGGCCGAGGGCACGGTCATCGACGGGCACGCCGACGAGCAGGTCGCGCTCGAGGTCGATCACATCGACGAGGCGCTCTGCGAGGGCTGGAGCGTGCTGGTGCGGGGGCCGGCCCACCACGTCGCGCATCCGGCCGAGCTGCGCCGCCTGCAGGAAGAAGCCGCGGTCTGGCCGTGGGCTGGCGGCGAGCGCGAGGTCTACGTGCGTATCGTCCCCCGCGAGATCACCGGTCGCCGCATCGAGCTGCGGCCCGCTTCGTGAAAAAACGCTTCCGCGCCGGACCCCAGGCCGGCGCGGAAGCGTGTCGGAAGCGGTTACAGGCGCCCGCCTACCAGGGCGGCCAGGTCGGCCAGCCGGCAGGTGTACCCCCACTCGTTGTCGTACCAGCCGAACACCTTGACCAGCGTCCCGGACGCCTGGGTCAGTGGCGAGTCGAACACGCACGACGCGGAGTCGCCGATCACGTCGCGGGAGACGATCGGGTCGGTGCTGTACGTCAGGATGCCCGCCATCGGCCCGGACGCCGCGGCGGCGAACGCCTCGTTGACCTCGGCGGCGGTGACCTCCCGGCCGAGCACGACCGCGAGGTCGGTCAGCGACCCGTCCTCCACCGGCACCCGGACGGCCACCCCGTCCAGCTTCCCGGCCACCGCCGGGATGACCAGCCCGGTGGCCCGGGCCGCGCCGGTCGTGGTGGGCACGATGCTGACCGCCGCCGAGCGGGCGCGGCGCAAGTCCTTGTGCGGCCCGTCCAGCAGCATCTGGTCCCCGGTGTAGGCGTGGATCGTGGTCATGAAGCCCCGCTCCACGGCGAACGCGTCGTTCAGCACCTTCACCATCGGCGCCACGCAGTTGGTCGTGCAGGACGCGTTGGAGATCACGTCGTGCCGCTGCGGGTCGTAGTCGCCGTCGTTGACCCCGAGCACGACGGTCAGGTCGACGCCCTTGCCCGGCGCCGAGATCAGCACCTTGCGCGCGCCGCCCTTCAGGTGCACCGCCGCGCCATCGCGGGTGCGGAACTTCCCGGTCGACTCGATCACGATGTCGGCGCCGAGCTTGCCCCAGTCGATCGCGGACGGGTCTCGCTCGGACAGGACCGCGATCGGCGTACCGCCGACAATCAGCGAATCCGGCGTGTGCTCTACGGTCCGCCCGAGACGGCCGTAGGTGGAGTCGAACGCCAGCAAGTGCGCCAGCGTGCCCGCGTCGGTGATGTCGTTGACCGCCACCACCTCCAGGTCGGTCCGTTCCAGCGCGAGACGCGTGAAGGTGCGCCCGATGCGGCCGAAGCCATTGATGCCCACCCTGGTAGTCATGTTGCTTTCCTCCTCGTAGCTGTTCTCACCCAGCCTGCGCGCCAGGAGGCCTGAACGAGTAGTGCCAAAGGTCCCGGCCAGGCGAGGAGGTCGGCCCCTGGCCGCCCGGGGCGCCAGCAGCGGACGGTGGACGGCACAGGCCGCGCGGCCGGAAGCACGATGTCGAGGGGATGAGTTCGATGCGGTTCAGGACAGGCTGGCTGGCCCGGATGCTGCGCGGTCGGCGGCTGGACCGGAACCCGCTGCGGCGCGGGTCGGACCGCCACGAGACCGTCGTGCTCGGCGCGCTGTTCGCTGCCTTCCTCGCCGCGGCCCCGTTCGCCGCGCACGCCGCCGGAAGCTGGGTCTACGCCACCTATGCCCGGGAGGCGCAGGCACAGCGGGCCGTGCTCCGCCAGGTCCCGGCCACGCTCCTGCAGGCGCCGCCCAAGGTGACCGCCCTCCCGGGGGCCGGGGTCATCCCCCTCGGCGTCGATGCGCGCTGGCGCGCGCCGGACGGGCAGTTGCGGACCGGCTTGCTGTTCGCCCCGGCCGGCGCGACCGCGGGCAGCACCGTGCCGGTGTGGGTCGATTACGCCGGTCAGCTTGCCGATTCCCCGCTCGGCCACGCCCAGCTGGCCACCCGGGCTCAGCTGGGTGAAGAAGTCGCCGTCGGTGTTCTGGCCTTCACGTTGGCCGTCATCGGCTGGCTGGCGCGCCGGTCCCTGGACCGCCGCCGGATGGCCGCCTGGGACGCGGACTGGCTGGCGACCGGGCCGCGGTGGACCCCGCGGCGTTAAGGCCCTAAGGGCGGTGACCGAGGTCCCGGCCACATGGTGACGTCTGGCCGTGACGGGGCGCCGGGTACGGCAGAAGACTCGAAGCCAAGAGGTAATAGAGCGGGCCCAGGGTCCGCGTGCTGAAGGAGGCATCCGATGCGCCGCAATTCTCATCTGGCCGCGATCATAGGGTTCGCCCTGTCGGCGGTCTTGTTCGTGGCCGGCGGGCTGCTGCTGTGGGGCTC
>Ga0335081_10012361_pt1 | contig 13837 bp, 10 predicted proteins | sample Lox_Sample_35_FD_206713 | JGI IMG/M metagenome (GOLD analysis project Ga0335081, IMG submission 206713) | Soil microbial communities from Loxahatchee National Wildlife Refuge, Florida, United States - Lox_Sample_3.5 | ecosystem: Environmental > Terrestrial > Soil > Wetlands | place: USA... | reverse complement strand
TCCCTTTCTTTTTTTCCTCCATCAATTCCTCTATTCGAAGCCCGTGCGCTTCTGAGATCACGAAGTCAAGATATTGCATTGCCTTGGGTCGATTTTCCTGAGACATGTAGATGTCTTTGTAGGCATTTCCAAGAACAGCCAGGAGCTGGTCATGACCCTCTAAATTTAAACCTAACTCCTTCCACATCGGACGATAATCTTTCTTTTCCATGTTTTCTCCTTTCATTCTGACTCAAAGTGAATTCGCTCTTTAAATTGAGGGATATCCTCGTGTCTACCCGACGGCAGATGAGCATGCCATTAAATCTGGATGGCGATAGATCGAGAGATAGGGGAGAGTGACTTGGGTTAGGAAGAAGGGCTCACTCAGGCTATCAACGAGGTTTTGAGATAGGTCCTTTCAGAAGATGAGAGCCTCCTGTCCAGCCAACCCGTTCTTCTCCCTGCCCGTTTAGGGGTATCAGCCCAAAACTATGGGCATCCAGAGACTCCTTTCATGGGCGGTATCGAAAAATCCAAGCACGGTTCATCGGCTCTCACCTCCTTTCCGTTACGGGGAAATAATTACCTTAATGCATAATTAAAAAAGAAAACTTCCTATAAGTCAAATCGGAATTTTCAATAATAAATCATTTAATGATCAAGAATTTTTATAGAATAACTTTTTGAGAAGGAAGCTCCCCTCTCAAAAAAACAAGAAATTACCGTCACTTTGCTGGGGTGGCCATTTCTTTGCCCCAAAGGATATCAGAAGGGAGTCTGAATTTATCAATAAAAAAGAAGTTTTTTTAAAAATATTTTGAAAAAAGACTTGATATTTTTTGGAGATTATATTAAATTTAGTTTAACTCAATTTTTGTAACAGTATCAGGAGCGCTTTTGAGTCATATGAAAACGAGAGGAATTCCAGAAGCTTTTCCAAAAGAATCTACGATGATGTGCTTCATGGGCATGTGTTATCAAAATGGTAGGGGAGGCCCGTCCATGTAACGTCATCGGGATATTTTTTTAACGCCAGGCAACCCACTACCCAAAGAGATGGTCAGTGGGTTTTTTATTTTTGTAATCATTTAACCAAGTAACTAAAAACTAAAGAGCGTAATGAAGCCATATGAAAACGATAATAACTCCAGGGAACTTTTTAAAAACACTTAACCGATCTATGATAATGTGTTGCATGACCATGTGTTGTCTGCTTGGTATGGGAGGTCCGCCTATGTCAACACTATCATAGAAGCGTTTGTATTGCCGGATAACCCACTACCAAGAAAAATGGTTGGTGGGTTTTTTATTTTTAATGCACAAACAACCCGAATGGCACCGAATTTTACGAACCAGATTCGAATCATTCGCTAATCATTCGGCTCATTCGTTATCTATCAAAAAAGGAGGTCAAGAAAATGGCAACAAGAGGATTCGAAACATTAGCACTTCACGCCGGACAGGAAACCCCTGATCCAACCACAGGATCAAGAGCCGTACCCATTTATCAAACCACATCGTATGTCTTTCAGAATACGAAACACGCAGCAGATCTCTTTGCTCTTAAAGAATTCGGGAATATCTATACTCGGATCATGAACCCCACCAACGATATTTTTGAAAAAAGGGTTGCCGCCATTGAAGGAGGCACTGGCGCCTTGGCAGTAGCTTCGGGACAGGCTGCCGAGACGTTTGCGCTGTTAGCCGTAACGCAGGTAGGTGATGAAATTGTGTCAGCCAATAATCTTTATGGTGGCACCTATCAGCTATTCCATTACACCTTCCCCAAGTTGGGGAGGAAGGTGAAGTTTGTCGATTCAACAAGGCCGGGGGAATTCAAAAAAGCCATCACCGATAAGACGAGGGCCATCTTTGCTGAGACCATAGGCAATCCAAAGTTGGATGTGCCGGATTTTGAGGCCATTGGTCGTATAGCGCATGAGGCAGGCATTCCTTTTGTCGTCGATAATACCGTCGGTGTTGGACTGGTTAAGCCAATCGATCATGGAGTGGATATAACCGTTCTCTCAGCCACTAAATACATCGGTGGACATGGTACATCGATCGGAGGGGTAATCGTCGATTCGGGGAAGTTCGACTGGAGTAACGGGAAATTCCCCGAATTTACCGAACCCGACCCGAGTTATCACGGATTAAAATTCTGGGAAACCTTTGGAAATTTCCCTGGTCTAGGGAATGTTGCCCTTATCGTCAGGGTCAGGGTGCAACTGCTCCGTGATTTGGGAGCATCTTTAAGCCCTTTCAATGCCTTTCTATTCCTTCAAGGATTGGAGACGTTGCCGTTAAGAGTAAAGAGGCATTCCGAAAATGCACTTCAAGTCGCCCAATTTTTGAAGAAGCACCCCTTAGTGACGTGGGTCAACTATCCAGGTTTGGAAGAGCATCCGAGTCATAAGTTGGCGCTGAAATATCTAAGGGGCAACTTTGGAGGTCTGGTGGGCTTCGGGATAAAGGGCGGATTAGAAGCTGGAAAACGGTTTATCGAATCGGTGACGCTCCTTTCCCATCTCGCTAATATAGGAGATGCAAAGAGCTTGGTCATTCATCCTGCCTCAACGACCCATCAGCAATTAACCCGGAAAGAGCAAGAGGAGACAGGCGTAACCGAAGATTTTATCAGGCTCTCCGTTGGTTTAGAGGATGTAAAGGATATCGAGGAAGATATCAACCAAGCTTTGGAGAAGGCAGCGAGGTAAATTCCTCGGAGAATCATCTATGGTAATGGCGGTAGAGCGTTTCTGGCAGATGCAGCTTCGAATCAATCGGACCAACAATAATAAACATAAGAAAGGAGTTTAGTATGGAAAAATATTTTGACGATAACTCATTGTCTATTGGCAACACCCCATTGGTTAAGATCAATAGGATGGCTCAAGGACTCAAAGCCACAATTCTTGGCAAGATCGAAGGTCGTAACCCTGCCTATTCGGTGAAGTGTAGGATAGGGGCGAGTATGATCTGGGCTGCAGAGAAGCAAGGGTTGCTCAAACCCGGAATGGAGATCATTGAACCGACCAGTGGCAATACAGGAATTGCGCTGTCCTTTGTGGCGGCCGCAAGAGGTTATAAACTTAACGTCACCATGCCTGAGACCATGTCGATGGAAAGGCGAAAAGTGCTCGCCATCTTTGGTACAAACATCATCCTGACACCAGGGGCCAAGGGAATGAAAGGGGCGGTGGAGGAAGCCGAGCGCATAGCTGCATCGAGTCGTAATTACTATATGCCCCAGCAGTTTAAGAATCCTGCCAATCCGGAGATTCATTTCAAGACAACAGGTCCAGAGATCTGGGAGCAGACAAACGGCAAGATAGATGCCCTTGTTTCAGGAGTCGGGACGGGAGGAACCATCACGGGTGTGTCACGATATATTAAGGGAGAAAGGAGGAAAAAGATTATTAGCGTAGCTGTCGAACCAGCAGAGAGCCCCGTGATTACACAGCGCCTTGCTGGAGAGGAACTCAAACCCGGGCCTCACAAGATTCAGGGGATTGGTGCTGGATTCATTCCGGATACCTTGGACTTGTCTATGGTGGATCGTGTGGAACGGGTCACAAGCGAAGAGGCAATTGAGTATGCAAGGCGGCTTCCCCGTGAAGAAGGAATTCTTTCTGGCGTCAGTTGTGGTGCAGCGATTGCTGTTGCTCTGAGGCTTGCAAGAAACGGGGAATTTCAGGGGAAAACCATTGTGGTGATACTGCCTGATGCAGGCGAACGTTATCTCAGTGGGCCGCTTTTCCAGGGGGTTTTTAACGAATCCGGCCTTCCAACCATATAGCATAAGCTGATTGGGAAGGATTTGGCGAAATAGAAGGTTAGTTGCCCATGACCTTTTTGTTTGATGACGAACACGGAGGAATTTATTTTGGTTGTGTTCCCGAATATATAGTAAAGCTATCTAAATGCTCGGATGGGGCATCATTGGTCGAAAAGAAGACTTTCCGATAAAGTATGAAGAGATTCAGAAGAATTTCTTGAGGAGAAGAAAAATGTCAGGGATAAATTTGGTGTCGAAGAATATTGCTAAGATTACAGAAGTACCTCACAAGAGTACCAAGCCTCCCTGGAAACATCCAGATTCAGAAATGAATCAAGGTGTGGGTCTTGTGCAAACGAAGTATTTTCATTTTGCACTTCCGCCCAATGAACTCATCCTGGAGAGTGGCGAAAAGCTTGATCCAATTACTGTCGCTTATGAGACTTATGGCAAACTGAATGATCAGCGATCTAACGCTATTCTCATTCTTCATGCCCTCTCAGGCGATGCCCATGCTGCGGGTTTTCATAGAAGAAAAGAAAACCCAGGGTGGTGGGATAGTATGATCGGGCCGGGCAGGGCTTTTGATACGGATAAATACTTCATTATCTGTTCAAATGTCCTGGGAGGTTGCAAGGGCACCACCGGGCCATCCTCCCCCAACCCCAAAACCGGGAAAGAATACGGTCTCGATTTTCCAATCATTACCATTTCAGATATGGTGAACGTACAGAAGCATCTGATCGATCATTTAAAAATCGATCAGCTCCTTTCAGTGGCAGGCGGTTCGATGGGTGGAATGCAAGCATTGGAGTGGTTGGTCTCCTGTTCCGACAGATTGAAAAGCGCCATTATTATTGCCACAGCAGCAAAGCATTCACCGCAACAGATCGCATTTCATGAAGTCGGGCGGCAAGCGATCATGGCTGATCCTCATTGGAAGGACGGTTGCTATTATGGAGGGCTGCCTCCGGCAAGAGGGCTTTCCGTTGCTCGCATGGTTGGTCATATCACCTATATGAGCGAAATTTCAATGGCCGAGAAATTCGGAAGGCGTTTGAGCAACAATGGGAATCCCCACAAATTCAGCACCGGGTTCGAGGTAGAGGAATATCTTCACAACCGAGGAGACCATTTTGTGAAGAGGTTCGATGCCAACTCTTATCTTTATATCACGAAGGCCATAGACTCTTTCGATGTTTCGCGGGGCAGAGAACTCTATGAAGTATTCAAGGGGATCGAAGCAAAAGTCCTTGTTCTGTCATTTAAGTCGGACTGGCTCTACCCGGCTTCTCAATCAAAGGAAATTGTAAAGGGTTGCAAGTTGACAGGTGTAGATGTGAGATCGATTCGACCTATGGACACGATGCCTTTCTCCTCGAGGTTGAGGAAGAGACACATCTCATTAAACATTTTCTACACAAGGTATCTTTTGAGCAAGGGGTGACAGATGAATATGAGGTAAGGGAATATGCAATCTGAACCTCCTTCGTTAGAGCACAGGGCCATCCTTAAATGGGTAAGGCGAGGTTCATCCGTGCTCGATCTCGGTTGCGGCGATGGGGTATTATTGGATCTCCTTGTCCACGAGAAGAGTGTCAGAGCCCAAGGCATTGAGATTGATGAGCAGTCCATCTATCAGTGTGTTGCCAAAGGGTTAAGCGTATTCCATGAGGACATCGATCATGGTTTATCCGACTACTCAGATCAGTCTTTTGACTATGTGGTGCTCAATCAGAGTTTCCAGCAGGTGAAAAACCCTGATATTGTATTGAAGGAAGCTTTAAGAGTAGGCAGACAAGTCATCGTTGGTTTCCCTAATTTTGCTCATTTCCGGGCACGTTTGCAGATATTCTTTAAGGGCAAAACGCCAGTAACACCTTCCCTGCCATACGAATGGCATGACACACCCAATCTCCATTTTTTGAGTATTTCAGACTTTATTGGATATTGCTGTAGAAGAAATATCAAGATAGAAAAGACGGTCTTTATTGGGAATAACAAAAGAGTAAAGATATTCCCCAACCTGCTTGCGTTGGCAGGAATCTTTCTCATTTCAAATGGATCCACCTGAGATTGCAGCCTACGCCCATTTAATCTTAAAATAGAATAACTTGATCATAGTGACAGCCGTATGCCGATGAAAGAACAATTCTATATCCAATGGCATATCACCAACCTTTGCAATCTTCGTTGCCGGCACTGCTATCAAGACGATTTTTCGAGGAAGAATGATTTGGATTGGGCAGGGCTTGAGAAGATATGTGACAATCTCCTCAATGGATTGAGGGAGTGGGGCAAAACCGCTTGTATTCATCTCACAGGCGGGGAGCCCTTGTTAAAACCCGATCTTTTTCCCCTCCTTACTCACTTAGACCGGCATCCGGTGGTTGAGGAACTGGGAATCATCACCAATGGCCTGACCATCGATCAAGAGATGATGAGAAGATTGTCCGAATTTTCAAAGTTGAAGAAGATGAAAATCTCCGTGGACGGAGGGAATGCGGAGACGAACGATTCTATTCGTCAGGAGGGAGCTTTCGATAAGGTGATGGAAAATCTCCCTCTGATCAAAGAGGGGGGAAGGTTTGAAATTTTTTTCATGCTCACCGTCATGAAAAGGAATTTTAGGAGCCTCTCGTCTCTCTTTAAGCTCTGCCAGGACAAAAATATCGATGGATTGATCATCGAGCGGTTCATTCCTTTAGGCAGAGGGAGAGAGATGAACGATGAGGTCCTCTGTAAAGAAGAATGGAAGGAAATGGCTGGGACGCTTGTAGATTGTATCTCAGTCGGTGAGGCAGAGCAATCCCTTCTTCCCTATCAAGCCTTTCAGATCAGTTTTAGCGGAGGAGAGCCTGAACTCTTAGGCGCTCCCTGTGTCATAGGGGTAGATGGCCTATGCGTTATGCCGGACGGAAGTGTTTTCCCTTGTCGAAGATTTCCCGTCTCGATAGGGAATCTTTTGAATGATCCTTTGAAAAAGATTTGGGGAGAATCAGACCTATTAGAAAAGTTGAGGGAAAAAGGGAACCTCAGGGGCAGATGCGGAAGCTGCGGAGCTGCTGGCTGTCGTGGTTGTCGAAGCTTAGCCCTTGCTTTGACCGGAGACTATCTCGAAGAAGACCCTCATTGTTCGTACCAAGACACGTCATATCATCCGGCCAATATGTGATCGGCGGTTTCGCTCTGCAATATTTACTCCTTCTCTTCTTTAGCTCAAGTTTCTACCTATCTCGAATCATCACCGCTGCCAATCCCTGGGAGAACAACCCGGCATCATCAAATATCGTACTGATCAGTATCTTTCCAGTTCTGTCAATGTAACCCCATCGATGACCAACCTTCACCGCTCCTAAACCTTCTGAAAACCGCCATGCAGAATCAAACTGAGGGCGGATAGCCGCTTCCCCGGTCCGATCAATGTAGCCCCACTTGTTACCCATCCTTATCGTTGCCAGGCCTTCCGAAAATTCCCAGGCTGAATCGAATCGCGGTTTGATGACCATCTTTCCCGTTCGATCTATATATCCCCACTTCCCACCTTTTACGATCCTTCCCTCTTCTTTTGACCTTCCGCCGAGGTTGACCGGCGCCAATCCCTCGCTAAATTTCCATGCACAGTCATACTGAGGCCCGATCGTGAGTCTCCCCGTCTGATCAATGTAGCCCCATTTGTCGCCCATCCTGACCTGCGCTAACCCGTCGTTAAACTCGCGAGCAAAATCAAACTTAGGGTCTATGACCAGTTTTCCTGTCTTAACAATGTAACCCCATTTACTGCCAATCTTTACCCTCGCCAACCCATCGGAAAACCCCCAAGCCGAATCAAATTGAGGATCGATAACCATTTTCCCGGTCTCGTCAATGAAACCACACCTGCCGCCCTCCATCTTCACCCTTGCCAATCCTTCGGTAAATTTGGCTGCGCAAGTAAACTGGGGCTGGATGACCATTTCTCCGGTCCGGTCAATGTAACCACACTTATCGCCTATCTTTACCCATGCTAACCCCCCGGAAAATCTCCAAGCAGAATCAAATTGGGGCGTTATCACTACTTTCCCCGTCAGATCAATGTACCCCCATTTGTCTCCAATCTTTACGCCTGCTAAACCTTCGGAGAACTCCCATGCAAAGGCGAACTGCGGATTGATTACCATTCTTTGAGACTGATCAATGTAACCCCATCCGTTGATTCCCCCTGCTTTCGCGCTGCCGAAAAAAGTTAGTAATACAATGGGAATAAAGATGAGAATATACTCGGCCGGCAATAATCTAATTTTCGTAGGAACCATGCAGAGCCCCCCTTCTTGTTTATCCCGGGGAAAATCCCGTTTGATACGTCCCGATGCTATTTTGAGTACTTTTTGACCTGGGAAAGACCAAATCCAGAAAGCCTCCAAAAAGGGGCAGTGAAGCCCTTTTTGGGCCTTCACGTTTGCTCCTATTGGATTGTCCTCAGATCTCCCCCTCGAAGGTATTGGGAGAGCCTGCGTTCACTCGCTTTACATCGCTCACGTCCCTGTTTCAAATTTACCCACAGTTTACCGCCCTTGTCAATTAAATTTTGACGGCGCTACGAATGGCACTTCAGTGGGTAGTTATCGTCCCCAAATACAGTATTTCTCCTGGTAAAATACAGCTTTCACCCCATTCCCTTTCCTGGGCATCCCTCATAGCTTAGAAGAGAAATCATACTTTTAGTCCAAGTAGGTGGGGCCATCAAAAAAGGGAGAAAGGAGGAGGTGGCGATATGCCAAGAAGCGTCTTGTTTTTTTTACTTATATTCTTTGCCTTCGGTCTGGTCCCCATTGCTCATGACAGTGCAAAAGGAGACTCGGGGTTTGCCGGTTCTGAAACCTGTAAAGACTGTCACGAGGTTTACTACAATAACTTTATAAAATCCGTCCACGGCAAAAAGGCAATACCGGGGTCTCCGATGAACAGGGAAGGATGTGAATCATGCCACGGCCCCGGGGCTCAACACATTGAAAAAGGCGGTGGAAGAGGCGTTTCGATTTTTGTCTTTAACAAGAAGGAAAGCTCTACTACCAGGGATTCAAAATGCCTCGCCTGTCACGAAAATATGAGAGGCGTAGAGAACTGGAATCTCAGCAAGCACAAATCTTTTCTTGTCACGTGTGACAACTGTCATTCCATCCATTCTGCTGTGCCTGGAAAGAATTATCTGAAAGCCCCAGAACCTGACCTCTGCTTTGGCTGCCACAGGAACATAAGAACCCAATTCAACAAACAGTCCCACCATCCAATAAAAGAGGAATTTGTCGGTCGGCAGGCGCTTAAATGCTCGAGTTGTCACAACCCGATGGGCACGTTTGATGTTAAAGCAATGCTCAAGGCCGATTCGGTAAATGATCTCTGTTACGAATGCCATGCCGAAAAGAGAGGTCCCTATGCCTTTGAACATCCTCCTGTACCAGAGAACTGTTTGAATTGTCATGAGATGCATGGAAGTAACCATTCGAGGCTTCTGACCAGAAAGGTGCCTCTCCTTTGTGAGAGTTGCCATGATACGGCAGGAGGAGGGCATAATACCAGGCCCTATACCAACCTTCAGTCTTTCTTGGGTACTGCGACAAGCGGGAAAAATAAATTTTTTGGCGGGTCTTGTCTAAACTGCCATGGGAATATTCATGGAAGCAGCCTTTCTGAATTCTTTGTGCGATAGGGGGTGAGGCAATGAAATGGAAGATTGCAATATTTGCGCTGATCGGAATCCTTGCACCATTTCCTTATGCCTTCTCGGATGATGTCACGGTTGAGGGCGAGGTTGGAATCGAGGGAGTATATACCGGGGTGAGAGCAGACGAAGGAGGCAGGGCAAAATTTACTGAGTACAGAGACCTCACGCAAGGCGCAAACCTTTTCGGAAGTATGGGGCTGGGAATAGATTCGGACAATTATTTCCTGAGATTCAGAGCGGGCGACATGACCTATGACACACAGTTCTACGAACTCGAAGGCGGCATGTGGGGGAGATTCAAACTGAATCTATTTTATGACGAGATCCCCCATAATATTACCTTTGATGCCAGAACGCCTTTCCTGGGAGCAGGCCATGATACGCTCGTTGGTACTCCCAACCTAAATTTTCCCGCATGGAACACATTTGACTATTCCCTCATAAGGCATCAATACGGAGGCGGCTTCAACGTCGACGTGCTTCGCCCGTTCTTTCTCGATGTCTCATTTGCAAGGGAAAACAGGGATGGAATCAAGCCAACAGGCGCGGCAGTAACCAATCCGGGGGGCATTGCCGTTGAACTTCCAGAACCCATTGACTACGTCACCAACAATCTGAAAGTTTCAGCAGGGTATTCTCAAAAACCTCTGTTTCTGTCGTTAAATTATGTCCACAGCGATTTTGTCAACAGCAACCTTTCGCTGACTCTACCTGGTAGCTTGTTCACAGGCCCCGTCGCCGGTGCCCCCGCCACCACTTTCTCCCTTCCCCCTGATAACGTGTACGACAAAGGCGCTTTTAAGGGTGCAGTCAGTCTCCCCTTCAATAGCAGATTTAGCGCGAACATGGGGTTTTCAAGGGGGACATCGGACACATCCATTGTCTCTCTTATTGGTTCAGGTTACACGGGAAAAGTTGACACTGTAAATTATGATTTTGCCCTCACTTCAAACCCTGTGAGTTTTCTCGACGCAAAAGTCTACTATAAATATTACAAAAGGGACAACAAATCGGATGACCCTACCGGCGTTGTGAATCTCTTCTTAGATTACAACAATGCTACTTATGGAGGAGAGCTTGGTTTAAGGCTTCCCGAAAAGTTTTACCTCTCCGGCGGCTATAAATATGTCAAGACAGAGAGAAATTGGGAGGGAGAAACAAACCTAACAGAGGTTCTACCCTACAACAAGGACAATATCTATTTTGTCAATTTAAAATGGAGCGGCCTCGATTTCCTGGACGCAAGAATTGGATATGAAAGATTAGATAGAGACGCCCAGTACCGAACCATTCAAAGCGAGATCAACCCGGCCCGACAGTTTGCTTATGCGGCGCAGAATAAGGACACGTTTAAGGCCGCTCTCGATATCCTCCCCTTGGAAAATCTGAATGTTGGCCTCGATTATAGGTATGCAAACACAGATTATTCGGACACCATATATGGGCTGAGGAGCGACAAAAGGAATGAGTTCGAAGTCAGTGCCGATTATAGCATAGGGAAAATTGCTAAACTAAATGCCTATGGCGATGTGGAATGGATTAAATTCAACCAATTGCAATTTGCGACCACGACTCTTCTCCCCTGGCAAGCGAATCAGTGGGATAAGAGCTGGGGGTACGGGTTAGGGGCTGAAGTTTATGTTATCCCCAAGAAACTGACATTGATATTTCGACATGATTATCTGAAATCGAATGGGTCCGTTGACTTCACTCTTAACAATGGACTGTTTATTGCTACGACTGGACTCGGTCCCGCATCAGGAGCGAACAATGATAATATTGATATCGGCAGATGGGATGATTATACACTCTATTCCTTTAGCATTAAAGCAGTTTACAATTTCACAAAATCCGTTACAGCCATGATAGGCTATGCTTATCAGAGATTTTGGTACAGTGATGCCCAGTTAAACAACTATCAGTTTGTTAATCCCCCTGGCGGTCCTGTCACTGGTTCGAATGGAGCGTATCTCACGGGGGCTTACAACGGCCAGAGCTACAAGGCGAACTTGGTTTTTGGTGGTATGACCTATAAATTTTGATCGCGTTTTTCTGGTGCCTTCCGTTGCGGGGTCGATCATGGCCCTGCAACTTTTCTTGTTTTCTTAATACGAGCAAATCCTCTCTCCTATTCCTGAAAATACTCCTTTCCGGTCTTAAAAGGATCCGCTTAAAATTCTGGAGGATCAGGAATCGTTTAAAAGCATTGTTTAAGCGCTTGATTTATGGTACATTTCACCTAAATTCGAAGGAGGCAAAGCTTTTATGGATATTCAGGAGATTCTGAAAAAGATTGAAAAAACCGAAACGCCGAAAGTGAACAAAGTGGCAGTGGCCTACTCCGGAGGTCTGGATTCTTCTCTTGCCATCGAATTGCTCAGAAGAAAATATAAAGCGAAAAAGATCCTTCCAATCACGATTGACATCGGTCAGGGAGAAGAAGAGGTTCTTGAGAGCAGGAGGAAGTCAAAGATTCTCAAGATCAAGCCTCTTTTTTTCGATCTTCGAAAGGAATTTACCGAGGTCTGGATTGCCCGGGCCATTCAGGCCAACTCGGATTATTTGGGTTATCCAGTCTCCACCTCCATGACGAGGCAGATCGTGGCGCGTAAAGCGGCAGAGGTCGCCCGGGAAGAGGGATGTGATGCCATCCTCGAGGGATCCAGCGGAAAAGGAAATGATCAATATCGTATGCACAATGTCTTCAAAATGTTCGCCCCGGAGCTGAAAATCCTCGTGCCCGTGCGGGATTTCGATTTGACCCGGCTGGAAGAAGAGGCATTGTGCCGGGCATGGGATGTCCCAGTGACGGAGATGATCACCGGCGGGGACGATAAGACGATGTGGTGCCGGTCCATCGCCAGCGGGGCGATCGACCTGAACCAGGCCCTTCCGGATAATATATGGATGTGGTATCGGCCCGTTGAAAAATCCCCTGATGAACCTTCTTCTATCACCCTGGAGTTCGAAAAGGGAATTCCAACTAAATTGAATGATAAACGGAAACCCCTTGGAGAAATCATCCCGGCCCTCAACGCCATGGGCGGCATGCATTCCATCGGCAGGATTGACATGTTTGAAGACGGGATCATGGATCTCAAGAGCCGCGAGATCTACGAGGCCCCGGCCGCGACGATCATCCTTAGGCTCCATCGGGACCTGGAGCAGTTCTGCCTCACCAAGGATGAAATCCAGTTCAAGAGAGGGATCGACCAGAAGTGGGCCTACCTGATCTATCATGGGATGGGTTACCATCCGCTGCGATACGATCTGGATGCGTTCATCGAGACCTCTCAAAAGGTGGTCAACGGGAAATATAAAGTCAAACTCTTTAAAGGGAATATTGAGATCGTCAATCGGGAATCGAAGACGAGTCTCTTCTCGCCGGAGATCCGTTCCATTAAGGCCACGGGTTTTGATCAGAGACGCTGCGCGGATGCGGCTTTCGTCCGCGGCCTTCCCTTCGAAATCTTGGCAAAGCGGAAGGCGAAATAAACCCTATGAGTTAGTGTAGTGGGTCAAAGTCTCTTTGCTTTGTTTGTCATTCCGGGCTTGACCCGGAATCCAGTGTGCTGAGCTGGATTCCTGCTTTCGCAGGAATGACTGTCTTGGAAATACTGTAAGGAGGCGTTAGACGCAGCACATTAGATTTTCTGGATCGAGAAACTATTTGGGAAGAGTGATGGCGTGAGGGAGTCGGGCATGAAGATTGATAAATTATGGGGTGGGCGGTTTGAAGAGTTACCCTCCCAGGAGATGGTTGATTTTCTTTCGGGGAGAGATATTAAGGGAATTCCCCCTTGTGATGAGCGACTGGTCCCGTACGATCTCTGGGGAAACCGAGCCCATGTCCTCATGCTTTGCCGGCAGGGCATCCTTTCGAAACAGGATGGAAAGAAAATCCTTAAGGGATTAAGGGAAATAGAGGCGCTTTATCGGAAGGGAAAGTTTAGGTTGGATCCTTCGAAGGAGGATGTCCATTCTAACATCGAGAGCTATCTCATTGGTCGAATAGGCATTGAATCTGGGGGAAAGGTCCATACCGGTAGAAGTCGGAATGACCAGATTGTCCTCGACATGCGTCTTTACCTTCGGGAACAGGCTTTGGATTTTATTGAAGGAATAATTTTTTTAATGGAGTCTCTTCTTCAGCGGTCCGAGGAACACCGTTCAACCGCCATGCCCGGCTATACCCATCACCAGCATGCGGTCCCGACCACCTTCGGTCATCTGCTCCTCTCCTTTGGAGAAGCCCTCGAGCGGGATGCGCAAAGATTTGCCCATTGGTTTGGTCTCTTCAACAAAAATGCTTTGGGTGGGGCGGCTGGGTACGGCACTTCTTTTAATCTGGATCGGCAGTTGACCTCGAAGCT